>Ga0207874_1002049_pt1 | contig 20293 bp, 16 predicted proteins | sample HigsolmetaAR201D_FD_184833 | JGI IMG/M metagenome (GOLD analysis project Ga0207874, IMG submission 184833) | Ionic liquid and high solid enriched microbial communities from the Joint BioEnergy Institute, USA - AR20-1-D (SPAdes) (version 2) ...
GCGCGGATATTCCCGAGTGGCTGGTTCCTTCGTTCGAGCGGGTGTTCGGCGATCGCGTTGTCGAGGAGGGCAGGGCGCTGGCACGCCGGGCGCCCGTCGACCTGCGGGCAAATACGCTGAAGGCGGATCGTGAGCGCATTCTGAAGGCGCTCTCGCGCTTCGGCGCCGAGCCGACGCCCATGTCTCCGGTCGGCGTTCGCATTCCACCGCCCGCGGGGCCGGGCCGCACGCCGAACGTCGAGGCCGAGCCCGGGCACGGCAAAGGCTGGTTCGAGATCCAGGACGAGGCGAGTCAGATCGCTGCCCTTCTCTCCGGCGCCGCGCCGCGCCGTCAGGTTCTCGATCTCTGCGCCGGGGCCGGCGGTAAGACGCTGGCCATGGCCGCCGTCATGCAGAACACCGGGCAGATTTACGCCTACGATGCCGATCGCGTGCAGCTCCGCCCCATTTTCGAGCGGCTGAAACGTGCCGGCGTGCGCAACGCGCAGGTTCTGCCCGCAGGCGACGAAGAGGCCGTGCGCGCGCTGGGCGCCCGCTTCGACGTTGTACTTGTCGACGCCCCCTGCACTGGCTCGGGCGTCTGGCGGCGCCGGCCCGATGCGAAATGGCGCGTGAAGCCGCAAAACCTCGCCGACCGGCAGAAGGAACAGCAGGAGGTGCTGGAGCTGGCCGCGCCGCTGGTGAAGCCGGGCGGCCGGCTCGTTTACGTGACGTGCTCCGTGCTGCCGGAAGAGAACAAAGATCAGGTTACCGCCTTTCTCGAGCGGCAGCCTGAGTTCTCGCTGCAGCCCTATGCCGAAAGCTGGACTGCCTACATCGGCGACACGCCGCCCGCTTCCGCGGATGGCAGCAGCGACACCCTGCTTCTGACGCCGGCTACGCACGGCACGGACGGTTTTTTCATCGCCATCCTCGAGCGCAGCAAGTAGCGGCCTCGGTAATTTTCTTGGGAATAGCTTTTTTGTTTCCGCCCACGCCGAGGAGCCGCGGGCGCTTTCACGCCCGCGGTGGGAGGAGGGGAGTTGAGGGGCGCGGGGCGATGAGGCTCCGCGATTTTGTTTTTTCTGGCGGCTCCTCACCGCCCCGCTTGCGATCCGCTGTCCCCTAGCGCCGCCAATTATGATTTTTCCGTACTCGAGGGGCGGAATTGAACCGCCGGTCGGCGTTGGACCACCGGGTACCGGCCGCGTCCGCCGGTGAGCGTAACGGGAGTCCTCCCGCTGCCTGCATCACGACAGACGTTACCGCCTGCCGCTAGCACCCGTGAGACCGCATCCGCCCCCGTTTCAGGACGCCTCCGGAAACGTCCCCTCGCGGGACGGACGAGGGGATTATGACTCAGGTTCGGAGGGCGGGGATAAGTCTCGGGCATAGGCGAGTTTAAGAAGAGATCGGGACCATAGTGTAGATGGTCCTGACAGGAGTCTGGGGTTACTTTCAAACTATCCCGCCTACCTAGGTAACGAGTTGCGCATCAGGCGGTCAAACCTGAGCCGCCACCCTTTTGAATGAACAATTCGCTCTAGATGATGCTTACCAGAAAGAATTTCGGCTTTTGACATTTTCGAGAATTCGGTCCACTGCCGTCCAAAAACATAGATGGCATTGTCGAGCTCCGTGCATTCGAGCACGACTATTTCACGTGACGCGAAGACGTAGGCGACATAACGATCGAATCCACCTTCGCCAACGTAAACCTCGTCAGGACCATAAGACCTGATGGCTTCATGACGGTGCAAGATTACAGTTCTTATCCGCGGATCCCTCACGCGCAACACACGGTCTAAATGCTCGGCAACCTTCTCCCACGGATAGCGGCCTGGCGGTAGCAAGCGCCAATTGACTTGTTTAACGACGGGCGGATCAAACGATCGAAGGTCATCGCCAACAATCTCGCATTCGCCATAGAGCTCAAGGAAGAGATTGACCACGTGCAAACCGGACTCATTGTCGGTGCCTGCTCTTAGCTTTGGCGAGGAAATTATCCAGGTCTCGCCAAATTGCACCAAAGTGACCTCAACTGCAGGAGGAGGGATCTCTTTGACTGGATAGCAGTCGCGATAGATATCCCGCTCTTCCGTCACGGGTCTCCTGTCATAGCGACCTTCCCACTGCTCCCAAGTCCATTCAATGGTTCGGATATATCGCCGCTCCTTGGGAAGGTGCCTCAACGGCACACGTCGGCCGTGAGCGTTGAACTTCGTTACAGGGCCGACAACTTTAGGTAGGATCGTTGATCCGGCCTCCGCTACCGTTGGAAAGCCGGTAAGCGCGAGCGTCGCATTGTGCTTCGCAGGTTCGATCCGATGAATGACCCTGTACTCGGCCCCATCGGGCACGCGATTGATGTGCTTCTCAAGATTCAGGACTCGCTGTTGACGGATTCTCATAGCCGTAGACCTCCAATTGTGGCGCTTTGCGCTCTCATGTTAGGGGTCGCTCGTACGGTAGATCGACCACGATCGTAAGATATATCAGACGGGGCGGATTGTCAACGATTGTGAACGCATTCGTCTGATGATATGAACGATACGCAGAGCACAGGAGGGAGCATGGCTTCGCTAGGCGAAACCTTAAAGCGTTTGAGAATGGAGAAAAGGCAGTCTCTTCAACAGGTTGCCGATGCGGTTGGAGCCTCAAAGGCTCATATTTGGGATCTCGAAACCGGGCGCAGTAGGAACCCTTCGGTTGATCTCCTTGAGCGGCTTGCGAAGCACTTTGAGACGACGGTCAGCCGGCTCGTAGGCGAACCGCCTAGCGGGGACGAGCCTGAGGAGGTGCTCGCCATGTTTCGCGATTTAAAAGAGCTATCTCCTGAAAAGCGGGAATTATTGCGCAAGATTATGCAATCTTTGAAGGATGAGCCGGGGAAGACGAAATGAAAATTGAGCGGATGGATCTCGCCGATTTCGGATCACCGGACGACATTGCGGCGCAGATTGTTCGTTTGGAACCAACTCTACCTATTCCAATCCCAATTGAAGAACTGGCTTTTCAGCTGGACATAAAGAAAATCGAACCATTTGAGGATAGGGGATTTGAGGGAGCATTAATAACGACTCAGTTAAAGCCAAATGGGATTATTCTTTTCAATCCATCAAGTATATCGGCGCGAAAGAGGTTCACTATAGCCCATGAGCTGGGACATTTTCTAATTCCGTCACACGTGCCGCCGCCGGGTGGATTTAAGTGCACTGCGAAGGACATGATGCTCACAAATGCGGTTGACAAAGCAGCCCGCATGGAGCTGGAGGCGAACCGGTTCGCTGCGCACATGCTGATGCCAACAAAGATGTTTCGCGACGACATCTACCGTTTGCGACATGCCACCCTTGAGGCTGTGATCGAACTTGCGAGAAAGTACGATACAAGTCGCGAAGCCACAGCTAGACGGTTTATCAATCTTCACGATGAAGTATGCGCGATCGTCCAATCCCGGAACGATTCGGTAATAAGCGTCTATCGCTCCAGAAGATTCCCTTATCTGTGGCTTGATCGCGGCACGGCAGTGCCAGCCGGTTCCATCACTCGATCGTACCAGGCGGCCGTAGGAGAGGTCTCTCCCATGGAAGGAGTTGATCCGGCGATATGGCTGTCAGGTCGCTCAAGTGAAACAAAGGGAGAGTTATTCGAACAGGTGCTTATTCAGAAGGATGGCTTCCGTATGACACTACTGGTATTTGAGACCCACGAAGAGGAAGACGAGACGTGGTCATAGGCCTAATTCGAGCTCAGGAACCCTGACATCATCTGTTGGGAACCTTGCGAGCGAGCGTCCGTTCGCTTTTTATGGCCAATTTGCTCTCTTTCTCCCTCTTCCTCGCCGCCGTCGCTTTGGTCGGCGCGTTTGGCGCGATGTTCGAGCCGGGGGAGTGGTATGCGGCGCTGAATAAGCCTGCCTGGACGCCGCCCGGATGGGTGTTCGGGCCGGTCTGGACGGTGCTCTACGTGCTCATCGCCGTGGCGGGATGGCTGGTCTGGCGCGCGGAGGGGATGGGCGCGGCGCTCGCGGCGTGGATTGTGCAGCTCGTGTTCAACGGCGCGTGGTCGTTCGCCATGTTCGGCGCGCATCAGATCGGCCTCGCGATGATCATCAGCCTGATGCTCTGGCTGGCCATCGTCGCGTTCATGGTGCTCGCTCTGCCGGCGAGCCAAACCGCGGTTTTGCTGTTCGTGCCCTATCTGGCCTGGGTCAGCTACGCCACGCTGCTCAACATTCGCATCTGGCAGCTGAACTGAGCTTTGCGCTCCCATTTTCTTCATTCGCGATTGATCCGCAGTCGGCAAAAAAAGCGGGCCGGCAGCAAGCTGTTGGCAGCCCACTGCCGGTACGGTCTCATGAAATCAAATTGAAGCGGGCGCCGAGGCCAGCGGTGTCGTCACGACGCCTGCTTTTCGTGAGATCAGCCGCGCACACAGTTGCGATACCGACGCCACCAGTAGCGACTGCCTGTCTCCATGGCGCGCACCCTCATCCACGCGCACGGGCCACGGAAGCGCAAAACGGGGCCGTGGTAATGCCGCGGGCGATGCCCGTGACGACGTCGGCCTTCCTTCATCCAGCCGCCTCCATGGCCCTTCTTACCGTAGCCGCCGCCTCCATAGCCGCCAGCGCCCTTGCCGCCGCCTCCTTTACCTTCCCATCCTCCGCCACCGGAGCCTTTGCCGCTGCCACCGCCTTTGCCCTCCCAGCCGCCACCTCCGGCGCCGCCGCCTTTGCCTCCCATTCCGCCGCTGCCGCCATAGCCCCCGCCGTCGCCGCCTTTGGTGCCGCCACCAGCTCCGCTACCGCCGTAACCGCCGCCGCCGACTCCGCCGCCCTTCTGGCCTTCCGGAACGCCGTAGCCGTCACCCCAGCCCTTGAAGCCCTTGTTTCCCTGCACTTTGTTGACGTTGTTTCCCGTCAGTCCGAGCTTGAAAGAATCCGCCGAGAAGAGAGCAGCATTGACCTGGGGTGAGATGATCACCAGGGCGGATGCCAATGCTGCAAGCGAGCAAGCCGTTGTCGTTTTCATATGAGCGTCTCCGCAAAGTCGAGGTTAGCGCCTGCGCGTCGCGAGCATTCGTCGGCGCGTACCGAAGTTCTGTGAGTAAAACTCCGGCTTAAGGCCCAAATACAACTTGCAAGGTTCCGGATGGTTGTGAGCAAAATTTTCAATATATTCTGCGCGCTTGCACCGTCTGGCTGGCGCTAATCTTGTTGCTCGGTGTTGAAATATTGCCGTGATTGACGTCGGATCAACTTGATCTGAGCGCGGTGCCCCGGCGTTTCGCCGGTTGTCCGGTCCGTGGTAAGGTTTGTTGGTGCGCTGATGGACTATTCAAGGAGCAAAGCCATGTTGGCGGGAGCCAGGGCTCTTCTGTTGCTGGGAATGGCGCTGACTGCGGGTTTTGTCGGTGCTGATCCCGCCGATGCCAAGATCGTTTGCCGCGGAGCGTTCCAGATCGTCAATGGCCAGCCGATCGCGACGCCATACTGCGAGGATTCCAATCTCGCTCAGGTCGCGCGCGAATACGGCATCGCCGTTACTGCCCGCCAGGTACGGCAAAGCCCGAGCGTGAAGGCGCGCGTATGCCGGTTGATTGGCCACGATAATCGCGTGCAGTCGGCCTGCATCCAGTATCGCCCGGATACGCCGCGACGGTGGTTCTGACGCCGGGAGCCGACTGCGGTTGGTGCCTGAAGCGGATTAGGGCGAAACAAAAATCAGTGCTCGCGCGTCGGGTCCGGCGCGCGTGCTTGTTTTTGTCAGGCGGCAACCGCTGCGCTTCGTTTGCTCTCCAGATAGGCCGCATACTGCCTTACCGCCACCGGCACGATCAGGGCCAGCCCAAGCAGCGTTGAATAAAGTTCAGGCGCCACCAGCAGCAGTGCGGCGATGACGAGCAGCGTCATCTCCCACCTCTTGCAGGGCACGAGCGCAAAGCGGGACATTGCAGCGGAAAGGCAAGCGATTCCTAGCGTGCAGCCGGCGAATGCCAGGATGAAATCCGGCCAATTGAAGTTCTTCGTCACCAGCAGCAGTGACGGCGAGAACACGAACACGAACGGCACAAGCGCCTTGCCGAGGCCTAGGCGGAAAGCGGTGTTGCCTGCTTTGAACGGATCGGCTGCGGCCATACCCGCAGCTGCATAGGCGGCGAGCGCCACCGGCGGGGTGATGTCAGCGAGGAGTCCGTAATAGAAGACGAAGAAGTGGGCGACGATCGGCTCGACATTCAACAAGCCCAATGCCGGCGCGGCGATCGAGGCCATGATGATGTAGTTGGCCGTGGTCGGAATTCCGCAGCCCATCAAAATGCAGACCACGCCGGTCATGATGAGTGTGAACAATAGCGTGAGCGTTGTGGGAGACATCAACCAGGCGGGCACGATCGCGCCGACGCCGGCGGCAAGCCAAGCGGCCGCCGACGTCACGATGAAGGAAATTTTGAAGCCGACCCCGGTGAGCGTGACGACGCCGATCACCATGCCGACGGTGGCCGCGGCAACGCCAATGGCGAGCGCGTACTTCGCGCCGTCGCGCAGGCTCTCGAAGATTTCCCAAAGCGTCAAACGGCGGCGCGGGTTGAGCAGGCCGACGGCGATGCAGGCCGTGATGCCCCAGAAGGCTGCGAGATAGGGCGTGTAGCCGGCAAACAGCACCCACAGCAGCACCGCGAGAGGAATGACAGTCGGCCAGTCGCGCTTCAGGGCGGCTTTGATCTCTGGCATTTCGTCTGGGCGCAGCCCGCGCAGGCCCGTGCGCTTGGCCTCGAAGTGGACCTGCATGAGCACGCCGAAGAAGTGCATGAAGGCGGGCACGAGCGCCGCGAGGATGATGGTCGTGTAGGGAAGCTCGAGGAACTCGATCATCAAGAACGCGGCTGCGCCCATGATCGGCGGCGTGATCTGGCCGCCGGTTGACGAGGCGGCTTCCACCGCGGCGGCAAACTCGCGCCTGTAGCCAAGCCGGATCATCGCTGGGATGGTCAGCGAACCGACCGTCACTGCATTGGCGACCGACGATCCCGAAATCATTCCGAATAACGCCGAACCGAAGATCGAGACCTTGGCCGGGCCGCCGGCGAAACGCCCTGCCACCCAGGCCGCGCAGTCAAGGAACAGCTGGCCGAGACCGATGCGCGTGGCGAACACACCGAACAGCACGAAGTGGAAAACGTAGGTGGCCACGACGCCGAGGGCGACGCCGTAGATGCCTTGGCTTGTTAGGTAGAGGTGGTCGATGAGCTGCGTTACCGAGTTGCCCGGATGCGTAAGAATGCCCGGCATCCACTGGCCGGCCAGCGCATAGGCCATGAAGATCAGCGCGATGATGGGAAGCGGCCAGCCCAGAGACCGGCGGGTGCCCTCCAGCAGCGCGATGACGAGAATACCGCCAAGAATGACGTCGGTCGTCGTGGGGTTGCCGACGCGGAAAGCGAGCTCGTCCAGTGGAATGAGCGGCACATGCGCTACGGCGAGGACGGCTCCTATGGCCAGCAACCAGTCGTAGATCGGGATGCCGAGCGGACGAAAAAGGGTGCTCTTGGCCGGCGCCTCATAACCGCGCTTGCTGATGGGGAAAACGAGAAAAACCAACGCCAGCACGAAAGAAAGGTGGATCCCCCGGTGCACCGTCTCCTGCAGCAGGCCGAACCCGGCGGTGTAGTAGTGGAACAGCGAGAGCACGATCAGCAGACCGCCGATCAACCAGTCGGCAGCGGGCGCAAGGCTGCGGAAGCGGACCTCACTGTCGAACTTCTGCTCCAGTTCGCGCGCTTTCGCCTCGTCGAGATTTGCCGAGGTGAGGGTGACTTTCTGATCCTGCCAGCTGGTCATAAGAGGGCTCTGCGCTGCTGAGGCGAAAAGCTGACCGCCCGGGCGGTGATATCCGCCGGGCGGCCGGTGGTCGTGACGGCAAGAACTGTTGCGCCGCCAATTACTTCAGGATGCCCACTTCCTTGTAGAAGCGCTCAGCGCCGGGGTGGAGCGGAATGCCGAGGCTGGTGACGGCGTTCGCCAGGGTGATGACTTTGCCCTTGGCATGACCGGCCTCAAGCGCCTGGCGGGTGCCGTCGCTCCACATCGCCTTGGTGATGGCGTAGATCAGATCCTCAGGCTGCTTGGCGCTCGTCACCCACTGGGCCGCGACCGAGATGGTTTCGACCTCGCCGACGCCCTTGTAGGTGTCGGCCGGCACCTTGTCCTTCGAGAAGAACTTCTGCTCCTCAAGCAGCTTGTCGACCTCCGGCCCCGTGATGGGTACCAGCGTGATGTCCATGGTGGCCGCAAGCTCAACAATGGCGCCAGCCGGATAGCCGCCGACGAAGAAGTAAGCGTCGAGGGAGTTGTCGCGCATCTTCTCGCTGGCCGGGCCGGGTTTCAGATACTCGGCATGGAAATCTTTTTCCGTAAGCCCAAAGGCGGCGAGCACGAGGCGCGAGTCGACGATCGTGCCCGAGCCCGGCTCGTCGATGGACACCCGCTTACCCTTGAGATCCTTGACCGACTTAATTCCCGAGTCGGCGCGCGCGACGATGTGGAGCGTCTCGGGAAAAAGGGTCGCGATCAGCCTAAGGTCCTCGACCTTGCCCCTGCCCTCGTAGAGGCCCGTGCCAGTGTAGGCCCAGTAGGCAACGTCCGACTGCGAGAACCCCGACTCGCTTGCCCCGCTGGCAATGGCGTTGATGTTCGCCACAGAACCGTTCGACGCAACGGCGGAGGCGACCAGACCCGGCACGCCATGCGGGCTGTTGCCAGAGATGGAGTTCGCGATGATTCCGCCGATCGGATAGTAGGTGCCGGCGGTGCCGCCCGTGCCGATACGGAAGAACTTTTGTTGCGCAAGGGCAGGAGCCCCACCGGCCAGCAGCGCGGCCGTTCCTGCGATGAAACCTCGGCGATTTATAGAAAGACTCATGATGTATCTCCTGCTGCGGCAGCAGGGCGACTAAGGCGGCCATCAGATTGGCCACCATGCCCCCGGCCGGCGCACAATAGCCAAAGGGGATTTTGGCGACAACGTGGCTGGCCGCCGGATGTCACTACGACCCAGGTCCAACGCCGAAGCCTGAGCTAGTCAGCAATCAGATTAGTGTCGACCGCAAGCCGCAGGCCTTCTCTTGTACCAGCAAGTGGAACTTAGCAAACCCCGGCTTGTTGTTGGCGGGCAGTGGCTTGGTTCAGCAGATTAAAGATTTAGGTTCGCTCTGAAAGACCGATGGTCGAGGCCTGAGGCATTTATGATCCGGCGGCTCGTCGCGATCGCTGTGCTCGGCGGCGTTCTCGCCTCCGCCGTCTACGTGTTTCGCTTTGGGTGGCCGGAGCCCTTGCGCCCCATCATGGAGCGCCTGAGTCTGACGACTGCGCAAAAAAAGGCAGCTCCAACTCAGCCGCCGCCGATGATCCCCGAAGTTGAGGTCATCACGGTGGAGCCGAAAAAGGAGGTGCCCTTTCCTATTGTCTACGCGGGGCGTATCGCCGGGTTTCGCGAGGTGGAGGTCCGCGCCCAGGTTGGCGGCATTCTGCTCAAGCGGGAATTCGACGAGGGGGCGCGTGTAAAGAAGGGGCAGGTGCTATTTCGCATCGATCCGGCGCCTTTCCAGGCTGCCCTCGACCGCGCAGAAGCCCAGCTGGAGCAAGATCGAGCGACGCTGCGCGAGGCCGAGGAGAACTACACGCGAATCCGCCAGCTGCAACAACGCGATTTCGCAAGCCGTCGTCAGCTCGACGAGGCAACGCGCGTTCGCGATCAGGCGAAGGCGGCGGTCAGAGCGGCCGAGGCTGAAATTCGCACCGCCAAGCTAAATCTTGGTTACACGGTTATTGAGGCGCCCGTTGCCGGCGTGACTGCGCTGACATCTCCTCCTGAGGGCTCGTTGGTCCAAGCTCAACAGACGCTGCTGACCAGCATTACGCAGCTTGATCCCGCTTACGTGAATTTCTCATTCACGAACGAAGAAGCGCAAGAATTTCGAAGGCTCAATGAGCAGCGCGAAAAACCGCTGACAGAAAAAGACCTGACAGTAGAGCTGCACTTCGGAGACGGTACTGTTTACCCCCATGAAGGTCGCATTGATACGGCGGCTCAACGCGTCGATGCCCGGACGGGAACAATCCAGGCGCGAGCCATATTTCCCAATCCGGATGGCACACTGTTACCGGGCTTATTCGTCCGCATCGTTATTCGGGGCGTGACGCTGCCAAATGCCATCATCATTCCCGAAGCGGCGATCAGCCAGGGGCCTCAGGGGCCGTTCGTTTTCGTTGTTGCGGACGAAAACAAGGCTGAGGTCCGGCCCATACGGTTGGGGCCGCAGCTTTCTCAGGGACGGGTCGTTGAAGAGGGCCTCAAGGCGGACGACCGCGTGATCACGAGCGGCATCCTCCGCGTCAGACCAGGTGGCACCGTCAAACCTGTTCCGGCCGGCCCACGGCCTCAGGGGCAGACTCCGCCGGCCGGCGCTCCGGCTGGAGGGCCTCCATGATTTCGAAGTTTTTCATTGATCGCCCGATTTTTTCCACCGTCCTTTCCATTGTGATCGTGCTTGCTGGCCTCGTTGCCATGCGGGCGCTACCGGTCGCGCAATATCCGGAAATTGTTCCCCCGCAAGTCGTCGTTTCCGCGACCTATCCGGGGGCAAGCGCCGAAACGATTGCCGAGACCGTCGCGGCACCGCTCGAGCAGCAGATCAACGGCGTCGAGGACATGATCTATATGCAGTCGACGTCGACCGGCGCCGGGACACTTACGCTGTCCGTCTATTTTCGCATTGGAACTGATCCCGATCAGGCGACCATCAACGTTAACAACCGCGTGCAGCGTGCCTTGCCGTTAATTCCCGAAGAAGTCCGGCGGCAGGGAGTCATTGTATCGAAGCGGTCGACCTCGATTCTTCAGGTGCTCACGATGTCGTCGCCTGACGGGCGATACGACACGATTTTCATTTCAAATTACGCGCTCCTCAACGTGATCGACGAATTGCGCCGCACGCCTGGAGTGGGTGACGCTTCCTTATTCGGCGCCTCGGATTATTCGATGCGAATTTGGCTACGGCCGGACCAGGTGGCGAAATACAACCTGACGCCCAGCGAAATCGCTGCCGCCATTCGGGAGCAGAACGCACAATTCGCCGCCGGGCGTTTTGCCGAAGAGCCGATGACGGATCCGCAGGCGTTCACGTACTCCGTCACAACGCCAGGCAGGTTTGCCGATCCAAGGCAGTTCGAGCAGATCATCCTGCGGTCGGATGAAAACGGCGCAACGTTGCGCCTGAAGGATGTCGCACGCGTCGAGCTGGGTTCGCTCAATTATTCCACTGTCTCTACCCTCAACGGTGCACCGACGGTTCCAATCGGAATCTATCTACAACCGGATGCGAACGCGCTGGAGGTTGCGAGGAATGTCGCGGAAGTGATGGAACGGCTTTCGCGCAGATTTCCGGAGGGAATTACTTATGACATTCCTTACGATACGACGCGCTTCATCAACGCCTCAATCGAAGCTGTGATTTCAACGTTCATCGAGGCGATCATCCTGGTCGTCGTTGTCGTTTTCGTTTTTCTGCAGAATTGGCGGGCCACGCTCATTCCGATTTTGGCCGTGCCGGTGTCCATCATCGGCGCGTTCGCGGGAATGTACGCGCTCGGATTCTCGATAAACCTGCTGACCCTTTTCGGCCTTATCCTCGCAATCGGCATCGTGGTGGACGACGCCATCATCGTGCTCGAGAACGTCGAGCGCATCATGACGACTGAGGGCAAGAGTCCTTACGAGGCGGCGGTCCAGGCGATGCAGGAGGTGAGCGGAGCGATCGTAGCCATCGTTCTGGTTCTCTGTGCTGTGTTTATTCCGGTTTCATTCTTGGGTGGCCTCGCCGGTGAGCTTTATCGGCAATTCGCGATCACGATCGCCGTCTCCGTCATCATCTCCGGTATTGTTGCTCTCACTTTGAGCCCCGCACTGTGCGCTGTTCTATTGAGGCCGGTGCACGGGGAGCCGTGGTTGCCGGCGCGGTTGTTCAATCGCGGCTTCGAATGGCTCACGCAGTTATTTATGCACGGCACGTCGTTCTTTCTCAGGAATGCGGTGCTCGGAATTGCGCTCGTCCTGGTCATGGCCGGCGCAACATGGTGGCTCTTTCAAAGAGTGCCGACCGGCCTGGTGCCGGCCGAGGACCAAGGCTCAGTGTTTCTCGTCACCGCGCTGCCGCCAGCGGCTTCGTTGGATCGGACGGTGAAGGTGGTGTCCGAGGTCACGCAGGGGGCGCTGAAAAATCCCGCGGTCCGAAGCGTCGTCTCCGTCGCAGGGTACGATTTCCTTGCCGGTGCGCAGAAGACGAACTCCGGCATTTCGTTTGTCAGCTTGACGGACTGGTCCGAGCGCAAGGATCCGCGGCTCGACGCCCGCAATCTGGCGCCGGCGTTCAGTGCACTTAATGCGTTGTTCCGGGACGGCATCGTTATCGGTTTCAATCCCCCGCCGATCATAGGCATGAGCACGACCGGGGGCTTCGAGTTTTTCCTGCAGGATAGATCGGGCGGAAGCCCGCAAAGCCTTTATCAGGCGGCGCAGATGATCGTCGATGCCGCGAACCGTCGGCCGGAGTTGGCGGGCGTTGCCACGACGTTCAACACCAATGTGCCCCAGTACCGGATCGACGTGGACCGGGAGAAAGCCAAGGCGTTGGGCGTGCCGATCTCGGTCATTTTCGACACGATGCAGAGCACGTTCGGCAGCTTTTACGTGAACGACTTCACGCTGTTCGGTCGAACCTACCGTGTGACCCTGTCGTCGGAAGACACGTTCAGAAAAGCGCCGGACGACTTGCGGCACGTTTTTGTCAAGTCTGAAAACGGGGAGATGGTGCCCCTGAACGTGCTCGTGACGGTCACTCGCGTCGTGGGGCCTGATATCGTCGATCGTTTCAATCTGTTCCCGGCCGCCAAGATTCAGGGCAACGCCGCGCCGGGTTACTCGTCAGGTCAGGCCATCGCAGTGATTGAAGAATTGGTCAGCCAGATGCTTTCTTCCGATTATACAATTGGCTGGACCGGTTCGGCTTATCAGGAGATCCAGTCGGCAGGGACGGGCACCCAGGGATTTATTTTCGGGCTGATTTTCGTGTTCCTGATATTGGCTGCGCAGTATGAGCGCTGGTCATTGCCGCTCGCAGCGGTCTCTGCAGTACCCTTCGCTGTGTTTGGTGCCATTCTGGCGATATTCCTTCGCGGAATTGAGAACGACATTTATTTCCAGGTTGGACTGGTCACGCTAATTGGTCTCTCCGCCAAGAACGCGATTCTCATTGTCGAATTCGCGGCGCAAAGGCATCGGGCGGGGCTCAGCGTGTACGAGGCAGCGCTTGAAGCGGCGCGGTTGCGCTTCAGGCCAATCGTGATGACATCGTTGGCGTTTATCCTTGGCGTCGTGCCCCTGGCTATTGCGACGGGTGCGAGCTCGGCAAGCCGCCATTCAGTCGGTACGGGTGTTATTGGAGGAATGCTGGCGGCAACATTCCTGGCGGTTCTGATTGTGCCGCTATTCTTCCGCCTCGTTACACGTGAGCGCCGCGATTCTCGGGCAGAAGGGCAAGAAGCAGCGCGATTGCGCGGTCGCTCGGCGTAAATCAATCCGCGATTCCGAGCAGGTGCACCGCCGCGAAGAGCAGGGCGCCAACGCTGGCGCCGACCAGAGTGCCGCTCATGCGGATATATTGCAGGTCGCTGCCGATTGTGAGCTCCAGTCGCTCGGACATGGAACGTTCATCCCAACCACGCACAACGTCCGCCACTACCGCACCGATTTCAGCCCGGCGTACGACGAGGGTGAGCGCGATTTTTTCGATCCCGGCTTCTATCTGCGCGAGCGCGCGTGGGTCAGCCTGTATGGCCCGTGCCGTTGCGTGAAGCAGGTTTTCGATAGTTGCCTGCGTTTTGGGTGAAGGCTGTTCGAGATCGTGCAGGGCAGCTGCCAGCGCATTCCGCCAGAGCGAGCCAATCCAATTTTGTACATCCGGGTGGGACAGCAATCGCCTTTTTGCGGCGTCGACCTGCGTGCGGCGCTCCGGCGAGTGGAGCAGCTCGTCGACGAGTTGCGTTATTGCGTTTCGAAATTGGCGCCGGACGTCGCTGTCCGGCTGATGTAAATGGCTCAGCAGCTCGCTGACGCCGTCGACGATTGCTTGCGCAATGCGTTTATCTATCGCCTTCGGAATCCACCAGCGGCTTCGCTCGCCGACGATCCGGTAAATGTCTTCTCGGTGCTGCTCGAGCCAGGACAGCGCCGCGTCCGTTGCGGTATCGAATAGCCTGTCGGCCTCGCCGCTTGTAGTCAGGGCATTGAGCAGGCGACCCAGCACTGGCGCGATGTCGACCCGCTCCATTTGTTCGCCGAGGGCGCGGCGGACGAAATCATGGAGTTCCGGGTTGTCGAGAGCACGGAGCAATTGAGGAAGGGAGCGCGTAATCGAGGCGGCGATCTGAGGAGCCCTCTCGGGAGTGGCGAGCCAGTCAACGATCCTGTGGCCAAGCTGCGCGTCACGAAGGCGTCGCAGCACGACTTCGCGCGTGAGAAAGTTTTCTTCGATAAAGAGCGCTACAGCGTTGCCGATCCGCTCCTTGCTGCGGGGTACAATCGCCGTGTGCGGAATTGGGAGCCCCAGCGGCCTGCGAAATAGTGCGGTAATTGCAAACCAGTCGGCCAAGCCTCCGACGGCGCCACCTTCGGCCCCTGCTCGGATGAGCAGTACGGGAAAACTCGGGTCCGGGACGGCGTAGGTGCCGAAATATGTGGCGCCCATGGCAGCCAAAAGCCCGGTCGCGTACATGCGATTTTGCCTTAGGCGGACGCGCCGCTCATCATCGCGGGACCTGGGCCCCATTGTTTGCGGCGCCGCAGCGGCTAACCACTTCGATCCGATTTCTTCACCGGGCACGGAAGGCCTCCAGTGCGCGAGCAAACGCCTAGATAACTGCAATCGGAACCTGCCGAGCGCCGGTGCGTTCCGTCGCGCTCTTGCCAGCATGCGCGTCCAATGAGCTCATGCTGTCTGCACCTCAAGCGAGCCACCCCACATATCCGATTGATCGGGTTTTGGTCAGGGCAGCCTCTTCGGTTCGGCGCGTCTTCCCTTCTTCCTTATCGACTCATACTGGAAAATGCGGGGCGGTCAGGGTAGGCTAGATCTGTTCCCTGAAGGAACTGCTCTTGACCGTCTGATGAACAGACATTGATATTGCAGCAGATATGGAAGCGGCGTAATCAACCGCATCATAACGGGGAAACGCGTGCCGATACGTTCGTATCGGTTTTTCCAGGGAGAGAATTCATGGCTCGCAAAATCTCGATGACGAGACGGGCTGCGCTCGTCGCTGGCGCCAGCATCTCGCTTGCCCCATTCATTCGGCCTTCGCGTGCCGCACTTGAATTTCGCCTGACTCATCCCGCCGACACGAGCCACCCAGTTCACATCGAGGCGGAAAAAATGGTTCAGCGCATTGCTGACCGGACCAACGGTGAGGTGAAGATAACAATCTTCCCGAATAACGCCTTGGGGTCTCCGGTCGAAACGGCGCAGCAGACGAAGCTGGGTGCAATCGATTTCATTCTCCTCAACCCGGCAAACATTGAATCAATGTCGAAAACGATCGGGGTCATCAACATCCCCTATCAGTTCGACGACTACGATCACGCCCATCGGACGCTCGATACGACAGCGCGGGACTGGCTCGCGCAACAACTCAAGGATGCCGGCTTCCAGTGGATCGCCAATTTCGAGTGGGGGTTCCGCGCGCTGTCCAATAGCCGGCGGCCAGTGAACACGCCGGACGACGTGAAAGGCCTGAAGATCCGCGTCCCGCCGGAACTGGCCATCAAGGCGGCGTTTGAGGCTTTGGGGGCGAGTACCCAGACGATCGCCTTCCAGGAGGTCTATCTTGCCCTCGCGAACAAGACCGTGGATGGGCAGGACAACCCTGTGGCGACGACTTACGCGGCAAAGTTTTTCGAGGTGCAGAAATATATCACGCTCACGAAGCACATTTATGCTTCGATCATGTTCGCAGCGAACCCCCGGTCGTGGGGGCGGATGACGGAGGAACAGCGGGCGATCGTAACCGAAGAGGCGACAAAGGCCGGGAGTGAGGCTCGCAAGGGCGTCCGCGAAAAGGAGGAGTGGTACCTCAGCGAGATGGAGAAGGCCGGCCTTACCATCACCCGGCCTCCTGTCGAACCGTTCCGCGAGAAGATGGGGCCCGCTTACGATCAGCTCAAGAAGGCGCTCGGCGAAGAGACCTGGAATACCTGGACGGAGTTCGTCAAGCAGGCCCGCGCAGCTTAATCCTGTCCATCAAAGTTTCACTGGCGGAGCCAATTTCGGCTCCGCTCACGATTCCATACGCTGAGGGGGCGCGCTGCATGTTTATTGCCGGGATTCTTCTCGTATTGTGTGCGCTGATTCTTATGGGGACGCCGATCGCCGTCGCCCTTGGCGTCGTGGCGATCGGCACAATGTGGATTGCCGTTGGCCCAGAGCTGCTCGCCATCTTCATCCAGCGCCTCTACGCCGGCACGACTTCATTCCCCCTTCTTGCCATTCCTTTCTTTGTGCTTGCCGGCAATCTCATGAATACCGGCGGCATGACAAATCGTATTTTCAAAGTGGCGCAATTGATCGTGGGCCGGATCCGCGGCGGCCTGGGGCACGTCAATGTTCTCGCCAGCATGCTTTTTTCGGGCATGTCCGGATCAGCTGTGGCTGATGCCGCAGGCCTGGGCGTGGTCGAGATCAAGGCCATGAAAGAGGCTGGCTACAGCGCTCGTTTCTCGGCCACGGTCACAGCAGTATCGTCCACGATCGGCCCAATCATTCCGCCCAGCATTCCCTTTGTGATTTACGGGAGCCTTGCAAACGTGTCGGTCGGTGCGCTGTTTCTGGCCGGCATTGTTCCGGGCTTGCTGATGGGGCTCGGGTTGATGCTGGTGGTTGCACTCGTTGCAAAGCGGCAGAGTTTGCCGATGGGCGATCCCCGACCGCCGTTTCCGGACGCGATGAAGATCATAGGGACGGCAGCTCCGGCCTTAGCGTTACCGCCGCTCGTGTTGGGCGGAATCTTCTTAGGTATAGTCACGCCCACTGAGGCTGCGGTTGTGGCAGCGGGATATGCGTTCTTGCTCGGCCGGTTCTGGTACCGTGAGCTATCGCTGCGAGATCTGCCCGATATTCTGTGGGAGTCGGGCCGGCAGACCGCTCAGGTGATGTTTATTATTGCGGCTGCTGCTCCATTTGGCTGGGTTCTCATTCAGCAACAAATTCCGAATGCGCTTCTGAACGCATTATTGAGCGTGTCCAGCGAGCCTTGGGTTATTCTCCTCATCATTAACGCGGCCTTGCTCTTGCTGGGCATGTTCATCGAGGGCATCGCGATTCTGATCATCGCGTTCCCGGTGCTGCTGCCGATCATCATGAAAATTGGCGTCGATCCGGTACATTTCGGCGTTATCATCGTCCTGAACTTGATGATCGGGTTGGTGACGCCCCCGGTCGGACTTTGCCTCTATGTTGTCTCTTCGATAAGCCAAGTGTCGCTCGCGGAAATTTCCGCCGAACTTTGGCCTTACCTTCTGGCGCTCGTAGCCGTTCTGCTCTTGATTACATTCGTTCCGGAGTTGTCGCTCTGGCTACCTCACGTTCTCGGCTACGGAGTGATCCAATGACTTGGACCACCTTGCAGCGTATCGATCGTGCGATTGCACTTATTTGCAAATGGGGTGTGATAGGCAGCCTCCTTGGATTGTTCTTCTTGTTGTTTGCCGGGGTCGTCGTACGCTTGATACCTATGCTCAGCATTTCGGGTTACGACGAAATCATTGAGCTGCTGTTTGCATGGATGGTTTTCCTCGGCGCGCTCGCGCTATGGCGAGAGGGAGCGCTCTACAGAGTCGTGCTGTTGGAGCAGTCTGTGTCGGAACCCATCCGTCGAGCGATTGCGGTCTTGAGCCAAGCGCTGATGCTTCTGTTTGCGCTTGTCATGGCAATCAAGGGTTACGAGTTCCTGCGGGAAGCGGGAGAAATCACACCATTTCTCGGGATTGATAAAGGCTATTGGTACTTAGCAGTTCCGACAACAGGGGCCCTTATGGCGATTTACAGCGCTGTTGGCCTCTGGAAGGCGCTTCGCGGTGAGCGTGTTGGCGGCGAAGGCGGTACCATTCTCGGATAAGAGAGGGAGAAGAAAGTGACTGGGCGGCTCAAGGACAAAGTTGCGATTATCACTGGCGGGGCGGGAGGAATTGGCTCCGCGACGGGCCAGCTCTTCTGCGAAGAGGGCGCCAAGGTTCTGCTTGTTGATCGCGATGAGCCCGGGTTGAACTCCGTGGTCGCTCAAATTCGTTCGGCAGTTCCGTCGGCGAAAATTGCCTCTTTGACCGCAGACGTTTCAGAGGAGGCGTCGGCGAGCCGTATTGTGTCTACGGCGATTTCGACCTTCGGCCGCATTGACGTGCTCGTAAACAATGCCGGAATCCGCGCTTACGAGCCATTAGCCGAAGCCAAAACCGAAACCTGGGATGCGATCCTCAAGACAAATCTCTTAAGCTACGCCTGGCTTACCCGGGAGGCGCTGCCTCATTTGCGGGCGAGCCGCGGGAATATCGTCAACGTGTCATCAACTCACGGCGTAAATCCGCGTGCCGGCATGGGCCAATACGATGTCGCCAAGGCCGGAATCATTTCGATGACGAAGACGCTCGCGTTCGAGGAGGCGGCGCATGGAATTCGGGCCAATGCGGTCTGCCCGGGCCTGACGCTGACGCCCTTCCATTTGCGGCGTGCGCAAGCCGAGGGGCGAACACGGGAAGACCTGGACGCCGAGGCCGCGCATGGCTGTTTGGCCCGGCGGTGGGCGGAGCCTCGCGAAATCGCTTATCCGATCCTTTGGCTCGCGTCCGACGAGGCATCCTACATTACCGCAACGGCCATTATGGTCGACGGCGGTCGGTTCGTGGTCGGATAGCCAAGGAATGGCAGTTATCGGCGCGCGGCCTTATCGCGGAGTTGGTCTGCGGACTTGGCCGACTCGCCGCCAAGCATGACCTGCCGGCCCGCCTGGATGTGGGCGCGCATCACCGCGCCCGCCCAGACGGGATCGCGGTGGACGATGGCTTCGATGATCTCTTTGTGATGGGCGATGGATCGCCGCATGGCGTGCGCGTCGAAGCGCGAGAAGGTGCGAACGATGAGCGGCACATCGATGATGGATGCGATAAACCCGCCAAGCCGTTTGCTGCCTGATGCAGCGATGATCAGGCGGTGAAAGCGATCATTGTTTGCCGTGACCGCAACCGTATCGGGTGTGTTGCCCGAAAAAGCCGCGCGCTCCATTTCGAGCGTGGCTTCGCGCATGGCGGCGATGGTGGCGTCATCCGCGCGTAGGGCCGCCAGCTCCGCTGCATAGCTTTCAAGCCGGCTTCTGAGCTCGAAAATTTCGTCTAGATCGGTCTCGCTCCAGGTCGGCACTGTCACGCCGACGTTCGGCTCGAAACGCAGGACGCCCTCGCTAGCGAGGCGGCGCAGGGCTTCGCGCACAGGCGTGCGGCTCACTCCCAGTTCGGAGGCAAGCTCAATCTCACGAAGATGGGCACCGGAGGGCCAGCGCCCTGCCATCACGCCTTCACGGATCGTGGCGTAGGCGAGATCGGCGGCCCGGCGGCGAGGGGAGGTCTTCACGTCACTTTCCACTGGACAGGTCGCGCCATTGTATACAATCTAATTGCCGAGGCGCATAGAGGGCAGAACAAGAAGCTTGCTGATGGTCTGGGCATCATCGGCACTGGCGCCCGCGCCAAGGAAGAAGTCCAAGGCCCAGGAGGAAAGCAGCTCATGTCATTTTTGAAAGCCTTGTTGGCGACCGCTGCGGCCGCCGGTTCGTTGTTGGCAACGGCCTTCTCGGCACAAGCAGAGCGCATCACTGTCACGCATTGGGGCGTGCTGATGTACGGCGCGCCATATGCCGTGGCCATCGAAAAAGGCTTCTACAAAGAGGTTGGGCTCGACATCGACGGCGTGCTGACGTCCAAAGGCGGCGGCACCACCATGCGCAACGTTATGGCGGCTGAATTGCCCTACGGCGAGGTCGCGCTTGCGGCTGTCATCGCAGCCATGAACCAGGGCATCGAACTCAAAATTGTGCACACGGGGGTGCGCACGGCGGGTGAGATCCTCTGGGTCACGACGCCGGATTCGGGCATCAACTCCATCCAGGATCTGGCCGGCAAAAAGGTGGCATTCACCTCGCCCAAGTCCGTCACCG
>Ga0207874_1002065_pt1 | contig 20154 bp, 18 predicted proteins | sample HigsolmetaAR201D_FD_184833 | JGI IMG/M metagenome (GOLD analysis project Ga0207874, IMG submission 184833) | Ionic liquid and high solid enriched microbial communities from the Joint BioEnergy Institute, USA - AR20-1-D (SPAdes) (version 2) ...
CGCGGGGGTGCTGATCGCAGCCGGGCAGATCGGCAATTTTCTCGGCTATCGCCTGCCGGATGTGTCGCACCGCCTGCCCGGGTTGCTGGGCATCGTGCAGCAGGCGGTGGCGGGGCTGCTGGAGACCGACTGGCGATCGATCATGATCGGGTTGCTGGTGCTGGCGCTGGTGATCGGCGGACGGCGGATCTCCAAGCTGTTCCCCGGCCCGCTGCTGGGGATCGTCCTGGGGGGCGCGCTGGTGTGGGCCCTGGGATGGGATCAGCAGGTACTGACGATCGACCCTCTGCCGGCGGGGGGGATTCCGTTTGCCTGGCCGGAAATCGGGCTGCTGAACGCCCGGATGGCTGAGACATTTACGATGGGCGCGATCGCGCTGTCGCTGCTGGGGCTGCTGGAGTCGTATTCGATCGGTCGATCGATCGCCAGCCGCAGCGGGGATCGGATCAGCGCCAATGGCGAGCTGATCAGCCAGGGGCTGACCAATGCGCTGTCCAGCTTCTTTCAGTGCATTCCGGGATCGGGCAGCTTCTCGCGATCGGAACTGAACTTCCAGGCTGGGGCGCAGACGTCGTTTGCCGGGGCGTTCAACGGGCTGATCGTTCTGGGGATCTTTGTGCTGTTCTCGGATCTGGCTCGCTACGTGCCGCTGGCGGCCCTGGCGGCGATTCTGTTTGTCATCGCCTGGGGGCTGATCGACTGGCGGTTCTTTCTTCGCGTGCGGAAGGCCAGCCGGACGGATGCGGTTGTCTGCCTCGTGACGTTCCTGGCGACGCTGACGCTGCCGTTGCAGTATGCGGTTTACATCGGCATCCTGCTGAACATCGGCTTGTACCTGAACAAGGCCAGCCGGCTGCACCTGCACGAGATGGTGCAGACGCAGTATGGCCCATTTGTCGAGCGGCCGATCCGCGATCGCCTCGGCACGCAGCAGGTCATGTTCCTGCAGCTCGAGGGCGATCTGTTCTTCGCCGTCGCCGATGAGCTGCAGGATCGCCTGGCGGCGATCCAGGCCAGCCCGGTGAGCGTCGTCATCTTCCGCCTCAAGCGGACGCACATGATCGACGCGACGGTGATGGAGGTGCTCGAGCGGTTCGTGAACGACATGCGTCGGCAGAATCGGCATGTGCTGCTGTGCGGCGTGAAGACGGATCTGATGCGGGCGCTCCGCGGATACGGGCTGGTGGACAAGATCGGCAAGGAGAATGTCTTCCCGGCTGGCGACAACGTCTTTGCCAGTGCGAAGGCGGCATTGGCGCGGGCACGGGAGCTGGTGGCTCGGTCGATCGACGTCGCTCCGCTGCATGCCGAGCTGGCGCGCGAAGACGAAAACGGTGCGATTACGTACGAAATCTGAGGCTGGCCAAGTCTTCGTGGCACGGGCTATCCGCCTGTGCCTGGGTCAGCAGAATCACGGGTTGGTACAACACTATGCATGATCGGCGTAAGTCCTTTCGCGAAGGTCATCCTTCGCTACGCTCAGGATGACGATTAGGGGCGACTATCGCCTATGTTGATGCATAGTGTTGTGGTAGCTCGTGCCACCTGTGAACGCGATCGACAGGTTGTGTTTGAGGAGCAAAGTAGGGCACGCTATTGCGTGCCGCTACCATTGCGCAATCCGTTTCGGCAGGCAATAGCCTGCCCTACATCGGCTTGTGGACGGGGTCGCAGAGGAACACGCATGTCAACGCCGCCATTGGGACTGATTGCCGGACAGGGATTATTCCCGTTCGTGGTTGCGCGCGGGGCGCGAGCGGCGGGGCGGCGCGTTGTGTGCGTGGCGCTGGGGGGATCGGCGTCACCCGATCTGCGCAGCGAAGTCGACGTGTTCCGATGGGTCGGAACGCTGCGAATGGGCCAGTGGATCCGCGAATTGAAACGACGCGGCGTGCGCGAGGCGATCATGGTCGGCCGCGTCGCCAAGGAGCAGATGTACACGCGTTGGCGGTATCTGCAGTATATTCCCGACTGGCGAACGCTGCGGATGTGGTTCCAGCGCCTGCGGCATGACAAGCGGCCGCAAGCCATTCTCCAGGCGATCGCCGCCGAACTGGCCAGCGAGGGCATCACCTTGATCGATTCGACCACCTACTGCCGCGACCAGCTTGCCAGGCCCGGCGTGATGACGCGGACCCAGCCGACGGATCGCCAATGGCAGGACATCCGCGCCGGCTGGGAGATCTGCCAGGCGATCAGCCGCATGGACATCGGCCAGGCGATCGCGATCCTCGAAAAGGACGTGATCGCCGTCGAGGCGCTCGAAGGCACGAACGAGATGATCGAGCGTGCCGGGAAGCTCTGCCGCTCCGGCGGCTGGACGCTGATCAAGGTTGCCAACGCCGCGCAGGACATGCGGATGGACGTGCCGACCATCGGCGAGACGACCATCGAGAAGCTCCGCGCCGCCCGCGCCAAGTGCTGCGTACTCGAGCCGTACAAGACCATCATCCTCCAGAAGCAGAAGGTGCTGGAGCTGGCCGATCGCTACAAAATCGCCATCGTCGGCTACACCCAGGAGACCGGGGCATGATCAGTGACGCATCCATCGCACAGGCCATTACCGAGCTGGAATCGCTGCGCGACAAGCGCGACGATCACTGGCAGGTGCCGCTGGTGGAGGGGCAACTGCTGCATCACATTGCCCTGTCGATGCACGCGAAGCTGATCGTCGAGATCGGCACCAGCTACGGATTCAGCGGGCTGTTCTGGGGCGCGGCGCTCAAGCAGACCGGCGGCCACCTGCACACCGTCGACCGCGATCCGCGCAAGGTCGAGTCGTCGAAGCAGACATTCGCCAAAGCCGGCTTGCAGGCGTGCATCACCAACCATCTGGGCGATGCGCGGCAGATCATCGCGACGCTGCCCGATTCGATTGACATCGCCTTCATTGATGCCGACAAGCCGTCGACGCAGGCATACTTCGACGGCCTGTGGCCGAAGATCCGTCGCGGCGGCTGCGTGCTGACGGACAACGTCACCAGCCATCGCGACGAACTGAAGGCGTTTGTCGAGCATGTTCGCAGCCGCGGTGACGCCCGCAGCATCGAAGTGGCCGTGGGCAACGGCTTGGAGTGGACGGTAAAGCTGTAACCTGCCCCTGACAGCGGCTGGACACCAACGCCGCATCGGATATCGCGTATGACCATCGACCTCTATCAGCTCGTGCAGATCATGTACTGGATCGCGCTGGCGACGGCGTTTGGAGGTGTGCTGTTCGTGGCGATCGCCGCACCGGTGATCTTCCGCGTCGTCCGCGAAGCCAATCCGGTCATGCCGTCGGTGCTGAGCGTGAATCTCGAAGGCCAGCACGGCACGCTTCTGGCTGGGACGATCGTCAGCCATCTGCTGACGGCGCTGGCGCGGGTGCAGTTGTTGTGCGGGATTGTGCTGCTGATCTGCATGATCGCGCAGCTATTCCTGGTGGACCTGGCAGGGTCCAACTTCACAGCCATGATCATCCGCGTGGTGATGTTCCTGATCGCGGCGGCTGTGGTGATGTTCGACCGGCTGGTCGTCTGGCCGAGGATCCAACGGTTTCGCCAGGAATATCTCGATCACGCCGATGAGCCGGAGATCGCCAACCCCGCCCGCGAGCAGTTCGACCGCGAGCATCGCCGCAGTGTGACGCTGCTGAGCATCGTGCTGTTCCTGCTGCTGGGGATGATCCTGTTCAGCGCGAACATCAGCCCGGCGCGCGATCGGGCGGGGGCGCCGACGGCTTTCGCACCCACCGGAACAGCAGTTTTCGGCAAAACTGTCGGGCGGGCGTAGAGGCTGTAGAATACGCCGGCTGTGGCCTATCGTTACCCGATCATGCTCGACGTGCGCGACCGGCAGGTCGTGATTGTCGGCGGCGGCGCCGTCGCGGCCCGAAAGGCCCGCCGGCTGCTGCAGGCCGGCGCGACGCGCGTCAAGGTCGTTGCGACGGCGTTCGATCCTTCCATGCCGCAGGGCGTCCAGCGGATCGACGCGACGTACGACAGCACGCACCTGGACGGCGCCCAGCTTGTGTACGCAGCCACGGATTCGGCGGAGGTCAATGCAGCCGTCGTTCGCGACGCCCGCCAACGCGGAGCGTGGGTCAATCGTGTGGATGAGGATGACGACGGAGGCGGCGATTTCGCCGTGCCGGCGTCGAGCGAGCAGGGGGCGCTGCGGATTGCCGTCGGCTGTGGCAGCCCAGCCGTGTCGCGATGGATTCGCCGGAAGATCGAAGCCGCGCTCGATCCGCGCCTGGGCGACTATGCCGCAGCCGCCGTGCGCGTGCGGGAGATGGTGCTTGCCGATGCGAGCCTGTCAGCCGAGCAGCGGCGGGAGATCCTGCTGCATCTGGGCAGCGATGCGGCGTTTGAGGCGTTTGCGAACGGGGGAATCGAAGGGCTCGTCGCGTCGGCGCAGCGGATGTGTCCGCAATGGAAGCCGGTTTTGCCCGGCTGATGCGATATGGTGAGCAACGGACAACTGGCCCTGCTGGCGGTTGCCGTCGCGCTGTTGGGCGGGGCGATGGTGATCGCGTGGTGGCGTCTGCTGCACCCGCAGGCAGAGCGGCGTCTGCTGCTGCGCGGGCTGATGGCGGGGGGCGTGGCGATCAGCGCAGCCGTGCTGGCGTGGCATGCGTCGACGCGCGGCAACTGGATGCCGCTGGGAGATAACTTCCAGACGCTGGTGTGGCTGGGCCTGCTGCTGGGATTGTTTGTCCTGTATCTGCAGATGTTCCGCCCGCTGCCGGGGATCGAGGCGTTCGTGCTGCCGGTGGTGGTGGCGATGCTGGTCGGCGCGGGCGTCTTCGGCAAGGCGCGACCGCATGACTATGTCACCGAAACCTGGACGTGGGTGCATCACGTGACGGCGTACATGAGCGCGGTCGCGTTTGCGGTAGCTTTTGCCGTCGCGGCGATGTACCTGCTGGCCAACCGTCGCCTGCGGCGCAAGCAGCCGATCAACGGCCCGGAGCTGGGCAGCCTCGAGCGGCTGGAACATCTGACGCTGACGAGCGTAACGCTGGGGTTTGCGATGCTGACGGTCGGCCTGCTGACCGGCCTGATCATGATCGCGCACAAAGGCTGGAATGCAGCCATGACCCAGGCGTTGTTCTCCGAGCCGAAGATCTGGCTGGGCGTGCTGGTGTGGCTGGTGTATGCGGTGGTGTTGCATGCGCCGATCAATCCGCGTTTCCGCGGGCGCAAGGCGGCGATGCTGAGCGTCCTGGGATTCCTGCTGATGATCAGCACGCTGATCGCCGTGCAGTACATGTCGGAGGCGTGAGATGATTGCAGCGGTTGCATATCACGACAATCCGGCAGTCGTCGATCCGCGGGAGGTTCAGTGATGCAGCGCCTGTTGCTGCTGGGACTGAATCACTCAACCGCGCCGCTGGCCGTGCGCGAACGCATTGCCTTCGATGCTGATTCGCGGCGCAAGGCCGTGGAATCGTTCCGCGCGCGTTTTCCCGAAGCGGAGCTGGTGCTGCTGTCGACGTGCAATCGCGTGGAGTTGTATGTCGCCCGGGCGGTGCACGGCCATCCGCGCGTGGAAGAGATGGCTGACTTCCTGGCCGGCTATCACGGCATTCCGGTCGATCAGATCAAGCCGCACCTGTACGACCGGAGCGATCGCGACGTCGTTGAGCATCTGTTCCGCGTGGCGTCGTCGCTGGATTCGATGGTACTGGGGGAGACGCAGATTCTCGGGCAGGTGCGCGAGGCGTATGAAGCTGCATCGGCGCTGGGTATCGCGGGATCGCACCTGCATCCGCTGTTTCAGCGGGCGATGGCGGTCGGCAAGCAGGTGCTGTCGCAGACGCCGATCGCCGAGGGGCGGCTGAGCGTGGCGGGGGTGGCGGTCGAATACGCCCGGCGGATTTTCGAGCGGTTCGATGACAAGACGGTGCTGTCGGTCGGCGCGGGGAAGATGGGATTGCTCGTGCTGCGGCACTTTGCGGAGCTGTCGCCCGGCCGGTTGATCGTCTGCACGCGCGATCCAGCCAAGGCCGAGCGCGTGGCGGCGGATCATGGCGGCATCGGCGCATCGATGGAGCAGTTGAGCGAGTGCCTGGCGATGGCGGACGTGGTCGTCTGCTCCAGCGGATCGCCCCAGCCGATCATCACGCCTGAGATGTTTGAGGCGGTGCTGAAAGCCCGCCGTTATCGGCCGATCTTCCTGATCGACATCGCGCTGCCGCGGGACGTGGATGAGCGCGTCGGGCGGCTGGAGCATGTCTACCTGTACAACCTGGATGATCTGCAGCAGGTGGTCGCGTCGACGCGAGAATCGCGGCAGGACGCGATCTCGACGGCGGAGTCGCTGATTCGCTCCGCCGTGGATGAGTATGTTCGCTGGCAGCGGACGCGGGAACTGGGCCCCCTGATCGAGCGGCTGTACGAGCGATACCATCGCATCGCGCAGGAAGAGGTCGCCCGGACGCTGGCGCGCATGCCCGATGCCACGCCCGCCCAGCGGCAGCAGATGGAGGAACTGGCCCGGCGCATGGTGAACAAGATCCTGCATCACCCCGTGCAGGCCCTTCGCAGCGGCGGCGGCCTGCATGCCCCGACGACGCAGTATCTGCACGCGTTGGAGAAGCTGTTCCGCCTGGAGTTGCAGGTGGAGGATGAATCCGACGGGGGGGGCGAGGAGTTGCCCGGCGAACCGCGGTAGGCGGTGCCAGGTATCGGGTCGGGGCGACACGCGAACCAGTCCGGTGGGCATGGGTTTGTTTCAATTCCGCTGAAAAAGCTGAATCCAGCCGCGGGTGCTTGGGGAGCGGGGGGCAATTGCCTACACTTTGTGGACCTATGGCGAAGCTGTCTTTTGACATTGACGCGGTGATCGCCGGGAAGGCCCGGCTGACGGACCAGCAGGCGCTGGAGCTGTATCACAATGCCTCTTTGCACGACCTGGGCCAGTGGGCCCACGCCGTGACGATGCGGCTGCACCCCGAGGACTACCGCACGTACGTCATCGACCGCAACATCAACTACACCAACGTCTGCACAGCCAAGTGCACGTTCTGCGCGTTCCGCCGCGATCACGACGATACCGACGCCTACACGCTCGACAACGAAGCCATCGGCCAGAAGATCCGCGAGCTGGTCAGCATCAACGGCACGCAGGTGCTGATGCAGGGTGGCATGAATGATCGGCTGCCGATCGAGTACTACGAAGACCTGCTCCGCTACATCAAGACCAACTTCCCGACGGTGCATGTGCATGCGTTCAGCCCGCCGGAGTTTGTCGAGTTCGAGCGGTTCTTCGGGATGGATGCGCGGGAGATCATCCGCCGGTTTAAGGCCGCCGGCCTGGATACGATCCCCGGCGGCGGCGGCGAGATCTTCACGCCGCGTGTGCGGCGGCGCATCGGCATCGGCAAGTGCTCGGGCGATGACTGGCTTCGCGTGATGCGCGTCGCGCACGAAGAGGGGATGAACACGAGCTGCACGATGCTGATCGGGCATATCGAGTTCGTCCGCGAGCGGATCGAGCACATGAGCGCGCTGCGGGATATGCAGGACTATGCGCTTGGACTTGGCAGAGACGGAGAGACGAGGAGACGAACAGACGAAGTGGCGGCGCGCTGGCCGGGCGTGTTCGCGAAGTCTGCGTTCGATCCAGCATCCGAATCTCAGACGCCGAAGACCTACGGATCGTACACAGCCTTCATCCACTGGCCGTTCCAGCGGGAGAACACGCCGCTGGGGCGGGCGAAGGAATGGGATCCCGAGAAGTACGGGCCGTTTGATGACTCGACCAACGAGGACATCCTGCGCGGGCGCGTGGTGCGCATGGCGGGGGCGGATGAGTACCTGCGGATGCTGGCGATCGCGCGGCTGTACTTTGACAACATCCCCAACCTGCAGTCGTCGTGGGTGACGATGGGGCCGAAGATCGGGCAGGTGGCGCTGATGTTCGGCGCCAACGACATGGGGAGCGTGATGATGGAGGAGAATGTCGTTTCGGCTGCCGGGACGACGTTCCGCCTGAACGAGCGGGAGATCTGCCGGTTGATCCGCGATGCCGGGTGGATTCCGGTTCAGCGGGATCAGTACTACAACGTGCTTCGGCGGCATGATGGGCCGGATTCGCCGGACCTGGTGCCGCTGGCGGATCCGCCGGTGCGGCAGGTGCGGCGGATTGACAAGCAGTACATCGGTTCGGCGCCGGGCATCGACGACGGAGCCGACCGAAGCGTGCATGTCCAGTTGCCGCTGCTGGGCAACTGAAATGGCGTAAATGGGGGAAACGCAGCAGCGGGCGACGGCCGGGCGAACGGTCGAGCCCGTTGCTGCAGTCGCGTTCGGCACGGGGGTTGCATCCTTTTGTCCGATCCGGCTGGCTGATGCAGGCCAGCCGATCGAGGTGGCCGCTGACGAGCGCCGCGTGGCGCGTGCGGTGGCAGGTGACGAAAGGAGCATTCCCATGATGGAAACACTGATTACCCTTGCAGTTGTCTTTTTTGTGATCGCGCTGATCGCCTACGTGATGGGCGCCCGCGGCGTAGCCGGGATGAGCGCCGGCGTCGGACGGACGCTGCTGTTCGTATTCCTGGTGCTGGCGGTGGTATTCCTGATTATCGGGCTGCTGTAGTGCGGATCGAACGGATCCGCATGTCAGACAACCTGTTGCGCATCCGACCGCGGCCGGCCTGCTTGCAGGGGCCGCGGTCGGGTGATACAGGGATGGCATGGCCCGCGAGGAGCGTTCGGCTGGTTTTGTGATCTTCGTCCAGCGCGGCGTTGCGGCGCCGCGGAAGTATCTGCTGCTGGATTACGGCAGGCACTGGGACTATCCCAAGGGGCATGTCGAAGCCGGCGAGGACGCGCTGGCGGCGGCCCGGCGCGAGCTTCGCGAGGAGACGGGCATCACTCGTATCGATATCATTCCCGGTTTCGAGCACGTCATCCAATACCAGTTTCGCGGCCGTGACAGGGGGCTGGTGCGAAAGCAGGTCACGTTTTTTCTCGCCAGCACAGATAAGGTCGATGTTGTGCTGAGTTCTGAGCATGTCGGGTACGTCTTCCTGCCGTACGAGGCGGCGATGAAACGGCTGACCTTCGCGTCGGCGCGGCAGGTGCTGCGGGCGGCGGACGCGTTTCTGGCTAGCCCCAAGACTGCAGGTTGAGGTGATTCCGACACTTGCGCCTGTGCCGGGCAGCGGTGCGCCTTGCAACGACAGGTCGCTGCGCGCTAACCTGATCGGCATGAAGCGCTGGTTTGGCGGGCTTGGGCGTGTGGCGCGGCAAACTGTCGTGCTCGGTTTGATCGGCGTGTTGGGCTGCCAGCGGGCGGAACTGCCGCTGGCGGAGCGGTTCGATCTGCCCCACACCGGGCCGACGGCAATGTCGCGCGTCGCCGAAGGATATGAGCTGAAAAACCGGCAGATCCGCATCGTCATCGATGAGGTCGACGGGCGGATCGTCTACTGGGGATCGGCTGACGGGCAGCGCAATCTCCTGGGCGAACGCGGCGTAAGCATCGCACTGGCCAGCCTGCCGGCGTCGGCTCCGGTCGGGTATGTCGAGAAACGCGACGATCAGACCTGGCAGTACATCGGCGAGGACCCGCAGGCCCATGTCGGGTGGCGGCGGATCTACTGTCTGGAAGGGCTGTCGCTGCTGGCGACGTTCATCGTGCAGAACACGGGCGATCAGCCGATCGACTCGTCCATGACGCTGCGGGCGCATCTGGCTGACCCGGGCGGGCGGCGCATCGCGCAGGCGGATCTGTTCACCATGCAAAGCACGCTGGGACTCGTCAGCATCCGCGGATTCCGCGAGACGCCCGGGATGCTGCCCGCCGATGCCGAGCCGGCAACGCTGCTGAGCGATCGCTTCCAGCTTCAACCGGGGGAACGCTACAGCTTCACCACCGAGTGGCGGATCGATCCGACGTTTTCGGGTCGGCAGTGATCGTCCGGGGCTCACCGCGGCATCTTTGTTGACCACAGAGACGCGGAGAGCGCAGGGGAGCTATGCCAGTGCAGGTGCGGGACGCACGTGCCACAAGAGGTAATGGGATCACCTCGCGGGTTTGAGCAGGTGTTCGTTGATGACGAACGGGTCAGCCCAGCGGAGGGCGAGGGCGATCTTGCGATCCGGTGAGAGGATGACAGCGCCGTTGGGGAAGGCGTTGTAGGCTCGGACGGTCGAGTCCTCCATGTCATCGAGCGCAATGGGGATGCGGATATCGAGCGTGCGGCGGGCGATGGTCGCCTGCGTCTTGCGGTCGTCGAGCGAGCGATGCTGCTCGATGGCGATGCCGTCGTCCTCGTTTCGCTGCACTTCCCACTGGCCCAGGGCATGGGCTTCGCGCGTGTAGACGATCAGGAAATGCGCCCGACGGCGATGGGCTTCGGCCAGATCATTGAGCAGCCGGACCTGGTCGCGAAACGCGGGGCAGGAATAGCTGCCGAAGATCAGCACGACGGGCCGGTTGGGCAGCGTGTCGAGCGTGATCTTTTTTCCATCCAGATCGACGAGATTGATCGGCGGGGCTGCCTGGCCGACAGGCAGGGGCGTGCCGGCGCGGTTGAACGGCGCGGCCGTTCCGCCGCGCTGGGCGGGCTGCGACGGCTGATCTGAAGAACTGCGATTGGCGTCGCCCATCGCGGGCGAATTGGGCCTGTCCGCGCCCGGCCGCTGGGGCGGCGGCGCTGCCGGCGGCGGGGGAGGCGGTGGTGGGGTGTCTTCGGGCCGCCGCTGCATCTTCTCGCGCAGCGCCTGCTGCTGCTGGGGCGTAAGGATGCGGGCGATCTCAGCGCGCATGTCCGCAGCCAGATCGCGCATCAGCTCGCGCGCCGAGACCTGGTCGTCGCGGGCAAGTTCGGCGATATCGGCGGCCTGTTTCTCGATGCGCGTGAAGAGGGTGGCGATCTGCAGCTTCTGTTCGGGGGACAGATCAAGCTGAGCGAGGGCGTCACGGAACTGCTGGATCCGCGGGGCCAGGCTGGAGGACTGAGCGGGCAACCAGTTGGTCACCGCCAGCAGAAGGGTGCAGACGATCAGGGCCCGGTATCGCAGATGCATGGCATTTCTAATAACGCCGGAGGGGCGGAATTGTTGTCTGCGGGGAGAGACGAAGAGACAGGGAGACGAAGAGGCGGAGTGGGGTAGCGACGGAGCGACAAAGGGAGAAGGGCGGAGCGACGAAGGGGGCGGCGGCAAGGCCGCCCCCATTACTTACGACGGATGGGATTAGGGCTGCGGCGGGTGCTGCTGGAGGTCTTCCACGACTTCCTGCAGGGCGCCGACGATGTAGCTGGTGACGATGACAGGATTATCTTCCATCCACTTGCGCTCGCCGCTCCAGGAGCCGTCTTCCTTCTGCAGCGTCTGAAGCCGGTCGATCAAGGCGATGCGCCAATCAATCTTCTCGCCGGTGGGGGTGGTGATGACCGGCTCGTCATAGGCGTTCAAGGCGCGGGCCATGGTCATGTAGTAGTAGTACAGGCCCCACTCGGCATAGTCGGGACGGTTCTGGCGCATGCCGGGGTTTTCATCCAGCGTCCAGTTGGACGTAATCCAGTCCCACGCGGCTTGCACGCGCGGGTCCTGCTTGTCCAGGCCGGCGTAGATGAAGCTCTTGAGACCGGCGTAGGTCATCGAGCCGTAGGAGCGGAGCATGCGCCGGCCGTCGGGCGAGGTGTACTCGCCGGCTTGCGATTCGTACGAGCCGTCATCGCTGGGGCTGTAGACGAAGCCGCCGTCGTTGCCGGCCCACGGCTGATCGTTGGTTTCGGAGTGATTCTGCAGGCGTGTGGCAAAGAGCATGGCAGCGCGGAAGGCGGGGTCGTCCTGCGGGACGCCGGCTTCCTGGAGGGCTTCCAGGGCCATCTGGGTGTTGGACAGGTCCGGCCGGCCCGAGCCGCGGGACTGTCCGCCGTAGCCCCAGCCGCCGTACCAGGGGTGATCCTCGCTGACGACGGATTCGCCCTTGGGGCCCTGCTTGGCGCCCACGCCCCATTGCAGGCCCTTGAGATAGGCGACCGCCTTCTGGAGGGCTTCGTCAAAGGCGGGATTCTTCGCAGCCGCCAGGGCGCTGACAGCGACGGCGGTGTTGTAGTTGGCCAGCGAATCGGCGTAGATGCCGCCGTCTTCGAGCTGATGCGACAGCAGCTTCTGATAGCCGCGGGCGATGAAGTCGGTGTTATGGTCGTAGTTGGGATCCTGCACGAAGACGCGCAGGACAAGCGCCGTGATGGCTGGCGGGTGGCGCTCGGGGGCCCATCCGCCATCCTCAAGCTGCTGGGATTTGAGGAACGCCAGGCCGCGATCGATCATGGCCTGGGCGCGGGCGGCGGGGGTGGACTGCTCAGCCTGCTGAGCATCCTGAGCATGGGCCAGCGGCATCATGCCAACCGGCGCGGCCAGCAGGGCCGCCGTGAGCGTGAATGTGGCAACAGCGTGTTTCATCGACGTCTCTCCTTCGTGTGCAATTAGCTGCAAAAGGCCATTCTACAGCAAAGCACCCGTCAGATGCTGCGCTTGGGCGCAAATCAGCCCGCGCGCGGCAAGGCGCCTTGGCTGTAACAGCCTTGATGATGCGCAGACGCTCCAGCACCGTGACATCCGGATGATCGTGGTATTGGGCATGGGGTCGACAGGCATGCGACGAACTGCGCCAGCGGGTAGCATGTGAGTGCAGCCTGTGCAGAGATTGCACAGGGCGGGTGGGTTGATCATGAGGTGCCAGCGATGGGAGTGACGCGCGTGACAACCCTGCGGCGGCGGCTGGCCGTGCAGATCGGACTGATGGTCGCAGCGATGGTGCTGGTGGCGGCTGCGGGAATGTGGGGGATCGTCGGGCTGCATCAGGATTTCGACGCGGCGCAGCGGGGATTTGCGTCGCTGCGGCAGGCGTATGAGATCGGCGCGGAGGTTGCCGTGGCGGCGGCACAGCTCGATGGAGGCTCGCCGCAGGCGGCGCGGCATCGCCTGCAGCAGGCGCGCATGCGGACGCGGCTGGCTGGAGAAGGGCAGCAATGGGCGCCGATCGCGGCATCGCTGGATCAGGCGATCGAACAGCTCGACGGCGCGGCAGCGGGTACAGCGCCAGCCGGGCGGCGCGTGCTGGATGGGGTGCTCGCCGAGCTGTCGCGGTTTGCGTCGGATCGGCGGATGGAGATCGAGGCGGCGAGCCAGCATGCGGCGCGTCGGCGCACGCGGACGTTGTGGATGGTCGGATCGCTGTCGGCGGTGGCGGTGGTGCTGGCGATCGGCGTGGGGGTGCGGCAGTACCGGAGCGTGATGCAGCCGCTGATTCGGCTGGGGCAGGCGGTGCGACGGATTCGCGGCGGGGCGATGGATGAGCGCGTCGAACCGTACGGCGATCAGGAGTTCCGCGATCTGGCAGCCGACTTCAACGAGATGGCCATGCGGTTGCATTCGATCTACAGCGATCTGGAGGATCGCGTCGCCCGCAAGAGCCGTGAGCTGGCGCGATCGGCGCGCCTGGCGAGCGTGGGATACCTTGCAGCCGGCATTGCGCATGAGATCAACAATCCGCTGGGGATCATCGCCGGTTACGGCGAACGGTCGCTGCAGCACCTGGATCGCGGGCTGGATGAGCAGACGGTCGCGAAGCTGCGGCAGTCGATGCAGGTGATCTGCGATGAGGCGTTCCGCTGCAAGTCGATCACCCAGCGGCTGCTGTCGCTGTCGCGGGATGAGGGATCGGAGCGCGGGCCGGTGCGGCTGTCGCAGGTGGCGCAGGAGGTTGTGTCGAGCCTGGGCGAGTTGCCGAAGTATCGGGGTGTGACGCTGTCGGTCGAGGTGCCGCCGGCGGCTGAGCCGATGGTGGTGGGCAACGAAGGGGAGATCAAGCAGGCCGTGCTGAATCTCGTGATCAACGGCCTGGAAGCGGTGCGCAGTCGCGGCGACGCGGGACAGGTGCGCGTGATCGTGCGACGGCACGACGATCGGATGGTGTTGGTGGTGGAGGACAATGGCGTGGGCATGACGGCGGAGGTGCTGGATCGCGTGTTCGAGCCGTTTTTCACGCTGTCGGACCGCAGCCGGCCGGGGACGGGGCTGGGGCTGTCGATCACGGAAGCGATCGTGCGCGAGCATGGCGGGCGCGTGACGGCTGAGAGCGAGGGAAGCGATCGCGGCAGCCGGTTCACGATCGAGCTGCCGGTGGCGAATGGGGAGGTGGCGGCGTGAGCGGTGCATGGACAGTGCCGGCGAGCCGGCTGGATGTGCTGGTGGTCGAGGATGAACCGCGTCTGCGGGACCTGCTGACGGAAGTGATCCCGGAGATGGGGCTGGGCGTGCGCGCGGCGCGCAGCGGCGAAGAGGCCTTACGGATGGTGAAGCAGCAGCCGCCGGCGATGGCGGTACTGGATCTGCATCTGCCGGGGATGGGCGGCATCGAGCTGCTGGAGAAGCTGCGGGCGGAGGGTTGGGGTGGGCCGGTGATCATTCTGACGGCGTATGGCACCTTGGCTGCGGCGCGCAAAGCGATTGGGTTGGAGGTGTCGGATTTTCTGGAAAAGCCGTGCAGGTTGCGCGAGCTGGAACTGGCCCTGGATCGAGCGCGGCGGCGGATCCACGTTGTGCCAGATGTGGCAGCCGATCAGGCGCAGCAACAGGCAGCGCAGGAGACAGGCGATGCGGCGCAAGTCTCGGCTGGAGGGGAAGAAGCCGACGCGCAGCAGCGGCCTGTGACGCTGGCGGAGGCGGAGCGGCAGCATATTCTGGCGGTGCTGAAGCGGCATGGCGGCAATCGCACGCGGGCGGCGGCTGAGCTGGGCATCAGCCGCCGGACGTTGCATTACAAGCTGGCGCAGTATCGGGGGGAGGGGCCATCGGAAAAGTAAACGGCGACCGCGAAGTCGCCAAGGTTGCGAAGGACGCGCGAAGGGGAAGCGCAAAGATTCCAAAGATCACAAAGATCGCAAAGACGGATACTGTAGGGTCCGCCTTGGCGGACCGGTTGCGTCATCGCGGCATCCGGGGCGGATTGCCATCCGCCCCTACACAGGGCATCCATTTCTGGTGGGGGGCAATTGGGGTTCGTGAAAATCTGGTGCTGACAGGCGCAGCCTGGCTGCGCGAAAATCGGTTGCATCGGGGGACTGCATTTCGCGATGGAGGTCGTCATGGCGAGCACTGAGCAACAGATTCGGGACCTGCTGGGGGATGAAGCCGCCAGTCTGCTGAGCTACACAGCACGCGGGTTCAAGCGGGAGATGCTGCACCTGCCCGGGCCGGATTTTGTGGATCGCGTGGTGTCGCAATCGGATCGACCGCCGGCCGTGCTGCGGAACTTTCAGTGGATCCTGAACACGGGCCGGCTGGCCGGGACGGGGTATGTCTCGATCCTGCCGGTGGATCAGGGGATCGAGCATTCCGCCGGCGCGAGCTTCGCGCCTGATCCGGAATACTTTGACCCGGAAAATATCGTCAGGTTAGCAATCGAGGGCGGCTGCAATGCCGTCGCGTCGACGCTGGGGGTACTGGGCGCCGTGGCGCGCAAATACGCGCACAAGATCCCGTTCCTCGTCAAACTCAACCACAACGAGCTGCTGACCTATCCGAACAGGTACGACCAGATCCCATTCGGCCAGGTCGAGCAGGCGTTCAGTATGGGGGCTGTGGCGGTGGGGGCGACGATCTACTTCGGATCGGACGAGTCGACGCGGCAGATCCAGGAAGTGAGCGAGGCCTTCCAGCGGGCGCACGAGCTGGGGATGGTGACGGTGCTGTGGTGCTATCTGCGCAACAGTGCGTTCAAGACGAAGGAAGCGGACTATCACGTCGCGGCAGACCTGACCGGCCAGGCCAATCATCTGGGCGTGACGATCCAGGCGGACATCATCAAGCAGAAGCTGCCGGAGACCAATCGCGGCTTTGAGGCGCTGAAGTTCGGCAAGACGCACAAGAAGGTCTACAGCGATCTGATGCCGGACGATCATCCGATCGAGCTGACGCGCTATCAGGTGGCCAACTGCTTCATGGGCCGCAGCCCGCTGATCAACAGCGGCGGCGCCAGCGGCGAAAATGACTTCGCTGAGGCCGTGCGGACGGCTGTGATCAACAAGCGCGCCGGCGGCATGGGCCTGATCTCCGGCCGGAAGGCCTTCCAGCGGCCGATGAGCGAAGGCGTGAAGCTGCTGAACCTGATCCAGGATGTGTATCTGGATCGGGGGATTACGGTGGCGTGATCTGATTTTGGATTTGGTGTTTTGTCACTGGTCACTTGTCATTTGTCCCTCGCGGCAACTCGAGTTCGGGCATCAATCGCGGCGCGTAGGGCAGGCTATTGCCTGCCGCACCTGGTGCGCGACCGATCGCGGCACGCAATAGCGTGCCCTACCTGCTGCCTGCTGAGCACCGACTTGCATTGCCCCGATCCCACGTTATGCTCGTCTGTGCACTCAGGCGGCATGTTTGCCTGCCCTGGAGATCTCCAGGGTGATGGGAAGTCGGTGAGAATCCGACGCGGACGCGCCGCTGTGATGGACGTAACAGACCGCTGGCGATGTTGTAGCCACTGTCCCGCGACGGGATGGGAAGGCTGCCGGTGGTTGTCCTAAGCCAGAAGACCTGCCTGTGTGCTGCGACGTCATCGCCGTGATGACGTGCGATTCCGATTTCGTCCCCGCGATCCGGGACGGGCGGGACACAGGCATCGCCAGGCGAATCCATTGGCGCACGCTCGCGCCTGCTTCCCCTGAACATGCTGAGTCCTCCCCCGACACCGCGAATCGCGGTGGCGAAGGGTTCTTGCGCGTGCCGCGCGTGACGGCACGGGGAGTGATTCACATGCATAAGGGTTTGCTGTTTGCGGGGCTGATTGCGCCGCAGGTGATGGGGGGCCTCGCACTGGGCGGGCCGATCGAAGCGACATCGGTGGTCAGCTACGCGCCGGGCGATGCCCTGGCTGGCTACCAGAACACCTCAGCCGTGCTGGGCGGGATCACCAGCGACACCGGGCCGACCTACGCCGTCAATCCGTTCAATCCGCCGTTTGCCCCGGAAGACATCCTGATCATCGGCGAAGGCGGGCATCTGGTGCTGGAGCTGTCGCAGGAGATCCCCGCGAATGGGCGGCATCTGGGGGTGTTTACCAATGTCGGCTATATAGACGTGTCAGCCGGCGGGACAGGGCTGACGAGCAATCCCGTCATGACATTGTCCGATCCGCAGTTTCCCAGCGCGATCGTGAGTGTCAGCTATGACGGGATCAACTGGCAGCCGCTGAACGGCGGCGCCGCGATCACGTTCACCAATCCGACCAACTACTACCTCGACACGGACATTGTCGACTACGCCCAGCCGCTGGGGAGCGTCGTCGCCAGTTCATCCAAGCCGTTCCTGGGATCGGCTGACGGCTTGGGCGGCAAGACGTACGGGCAGATCCGCACGCTGCTCAATGGATCAGCCGGCGGAAACTGGCTGGACCTGACGACGACTGGCCTGCCGGCGGTCAACTATGTGCGCTTCGATGTGCCGCAGGGCGCGGGGCGCATGGTGGTCGATGCCGTAAGCGGCCTGCCGGCGGCTAAGCCGGTTGTAGCCGGCGAGACGATCGTGTCGCTGTCTGTCGGCAGCGGGGTGAACACCTCGACGATCGTCATCGATTTCGGCCCGCAGAGCTATCTGTTCGAGGTGCATTACGACGAGCCGATCAGCGGCCTGGAGGCGCTGGAGCTGGTCGCGGCGGTGTCGGATTACGACGTGACGATCAAGTCGACGGTCTTCGGCGATCAGGTGATCGGGCACGACTTCGGCGGCTACGTGTTCGTCGGCGATGGCCTGGATTCGCCGTACTGGAGCTACTACATCGGCGACGGTCAGACGTGGGACTACGCGATGACCGGCCCGGGCATGCGGATGCTGACGGATGGCTCGTTCGACGGCTGGGTCTGGTCGGGGCTGCAGGAGACGCCGCCGGATCTGCCGGTTGCCGTGCCTGAGCCGGCGATGCTGTCGTCGGTGCTGATGGCTGGGATATTGCTGCTGCGTCGGCGGCGGTAGCTCGCAGGGGATGAAGGCTTGGCTGCGGGGGCGCGGCATGGCGTTGCGGACGAGCGTGGGTGGACGTTTGACGCGACGCATGCATCGCCCCTGCGGCGGCTGAAAGGAGACCAGCCATGCGACGGGCTTTCACACTGGTCGAGCTGCTGGTGGTTGTGGGGGTGATTGCGGTGCTGATCGCGATCCTCCTGCCGGCGCTGACGGCTGCGCGCCAGCAGGCGATGGCGGTGCAGTGCCTCAGCAACCTGCGGCAACTGGCGACGGTGGCGATCCTGTACACCAATGAGTATCGCGGCAGCTTTCCGCCGGCCTACTGGGGCGGGCGCGACTGGGATCTGGATGTGGTCGACGATCAGGTCCAGCCGGGGCTGCTGTGGGCCGGGCAGAGCGATCCGAAGGTGCAGCAGTGTCCCGCCTTCGACGGCAAGGGATGGGGGACAGGCGCCCTGGACGATCCGTATACAGGATACAACTACAACACGTCCTACCTCGGCCACGGCGAGTGGGAGGCGATCCGCGCGCCAGCCAGGATCACGCAGGTGCGTCAGCCGTCGGAGACGGCGATGTTCGGCGATGCCGGCGGACCGAGCGATCAGGTTGCCAACAAGCTGATGCGTGCGCCGCTGACGGAGTCGCCGCTGGTGCATGGCGACAGCGTGACGGCGGTTACGCGCGTGGCTGGTGCGCAGGCGTTCCGCCATCGCGGCAGGACGAACGTCGCCTACGTGGATGGGCATGCGGCTTCGGTCCAGACGGCCTACCCACATCCAACCATGGCGATGCCGGCGGGGATGGGATTTCTCTCGGCTGACAACAGTGCGTATGACCTGGATTGACGGAAGCGGCGGCCGCGAAGGCGCGGCGGTTTCGCGAAGGGGGTTAGCGCAAAGATCTCAGAGATTCCAACGCGTGCAAAGAGAGTAGATTGCGCGGGGTGGGCTATGGCCTCATCTCTGCCCAATTTCCCGGTCGACGGAGCGAAGAGGTCCACGAATGGACATGAATCTTCACGAATGTCCCTGCAATTCGTGTCCATTCGTGCCCATTCGTGGAACAGTGGTGCTCAGAAACCGGGTCAAGATGAGGGCTCTTGTCTGCCCTTCGTGGCGTGGGCGTCTCCAACACTATGCATCAACATAGGCGATAGTCGCCCGAAATCGTCAGCCTGAGCGAAAGGACTTGCGCCGATCATGCACAATGTTGGTCTCGCCCGCGATCCTGCAGCACAGACGAGGGCGGGATCGAGTTTGCGGTCCACGGAAGCGGACCCTGCTTAGCTGTCTTTGCGATCTCTGCGATCTTTGAGATCTTGGCGCTATTTCGCCTTCGCGGTCGCCGTCTCGGCTACCCGAGCCGCGCGTTACATCTCGCACTTGATGGCGCCGGTGGTGCAGGCGTCTTCGCAGGCGTTGCAGTCGATGCACTCGTCCTGGTTGACGACGGCATGGCCGTCTTCGAGCTTGATGGCTTCGGTGGAGCAGGCTTCGACGCAGTCGCCGCAACCGCTGCATTTCTCGATATCCACTACGGCAGGCATATTTGACTCCTTGTTGGCCGATGCCGGGGGGAGACCCGGCATATACAGGACATCATTATCCTATTAGTCCGGGTGCCAGGGGCAAGTTACGCCGGTTCCAAAATCGATAAACGCATGCGAGAGGAGAGAAATGCCTTGGGCGACGACACGGGCGGGTACAACACTATGCATGATCGGCGCAAGTCCTTTCGCGAAGGATCTCGGCGTTCGGACGGTTGAGATCCTCGCTACGCTCAGGATGACGATTTCGGGCGACTATCGCCTATGTTGATGCATAATGTTGGGGTCGTCTGACGCGATTCTTTTGGATGTTGCAAAACGTTGCAAAGTGTTGCATGAGCTCGGTTGGAGGAGGGCGGCGCGTTTTTTTGTGTGTTGCATTCTGTTGCAAAGTGTTGCATGAGGCCGGTGGGTGGAGATGAAGGGGGAGATCGCCGAGGGGGATTCGAGGCGAGCCGAAGGTTGCGGCGGACGGGGCATGGGGTTCCTCCGGACGAGGATGGGCGACTCTCGAGTATACCTTACATAGGCCGTACAGTCAAGCCGGCTTTGAAGTTTTCTTGGCCCGGCGCTCGAAGACATGGGTAACACGGTCGCAGCACAAGAGTCGTAGGGGCGGATGGCAATCCGCCCTGGGGC
>Ga0207874_1002071_pt1 | contig 20117 bp, 18 predicted proteins | sample HigsolmetaAR201D_FD_184833 | JGI IMG/M metagenome (GOLD analysis project Ga0207874, IMG submission 184833) | Ionic liquid and high solid enriched microbial communities from the Joint BioEnergy Institute, USA - AR20-1-D (SPAdes) (version 2) ...
CAGCTTCCGCTTCAAGAACAGCTCAGCCCAGACCACCGACACAAAGAAGGATAACCAAGGCCTGAGACCCAAACCATACATGAAGGCGGGTCACTTCTCGGCGAAAATCCCGGGTCAGCTCTCAGCGAAAATCAACATTGGAGGCTTGGCGCAGAGACTATAACGAGCAACGGCCACACGGCGCGATCGGGAACAAGGTCCCGGCGGCGCTCATGAAATCAGCACACGCAGCCAGCCCGCGTTGCTGATCAAGGCCGGAAAACTCTAGCGCCAGCCGAGGGCGCATCGGGGAGGGCTCCAAAACGTGAGCAGGGCTAGCTTATAAACGCGGACAATCAGGGGAGCACGTCATGATCAGCGAAGAGGGCCAGCTTCATCTAAGCCAGCAACAGCAGTTCGAGGCCCACTGCCTGTCATAGTCGACCTGAGGGATGCCTTCCGCCTAAGAGCAATCCTCGGTCAGCCTCTAGTCCAGCGTCGATCACTCAGCATCACGCAATCCATCGGCTTCCATCTCTGCGATGGGTCGTCTTGGCCGCAGCAGACGCCAGCCGCGCTGGCAGCGCTCGACAAGCTCCCACCAGACGGTCTCGGTTTCGCGTTCGTGGAAACCGATCTCCCTCAGACGTCTCGACACGCGATTGCCCAGGCTCATGAGGTGTTTCTCGTGCTCCAGATAGACGGTGAGTGCCTCGTCGAGCAGCGCCCGGGCGATGTCCTCGTGCGATGGTTTCCCCTCGGCCTTGAGGCGTGCGCGGTAGGCCCTCTGTCGCACGCGCTGCTTCTCGCGGCGGACTTTCAGGCTTTCTCTCGCCATGAGCTTCTTCCCTCCCTCTGTTACCTTCCGAGGTAACATCCGACAGCTGCTTGCAAGGAACAGCCTTGGCTGAGCGGCCAGCTGGTCGTTCTAACTGCGACATCCATGGTTCCTGCTTGATGAACGCTGATGATGCCCGGGCATTCTGCGCTGCCCGGGCATCCCTGCAGGGTTGCAATGTCTATGCTTGCACCTCGCTGGCAATAGCGCAGGGCTGGCAGCCTCAGCGATAGAAGTCTCGATAGCCTGGGACGCCTCGGCCCTAGCCCGGGCCTTCGCCTCTCGTGCCGCCCGTTTCTCGGCCTTCAGCTGCTCCATTTAACCATCATCTTTTTGCTATCATAGAAGCTAAAATACTAGGCTGTGTGGACGGATTGCTGCATGAAGAGAGGCGAGGATTCATCTGAGGGGATTTGTCTGATTCATGGAGAGCCGACTGATTTGGAGGTCGGCGATGTCCACGAAGATGACACAGAAGGATTGGGTGGTGGCGCTGGAGCGTGCCGTGGCGACAAGGGTCGCGACGACCGGCTGTTTCTGGAAGCGATGCACTATTTCTCGGTTCACAACATCTCCTGGCGGGCGCTGCCGGAGCGGTTTGGCAAATGGAACAGCGTCTGGAGACGCTTCGACCGGTTGAGCAAGGCAGGCGTGTTCGAGACCTTCTTCGACCATCTGGCTTCGCTGTCATCCTCGGCGCATCTGGTCCAGATATTCAGCTCGACCATCGTGCGCGCCCATGTCTCGGCAGCAAGGGCAAAAGGGGGCAGAAGGGTCAGGCGCTCGGCCGCTCACGCGGCGGCTTCTCCACCAAGATCCACCTGAAGACCGATTTAGACGGCCACCTGATCGCCTTCGACCTGACCGGCGGCGAGAAGGGCGATGCACCGCATTTCCCGATCCTGCCCGGGCTTGGCCCCGATGTCGATCCGAGGGCGGCCGTTGCCGACAAGGGTTACGCCAGCAAGGCCAACCGACAAGCGGCGCGGTCACGGGGCATCATCCCCGTTATTCCGCGAAAGGCCAACGAAAAGGGCAAGCCGGGCTTCTTCGCAAAGGCCATCTACAAAGGGCGTGCGCGTATCGAGCGGGCGGTCGGAAAGCTCAAGCGCTTCAGCGTCTCGTCCTACGATGCGAGAAGACGAAGCGGGAACTTCGCATCCATCGTCGCACTCGCAGCCGGTTTCACCTTGGTCAAATCCGTCCACATTAAACAAGAGTAAGTCAAATTCAAATCTTTGCCTGCTTCAGAGCGGCCGCGAGGTCTATCACAATTTTGGATTTCTTTCGCATTGGGAACAGCATCAATGTGCGGAAACTTACCGAAGGCTTCATGGGCCGGAGGGTGAGTCCTCTCTCGACAAAGCCTGTCGCCGTGATTGGATCAACGATACCACATCCGACACCGGCCAGTACAAGCGCGCATATCGTCGATGAATATGCCGTTTCGACCACGATCTCAGGTCTTACCCCATGATCGAGAAAGATAGCTTCGGCTTCACGCCGGGTCGTGTCCTCCGGGGACAGCGCAACGAAGGGTACACGATGAAGATGATGGGGGACAATCACGTCCACTGCCGCAAGCGGGTGCCCCGGTGGTATAGCCACTGACGCCGCGATTTCCGCAAAAGGTTCTGCCTCGACACCGCTCACATCGATTTCATCGGCGGTAACGGCAATATCGATCTGATGCGCGGCCACCATGTCGCGAATGGCGGACGATCCCGCAACATGGAGAGAGATAGCGACATGTGGATGTTTCTTGCGAAAGTTCGCGATGGCGTGAGGTATTAGGTTCGTGCTGAAGGCTGAAAGGCAGGCAAGACGGATGTCGCCTGAGCCGTAGTCCCGAATTCGCGCAGCCGCGCTTCTCAGTTTTGCGAGGCCAGCCAGCGAAAGCTGCACCTCTCGAAAGAACAGATGTCCCTCCGCCGTTGGCGTGAGGCGACCCTTTTCCCTATCGAAAAGCCTGAATCCTATCGAGCGCTCCAAGGTCGCAACCGCTTTGCTGACAGCCGGCTGCGAAATGCCCAATGCCTCCGCCGCGCGCGACGTCGTCCCATAGGTCATGACAGCTTGGTAGGCTTCAATCTGACGGATGTCCATGAAGCGCCTCTATAATCGAATGGAATAGAACGCAGCGATCTTCATATTGGACAGAATAGGATCCGGCATGTCAAATTTTGCTTGGTCTGGCGAAGAGGAGCGTGATGCGGAACGAGACCAAGTGCCTTACCATCCCCCCTGTCAGCCTTGAGGGCTACGATAGTCTTACAGTGCCGGTCTATCGTGCCTCCACGATACGCTATCCAGACGCGTCGTCCTTCGCAGCCCGCTTTGAACGCGACACGGACGGATACACCTATGGGCTCTACGGAACGCCGACGCACCGGTATTTGGAATATAAGATCACCGAGTTGGAGGGAGGCGCTCGAACTATACTGGCACCTTCCGGCCAAGCTGCGATCACGAACACCCTTCTGGCTCTCCTGCATGCCGGCGAAACAGTTTTGATCCCCGATACGGTTTACGGGCCGGTCCGGGATTTTGCGCAGAACGAGCTCCGGGCGCTCGGCATCAGGGCCGTGTTCTATGATCCATGCGATCTCAAGGCACTTGCATCGCTTCTCGATGATCAAACCCGATTGGTCTGGGTGGAATCCCCCGGCTCGGTCACCATGGAGGTTCAGGATCTTCCGGCCATTGTGGAGATGGCGCATGCGAAGGGCGCGCTCGTCGGATGCGACAACACCTGGGCCTCCCCCTTGAACTGTAGGCCGCTCGATCTCGGAGCGGACATCGTCGTTGAGGCGCTAAGTAAGCATTTCTGCGGCCATTCGGATGTTCTGATGGGATCCGTGACCCTACGCGACCCAGGCTTGGGTCAAAGGCTGAAAGCCGCATTCGGCCGTATCGGCATCGGGGTTTCTCCGGATGACTGCGTGCTTGTTCTGCGTGGCATTGAGACATTGGCGGTCCGGCTTAAGCGGGCGGCCATGACTGCCCGCGCTATCGCCGACTGGCTGGAGCGGCATCCACTTGTTGAGAAGGTGTACTTTCCAGCCCTTCCGGGCAGTCCCGGCCATGAGATATGGAAGCGCGATTTTGCCGGGTCATGCGGCGTACTGACCTTCTCGTTGGTCAACTCCGTGAATGCTGGGATCATCAAGGCGCTCGATGCACTGAAGCTGATTAGTATCGGAGCGTCCTGGGGCGGCACCAAGAGCCTGATTGCACCGACTTCCCTGAGAGATTTGCGAACGGTGAAACCGTGGATCGGGCCGGATTATCTGCTGCGTCTGAGCATCGGGCTCGAACATCCCGACGACATCCGGGAGGATCTTGAGCTCTTCTTTTCTTCCTTGGAAGCGACTGCAGGAGAACCGAACGCGCGCGATGGCACAGGCAGGATGGTGGAACGGAACAAGCAAACCTTGGCAGAGGAAATGCCACTCAAGTCTAGATCGGAGCTTTCGTGACTGCTCCGGATGTTTGGAAGTCGCCGAGGGGAAGGCGAAGCAACAGGGAGAGAAATCATGCAAACGATCAGCTGGATGACTGCGGTTTCCAAAGCTGCCTTTATGACCGCCCTGGTCCATGCAGGAGTGGCATCCGCGCAAGGGTATGACACCTCCACGGTAGAGGTGAGCGAGGCTTTGGCAGCACGCGTTCCATCCGCCATGCGAGCCGCGGGAGTGCTGGTGGGCGGATCGGACAATGACTACGCACCGTGGGAATATCTTGCTGGTGAAGATGGCCAGACCCCGGAGGGGATCGACATAGATATCGGCAATGCCATCGCGGCAAAGCTTGGCCTAAAGTACGAATCTCGTACCGCCCAGTTCACGACCATCCTGCCATCGCTGGGAACCAATTATGACATCGGCTTATCGGCGTTCTCCATAACCGAAGAGCGAAAACAGGTCGTCAATTTCGTTTCCTATGCCGCAACTGGTAACGAATGGATTGTCAAGGCTGGCAATCCAACTGGATTTGACCCCAGTGATATTTGCGGCCGCCAGATCGCGGTGCAGAGCGGAAGCCGTCACGAGGAGCGGCTGCACTTGATAAATCAGGAATGCATTTCGCGCGGCAAGCCGGAAATGACATTCCTGCCGTTCAAGACGCAGACCGAAGCCGTTACGCGCGTCGCTACGGGCGGTGCCGATGCAACTGTTACAGGCAGTGCTACCGCGCTCTACGCCGCATTCGTCTCAAATGGCGCTCTCGAAACCATGCGCCCGGTGGGTGAACTCCTGGATGTCAGGGGCCTCAATGGTATCGCAATTGCCAAGGACGACATGGAGCTGACACAGCTCATTGCTGACACGCTGAACGAGTTGATCGGGGAAGGCACCTACAAGGCCATACTGGATGCCTGGGGCATGGGTGCCGTTGCCGTCGAGGAAGCCCTCATCAATCCCGTGGAGGAGCATTGATGTGGCGGAGCACAGTGCAGGGCTGAAAATGGGAAGCCGCCTGTCAGCGTCTGAGGCTACGGCGCATGCAATTCCGCGCAACCATGTGGTGCCTAGGCGCTATCCGGGGCGCGTCATCGCCGTTATTGTCATCCTGATCCTCGCGCTGCAGGCTGGCAAGGCGGTAGCGACAAACCCCAATTTCCATTGGGAAGTCTATGCAGAGTACATCTTTTCACCCACGGTTCTGCGTGGCGTAGGCTGGACTCTCCTGCTCACAGTAGTGGCCATGGGTATCGCAATACCCTTGGCCCTAACCCTGGTTGTCATGCGCGAAAGCATCAATCCGATCCTTCGGGGAGCGGCTTGGTGTTGGGTGTGGTTCTTCCGCGGGACGCCGGTCTACACCCAGCTGGCCTTCTGGGGCCTTTTTGCGGTCCTTTTTCCCAGCATCTCCGTTTCGATTCCGTTCGGACCAGAACTTGTCAGCATAGAAAGCCGCTGGATCGTAACACCGGCCGTTGCCGCCATCATTGGCTTGAGCTTCAATGAGAGCGCGTACCTGACGGAAATTTTCAGAGCCGGCTTTCGCGCTATCGATCCAGGTCAGATCGAGGCAGCGCAAGCCATCGGCATGTCCCGGCCAAAGATCTGGACGCGCATCCTCATTCCGCAAGCGATGCGCATCATCATCCCGCCGACAGGCAATGAGACCATCGGAATGCTGAAGATGACGTCGCTGGTGCTGGCGGTGCCGTTCACTCTCGACCTTACCTTTGCCACCAACGCGATTGCCAACCGCACCTACTTGCCGGTCCCGCTCCTGCTGGTGGCGGCCACGTGGTATCTGGTGATTACGTCAGCGCTCATGGTTGGACAGTATTACCTTGAGCGTTACTACGGGCGCGGGCAGGGCCCTGTCCTTGGAAAAGGAGGGCAGCACTGATGGACGGGGCAGCGGTAAATCCGGCCGTCGAAGTGCGGGACGTTCACAAGTTCTATGGCGATTTCCACGCTCTGCGTGGCGTGAATCTAAAAATCGCCAGGGGTGAGGTGTGTGTAGCCATCGGACCATCGGGTTCCGGGAAATCAACGCTCCTGCGCTGCATCAATCAGCTGGAGACAATCTCCGCCGGACGGATCTATTTGAACGGAGAACTACAGGGATACCGGGAAATAAACGGAAAGCTCTATGAACTTTCGCCCAGGCAGATTGCCCAGCAACGGCGGCGCACCGGAATGGTCTTTCAGCGTTTCAATCTGTTCCCGCACATGACAGCACTCGAGAACACCATCGAGGGTCCGGTGCAAGTCAAGCGTCAAATCAAAGCGGAGGCAATAGAGCGGGGAATGGCTCTGCTTGAGCGTGTGGGCATGAGCGGCCTGGAGAAGCGCTACCCCAACCAGCTTTCCGGCGGCCAGCAGCAGCGCGTGGCCATTGCTCGTGCCTTAGCCATGGATCCGGAGGTCATGTTGTTCGATGAACCAACTTCGGCCCTTGATCCCGAATTGGTGGGAGAAGTCCTTGACGTCATCAAAGATCTGGCACGTACCGGAATGACAATGATGCTTGTCACCCACGAAATCGGCTTCGCACGCGAAGTTGCCGATCAACTGGTCTTCATGGACAACGGGATGATCGTTGAAAGCGGCAGCCCTTACGACGTCCTTACCAATCCCCAGGAAGCCCGAACACAGGCGTTCCTTTCGAAGGTCCTCTAGCGGCCCGGAGCATCATGGAACCGATTTCACCAAGACCTGTCATGAGCAGACTGGAAGCGATACTTGCGAAGGTCGATGCTAACATGCCCACGTCAATTGCCGGGTTGAAGCATCTCCTGACGTTCCCTTCCGTTTCCAGTCAGCCAGACTGCAAGGCGGGCATTATCGCATGCGCAAAATGGCTCCAGACACAGTTGGATGATCTAGGCTTCAACGCCGAAGTCGCGGAGACCGAGGGCCACCCCCTTGTCCTTGCACGAACACCATCCCCTGGCGGTGCTCTGAGGGCACTTTTCTATGGGCATTACGATGTACAGCCGGCTGAACCAATCGAAGCTTGGCACTCTCCGCCCTTTCAACCCATGATTAGGGAGGAGGAAGGCCTAACCCGCATTTACGCGCGTGGCGCTTCCGATAGCAAAAGCCAGCTCTGGTCAGTCATTGAAGCCTTTCGCGCTTGGAAGTTTGTTGCGGGCGATCTCCCACTCGAAGCCGTTGTCGTGCTCGAGGGGGAGGAAGAGATTGGCTCGCCGAGCCTGGCGCAGATCGTCGAGCGCTATCGCGATCTTCTGTCCTGTGACGTGGCTTTCATTTGCGATAGTGATATGTGGACATCCACACGTCCGGCCATTACGACGCGTCTTAAGGGCCTTTTCCACGAGAAAGTGACCATTCACGCCCCGAATGGCGATCTTCATTCCGGTCATTTCGGCAATGTGGCGATGAACCCGGTGCGCGTGCTGGCCGGGATTCTTGCCTCGATCCACGATGAGCGGGGGCAGGTAGCAATAGAAGGCTTCTATGAAGGGGTCCGTCCCCTGCCCGCGGCGTTGCGCGAGCAATGGCAATCACTTGATCCCGCGGAAGCCCTGGCGGGGGTTTCGACAGAGGGCGGACCAGAGTGGGACGCGTGCGGGCCTTTTGAACTCATATGGGCACGGCCGAGCATCGACTTAAACGGCATTGTTGGCGGAAATACCGGGCCTGGCGAGCGATCGGTCCTGCCGGGATCGGCCACGGCGCGCCTGTCGTTTCGCCTGGTGGATGGGCAGAGCCCTGAGCAGGTCCGCTCGATTTTCCGCCGCTTTGTGGAGGCCAATCTCCCTCAGGGGGCCCGTGCAGAATTTGAAGGACAAGGCGGAACATCGGCGGTATTGGTCAATGAAAACAGTCCTTACATTGCTGCAGCCGCCCGCGCCCTTGAGGCCGAATGGGGGGAACCTACCCTGCTTAAGGGGTCGGGCGGGACCATACCGATAGTAGAACTCTTGATGAGAGAACTTGCTGTCGTCGACTGCATCGTCACCGGATTTATTCTAGCCGATGATGCCATCCACGCACCGAATGAACGATATGATGCAAATCGACTGCGTAAAGGGATTCGAAGTTGGGTGCGCATCATCGACGAAGTCGGAAAGTTATAGGCGCAAAGCGAAACCGCAAGCGCGCTTGGACTTCGTGATGGCTGTCAAGCGCCTGGAAGCCGCCCAGGTCGCCCCTCAAGTGTGAATGAACGCTGTGTGGTCGCGTGGCGCGGCCTGGCCCAAGGGGCGCTACCCCTCTGGACTCCTGCCGCCCACCCCGTGGCTTGACCCCATAGGGTGGTCCGGTTTCAATCATAGTGCATGATCGGCTTTGGGGCTATTGCCTGGGCAGATGACGGTGCTGCTCCGCTTGCTGGCGCAGGCCAGATGACGGCCTCGGTACAGCCTTGGCGATGAACTCCGGGCCGTTGTCGGAACGGACATGGCCGGGCACACCACACAGGATGAACAGGTCCGACAGGGCGTCGATGACGTCGGTCGAGTTGAGCTTGCGATTGATGCGGATTGCAAGGCATTCCCTGGTGAACTCGTCGATGATGTTGAGCATGCAGAATCTCCTGCCATCGTAGGTCCGACCCTCGACGAAGTCATAGGACCAGACATGGTTAGGGTGGTCGGGCCGCAGCCGGACGCACAATCCGTCCTTCAGCCAGAGGCGACCCCTCTTCGGTTGCTTGTGGGGAACCTTGAGCCCCTCCCGCCGCCAGATCCGTTCGACACGCTTGGCGTTCACCGTCCAGCCCTCGGACCGCAGCATCGCCGCGATCCTGCGGTAGCCGTAGCGCGCCCATATCGGGAAGCAAGCCGGATAATATCGGCCGTCAACGCATCCTCATCGGCTCGGTCGTGCGGCTTCTTGCGCTGCGTCGAGCGGTGTTGGCCCAGTACCTTGCAGGCAAAGCGCTCCGACACGGAGAACTTCGCCACGACATGGTCAACGCAACGGCGGCGGCGAGCGGGGCTCAGAAGTTTTGCATTCGCTGCCCTTCGGGTCCCGAGGCAGCCTCTTTCAAGATCAGCTTCTCGAGTGTCAGGTCCGACACCGCCTTGCGCAGCCGGTCATTCTCTTTCTCAAGCTCTTTCAGGCGCTCTAACTGGTCACCCTTCAGTCCACCGAACTCCTTGCACCACCGGTAATACGTAAACTGCGTCACGCCGATCGAGCGAACCGCTTCTCCGACGGATCGGCCTTGCGACAACAACACGTCGACCTGGCGCAGCTTCACCACGATCTCTTCAGGTCTATGCTTCTTCTGGGGCATTCCAACGTCCTCCTACGGCTCAATAGCCTACTTCAGGGAGGACCACTTTTCAGGGGGCAGACCAGGCTCTCCTGGCACGCGACGCAGGCTTTGAGGGAAAGGGCAAGATCAAGGGTGAATTCTATTAATTGAGATAAAATATCAATCCTTTGCCCCATCCGATAGGATTCATCGGTGCGGTACGTCGAAATGGCATCGCGAATCCTACAACCAGAAGATTGAATCCGTCGCTCCCGACCTTCGAGACATCCAAGATTAGGATTCGTAGGAATCCGGGCAGAAATCTCCGGCGAACAACCGCTCTTGGAGAACATTTGGCGTTATGAGCGTTGCCTCAGGGGGCCGGAACTGGCTCGACTGAAGAGGTGGGGAGTGATCGCGATCTATGCGTCGTAGGACGAACTCAAGAGCCCAATGGACATTCGCGTCAGCCGTACAGTGCCAAGGTGTCCAGATCGTCAGCACTAGGACTACACGGCGTATTTGGTGGCTGCTATCCGAAATAGCGCAGCGTGGGTCTAACCGATGACGGAGACCCCGAGGCGGCGTTACCTATGTCTAGCCCGACGCCCTTGTAATGCGTGAAACCATCGGGGCTCGGCAACCACGCTGGGGCTAAGACTTCTGGCCATCGCATTTCCAGGCAGAGGGGCGGAGCAACACAGTCGGATCAGCGATCCGGCAAGCGGTGGCCCGTTAGTGCTGTTGCGTGGTACTTCGTGGACCGAAACCTGAGATCGTTCTCGCAGGCTTAGCTAGCGCCCTTCTCGAAGTGGCTCACCGGCTCACATCATCGGCGGGAAACGCCCGAGTCGCGTTTCAGGAGAGGGAACGAGCAGCTTGAGCTGGATGCCGCGGCGCGAACACGCCGTGCGCCGCTGTGAAAGAATCTTCGCGCTAGGTTTGGGGCTCGGCTCGGTGAGGCTCGTTACTGGCACCCCCAGCCGAAAGCGCTTCGAGAACGTCTCCCCATCGCTTCAGCTCCTCACATAGCTCGTCAAACCGGTTCGATATTACCTGATTTAGGTCCACCATTTGACCTCTTAGAATCAGCCTCTTAGGCTAACTACGCTAACTGCGGGCGGTTTCTGCTCACCTAGCGGGAATATCCCTTCGGTCAGTGAAATCCGACGGGGAAATAGCGCAGATAGAGTTCCGCAAAGATTCCCTTTGCCTCGATCTCCTGCAGCGCATAGTCAATGGCGGTGACGAGATCGGGCAAGTCATGCCGCACAGCGACAGCTAGCCCTTGGCCCAGATATTCCGGCGCGAAATAAGGCCCGCCCGTAAAGGCACAGCAGTGCCGGCCTTCTTCCCCCGCCAGCCAGAACGAAAGCTGCATGCCGTCGCCGAAAACCGCGTCGATCGTACCGTCGGCCACATCCTCAAGCAGCCGCTCGCGGTCGGAATAGGTCACCGGGCGCATTTGCGGGAAGAAGTCGCGCAGCATGGCTTCATGGGCCGTATCCGCCATGACGCCGATCCGCCGGCCGGCAAGTTGTTCATAAATGGGTTCGGCGAAACCCGCCGACCTTCGGGCCACGAAGCGCGCGGGAAAGCGAAGATAGGGACGCGAAAACAAAAGTGTCACCCGCGTTCGCCTCGTGATTGAAAGGCCGGCAATCAGAGCTTCCCCCTCCCCCTCGTCAAGAGCGGCCTCGAGTTCATCGAAGGGAAGCGCCTGAATTTGGCAGCGGTCGAGAAGATCAAGCTCGATGCAGATGGCGCGCGCCAGATCCAGGTGAAACCCGCTCAGCCGGCCTTGCGCATCGAGAAAGCTGAAAGGAAAGAAATCCGTCGTCGTAAGAAACCGCAGGCGTGCAATCTCAAGTTCGGCCTTTGCGACCCCCTGCCTTTCGTCCCAGTAATCGGGCACGGTCTGCGCCCGGCTGGCGCCACTCGCTACCGCGGCCAGAATGAAGCTTGCCAGGATCGCGGCCAATGGACGCATCGCTCTGATCTCCCCTGAATCAATCCTATAACGCCGCTGCACGAAGCAGGAAACGATTGCAATCGATTTCGTTTGCAACCAGGCATTGACGTCTTCGAGATAGTCTATCAAGATGGGCCGTGGGGTCTGTGAGGATGGGACCCGCCGGTAATTGATTTGGGGGGCTGGCGAATGCCAAGGGGAGCCACTAGCCACCGGCGATTGTTCCGGTGCACAAGTAACTTCGAAATCAGCGGGTATATCCATACCACTTATAGCGGAACATTCCTGTTCGTTCCGACCACTTCCTAAGGCGGTCTATTCTCCGCCGTTTCAGCACCGTATGAAGATCATGTCTCCCAACCCGTTTACAATGGGCGGTGCGGGTGTGTCGAACGCTGCGCGCGATCACTCTCGCAATGCGCCTCAAGCAATGGACAGCCACGGTTACGCTCCGTCCAACGTTACCGATTGGCAGCCTATTCTTACGCAACTCGGAGTGGCCGAGCGGGATGTACATGCCGTGGAGTTGCGAGCCAAGCTGGCCGGCGTGCCGTTTCAGGTCGAGCTGATGGCATCAGGGCTCGTGGAAGAGCGGGAGCTCTTTCGCACGCTTGCTGAACACCTGGGCATCGAATTCATGGCCAAGGTCCGGCCTGAAAGTCTTTTCATGCCGGAGCGCCATTGTATGGAGGCTTTGCGCCGCCCGGGGGGCGTGCTGAAAGCCGTCGCCGCGGATGGGGCGCAAACCGTGCTTTTGATCGCGCCGGACCGGCTGGACATCCCGGCGATGCGACGCTTTCTGCAGCGTCACGACCGTGTGGCGAAGCATATCCGGATGGTGCCGCCGTCGGAACTGCGCAGGGCGGTCCAGCTGCGGGCTCGGGAACCCCTGCTGCGCACCGCCGTAAATGGGCTGTTCGAGGCAATGCCGCACCTTTCGGCCCGTTTCGTCCTCAATGCCTGGCAGGGAGTGGCGCTTGGCGCCTTCACCGTTCTTCTGATCACAGGCCTGCTCATGGCGCCAATGACCTCGCTGCTGGCGCTGCATGGTGCCCTTTCGATACTGTTTCTGGGTTGCGTCACGCTTCGTATGGTCGTCGGCCATAGTGTGCGTGAGACACCTCGGCCGGCGCTCACCAAGGCCGTGCGCACTGAAGAGATGCCGGTCTATACGGTTCTCGTGGCCCTCTACAAGGAGGCCGAGGTCGTGCCGGACCTGCTCGTCGCCTTGGGGAGGCTCGTCTGGCCACGCAGCAAGCTGGAAATCAAGCTGGTCTGCGAGAGCGATGACAAGGAAACGCTCACCGCGATCCGGTCACAGGAGCTGCGCTCCTATATCGACGTCATCGAGGTGCCGCCGGGCGGCCCGCGCACCAAGCCCAAGGCATTATCCTACGCGCTGCCCATGTCGACCGGAGAATTCCTCGTGCTCTATGACGCGGAGGACAGACCCCATCCCTTTCAGCTCGTGGAAGCGTGGGAGCGGTTCCGCGAAGGTGACGAGAAGCTGGCCTGCCTGCAGGCGCCGCTTGTCATCTCAAATAGGCACGAGAGCTGGATCTCGGCGATGTTCGGCTTCGAGTATTCAGCTCTGTTTAAAGGCATACTGCCTTGGCTCGCCCGCCGCCACCTTGTCTTGCCGCTCGGCGGCACGTCCAACCATTTCCGCCGCGCGGTGCTGGAGGAAGTCGGAGGCTGGGATCCGTGCAACGTGACCGAGGACGCCGATCTGGGCCTCAGGCTTGCGCGGCTCGGCTACCGCACCGGCACCATCGACTATCCGACCTATGAGGATGCGCCGACCTCGGCCCGGATATGGCTGCCGCAGCGCACACGGTGGTTCAAGGGTTGGGCTCAAACCTGGCTCGTCCACATGCGCAACGCGCGGCAGCTTTATCGCGATCTCGGGCTCGCCTCATTTGTGGTGACCCAGGTTTTGACCGCCGGAATGCTGATCTCGGCGCTTGCCTATTCGGTTTTCGGCCTGACGATCCTCTGGGTCATCGCACGGCTTCTTTTGGGGTATCTCCCCACTCCGCCCAATCTGGCACTCCTCCTGCTCGATATGGTCAACATTGTGTTCGGCCACGGAGCTTTTCTGGCGCTGGGCTGGTGCACATTGCCCGCGACAGAGCGGCGGGGTCTCTGGAAGCTCGTGCTTTGGACGCCGGCCTACTGGATGCTGTTGTCGGCAGCGGCCTGGCGCGCGCTCTGGCAGCTTTACCGCTGCCCGCATGCTTGGGAAAAGACGCCGCACCGGCCGAGCAGGCCGATTAAAAAGACGGTTGCTGATACGCAGCTACGCACACAGCCGTCCGCGCGCCCGTCTCCGCTCTCCCGGATGGCGTAGACGCGCCTTCCGCGCCCGGAGATCCGTGCGTGCATCAGCTGTTCGCGCCGGAAGGCGCGGCCTGCCCGGCGGGCGTCCGGGTGCCGTAGCGCATGATCTCGAAGCGGGCCGAAAGCGCGTCATAAAGCAGTAGCCGTCCGACCAGTGGCTCGCCCACGCCGGTAATCAGCTTGATGACCTCCATCGCCTGCAGGCTGCCCATGACACCGGTCAGCGCGCCGACAATGCCCGCCTCCGCACAAGTTGGAACGACTCCCGACGGAGGAGCCTCGGGGAACAGGTCGCGATAGGACGGGAGCGGCGCGCCCGTCGGCCCAAGCTCATACGGCTTCAGCACCGTCAGTGATCCGTCGAAGCGGCCCACCGCCGCCGTCACGAGCGGAACTTTCTGTTCCGCGCAGGCATCGGCCAATACGTATCGCGTTGCGAAATTGTCCGAGCCATCGACGACGATATCGTATCGCGCGATAAGCGGCCCGGCGTTTCCGGCATCGAGGCGCAGAATATGCATCTCGACCGTCACATGCGGGTTGAGCCGGCGGATTGCCTCCCGGGCGCTCTCGGCTTTCATCATTCCCACCGCATCCGTGGCATGGATCACCTGTCGCTGGAGATTGGACAGGCTCACCACATCGTCATCGACGATGCCGAGCGTGCCGACACCGGCAGCGGCAAGATAGTGCAGCACCGGCGCGCCGAGCCCGCCAGCCCCCAGCACCAGCACCCGCGCGCGCTTCAGCTTCTGCTGGCCCGCGCCGCCAATCTCCGGCAGTACGATGTGGCGCGCATAGCGCTCCAGCTCTTCATCGGAAAGGATGGTCTCATTCATGTCGGGACCTTACTGTGCGTCAGGCCGCTTGTCAGCGGGGCTGCTTACACCCTGCTCTGCGGGTTCTAAAAGGTGGGCGTTCTTCAGCCATCATATGGGCGCGGCATCCCATTGGCCTGCCCGACGTGATGAGGCAGAATGCGCCGCCGGGGCCGCATTTCCTTGGCCGGAATACTAGAATACTAGCTTTGCGATGGCACTCCTGCTACACGATCCTGAAATCGTTGGTGCCGGCCGGAAAGCGGCAAGAGCGGCCGGACGTAGATGCGGAAGGGAGAGCGATGAGGCAGACATGGCGCTGGTTCGGCCCTCAGGACCTTGTCTCAATCGATGACATCCGGCAGGCAGGCGCGGAAGGCGTGGTCTCCGCGCTTCATCATGTGCCGAGCGGAGCCGTCTGGACGCCTGAGGAAATCGAGAAGCGGCAGCGCGAGGTGGCAACCGCAGCCAATGGCCAGCCCTCCGGCCTGGCCTGGGAGGTGGTCGAAAGCCTGCCGGTTTCCGAGGACATCAAGAAGCAGAAGAACGACTGGCGGGAGCACATCGCCAACTATCGCACCAGCCTGAGGAATCTCGCTGCGGCAGGCATCAAAGTGGTCTGCTACAATTTCATGCCGGTGCTCGACTGGACACGGACCGATCTTGCCTGGCGGCTGCCGCATGGCGGCACCTGCATGCGCTTTGATCTTGTCGATTTCGCTGCCTTCGACATCGGCATCCTGAAACGTCCGGGTGCGAGCGAGGATTTCCCGCCGGAGATCGTCGAGGAGGCGAACCGCCGCCTCGCGGAAATGGATGCCACGCGGAAGAACGAGCTCGCTCGCAACATCGCCTTCGGTCTGCCGGGCGCGGCCGAACATCTCACCATGGACGATCTGCGGGCGCATCTGGAAGAATATGGCGCCACTTCGCCCGAGCAGCTGCGTAATCATTTCATCGCTTTTCTTGAAGAGGTGGTGCCGACCGCGGAGGAAGTTGGCATCCGGCTGTGCTGCCACCCCGATGACCCGCCGTTCCAGCTCCTTGGGCTGCCCCGCATCATGTCCACCGAAGCCGACTATGCGACAATCATGAATGCGGTTGATTCGCCTGCCAATGGCATCACGCTTTGCTCCGGCTCGCTCGGGGCCCGACCCGACAATGATCTGCCTGGCATGATGCGCAGATTGGGAAGCCGCGTGCATTTCCTGCATCTGCGAAATGTCAAGCGCGAAACGGCGAACATTGCGGGCTCGTTCTACGAGGCGGAGCATCTCGGCGGCGATACGGACATGGTGGCGCTGATTGCGGAGATCCTTAAGGAAGAGGAGCGGCGCAGGGCTGCCGGCAGGGAAGACCATTCCATTCCCATGCGGCCGGACCATGGGCAGGACATTCTGGATGATCTCAAACGCAAGGCGCAGCCTGGCTATCCGGCTGTCGGGCGGCTGAGGGGGCTTGCGGAGCTGCGCGGCATCATTACAGCGCTCTCCCATCCTGAATACGGTTTGGCGGAATGAGCGAACGTCTAGCTCTGAGCAAGCTTACGGGTCTTCCCCGAACGGTTGCCTGCCCGGGCTATGATCCAGCAGCCCACGGCGCAGGCATCGTGCATATCGGCGTCGGCGCTTTCCATCGAGCGCATCAGGCGGTCTACACCGACTCGGCCCTTGCCCGTAAGGGCGGCGACTGGCGCATCGACGGGATAAGCCTGCGCAGCACGGACATCGCCGATGCACTCAATCCGCAGGACGGTCTCTACACGCTTATCATACGCGGCGAGGAAGGGATCTCGGCCCGCGTCGTCGGCAGCATCCGCCGGGTGATCGCCGCCGCGCGCGAGCCGGATGCGGCTCTTGCGGCACTTGCCGCGCCGGAAACGCGCATCGCCAGCATGACGGTAACCGAAAAGGCCTATGGCATTGACCGGGCGCGCGGCGCTGTCGATACGGGTCACCCGGCAATCGCCGCCGATCTTGCTAACCCCCGCGCGCCTGCGGGCGTGATCGGCATGCTGGTCGAAGGCTTAAGGCTTCGACGCGAGAGAGGCCTTGCGCCTTACACCGTGCTTTGCTGCGACAATCTGCCGGATAATGGCAGCCTCGTACGCGCGGGCGTGCTCAACTTCGCCCGGCGGGTCGATCCTGCTTTGGCGGGCTGGATCGAGAACAATGTCGCCTTCCCCGCCACGATGGTAGACCGCATCACGCCTGCAGCCACGGAGGCCACGCTGGCCGAGGCGGAGCGGCTCACGGGCTTTGCCGATCTTGCGGCGATAGAAACCGAGCCGTTTACGCAGTGGGTGATCGAGGATCATTTCACTGCCGGGCGCCCCGCCTGGGAGGCGGATGGGGCGATCTTCGTGGAGGATGTCGCCCCCTACGAGGCCATGAAGCTCAGAATGCTCAATGGCACGCACTCGATGCTCGCCTATGCAGGCTTTCTCTCGGCGCACAAATACGTGCGGGATGTGATGGCCGATGCCGCCCTCGCCCGGCTCGTGCGCCGCTACATGCAGGCGGCCGCGGCCACGCTCAGCCCTCTGCCCGGCATTGATTTTACTGACTATGCCAACGCGCTTGCCAAGCGCTTTGCCAACCCGGCCATTGCGCACGAAACCTATCAGATAGCTATGGACGGCACGGAGAAGCTTCCCCAGCGCATCTTGGGCGCGGCAAGTCATGCGCTCGAGAACGGGCAGGATATCCGCCCCTTCGCCTTCGCTGTCGCCGCCTGGATGCGTTACGCCCTGGGTCGCACCGACGATGGCGCTCCCTACACCTTGCGCGACCCGCGTGAGGAGGTCATTCGCGGGGCGCTAGCTGGCGCGAACGATGCCGGCGACATTGCCCGCGCGCTCTTCGCACTGCCAGGTGTTTTCCCCGAAAGGCTCACGGGTGACGAGCGCTGGACCAGCCTTGTCACGGAGATCCTCGCAACGATGCTCCACAAGGGCATGGCAGGCGCCGTAAAGGAAGAGGCTGAGCGGCAATCGCGATAAACTCCGGACCAAAGGCAGCTTCGTGGTCGTGCAGGCGGAGATCATTATCCTGTGTCGGCGGGGCGGATTGCATCCGCGATGGCACGCAAGCGGTCCAGCTGCTTACCAATGTCGGATTGACGGTCCTTAACGGCCTGGTGCACGCAGTTGCGCGGGCGTGACGTGTCTGTAACGCCGCATGGTTGAGGTGAGGTGGCTCTGGCTTGAAAAGCCGCTCATATAGGCCACCTCGGAGATGGTCATGCTCGTCTCCCAAAGCAGCTTTTCCGCCGCGTCAAGCCGCCGGTTGAGAAGATATTTGTGCGGGGGCTCGCCGAAGGTCTTTGTGAAAGCCTGAAGGAAATGCCCCGGCGAAAGATCGCAGACCTCGGCGAGGTCCGCCACGGAAAGCTTCCGGGCGAAGTTATTCTCCAGAAAATCACGGACCCTGCGCGCGCTGTACTCGGAAAGCCCGCCCTTCACCCGGGTGGGCCGCACGCGTGAGTCGGCATATTTGCGCAGCAGATGAAGACCGAAAATGGTGATTACCGAATCAATCAGAAGCTCGTTGGCACGGTCGCTCCGAGCCACTTCGTCACGGAGCATCTGCGCAAGTGACAGCGCAGTCGGATCGACGGTGCCGAATGGCACGGTTCGAAGCTCGGCCGCGCCCATGTCAAATTCCTGCTCGGCCAGGGAAAGCATGCTCTCGCGGCGGATCCCCACCACCAGATTCTCTCGTGTGGATGACCAGATGGTCCGGCTTTCCACATTGGCGGGGTTGATGACCAGCATGCCCAGCGGTGCATCGAAGGTCTCGAGCTTATCGCTTGCAAAGGCCGCAGAAATTTTTGGCGAGGGCGCAAGCATTATCGCCGCAAAGTGATTCTCGGAAAGGAAGTTTTGTGATCCCGGCGGGCGAATCGAGTGAACTACCCCGCCTCCGAACGTCGCCTTCCGCGGGCCCGCGCTCGCGGGAATCACATTCAATATTTCCACGTTTGTCGATCGACCGGCCCCCATGAACCGTCGATGCGCACTCCCGCCCGTACCTGTTAGCATCGGTGGCCGCCACCCCGAATTATTACCCAGTACATTCCGTCATTTCAGCGGCAACTGCACCCCCTCCCCCTCCCGTACTCGGAGCAATCAGACTACGTCTTCAACCACCAACCATGAAGGCGCCTGTCCTTTACGAAGGTTGCACTGCCGAGAGGTTACGCTTTCCCTGTAAGGGAAAGCAGGTGCGACACATTTGCATAGCTCTTTTGCAAGTTGGCTCTTTAAACCGCGCGCAGGGTCCCCTATCTACGGCGCAAGTCCTCGACGGGGTCTCCTCCTCCCGCCTCGTCGAGATGCGGTCAGCTTTCCTCCTCCTAGTGCTGACCGACTTCAAAGGCACCCGCCGGCATCCTCCCCCGGCGGGTGCTTTTTATATCAACGAGCGCGCAATCCGATCATGATCCCCCCGAAGCCTGACCGCCGTCAGCCTGCCTTGAGCAGCATGTCCGGTTCGGCCTCCCTGATCGGAACCTTGAAATGGACGCGATTGCGGCCGGCACGCTTGGCCGCATACAGGCAGCGGTCCGCCTGATCGAAAACGGCGGCCGCCGTATCCAGCCCGTTGCCCAACATGGCGCCGCCGATGCTTACGCTCAGCCACAAGCTCCGCCGCATTTTACGATCGAGGCCGCACCCCGGCTCGGGTGAAGCAAACCGCTGCCCTCCTAGGCATGTAGCGTATCCGCCGGAAGCATGAAGCCGGCATTTTTCGAGGCATGCTGAAACGGCGTTCAGCCGGGAACATCTTTCCCGCGCCCGCGTTGGGGCCGGCAAAACGAAGCTCTCATCGAGGGAGCGTTCCATGTATCGCAGACACGTCCGCCGGTCGAACGGTCGGGCACTTGCAGCGGGTGTGCTGGGCGTCGTTGCCGGTGCAGCCGTTCTCTTCGCCGCGCGCAACATGATGCGCAGCCACCGCCGCATCATTGAGCCTGAAGACGCGCCGCGAAGAACCTGGCGCAGAAAAGGGCGCTGGCGTGAAGGTGTCGGCCGCACCATTACGGTCAACTGCCCGCGTGAGGAGGTTTATGCGCGCTGGCGCGATTTCGCCAGTTTCCCCGATTTCATGGAGAACGTCCGCTCCGTCACCCCGCTCGACCAGACACGCTCGCGCTGGGTGGTCGAGGGACCGGCGGGCAGTACGGTCGAATTCGAAACGAAGATTGTGGAAGACCGCCCCAACGAGCTCATCGCATGGGAATCGGACGAGAACGCGCAGGTCCGCAACAGCGGCCGGGTCTCATTCCGCGATGCGCCCGGCGGACGCGGCACCGAAATTGAGGCGGTGATCGCCTACGATCCGTCCGGCGGAGCTGTGGGCCGCGTTGCGGCAAAGCTGTTCCAGCGGGGGCCGGGCGTTCAGACCCGGCGCGAATTGCGCCGGTTCAAACAGCTCATGGAGACCGGCGAGATCGCCACCGCCGCATCTCGCCCCGCCGC
>Ga0207874_1002079_pt1 | contig 20057 bp, 15 predicted proteins | sample HigsolmetaAR201D_FD_184833 | JGI IMG/M metagenome (GOLD analysis project Ga0207874, IMG submission 184833) | Ionic liquid and high solid enriched microbial communities from the Joint BioEnergy Institute, USA - AR20-1-D (SPAdes) (version 2) ...
GGCGCGGAGGGCCGCGGCCCTCTACGTTCCCTGTTTCTCCGCACAGCGGCGGCGCGCGGGGCTCCCCGCCCACGCGCGCCGCGTACCGGTCACGGCTCCTCGGTAACCACAGCGACCTGGTGGGGGTAGAACAGCGCCGGCCCCTCGTTGGGCGGGAGGTCGTCCATCTGAACGGCGACGTACTCGACACGGCCGCCGCCGCACGAGCGGATCGTCAGCACCGTGCCGTACACGCCGTAGAACGGTTGCAGCGTCGGATCGCAGAGCCGCACGCGGACCCCTGGAGCGAGTGCGGCGCAGCTGCCCTCATCAGTCTGACCCATAGCTGTCCCCCTTCGACGCATGTTCCGAGTGCTGTCACAGGTCGCCTGTGGCCGCGCGCTCCTCGCGGCGCTCTGCCAGCGCCGTCCGGCCGATCAGCCCGAGCGCCAGGTCGTCCTGCGGCGGGTTGAACAGCCCGGCGCGCGCATCGCGGAAGTAGCGCTCGAGCGGCAGGTCGCGCGTGAGGCTGAACCCGCCCGCGACCCGCAGCGCCTTCTCGCTGGCGGCGCAGGCGGCGTTGGTGCAGAGGTACTTGGCCGCCGCGATCTGCGGCCCGAGCTTCGGGCGCGCCTCGGGGTGCTCCACCCACGTGCGCGCGGCGCTGTGGAGCACCGCCCTGGCGGCATCGAGCGTCACCTGCATCTCGCCGATCCACTGCTGGATGTGCGGCAGCTCGGCGATCGGCTTGCCGAGCGACGACGGGACGCGGCTGCTGGCGTAGTCGCACGCGGCGTCGCAGGCGGCCTGGCCGATGCCGAGGTAGACGGCGGCGATCGCCAGGCCCCAGCCGTTCACGCCCGGCGGCTGGGCGGGCGCGCCGACCGGGCGCCGTGCGACCAGCCACTCGTCGGGGACGAAGACGTTCTCGAAGTACACGTCGTAGTTCCCCGACGTGCGCAGGCTCAGGCTGTCGCTCCAGGTATCCACCAGGCGCAGCCCGGGCGACCCGGCGCGCACGATCGCGCTGGCGGTCTCGCCCTCGGGCGCCCCTTCACGCGGCGGCAGGCGCACACCCGTGACGAAGAAGCGCAGCGCCGGCGCGCCGGTGGCGAAGCGCTTGTGGCCGTTGATCAGCCAGCCGCCTTCGACCGGGGTGGCGGTGGTGGCCGGGACGCCGCCGCGCGAGATGCTGCCGAGCTCCGCCTCGGTGACCACGTTATTGATCAGCCCGCCCTCCGTCGCGATCGTCCGGCAGACCGTCTCGAAGACCGGCTCGGGCCAGGTGAGCTGCGTGGCGTTCGAGCCGATGATATTGATCAGCATGGCGGTCGGGAGGGCGGTCGAGCCGTCGCCGCGGGCGAGCCGCTCCTGCGCCAGCACCATCTCGTACACATCAGCGCCCTCGCCGCCGTACTCGCGGGGGATCACCAGGCGCAGGTAGCCGGACTCGTGGAGGTCGGTGTAGTTCTCGTAGGGGAAGGTGCCTTCGCGATCGTAGACGTTGGCGCGCTCCGCAAACCGCGCCGCCAGGCTGTCCGCCAGGGCGACGAACCGCTGCTGGCGCTCGGTCAGCGTGTAGGGAAGTTTCATGCGCTGCTCCTCCGCGTCGCGGCGCCGGCGGCGCCGCTGTCTCGACCCGGCCGACCTGCGCTGTGCGCTCGCACAGGTCGCGGTGCGGCCCATGAATCATACCTGAAAACCCTTTCGGGTATCAAGCATCACCTGCGCCAGCCACGGCGCGGGTGACGCGGCCCGCCCTGTAGCCTAGCACAGGATGCGATTTTTGTAAACTAACTGAAGCAACATTCGCAACAATAGCAGTTCGGTCGCTGTCCAGACAGGCGGTGAAGCGATTCGCAGAAAACTTCTTGACAATGTTGCGCAAATAAAGTAACATCCAGCGCAACAGACAAGGACGCGCTTATCCAGAGCGGCGGAGGGACCGGCCCGACGAAGCCGCGGCAACCCGACGACGGGTGCCAAGTCCGGCAGGGAAACCTGAGAGATGAGCGCCGCCAGGAATGAGACACAGAGCAGCGCGATACGGCGCGGCTCAGCTCAATGAACCAGGCGGAGGCTGCTCTCAGCGGCCTCCGCCGAATCTATTTGGAGCGCGGTGCGCGTGCCGCCGCCCGCCGCGCCAATGGGGAGGGCGCGTCCACAAGCGAACGCTCGTAAGGAGTCACCTATGAAGGCTCTCGTTCCAGCCCGTCTCGCAGGCGCGATCGTTCTCCTTGCCTCCCTGCTCATCGCGGCCTGCGGCGCGCCTGCAGCGCAGACGCAGGCGCCCACCGAGCCCGCCGGCCAGCCCGCGTCCGCCGGGAGCGCGAGCCAGCCGAGCGGCGAGCCGATCCTGATCGGCGTGAGCGGGCCGCTCACGGGCCAGAACGCCCAGTACGGCGCCCAGTGGAAGAAGGGCTTCGACCTGGCGCTGGAGCAGATCAACGGCCAGGGAGGCATCAACGGCCGGCCGCTCGAGTACCTGTTCGAAGACTCGCAATCGGACCCGAAGCAGGCCGTCGCCATCGCGCAGAAGTTCGTCAACGACCCGCGGATCGTGATCGAGCTGGGCGACTTCTCGAGCCCGGCCTCCATGGCCGCCTCGCCGATCTACGAGCGCGCCGGCCTGGTGCAGTTCGGCTTCACCAACTCCCACCCGGACTTCACCAAGGGCGGCCAGTACATGTGGAGCAACTCGGTCAGCCAGTCCGACAACGCCCCCATGCTCGCCCGCTACGCCGTCAGCGACCTCGGCCTGAAGCGGCTGGCCGTGCTGCACCTCAACACCGACTGGGGCCGCACCACCACCGACCTGTTCCTGCCGGCCGCGCAGGAGCTGGGCGCTGAGGTCGTGGCGGTCGAGGGCTACCTGCCGGAGGAGAAGGACTTCCGCTCGACGCTCACGCGCGTGCGCGACGCCAACCCGGACGGGATCATCCTGATCTCCTACTACGCCGACGGCGCGCTGATCGCGCAGCAGACCCGCAGCGCCGGCCTGAACCAGCCGCTCGTGGCGATCAGCTCGGTCTACTCGCCCAAGTTCATCGAGCTGGGCGGCGAGGCCGTGGAGGGCGTGTACACCAACACCAACTTCTTCCCCGGCGACCCGCGCCCCGAGGTGCAGGCGTTCGTCAGCGCGTTCAAGGCCAAGTACGGCGAGGAGCCCGACACCTTCGCCGCCGTCGCCTATGACACGATGATCCTCGTCTCCGAGGTGATCAAGCAGTACGGCACGGACCGCAAGGCGATCCGCGACGGGCTGGCGCAGATCGAGGATGTGCCGAGCGTGATCTTCGGCAAGGTGAGCTTCGACCCGGAGACGCGCCGGGTGCGCGCGCCCCAGGACGTCAAGATGGTCGTCAAGGGCGGCCAGTTCACCCTGTGGGACGGCACGCCGATCGCCACCCGCTGACGTTCCATTTGGCCTGAGAAGTGACGCGGCCGTGCCGCCCTCCTAGAGGCGTGGCGGGCCGCTGGCCCTCCGAGATCCTTTTTCCTCCGCTGCTCTGCGGCGACGCGGTTGCGGCAGGGAGGCGGAACGAGAGATGCTGGGAAGGCAGCGCCACCCCAACCCCTGCCAGGGGTGCGGGGGCGAAGCCACCGCATCACTAAAGGAGTCCTACGGTGACGACACTGACGAAACGCCAGCGAGTGGACGCCGCGCTGCGCGGTGAGGCGCCGGACCGGCCGCCGGTGGCGGCGTGGCGCCACTTCATCCCCGAGGAGCGCGCAGCCGAGCCGCTCGCGGACGCCCACGTGCGCTTCTTCCAGAGCAACGACTGGGACTGGCTGAAGGTCAACCCGCGCGCCACATACTACGCCGAGGCCTGGGGCGCGCGCTACGACTACGACGACTACCACGGCGTGCTGCCGCGCCTGCTGGAGTCGCCGGTGCGCTCGCCCGCCGACCTGGCGCGCATCAGGCCGCTCGGCGCCGACCAACCCGCGCTTGCGGAGCAGATCGACCTGCTGCGGCGCATCAAGGCCGGCATCGGCGACGCCCACCTGGTGCAGACCGTCTTCTCGCCGGTGTCGGTGCTGCTGTTCCTGCTGGCGCGCCCCGAGGACCCGCGCGGCGACGCTGGGCTTGCGCTGCAGCTCGACCGGCTGCACGAGCTGCTGCACGACCACCAGGCTGCCGCGCACGCCGCGCTCGCGGCGATCGCCGAGACGCTGGCCGGCTACGCGGCGGCGAGCGTGCAGGCCGGGGCGAGCGGCATCTTCTTCGCGATCGTGCGGCTGGCGCGCGAGGGGGCGCTCTCGCGCGGCGAGCACGCCGCGTTCGGCACGCCCTACGACCTGCGCGTGCTGGAGGCGGTGCAGGGCGCGCCGTTCAACATCCTGCATATCTGCGGGCCGAAGGTCTACTTCGACCAGGCGCTCGAGTACCCGGTCCAGGCCATCAACTGGGCCACGGTCGGCCAGGGCAACCCGACGCTGGCCGAGGCGCGCGGGCTGACGGACAAGGCCCTGATCGGCGGCGTGGACGAGGACGGGGCCGTGCTGCACGGCACGCCCGGCGAGGTGCTCGCCCAAGGGCAGGAGGCGCTGGCCCGCGCGGGCCACCTCGGCGTGCTGCTCGCGCCCGGGTGCGCCGTGGCCCCCGAGACGCCGCAGGAGAACCTGCAGGCGCTGCGCCGCGCGGTCGAGCCGGTGGCGGCGGCGCACACCGCCTAGGGGGAATCGGTCGCCCGAGCGGCTGCCCGCTCAGGCGCCCCACCGGGAGGTGGAGCGGGCGAGCCCGTCACGTTCTTCCGCCCGCCGGAAGGCGATGGCGAGGGCCGCACGGACTCCGGGGCTGTTCCCCGCCGGGAGGTCCGGAGGCCCTCCGAGATCCTTTTCCCTCGCCGCTCTGCGGCGGAACGCAGAAAGAGGTGTGGCGGGCTTGCAGCCCGCCACACCTTCCGTCGAGAGAGCGGCCGTGCCGGCCGCCGAACTCGTGTAGACACAGATGAACTCATTTCTCGACCACACCATCAACGGCCTGATCATCGGCAACATCTACGCGCTGGTGGCGGTGGGCCTCGCGCTGATCTTCGGCGTCTCGAACCTGATCAACTTCGCCCACGGCTCGGTGTACATGGTCGGGGCCTACATCGGCTGGGTGTGCGTCGCGGCGCTCGGCACGCCCCTGCCGCTCACGCTCGCGACGGTGATGGCCGGGTGCGCGGTGCTCGGCGTGGCGATCGAGCGCCTCGGGCTGCGGCCGCTCCAGGGCGCGCCGCGCATCGCCCCGCTGCTGGCGACGATCGGCATCAGCTTCGTGCTCGACCAGCTCGTGCAGCTGATCTTCAGCCCTGACCCGCGCTCCCTGCCGAGCCAGCTCCCCAGCTGGCGGCTGCAGGTCGGCAGCGGCAGCATCGGCGCGCTCGACCTGTTCGTCGCCGCGGCCGGCATCGCCAGCGCCGCGCTGCTGTACGCCTTCCTGCGCTTCACCCGGCTCGGGGCGGCCGTGCGCGCCACCGCGCAGGACCGCGACGCCGCGCTGCAGATGGGCGTCGACGTGAACCGCGTGAACCAGGTGGTCTTCGCGATCGCCTCGGCGCTCGGCGGGCTGAGCGGCGTGCTGGTGGGCATGTACTACAACAACATCTTCCCGGCCATGGGCTTCCAGGCCACGCTCAAGGGCTTCGTCGCCCAGCTGGTCGGGGGCGCGGGCAACGTGCCCGGCGCGATCGCCGGCAGCCTGCTGCTCGGCCTGATCGAGAGCTACGGCATCGCGATCCTCGGCACCAGCTACCGCAACCTGTTCGCCTTCATCATCCTGATGGCGGTGCTGGCGTGGCGGCCGAACGGGCTGTTCAGCGCAGGCCGGAAGCTGCCGCCCGAGCCGCTCACCGGCACCTTCGTCGCGCCGAGCCGCCCGCTGAGCGTGCCGCGCTGGGCGCTCGCCGCCGCCGTGGGCGCCGCGCTGATCCTGCCGCTCGTCTGGCGCGACTCGTACGTGGTGCAGACGCTCACCAACGCCTGGCTGTACGGCATGCTGGCGCTGAGCCTGACGCTGGTGGCCGGCACCGCCGGCCAGATGTCGCTCGGCCACGCCGGGCTGCTGGCGATCGGCGGCTATGCCTCGGCGCTGCTCGCGCTGGACCTGGGGGTGCCGGTGCCGCTGGCGGTGCTGCTCGCCGGCCTGATCACCGCGGCGCTCGGCACGCTGCTGGTGTTCCCGGCCTTCCGGCTGCGCGGGCACTACATCGCGATCGCCACGCTGGCGATCGGCGAGATCGTGAACCTGGTGATCCTCAACTGGGAGGGGCTCACGCGCGGGCCGATCGGCGTGGCCGGCATCCCGCCGCTCGAGCTGTTCGGCCAGCCGCTGGTGGACGCCGCATCGGTCTACTGGGTCGCGCTGGCCGTGATGGTCGGGCTGGCGCTGCTCCAGTGGCGGCTCACCCAGTTCCACCTGGGGCGGACGCTGCGCGCCATCCGCGAGGACGACGTGGCGGCGCGCGCCTTCGGCATCAGCCTCAACCGCTACAAAGGGCTGGCGTTCGCGGTCAGCGGCTTCGCGGCCGGGCTCAGCGGCGCGATCACCGCCCACATGTACTCCTACATCAACCACGAGACGTTCAACACCCAGATCTCGGTGCTGGCACTGACGATGGTCATCCTCGGCGGCCTCGGCAACATCGTCGGCGCGATCCTCGGCGCTGTCGCGCTGATCGGCCTGCCGGAGCTGTTCCGCGGGCTGGCCGAGTACCGCATGCTGGTCTACGGCCTCGTGCTGCTGCTGCTGGTGCGCTTCCGCCCGCAGGGTGTGATGGGCACGGTCTGATGCCCCAGATTGGATTGTGAGCCTATGTCGCTGCTAGAGATCGTGAATGTGACCCGCTCCTTCGGCGGCCTCACCGCGGTGGACGGCGTGAGCCTGACGGTGGCCCCCGGCGAGCTGGTGAGCGTGATCGGGCCGAACGGCGCCGGTAAGACCACGCTGTTCAACCTGATCACCGGCCTGGACGCGCCGGACGCGGGGGAGATCCGCTTCGAGGGGCGCTCGATCGGCGGGCTGCCGCCGGAGCGCCTCGCCGCCCTGGGCCTGGCGCGCACGTTCCAGCACGGGCGCGTGTTCGCCAACCTGAGCGTGCTGGACAACGTGCTCCTCGGGGCGCACACCCGGCTGCGCGCGGTGCGGCCGCAGGTCCCGCTGGTCGGGCCGCTCGTCGAGCTGGCGCTGGCGCTCGTGCGGCCGGCGTCGGTGCGCGCCGAGGAGCAGCGGCTGCGCGACGAGGCGCGCGAGATCCTGACCCTGTTCGGCGAGCGGCTGCTGCCGCGCATCGACCAGCCGGCCTACAGCCTCTCGTACGCCAACCGCCGGCGGGTCGAGATCGCGCGCGCGCTGGCGCTCCGGCCGCGCCTGCTGCTGCTCGACGAGCCCACCGCGGGGATGAACCCGAGCGAGACGGCCGAGATGCTGGAGATCATCCGCGCCCTCAAGGCCCGCGGGCTGACGATCCTGCTGATCGAGCACAAGCTGGAGCTGGTGATGGAGCTCTCCGACCGCGTGGTGGTGATGGACGACGGGCGGGTGATCGCCGAGGGCGCGCCGGAGCTGGTGCGCAACGACCCGGCGGTGATCGAGGCCTACCTGGGCCACAGCACCATCGGGGAAGCCGCCGACGCCGCCCCGCGCGAGCTGGAGGCCGTATGAACGACGCACTGCTCGAGCTGCGGGAGATCAACACCTTCTACGGCCCGGTGCAGGTCCACTTCGACCTGAGCCTGTCGGTGGGCGCCGGACAGATCGTCTGCCTGCTGGGGGGCAACGCCAGCGGCAAGTCGACGACGATGAAGATCATCCTGGGGCTGCTGAAGCCGCGCAGCGGCGAGGTGCTGCTCGACGGCGAGCCGATCACCGGCCTGCCGACGCCGCAGATCGTCCGCCGCGGCGTGGGCTCGGTGCCCGAGTCGCGGCGCCTGTTCCCCGCGATGACTGTGCGCGAGAACCTGATGATGGGCGCCTATACCCGCGAGGACCGGGCGGCGGTGCGGGAGGACTTCGATCGCGTGCTGGAGCTCTTCCCGCGGCTCCGCGAGCGGCTCGGCCAGCAGGCCGGCACGCTCTCGGGCGGCGAGCAGCAGATGGTGGCGATGGCCCGCGCCCTCATGGGGCGGCCGCGGCTGATCTGCATGGACGAGCCGACGATGGGCCTCTCGCCGCTGTACGTGGAGCGGGTGCTGGAGCTGATCCAGGCGATCAACCGCCAGGGCGTGACGGTGTTCATGGTGGAGCAGAACGCCAGCCTGGCGCTCCAGATCGCCCACTACGGCTACGTGCTGCAGACCGGCCGCATCGCGCTCGCCGGGCCCGCGCACGAGCTGCTGCGCAACCCGCAGATCCGCGACGCGTACCTCGGCGGGCAGGTGGTGCGGGGCGCATAGCGATACGCCCCGCCCACGCACATCACTCCGCCACCGGCACCCGGCGCGCGACCTCCGGGTCCACCGTCAGCAGGGTGCGGTTCACCCAGCCGGTCACGCCGCGGATATTCGTGATCTGGTACCAGTCACCGCTCTCGGTCTTGGCGTGCAGCTGCACCGTCTCGCGGGCGTTGATCTGGTCCAGCACCTCGCCCTGCAGGTTCGGCGCCGCCCGCACGTTCCCGCCGTTGAACACGATCGCGGTCAGCCCGGTGCTCGGCGGGACCGCCTCGTCCGGCTCGCCCGCCTCCTCCGGCACCGGGGTCTCGGCCGGCACAGCCGGCGTGAGCGCCGGGAGCGCCGTGAGGGTCGCGGCGGGCGGGATGGGCACCGGGTCGTCGGAGATCGGCAGCGCGCGCCGGGCCTCGAGCGAGACCGTGAGCAGCGTGCCGCTCACCCAGCCGGTGATCTGGCGCGGGTTGATGATCTGGTACCACGTGCCGCTGCTGTTGCGCGCCAGCAGCTGCACCGTCTCACCGGCGTGAATCTGGTCCAGCACCTGGCCCTGCAGGTTCGGCGCCGCCCGCACGTTCCCGCCGTTGAACACGACCGCCGTCGGGCCAGCGGGCGGCGCCTGCAGCGGCAGCTGCTCCGCAGCCTCCAGGTCGACGGCGAGCAGCGTGCCGCTCACCCACCCCTCGCCGGCCTCGGCCTGCAGGAGGAACCACTGCCCATCCGGGCTGCGCGCCAGCAGCGTGACCTCCTCGCCCATCTGCACCTGCCCGATCACCTCGCCCTCCAGGTTCGGCGCCATGCGGATGTTCCCGGGGTTGCGCACCGTCGCCGTGAGCGTCACCTGCTCCGGCTCCTCGGGCTCGGGCTCGGGCGTCGGCTCGGCAGCCGGCTCGGGCGTCGGCTCCTCAGGCTCAGGCGCGGGCGTCGGCTCGGGCTCGGGCGTGGGCGCCTCGGCCGTGAGCTGGTAGAAGTCGGCCGCGAAGTTCGGCAGCACCGTCACCGTCGCCGGCTCAGACTCGACCGCGAGGCCCGGCTGCGACGAGGAGAGGATGACGGTGTACTCCTCGCCCTCCTGCGGCGTCGGCGCATCCCCGACGCGGTCGAGCGTCATCGTCAGCTTGCCCGCCAGCACCGTGGTCTCGGCGCTGTCCGGGTTGTACCACGGGAACTCCTCGTCGCCGTGCCACAGCGTGGCCCGCACCGGCGTGCCGTCCGGCAGCGTCGTGTCGGCGCGGACGACGATCTTGCCCACGCCGGCGACCTCGGCGATGACGTTGGTGATCGTCGGCGGCGGGAGGGCCGGCGTGGCGCTTCCTGCGGATGAGCCCGGCTGGGACAGCGTGAGGAAGAGCGCGGCCAGGACACCGATGATCGCCAGGGGCACCAGCACGACGAGCGCCTTCACCGCCGGCGAGGCGTTGCGGAAGCGGTCGGCCAAGCTCGTCGGCTCCTCGTACGGCAGCGAGGTGTAGTCGATCGTCTCGCCGATCTCCGGCGGCGGGAGGATCTCCTCCGCTGCCGCCCGGCGACGGCGGATGACGAGCAGCGCCGCCAGCACCAGCACCAGCACGATAACGGCGATGACGAGGATCAGAGGGTTCTGAATCAGATCCATAGTTTACGGAGTCCTTTCGCGCAGGCGCATCGTCGTGCGGGGGATCAAGGCCGCCCCGTAAATACTATGGCTATCATATTCGAAGATGACGCTGCGCGCAAGAGAATGGCGGAAGGCGACGCCGCCAGCGGCCTAGCGCATCCGTATCCGCGCTCTCAGCGAGCCGGCGCCTCTGCACCCGGCGAGAGGTGTGCTATAATAGCCCGACATTTCTTCCAGGGGTGAGATCAATGAAGGATCTGTTCCGCCGTGGGCCGAAGCGCTTCACGCCGGCCGCGCGCGATAACGGGCAAGATATACCAGATAACATGTGGGTCAAGTGCCCCTCCTGCGGCGACCTGACCTACGTCAAGCAACTCAACGACAACCTCAAAGTCTGCAAGTGCGGGCACCACATGCGCCTCAGCGCCCGCGAATGGCTCGGCATCCTGGACGCCGGCTCGTTCATCGAGGAGGACGCCGAGCTAGCCCCCGTCGACCCGCTGGGCTTCGTCTCCGCCAAGGACAACTACGCCGAGAAGCTGCGCACCGCCCAGAAGAACACCGGCCTGAACGACTCGCTGATCGCCGGCAGGGCGACCATCGACGGCCACCCGGTCCAGGTTACGATCTCCGAGTTCGGCTTCATCGGCGGCTCGATGGGCAGCGTCTACGGCGAGAAGTTCGCCCGCGCCGTCGAGCGCGCCGTCGAGCTCGGCTACCCGCTGCTCACCATCACCTCGACCGGCGGCGCCCGCCAGCACGAGGGCGTGCTCTCGCTGATGCAGATGGCCAAGACGAATATGGCGCTGACGCGCCTGGCCGCCGCCCGCCTGCCCCACATCGCGCTGCTGGTGGACCCGTGCTACGCCGGCGTGCTGGCCTCCTACGCCTCGGTCGCAGACGTCATCATCGCCGAGCCGGGCGCCAACATCGGCTTCGCCGGCCGCCGCGTGATCGAGCAGACCATCCGCCAGAAGCTGCCGGCGCACTTCCAGACCGCCGAGTTCCTCCTCGAGCACGGCATGGTGGATATGGTCGTCCCGCGCGCCGAGCTGCGCACGACGCTCGCCAAGCTGCTGCGCCTGTACAAGAGAGAGCCAGACCGCGCCCGCGCCGCTGCGCCGGCCTTCGAAGAGCACGCTGTTCTGAAAGCCTGAGACCGAAATGTCATGTGCAACGTGCAGACGAGAACGCTGCCGGCGGTGATGCCGCATGTTGCACGTTGGGCATTACACTTGGCACTATGACCACACTCACTCCTTGGGATAAAGTCCAGCTGGCCCGCCACCCGCAGCGCCCGCACACGCTCGACTACGTGCGCGCGCTGTGCGAGGACTTCGTCGAGCTGCACGGCGACCGGCGCTTCGGCGAGGACCCGGCGGTGGTCGGCGGGCTGGCGCGCTTCGACGGCCAGACGGTGATGATCGTCGGCCACCAGAAGGGCAAGGACACGCGCGAGAACGTGCGGCGCAACTTCGGCATGCCGCGCCCGGAGGGGTACCGCAAGGCGCTGCGGCTGTTCCAGCACGCCGAGAAGTTCGGCATGCCGCTGCTGTGCTTCATCGACACGCCCGGCGCCGACCCGAGCATGGAGTCCGAGGAGCGAGGTCAGGCCGAGGCGATCGCCGAGAACATCATGGTGATGGCCGGGCTGCGCGTGCCGATCATCGCCACCGTGATCGGCGAGGGCGGCTCGGGCGGCGCGCTGGCGATCGGCGTCGGCGACCGGCTGCTGATGCTGGAGCACACCACCTACTCGGTCGCCTCGCCCGAGGCGACCGCCGCCATCCTCTGGCGCGATGCGTCCAAGGCCCCCGATGCGGCGCGCGTCATGCGCATCACCGCCCAGGACCTGCTCGAGCTCGGCATCGCCGACGCGATCATCCCCGAGCCGAGCGGCGGCGCCCACACCGACCCCGAGGCGGCCACGGCGGCGCTCGGCGCGGCGCTGCGCGAGCACCTCGCCGAGCTCCGCCAGCTGAAGACCGAGGAGCTCCTGGATCGGCGCTACCAGAAGTACCGCTCGATCGGCAAGTTCCAGGAGCGCCAGCGCGCCTCGCTCGCAGTCTCCGCCAACGGCCAGGGCCTGGTGTTCCCCTAGCGGCGCCTGGCGAACACGCCCCTATCGCCCGCCGGGGTCACAGCGAGGCCCCGCGGGCGCCGCCCACCCCACGGCCGCGCACGCCCGGCGCCGCGGGCCTGCTGCCGACATACGTACGAATGTACGACTACAACCCTTGACGCTGCCCTCATAGGTTGCTATAATACTTCCACCTGGTTGCCCAGGCCTCCAATATTTACTCCCGAGACACAAAGCTGTATACCCACCGTCCTCGAGCGGACTTACGGAGCCGTCTCGTTTCGGAACACCTACCGCACCCGTTGGCCCAAAAGATGCGGTAGGAAACGTTCAGCAGCAGCAGATGCACCTTAGCAAGACCGCTTAACAGGGAGCCACCCAGGCGCATTGTGCGCCGGGCGCCGAAGCGGTCGCCCCCCGTCATCTCCACCAGCGCGCGTTGGTGGGCGGTTGGCGGTACCAACCAGGAGGACAACCCATGACCACCACGGCAGGCGCATCACTCCTGCAGCTCGTCAGTCAGCTGCAGGATCGCAAGAAGTTTCAGGAGCTCAACTGGACCGGCACGTTCGCCGACTACCTCGAGATCGTCGCTCGGGACCCGAAGGTGACGCGCAACGCGTTCCAGCGCATCTACGACATGATCATGTCGTACGGGACCGAGGAGTTCATCGACGCCAAGAAGCGGCTCATCCGCTACCGGTTCTTCAGCGACCCGTCGTTCGACGAGGATGACGCGGTGTACGGCCTGGAGATCCCGCTGATGCGGCTGGTCAACTTCTTCAAGGCCGCCGCGCAAGGCTACGGCACCGAGAAGCGCGTTCTGCTGCTGCACGGCCCCGTCGGCTCCGCCAAGTCCACCATCGTCCGGCGCCTCAAGCGCGGCCTCGAGCACTACTCGCGCACCGATGAGGGCGCCCTCTACACCTTCGACTGGTACATGGGGGACATCGAGGACATCGAGGCCGGGCGCGTCAAGGAGACGGACTGGGAGAAGTGCCCCATGCACGAGGAGCCGCTGCGGCTCATCCCGCCCGAGTCGCGCGAGCGCTTCGTGGAGGAGTTCAACGCCAGCCGGGGGGAGGGCGAGTACCAGCTGCGCATCGAGGGCGACCTGTGCCCGGCCTGCCGCTACAACTACCGCGACCTGATGCTGCGCTACAACGGCGACTGGAGCAAGGTGATCCAGCACGTGCGTGTGCGCCGCCTGGTCTTCTCCGAGCAGGACCGCATCGGCATCGGCACCTTCCAGCCCAAGGACGAGAAGAACCAGGACTCGACCGAGCTCACCGGCGACATCAACTACCGCAAGATCGCGATCTACGGCTCGGACTCGGACCCGCGCGCGTTCAACTTCGACGGCGAGTTCAACATCGCCAACCGCGGCATCATCGAGTTCATCGAGATGCTCAAGCTGGACGTGGCCTTCCTCTACGACCTGCTCGGCGCGTCCCAGGAGCACAAGATCAAGTCGAAGAAGTTCGCGCAGACCGACATCGATGAGGTGATCATCGGGCACACCAACGCGCCGGAGTACCGCCGCCTGGAGAACAACGAGTTCATGGAGGCGCTCAAGGACCGCACGGTGCGCATCGATATCCCGTACATCACCCGCCTGCGCGACGAGATCCGGATCTACGAGCGCGACTTCAACAAGAAGAAGGTCAAGGTCCACATCGCGCCGCACACCCTCGAGGTGGCCGCCATGTGGGCGGTGCTCACCCGGCTCGAGGAGCCGAAGAAGCCCAACCTGACCCTGCTGCAGAAGCTCAAGCTCTACAACGGCCGCACCCTGCCCGGCTTCACCGAGGACAACATCAAGGAGCTGCGCAAGGAGGCGACCAACGAGGGCATGGAGGGCATCAGCGCCCGCTATATCCAGGACAAGATCTCCAACGCGCTGGTCAACTACCAGTCCGACGGCTACATCAACCCGTTCATGGTGCTCAACGAGCTCGAGAGCGGCCTCAAGAACCACGCTCTGATCACCTCCGAGGAGGACCGCAAGCGCTACCGCGACCTGCTGTCGGTCGTCAAGGAGGAGTACACAGAGATCGTGAAGAACGAGGTCCAGCGCGCCATCTCGGCCGACGAGGAGGCGATCAAGCGCCTGTGCGCCAACTACATCGACAACATCAAGGCCTACACCCAGCGCGAGCGGGTGCGCAATAAGTTCACCGGCCAGATGGAGGAGCCCGACGAGCGCCTCATGCGCTCGATCGAGGAGAAGATCGACATCCCCGAGAGCCGCAAGGACGACTTCCGGCGCGAGATCATGAACTACATCGGCGCGCTGGCGATCGAGGGCAAGACCTTCGACTACAAGACCAACGAGCGGCTGCACAAGGCGCTCGAGCTCAAGCTGTTCGAGGACCAGAAGGACTCGATCAAGCTCACCTCGCTCGTCTCGCGGGTGATCGACAAGGACACCCAGGAGAAGATCGACGTGGTCAAGGCGCGCCTGATCCGCGACTTCGGCTACAACGAGCAGAGCGCCACCGACGTGCTCAACTACGTGGCCAGCATCTTCGCACGCGGTGACCTGAAGAACTAAGGCTGCCCTCACCCCCTGCCCCCGCGCCCGAGCGGGGGTGGGGAGCGGGGGAGCTCGGTTCCCCCGCTGCTCCTCCCCCTCCCCGTTGCGGGGAGGGGGCGGGGGAACGGGCGGTGGAGTGGATATATGTCAATCCGACGCGTCGAGCGCGACCTAAACCGCTTCCGACAGATCGTGCGCGGCAAGATCAAGAAGGACCTGCGCAAGTACATGTCGCAGGGCGAGATGATCGGCCGCCAGGGGCGCAAGTACGTCTCCATCCCGATGCCGCAGATCGAGCTGCCCCAGTTCCGCTACGGCGCGAAGCAGGGCGGCGGCGTGGGCCAGGGCGACGGGGAGGTCGGCGACCCGATCGGCCAGGGGGACGCGCAGCAGGGCCAGGGCGAGGCCGGCAGCGAGCCGGGCCAGCACATCATCGAGGTCGATGTGTCGCTCGAGGAGCTGGCGCAGATCCTCGGCGAGGAGCTGCAGCTGCCGAACATCGAGCCGCGCGGCAAGAAGAACATCATCTCGCGCAAGGACAAGTACTCCGGCATCCGCCGCGTCGGGCCGGACTCGCTGCGCCACTTCAAGCGCACCTACCGCGAGGCGCTCAAGCGCCAGATCTCCTCCGGCGAGTACAACCCCGCCGACCCGATCGTCGTCCCCATCCGCCAGGACATGCGCTACCGCTCCTGGAAAGAGACGCTCATGCCCGAGTCGAACGCCGTCATCATCTACATGATGGACGTCTCCGGCTCGATGGGCACCGAGCAGAAGGAGCTGGTGCGCATCACCGCCTTCTGGATCGAGACCTGGCTGCGCTCGCAGTACAAGGAGATCGATATCCGCTACATCGTCCACGATGCGGCGGCCAAAGAGGTGGACCAGGAGACCTTCTACCACATCCGCGAGGGCGGCGGCACCAAGATCAGCTCGGCCTACAAGCTCTGCAACCGCCTGATCGACGAGCGCTACCCCCCGGACGAGTGGAACATCTACCCGTTCCACTTCTCCGACGGCGATAACTGGGGCGGCGGCGATACGCGCGAGTGCATCGAGTTGCTGCGCTCGCACATTCTGCCCAAGGTCAATCAGTTCTGCTACGGGCAGGTGCGCTCGCTCTACGGCTCCGGCCGCTTCGCGCACGACCTCGAGGAGTACCTCGGCGGCCACGAGGAGCTTGTGATCTCCGAGATCGCCGACCGCGACGATATCTACGACGCGATCAAGGATTTTCTTGGGAAGGGCAAATAAGCATAATGCGTCATTCGTCATTCCCCATTGGCCGCCCGCGATCTGTATCCGCAGCTCCTCATCCGTCATCTATTCCGTCGATAGTGGTGCGGAGCACACCTGCTACGCATTGCGCACTGCGCATCACTATCACGCATTAGGCATTATGAAGAGTACCCGCCTACCGCCCGAGCTTCAGGCCGCGTGGGAGGAGATCGAGGGCTACGCCAAGGAGTACGGCCTCGACTTCTTCCCGATCATCTACGAGGTGCTCGACTACCGCACCCTCTACGAGACCGCCGCGCTCGGCGGCTTCCCGACGCGCTACCCGCACTGGCGCTACGGCATGGAGTACGACCAGCTGCTCAAGGGGCATATCTGGCTCGGCTCCACGATCTACGAGATGGTGATCAACACCAACCCATCGTATGCGTACCTGCTCGAGGGCAACGAGATGGTCACGCAGAAGATGGTGATGGCCCACGTCGCGGCGCACGTGGACTTCTTCAAGAACAACATGTGGTTCGCCCACACGAACCGCAAGATGCTCGACGAGATGGCCAACCACGCCGCGCGGGTGCAGCGCATCATCGACCGCTACGGCTACGAGCAGGTCGAGGAGTTCATCGATATCTGCCTCTCGCTCGACAACCTGATCGACTACCACGCGCCCTACATCCGCCGGCCCGAGGCCCAGACCCCCGAGCCGCTCGTCGCCGAGGACGACCCGCAGGTGGTTGAGGGGCTGCCGGTGGAGCGCGAGTACATGAAGGGCTACATCAACCCGCCCGAGTTCCTCGAGCAGCAGCGCCGGCGCCTCGAGGCCGAGCGCGCGAAGCAGAAGCGCTTCCCCGAGAACCCGCAGAAGGACATCCTGCTGTTCCTGATGACCTACGCGCCGCTCGAGCGCTGGCAGCACACCATCCTCGAGATCATCCGCAACGAGGCGTACTACTTCGCCCCGCAGGGCATGACGAAGATCCTGAACGAGGGCTGGGCCAGCTACTGGCACTCGGAGATCATGACCAAGAGGGCGCTGCGGGACGACGAGCTGGTGGACTTCGCGGACCACCACTCCGGCGTGGTCGCCGTGCACCCCGGCCGCCTCAACCCCTACAAGCTGGGCCTCGAGCTGCTGCGCGACATCGAGGACCGCTGGAACAAGGGGCGCTTCGGCAAAGAGTACGAGGAGTGCGAGGACATCCGCGAGAAGAAGAACTGGGACCGCCAGCTCGGCCTCGGCCGCCAGAAGCTCTTCGAGATCCGCCGGCTGTACAACGACGTCACGTTCATCGACGAGTTCCTGACGCCGGAGTTCTGCCTGGAGCAGAAGCTCTTCACCTTCCGCTACAACCGCGACACGGACATGTACGAGATCGCGTCACGCGAGTTCAAGGAGATCAAGGAGAAGCTGCTGTTCCGCCTAACGAACTTCGGCCAGCCGTTTATCTATGTAGAGGACGGCAACTACAACAACCGCGGCGAGCTGTACCTGAACCACCGCCACGAGGGCGTGGACCTGAAGATGGACTACGCGCGCGATACGATGCGGAACATCTACCGCATCTGGACGCGCCCGGTCCACCTCGAGACGACGGTCGACGAGAAGCGCCGCCTGATCACGTTCGACGGCAGCGACTTCAGCGAGCGCAGGATCGACTAGGCCGAATCTCGATATCTGCAGCTTCCCGGCGCCGCTGGCGAAGCCGGCCGCACTGGAATCCCCGCCCTGGGCGGTGAAGGACACGACGCGCGGTCGTGCCGCTCGTGCTCCCGACTGAAGGCTGGCGGGCCTGCGGCCCCCAGGCACTCTTTTTGCCAATGCCTCCTCAGTGCTGCAGCATCTGCCGCAGGGAGGGCACTTTTCTCCGCAGCGCGGCGGAGCGAGGGAGATGCTGGAGAGGCGCTGCCTCCTCAATTCCTTCCAAGCGGTGCGAGGGCCAGGCCACCGCGTCAGTCGTGTAAAGGAGGTGTACATGCCACTCGGGAAGCGAACGATCGAGACGCTCAGAGACTTGGCGCGCGACCCCTCGATCGCGAGCGACTCAGCCGACGGCGGGCAGAAGCGGCTGGTCATCAGCGAGGGCGCCGCCACCGCCCAGCTGGAGATCGCCGACAACGACCGCTACAGCGTCACGCTGCGCTCGCTCGAGGTCGAGCTGGACAGGCCCGCGCCGGAGGACGTGCGCGCCTTCCTCAGCGAGCGCGCGGCGGCGATCATCCGCCAGCTCAGCTTCCTGGAGGAGCCGCTGGCGGTGTGGGAGCTGGACGAGGGCGAGCGCACGGCACAGCTGCGCTCCTCGCCCCCGCTGCGCGAGGGTGAGGAGGTCTCGTACTGGGAGGTGGCGCTGCGCGGCGACGGGCGGCCGCGGGCGAGCATCACCCGCTACCGCTGGCGGCCGGGCATCCCCGAGCGCGAGGCGGAGCTCTACCCGGCCACCTTCGCGCTGGTCGGGCGGATCACGCAGAGCCTGGAGGCCGCGCTGTCCGAGTAGGGCACCGGCGGCGCCTCCGGCACAGGATGACTGCGGCGCGAGGGCACAAAGGGCGACGGTACACGTTGGCGTGCGCAACCTGGCGACGCCGCGTCTCGCCCTTTGGCTCTCGCGTCTCTTTGTGTTCGTGGTACAGTAGGCGCCATGAAGAAGACGATCGCCGCCGCGCTGGCCGATGCGGCCGAGCGCCTGCGCCCCACAAGCCCGACGCCGCGCCTGGACGCCGAGCTGCTGCTGGCGCACGTGCTCGGCTGGCCGCGCGCCCGGCTGCTCGCCGAGCTGCGGAGCCCGGTGCCGGATGCGCAGCTAGCCGCCTTCGAGGAGCTTGTAGCGCGGCGGGCGGACCTGGTGCCGGTGGCCTACCTCGTCCGGCGGCGAGAGTTCTTCGGGCTCGAGCTGTACGTCGACGAGCGCGTGCTGGTGCCGCGCCCGGAGACCGAGCTGCTGGTGGAGCTGGCGCTCGCGAGAGCCAGGGGCCAGGAGGCGAGGGCGCTGCGGAGCGGCGGCCCATCCCGCCCGCGGCTCACCCTCGCAGACGTGGGTACCGGCAGCGGATGCATCGCCGTGGCGCTGGCGGTCCACCTGCCGCAGGCGCGCGTGTTCGCGACCGACCTCTCGCCCGACGCGCTGGCGGTGGCGCGGCTGAACGCCGAGCGGCACGGCGTCGCGGGGCGGGTGACGCTGCTGCAGGGCGACCTGCTGGCGCCGCTGCCGGAGCCGGTGGACCTGCTGGTGAGCAACCCGCCCTACACCGTGCTGTCGGAGATCGACGAGGGCGTGCGGCGCCACGAGCCGCGGGCGGCGCTCGACGGCGGGCCGGACGGGCTGGAGCTCTACCGGCGGCTGCTGGCGGATGCGCCGCGCCACCTGCGGCCGGGCGGATCCGTGCTGCTGGAGATCGGCGCCACGCAGGGCGCGGCGGTGACGGAGCTGGCGCTGGCGGCGTTCCCGCGGGCGACAGTGAGCGTTCACAAGGACCTGGCGGGCCTGGATCGGGTGGTCGCGATCGACACGGACGACGCCCTCGCCGAAGGGGCGCCGTAGCCCCCGCCACCGGCAGCAGCTCGTGTTCAACCTTCGTTCTGAAAGCTCAACGCAACCCAGGAGCGACCCGTGACCTATAAACTCCTCGCGCTGGACCTGGACGGCACAGTGATGGGGCACGACCTCGTGATCGCCCAGGAGCTCGTCGACGCCGTCGCGGAGGCGCGGGCGGCCGGCATCCACGTGACGATCGCCACCGGGCGCATGTTCTTCGCGACGCTGCCCTACGCGCAGCAGCTCGGGATCACCACCCCGATCATCTGCTACCAGGGCGGCATGGTGCGCGACCCGCTGAGCGGCGCGATGCTGCACCACATCACCATGCCCGCCGAGGCGGCCGCCGAGGCGCTCGAGGAGCTGGCGGCGGACGGGATCTTCGCGATCGCCTACATCGACGAGAAGCTGCACATCGCCGAGCGGCGCCCGGAGCTCGACCAGTACCTCAGCTACCACCCCGAGGGCGTCGAGGTGGTGGTCGAGCCGGAGCTGGCCAGCTACGCGCGCAGCCGCCCGCCGACGAAGATCCTGTTCCTGGCCGAGCCGCCGGTGGTGGAGCGGGAGCTGGCGCGCATGAGCGCCCTGTTCGGCGAACGGCTGTCGGTGGTACGCTCGCACACGCTGTTCGGCGAGCTGACCGCGCCGGGCATCAGCAAGGGGTCGGCGCTGGCGATGCTGGCCGAGGACCTGGGCGTGGCGCGCGAGGAGACGGTGGCGATC
>Ga0207874_1002098_pt1 | contig 19933 bp, 14 predicted proteins | sample HigsolmetaAR201D_FD_184833 | JGI IMG/M metagenome (GOLD analysis project Ga0207874, IMG submission 184833) | Ionic liquid and high solid enriched microbial communities from the Joint BioEnergy Institute, USA - AR20-1-D (SPAdes) (version 2) ...
GCGCACGGGGAGCGGCGGTAAGCGGGGGCTAGGTTGCGTAAGCGGCGGCGGGAGAAGGGCGGAGATTTTTTTCGGGGTCGCGCGCGTGCGAGCAGGGGAGTGTGCATTCCGTGCGCACGGATGGTGCGATGCGCGGGAGGGAGTCGCGGATGAGTTGGAGGATGCGGCGGGCGGTGGCGTCGTAGGTGAAGCGGGCCTTGACGCGGCGGGCGATGGAGGCGGAGGTGTTGCGTCGCCAGGCGGGACGGTCGATGGCGCGGCGGACGGCGGCGGCGAGCGTGTCCTTGCTCGTGAAGGTGGTCTCGGCGAGGTCGCCGAGGAACCACGCGGTCTCGGGGTCCGGGGGGAGGCCGCCGTGGTAGATGGACGGGTCGGCGCGCCAGGCGGGGAGGACGCTCCAGGCGTGCGGGGCGGGGAGGCCGAGGCGCTGGAGGAGCGCGGTGGCGGCGAGGGCCTCGGGGGAGTCGGCGACGGCGTAGAGGGATCCACGGTTGTGCAGGGCGGTGGCGTAGGGCGTGCCGCGGTCGATCAGGGCGCCGATGACGAGGGCTTCGATGGGTCCGAGGTCGTCGCGCTTGAGGCGGCAGAGGGGGAGGCCGCCGGAGAGGGCGCACTCCATGACGCGCTGGTGGAGGAGCCAGTTGACGGAGGCGTGCAGGTGCGCGGCGGCGCACTGGTAGGAGGCGCGGAGGTCCTCGCCGTGGCGGAGGGCGCCGCGGGCGAAGCGGGCGAGGGTCGGGTGGTTCTCCCAGCCGCGGCCGTAGAGGTGGAAGCGCCAGCCGTGCTCCTCGCAGATCTCCGCGGCCCAGCGGGCGGTCTCGTGGCGGAGGAAGCGGTCGGCCATGGGACGGACCCACTGGGCCAGGGCGTGGGAGACGACCTTCTCGTCCGGGGGGACGCCGATGCGGGAGAGTTCCTCGCGCGTGGCGGCTTCGAGGCGCTGGGAGAGACGGGCGGACATGGTGTCGGCCGCGATCTCCTTCGCACGCTCGTAGAGGGCGCCGATGGCGCGGGCGGAGGCGGGGCTGGCGGCGGAGAGTTGGATGAGGCGGTCGCGGCAGGCCTCGGGGGTTTCGCTCTGGTTGCTGGCGAAGGCGATCTCGCAGGTGTGGCGCTCGGCGAGGTCCGGGGCGACGGGGCCGGGGTGGAACTTCCGGTCGCAGGCGACGACGGGGGTGGGGAAGGCGCGCTCGCGGGGGTAGCCGAAGAGGGTGAAGAGGCGCTGGTGGAGGTGGCCGACGAGGAAGTCGAGTTGCGTCTGGGCGCTGCCGGCTTCGTGGCGGAAGAGGTTGGGCATCTCGTCCTGGATCCAGCAGACGACGGGGACGCCGGCGGGCATGAGCGCGCCGAGGTCGGAGCGGGTGTAGTTGATGAGAACGATCAGGTCGGGGCGGAAGCGGGCGATGGTCTGGAGGTAGCCGACGGTGGCCATGAGCGTGGAGTCGTCGGGCTCCATGAGGACCTGGGCGTCGCAGCCGAGGCGGCTCAGGGCGGCGGCGAGGTCGGCGGCGGAGTGTCGGATGAAGGTGGAGAAGCGGTGGGTCAGGAGGAGGACGCGCAGCGGGCCCCCCGAATCCGGGTCGGTGGGGTGGTCGAGGGCCTGGGCGTAGCGCTGCGACCACCAGGCTGGGTCGCGGCCGTCGTAGATCGCGGCGACCTCGGCGAGGAGACGCTCGTGGAGTTCGCCCTGGCGCGTCAGGGCGGCGGTGAGGACGGGGGCGGCGACGGGGGGGCGCGACAGGGGGAGGGCGAGGATGGGGCCGGAGATCTGCCCGCCGATGCCGGCCTCGAGGTCGGCGGCGAGGAGGTCGGCGGCGCGGGGGCCGAGGTGGAGGCGGACGCGCTCGTGGGCGAGGTCGTCGCGGAGGTCGGCGCAGGCGAAGGCGTCCATCAGCGCGAAGAGGTCGGGCTCGACGAGGCGGATGCGCCGGTGGAAGCCGTCGGCGCGGCGGGGCGTCTCGCGGAGGACGCGCTGCAGGAGCCAGGGGGGGTCGGCGCCGTCGATGGTGATGGGGGCCTCGCCGTCGGGGAGGCGGGCGTCGCGGGAGGGGCCGGCGAGGTCGGCCAGGCGGGTCCACGCGCCGCCGGCGCGGCGGGCGATGTTGCCGTCGTCCGCGCGGAACCACTGCTCGTCGCGGGTGCGGGCCTGCCAGGCGGGGAGGGCGGCGGCGATCTCGGCCGCGGCGTCGGGGGCGAGGCGGGGCGTGATGGCCGCGAGGTTGGCGGCGCAGGTCGCGATGCGCTGCTCGGGGGTGATCTCGTCGGCGGGGAGGCGTTCGACGACGGCGGCGAGTTGGCGGACGCCGGGGTCGGCCTGGAGCTGGTGCGGGATGAGGGCGAGTTTCTCGCGCGCGGGGGTGCGGAGGCCGAGTTTGGCGAAGTTGGCCGCGGCCAGGAGGAGCAGGCCGGCGTCCTCGGGGGCGATGCGGAGGGCCTGCTCCACGATGGGGAGGAAATCCCACGGGCGGCCGGCCTGGCCGAGGCGGACGATGTCGTCGCGCGTGAGGCGCTGGGTCGTGGGGGGGGCCGGGGGAGGGGGTGAGGGCATGGCCTGAGTTATCGGCACTTTCGGGAGGGCGGCTGAGAAAGCGGCAAGGTTTGCGCGGCGGAGAACCGGGGAGTTTGTCGGCGTCGAAGTTGGGGTGCGGGCCTGTGGGGGGGCGGGTGGTTCGGCCGATAACGAGATCATGACCAAGGCACCGGCCGCGACGGCATCCGCGCACGACAAGATCCTCACACTTGAGCAGTTGCTGGAGAAACGGGAGCAGGCCCGCGCGGCGGGGTTGACCGTGGTGCAGTGCCACGGGTGCTTCGACATCGTGCACCCCGGGCACATCCGCCACCTGCGGCACGCGCGGTCGCAGGGGGACGTGCTGCTGGTGTCGATCACGGGGGACGCGGAGATGAAGAAGGGGGTGGGGCGGCCGCTGATCCCGGAGGAGTTGCGGGCGGAGAACCTGGCGGCGCTGGACTGCGTGGACTGGGTCTACATCGAGCCGGGGCCGACGGCGCGGGACCTGCTGGAGAAGGTGCGCCCGGACGTGTACGTGAAGGGGCGGGAGTACGAGCACAACCAGGATCCGCGCTTCGCGGCGGAGCGGGCGACGGTGGAGCGGCATGGAGGGCGGGTGGTCTTCTCGTCGGGGGACGTGGTCTTCTCGTCCACGGCGCTGATCTCGGCGCTGGAGAACTCGGCGGACCCGTATCACGCGCGGCTGAGCCGGCTGCTGGACGACCCGCAACTGGAGGGGTCGCGGCTGACGAGGCTGATCTCGGCGTTCCGGGGCAAGCGGGTGCTGGTGGTGGGGGAGGCGGTGCGGGACACGTACGTGCTGTGCGACCGGCCGGGGGTGGCCGGGGAGGGGCCGGTGATGACGCTGCGGCCGGTGGAGCGGGTGACGTACGACGGCGGGGCGGCGATCATCGCGCGGCACCTGGCGGCGATGGGCGCCTCGCCGACGCTGCTGACGGTGCTGCCGGACTCGGCGGAGACCGACGCGCTGCGGCAGCGGTTGCGGGTCGAGGGGGTCGTGCTGGAGACGATCAGCGCGCAGTGGGCGATGCCGGAGAAGCAGCGGTTCCTGTCGGGGGGGCAGAAGATCATGAAACTGGACCTGGTCGAGCCGCTGACGCTGGACGCGAAGCAGGCGGACCGTCTGGTGGCGACGGCGGAGGCGCTCGCGTCGGGCGGAGGGGCGGGCGGGGGGGGGATGGATGCGGCGATCGTGGCGGACTACGGGCTGGGGATGTTCTCGCCGGCGCTGATGACGCGGCTGACGCGACGGCTGCGGCCGCACGTGAAGGTCATGTCGGGCGACGTGAGCGGCCGGCGGTCGCTGCTGCGGTGCATGATGCAGATGGACCTGCTGTGCCCGAGCGAGTCGGAAGCGCGCGAGTCGATGCGGATGTTCGACGAGAGCCTGCCGTCGGTGGTGTGGCAGATGCTGCAGGCGACGGGCTCGAAGAGCGCGATCGTGACGATGGGGCCGGAAGGGCTGGTGGCGTTCGACCGGCTGCCGGCGCCGGAGGGCGGGGGGGAGGTGGACGAGTTCCGCTCGCGGGTGAAGGGGGAGCACGTGCCGGCGCTGGTGGGGCACGCGGTCGATCCGCTGGGGTGCGGGGACTCGCTGCTGGCCGCGGCGACGCTGACGCTGTGCGCGGGGGGCTCGCTGCTGGCGGCGGGGTTCCTGGGGGCGATCGCGGCGGCGGCGCAGGCGGGGCGGATGGGGAACTCGGTGATCTCGGGGACGGACCTCAGGCACGGCGTGGTGCGGGTGCACGCGTCGCACCTGACGTACGCGGCGCCGGAGGTCGTGGCGTCGAGGGGGGCTGTGGCTCTTGGCGCTTAAGGAAGAGGGTTTACCACGGAGGGCATGGAGATCACGGAGAGCGGTTGGGGGGATACGTGCGCACGTGTTCCATGCTTTGATCCGGCAGATTCGGGTTTGAAGAGAGGGTGGGAGGGGGCGTGGGAGCGTTCGTGTGCGGGGGATCGTTGAGCGGTTCTCTTGTTCTGCCTGTCTTGAAGCCCGGTCTTGGTTCTTCTCCGTGACCGCTCCGTGTCCTCCGTGGCTCCGTGGTGAAACGTCCTCATGATCGCGTATGTGATCCCAACACGGAACCGGGGGGAGCGGCTCGGCGAGACGCTGGGGGCGCTCGGCGCGCTGCCGCCGCACGATGCGCAGGTGGTGGTGGTGGACAACGACTCGGACGTGCCGCCGGCGGTGCCGATGACGCTGGCCAACGGGATCCCGACGGAGGTGGTGTTCCTGAAGGAGAACCAGGGGGCGGCGGCGAGGAACGCGGGGGTGGCGGCGGCGGATAGCGGGTGCGAGTGGGTGGTGATGCTCGACGACGACTCGCACCCGATGGACGTGGGGTTCCTGTCGGCGCTGCGCGAGGCGGGGGGCGACGTCGCGGCGGTGGCGGCGGAGATCTTCCTGCCGCGGGAGGGGAGGCGCGAGGCGGGGGGGCTGCCGGAGGTGTTCACCGGGTGCGGGGTGGCGATCCGGCCGGACGCGTTCCTGGCGGCGAAGGGGTACGACCGGGCGTTCGACTACTACGCGGAGGAGTACGACCTGGCGGCGAAACTGATGCTCGCGGGGGGGCGGGTCGTGCTGGACCGGCGGTTCCGGGTGGCGCACCACAAGGTGGCGCAGGGGCGGAGCATGGACCGGATCCTGCGGCGGCTGGTGCGGAACAACGGGTGGGTGATGCAGCGGTACGCGCCGGACCGGGCGCGGAGGAGGGAGTTGTGGGAGACGGTGTCGCGGTACGGGCGGATCGCGCACCTGGAGCGGGCGATGGGGGGGTACCTCGTGGGGCTCGGGGAGCTGGCGCTGACGCTGCGGGGGCAGGCGAGGACGCCGATGCCGGAGGAGATGTTCGACCGGTTCACGGGGAAGGCGTGCGCGAGGGAGAGTCTGCAGCGGGCGTTTGATGCGGCGCCGTTCGCGACGGCGGCGCTGGTGAACGAGGGGAAGAACGCGCGGCACATCCGGGAGGCGGTGGAGGAACTGGGGGTGAAGGTGGTGGACGACGCGGTGGAGGCGGACCGGATCGTCATCGGGACGCTCTCGCCGGGGCCGATGCTGGACGCGTGGGAGCGGCTGGTGGAGCGGGTCGATCCGGAGCGGGTGATCGCGCCGTGGGGGGAGTTGGTCCAGCAGGGAGTTGTTGAGAGGGTCGTGCGAGGGGCGGCGGCGTGAGTGTGCCGGCACGGTCTGCGGGGCGGTGGGCTGTCGGCAGTGTCTGTATGACCTCTCGAGGCTCCCTCGACGAGAGGACGGCAGGGCGCCGTGCCCGGAGTGCGGTGCGGGGGCGGCGCATTGCCGTTCGTTGTCGGTGAGCCGGGCTGATGCGACGTGCCGGCGTGGTATGCCGTCCAGCGTCACCCGTCGTTCACGTGTCGGCCGAGATGCTGTGGTTGATTCGCGGCATTGACGCCGCGGGGGGCATCCTGTTCCAGAAGCGGGTACGTCCAGATGTGCTCCGGGTCGTATTCGATCCCGTACTTGTGCAGGAACGCCACAAACTCTTGCTGGAAACCGACCGTGCGGTGCTTCTCCTTCCGGCGGGCGAAGCAACGCTTGAGCGCGGGAGCGTGTGACGGCCGATGGAGAAGGCTCCGCAGCCCTCCTGCCATTGGAAGCCGGCGAACTCGGGGCCTTCGTCCTTGATCCACTTGGAAGAGTCGCGCTTGATCTCCATGGAGGGTCGCTGAGGGCGATCGTCTTACCGAGGCTGACGAGGAGGTGGACGTGGTTGGCGGCGCCGCCTGCCGCGAGGAGACGGGACTCGTTGGATCTGCAGATGGCTCCGATGTACCGATAGAGGGGCGGTTCGATCTCGGGGGTGATGAGGTCGACGCGGTCCCTGGTCGAGAAGACGATGTGCGAGGGGAGGAGGGTCAGGGTCTGCGCCATGGGCGCAAGGTACAGGCGCCGGGATTGGTGCGGAGGAGTCAAGCGGGTTCCGGGGGTCGCGCTCGCTGCGCTCGCTTGACCCCCGGCTCTTGAGGATCAGCCCTCCGGGCTGTCGCGCGGCGCTGGGCGACGCTGAGGGGAACGATCGGGAGAGAGGCGAGCGGCAGAGCGTTCATCGGATCCGCAGCGCCTCGCGCGACAGCGAGTCCTCGGGGACGAGATGCTCGAGGATCTCGCGGCAGGCGGCGCATTGGCCAGGCCACATGAAAGAACGCATGATGTCCTGCTGGTGAACCCAGCGGGCGGCGGTGTGCTCGGGGTTCAGTGCGGGCTCCCAGGTCGGGCGGACCTCGGCGGCGAAGCGCGGGCTGAGGACGATGGCGTTGATGGGGGCGACGAAGTAGGGGTGGACCTGTTCGAGCGCCCAGAGGCCGCGGAGGTCGGGGGAGTCGGCGGCGAGGCCGACTTCCTCATTCAGTTCGCGCAGGGCGCAGGCGGCGGCGGTCTCGCCGGGCTCGACGTGGCCCATGATCGGGTGCCAGGTGCTGGCGAGCGGCGCGCCGGCGCGGAGGAGTTGGAGGAACTCGATGCGCGGTCTGCCCAACGAGGGCGGGCCATCAGCGGGATTGCCGGGGTCGGGGCGACGTTGTGCGCGGCGGAAGATGTAGACGTCGATGATGTCGGTGCGGAGGGTGGGGCCGCCGGCGGGGGTCAGGCGGTAGCCGGCGGGGTCTTCGGGCGGTGGGGGGGTGGTGGTCATGATGGCGTCGTGGCGGCGACGCCGGCGGTGTCGGCGTCGGCGGGTGAGGCGAGAGACAAGACCGTCGCGGCCTTGTCGAGGGTCTCCCGCCATTCCGTCGTCGGGTCGCTCTCGGCGACGATCCCGGCGCCGGCGTGGTAGTCGAGGAGGCCGTCGGCGATCTCGTCCCGCGGCGACTCCGGGGGGAGGGGGTCGGCGGTGATGCAGGCGGTGCGGATGGCGACGTTGAAGGCGGCGCGGCCGGAGTCGCTGACGTAGCCGATGGCCCCGCAGTACGGGCCGCGGGGGACGGGCTCGAGTTCGTCGATGATCTGCATGGCGCGGATCTTGGGCGCGCCGGTGACGGAGCCGGGGGGGAAGGCGGCGCGGAGGAGGTCGGCGAGGTCTGCGTCTTCACGCAGGACGCCGGCGACGGTGGCGACGCCGTGGAGGACGCCGGTGGAGGCGTGGGCGCCGTGGCGCTCGATGGCGCGGAGTTCCTCGACGACGACGGAGCCAGCGCGGCAGACGCGGCCGAGGTCGTTGCGCATCAGGTCCACGATCATGACGAGTTCGGCGATGTCCTTGGCGCTGGCGCGGAGGTCGAGTTCAAGGTCCGGCCTGTCGGGTCGCGCGGGGCGGGTGCCCTTGATGGGGCGGGTGACGACGCGGCCTGAGGCGCCGCGGCGGTCGAGGAAGAGTTCGGGGCTGATGGAGGCGATGATGCGGCGCTGGTCGCCCGCTTCGGCCGCGGCGGGGCGCTCGAGGTACGCGCCGTACCAGGGGTTTGCCCTGGCGGCGAGGGCGAGGAACGCCGCGCGGGCCGAGCCGCGGAAGGAGCCGGTGAGGCGGTGGGCGATGTTGGCCTGGAAGATGTCGCCGGCCTCGATGTGGTCGATGGTGCGGCGGACGGCGGACTCGTATCCGTCGCGGCCGGTGGCGCTGGTCATCGGGCCGAGGTGGAAGGGGGATGGATCGGCGTCAGGAACGAATGGGGGTTGAGGGAGCGCGGCGCGGGCATCGGGGTCGCCGGCGATCCACCAGCGGTTGGTCCAGGCGTCGTGGATGTACGCCGCGGGGCAGCGGTGCCATTCGAGCAGCGGCCAGGCGCGATCGTCGTTTGAGTTTGACCCCGCGGCGGGTGACCGGGAGGCGGGTTCGATGTGGTGGCCGAGGTCGTAGCCGAGCCATCCGATCCATCCCCCCGCGAACGGGGGGGTATCCGGGTCATCAGAGCGTGACGCCGCGGGGGAGGGTGTGGCTCGGAGGATGGACTGGAGCGGGGCGATGGGGTCGTCGGCGGTTGTCGCGCCGGCGAGGGCGTGTTCAATGGCGGCGTCGGGCGGTCCGAGGTAGCGGACGTGGTACTCCGGAGTGTTCCCAGGGATCGGGCGCGGGTTGGCTGAGGCGGAGGTGAGGCGGAGGGTTCCGACGGGCTGGGTGAAGATGGACCAGCGTGCCCATGGGGAGGGGTGGAGGGGGTCGTGAGCGGAGAGGAGGGCGATGAGGGGGCGTTGTCGCGGCCACGCTGCGATGAGGGAGGCGGGGGTGGCGGCGAGGGGGAGTGGCGCGGGGTCGCAACTGCTGGTCACGAGAGATGATAACGCTCGGGGGCATGCGACCGGGCGTGAGGGCGTGTCAGGGAGGGGGGCAAATGGCGCGTAGCAAGCGGGAAAACGGGCAAAACTCGTCATCCGGGCGGGTTCGTTCTAGAGTTATCCCCCCGCGGAGCAGGTCCCAAGGGGCCTCGCACGCGGCCGCGGCTGCCTACCAGCCGCCGAGCCCGAGCCCGGCGGCCCCCCGCCTTTCAGGTCCGCTCCCCTCAACGCATAAGGGTCCTTTCATGGCCACCAAGTCGAGCAAGAAGGCTTCTGCCCGTTCCAGCACCAGCGTCAACGGCCTCACCGTGGGCAACGGCGCCGCCGCGGGGCCCGCGCTGCGTCGCAAGCCGGCGAAGATGGTGTACTACTTCGGCAAGACGAAGGCGGAGGGGGACGCGTCGATGAAGCTGCTGCTGGGGGGCAAGGGGGCGAACCTGGCGGACATGGTGTCGATCGGGCTGCCGGTGCCGCCGGGGTTCACGATCACGACGGACACGTGCGCGGCGTATTACAAGAACGGCCAGCGGCTCCCGCACGGGTTGATGAACGAGGTTCACAAGAACATCAACATGCTCGAGAAGGAGACCGGGAAGGTCTTCGGCTCGACGGAGAACCCGCTGCTGGTGTCGGTGCGGTCGGGGGCGGCGGTGAGCATGCCCGGGATGATGGACACGATCCTGAACCTGGGGCTGACGGACGCGTCGGTGGAGGGGCTGGCGGCGGCGACGGGGAACCGGCGCTTCGCGTACGACGCGTACCGGCGGTTGATCAACATGTTCGGGGACGTGGTGATGGGGGTGGACCACGAGCGGTTCGAGCACGAGTTCAGCGCGATCAAGAGCCGGTACGGCACGGAGGACGACACGGCGGTGCCGGAGGAGGGGATCGTGGAGCTGACGCAGCGGTACAAGGAGGTGTACCGCCGGTACGTCGGCGACGAGTTCCCGCAGAACCCGTTCAAGCAGCTGGAGCTGGCGATCGAGGCGGTGTTCAAGAGCTGGAACGCGGATCGAGCGGTCAGCTACCGGCGGCTGACGAACATCGCGGGGCTGAACGGGACCGCGGTGAACGTGCAGAGCATGGTCTTCGGGAACATGGGGGACGACTCGGGGACGGGCGTGGCGTTCACGCGGAACCCGTCCACCGGTGAGAACAAGTTCTACGGGGAGTTCCTGATCAACGCCCAGGGGGAGGACGTGGTGGCGGGGATCCGCACGCCGCGGCCGGTGGCGGAGATGCCCAAGTGGAACAAGAAGGTGTACGACCAGCTCCTGAAGATCAAGGGGACGCTGGAGAAGCACTACCGCGAGATGCAGGACATCGAGTTCACGATCCAGCGGGGCGTGCTGTACATGCTGCAGACGCGCACGGGCAAGCGGACGGGGTTCGCGGCGGTGCGGATCGCGTGCGACATGGTCCGTGAGCGGCTGATCGACGAGAAGACGGCGCTGCTGCGGATCCCCGCGGGCGACCTGACGCAGCTCCTGCTGCCGAGCTTCGACCCGACGGCGAAGAAGGTGGCGCGGGTGCTGGCGGTCGGGCTGCCGGCCTCGCCGGGGGCGGCGGTGGGCAAGCCGGCGTTCACGGCCGAGGAGGCGGTGGCGCGGTCGCGAGCGGGCGAGAAGGTGATCCTGGTCCGCAAGGAGACGAGCCCGGAGGACGTGGACGGGATGCACTCGGCGGCGGGGATCCTGACCAGCACGGGCGGGATGACCAGCCACGCGGCGGTGGTGGCCCGCGGGTGGGGCAAGTGCTGCGTGGCCGGGGCGAGCGAGATCCGGATCGACGCCGAGGCGGGGACGTTCAGCGTCCGGACGGACACCGGCGTGCGGACCTTCACCCGCGAGGACGTGATCTCGATCGACGGGTCCACGGGCGAGGTGATGCAGGGGGCGGTGCCGACGGTGGAGCCGAAGCTCAGCGGCGACTTCGCGACGGTGATGCGCTGGGCCGACAAGCACCGGACGATGGGGGTGCGGACGAACGCGGACACGCCGCGGGACGCGCAGCGCGGGCGGGAGTTCGGCGCCGAGGGGATCGGTCTGACGCGGACGGAGCACATGTTCTTCGAGGGCCCGCGGATCCTGGCGATGCGCGAGATGATCCTCGCGGAGACGACGGAGGAGCGGCAGAAGGCGCTGGCGAAGCTGCTGCCGTACCAGCGCGACGACTTCGTGGGGATCTTCACGGCGATGAAGGGCCTGCCGGTGACGGTGCGGCTGCTGGACCCGCCGCTGCACGAGTTCCTCCCGCACGACGAGGCGGGGCAGGCGGCGGTGGCCAAGAGCCTGGGGGTCCCGGTGGAGCGGGTGCGGCACCGCGTGGCGCAGCTGCACGAGATGAACCCGATGCTGGGGCACCGCGGGTGCCGGCTCTCCGTGACGTACCCGGAGATCCTGGAGATGCAGGTGCAGGCGATCGTCGAGGCGACGATCGAGTGCTACCGGTCGAACATCAAGGCGATGCCGGAGATCATGATCCCGCTGGTGGGGACGAAGCGCGAGCTGGCGTACCTGCGGGAGCTGGTGGAGCGGACGATCGCCCGCGTGAAGGCGGAGCAGGACTACCCCAAGCGGCTGGACATCAAGATCGGGACGATGATCGAGGTGCCGCGGGCGGCGCTGACGGCGGACGAGATCGCCGAGAGCGCGGACTTCTTCAGCTTCGGGACCAACGACCTGACGCAGATGACCTTCGGGTACAGCCGCGACGACATCAACAGTTTCCTGCCGGACTACCTGCGGCTGGAGCTGCTGGAGCGCGACCCGTTCCAGCAGCTGGACCAGACGGGCGTGGGGCAGCTGGTGAAGCTGGGCGTGGAGCGCGGGCGGGCGACGAACCCGGCGCTGAAGGTCGGCATCTGCGGCGAGCACGGCGGCGACCCCGCCAGCGTGCACTTCTTCCACAAGGCGGGGCTGGACTACGTGAGCTGCTCGCCCTTCCGCGTGCCGATCGCCCGGCTCGCGGCGGCGCAGGCGGCGATCATGAGCGCCAGCGAGGTCGTGGTGAAAAAGGGGTCGAAGAAGAAGTAACGCTTCTCCCGACGAGAACACGTGAGCGACGGGCCCCCGGCGATCGCCGGGGGCCTGTTTCATTTTGCGGAAGAAGAAAGAAGAGGTCTCACCACGGAGGACACGGAGATCACGGAGGGGGCGCGGAGAGGAAGAAGGACAGGGTTTCAAGACAGGAAAGCCGTGCGCCTATCCGCAGCGTCTCAACCCTCCCACGCCTTCGGCCTTTCCCTCTTCAAGCCCGATCTGCTGGTTCTCAGCATGCAACGAGCGAGTCAGGATCTTCCCAACCGCTCCGTGCCCCTCCGTGCCCTCCGTGGTGAAAAGCCTCTTTGCCGGAGCCTCAGCCGACGCGCATGACGATGGTGCCGTCGGTGCCGGCGAGGTAGTCCTGGCGGAAGGCGACCAGCGGGGTGCGGTCGATGGCCCAGGCGACCATGGCCGCGGCGTCGAACTTGCGGATCGGGGTGCGGCGCAGGCGGCCCTCGTCGTACGCGCGCGGCCGGCAGAGGAAGTTGAAGACCAGCGCGTGCGAGCAGGCCCGCCAGGCGCGCTCCAGGACGGGCAGCGCGACCTCCTCGTCAAGGGTGTTCAGCGAGCCGGAGAAGACGATGACCTCCGGCGCCGGGCGGGTGGAGTCGAACGCGCGGGGGTCGGCGACGAAGTCGGCCTGGATGAACTCCGCCCGCGGCGGGCTGCGCCGACGGGCCTCGGCGAGCATCTCCGGGAGGGCCTCCAGGCCGATGTAGCGGGCGTACTCGATGCCGCGGCGGTTCATGAACAGGGCGAAGTCCGCGTGGCCGCAGCCGGCGTCGAGGACCGTGCGCCCGGTGAGGTCGATCATGTCGATCGCGGCCTGGAAGCGGGCGGTCTGCGTCTCACGGCTGGACCAGAGCAGCGCCTCGAAGCGCTGGCCGACGCGGGCGGCCATGTCGCGGTAGGGGTGGAGGTAGTCCGGGCCCGAGTTCGGGGGATTGCCAATGGTGCCGCGACTGAGCCAAGACATATGCCATTGTAGGGAGGGATCGATTCCGGACACTTGGCCGGGCTGTGTGCGGGCCGGCCGTCAGTCAGTGGCCCTTGGCCATCCATGGCCGGACCCCTGGTAGACCGAGTATGAACACGAGAGGCATCAACGCCGCAACCGACGGCATCTGCGGCCTTTACGGCGGCAGAGGTCAGTTGATCCAAGGATGTGTAGAGGGCGTTGGCACTGAGGTTTTCACTGGGCGAATGCTGCGCAAGTGGCTATCGAACACGGAGTTGACAATGTCGCCATCCACTCGGCCACGAGATGAGGCAGCGGGCCTGCGGCCATGACCACGACGTTGAGGAGAATCACACACGGCTGTTGATACGGGAGAGGATTCAACGCGAGATCATCAAGTTTCTCAGGAGGTGCTTGCAAGACGCCGAGAAGTGACTACTTTGGATCGAGTGTCTAGGCGAACCCTGATGACGAAGGGGGAGGCCGTGAGCAGACACCTGATCACGCCGATCGTGAGCCTCGCATGCGTGGGCATTGTGGCGGCACGGCCGCCCTGTGCTCCTCCTGAACCAACGGACTGTGTCGGACGGGTGCTTGTGGCGGAGGCTCCGATGTACTATTGAGTGAGACGATCGGAGTTGTGACCCTATCTCCCAAGAAGAAGGGCCTCTGGAGAACGCGCGAAGCATACGATTGCGCAATGGTGCCTTGTGGAGAAGAGGCAGAATATCCCGGTCCGATGGTTGTGACCGTGTTGCGAAAGACAAACTGGTGTGTAAATGTCGGCGGATCGGCGTCGGCGTCGGCGTCGGCGTCGGCGTCGGCGTCGGTGTCGGGCAAGTCTGGGCTGCTCATGCGGCTTCTGGGGGAACTGGGGGTCTCCGTCACGATTCAGGTAGGCTTTTCGTACTGTGATGAACGTGGTGAGGGTGTGTCCGTCAATGTATCGCCCAAACGGTGCTGGCATGTGGCGGGAAGATGGGTGCACAGGGATATGTCGGTCACCGGATCAGTTACGGAGGCGGAGACTGTTGGCTACTGGGAGTGTGTAAAGCCGAGCGGCATGATTGTGACAGTCTCAACGATGTGCGGGGTGGCAACGTCAACTGGTTGGGCGGATCGGATAGCGGAGGAGGTCTTCCAGCAGGCTCGGCGGTCTCCTGGCTGCAGCGGTCCTCCGATCGATCCCGAGCACGATGGGAAGTTCGAAGAACCATGTTGCCGACCGATGCCAGCATGTGATCCAGACACTGAGGATCCATGTTGTGGTTGCTTTGGCGTGAACTGACAATGGGTCTCCCTCGCTATGAAGGGCTGTGATATGAACACTCATGCGCGCAAGTGGTGTGTATGCCCGGCGTTATCACTCCTCGTGTTGTGCGGGCCGGTCTCTGCGACTGAGACACGCGTATCTGCGATGTGCGCTGCTGAGGCGCAGCCCGCGCCCCCTCCACAAGAGTTGATGGCCGCCGTGGCAGCCGGTCTTGCGCAGCGTCAACGCGGTGAGCCGGGATATGGGAACGCGCTCCGGCGGGCCGCGGCCGGTCTATCTCGCGCTGGGCATACGCCGACAGCGCTGGATGTTCTCACAGAGGTCATCCAGCAGCCGGAGAGTGACTTTGACTTGATGGAAGGTTTGCGGATGAGGGGGCAGTACGCGCGAGCGCTTGGGAGGGCGACCGATGCACGGCTCGCCTTTACGCAGATGCTCGAGCTCGTGGACGAACGGCCCGTGCTTCTCCGCTTCACGGTGTCCTACGTCAGTGCGGTTCAGCAGTATGCCGCGATACTGGCGTCGGAGGGTGACTTTGCTGGAGCCGCCGTCGTGCACGAGCGCATTCTGCAGTTGCCGGGTGGGGCCATCGAGGAGTTTATCAGGGCCGGCGCGTTTGTTACGAGTGCGCATTACTACGAGCGGGCCGGAGAGATCGCTGCCGCGATAGAGACCATCGATCGGCTGTTCGCCGAGTATCCGCAGTTTGGAGCGGAAGATGGACGAGCCGTACGGCTCCTGGTGCATCGCGCAGAACTTGACGATCCGACCCATCAGACGGAGGGGTATATCGATGCACTGCGCGCATTGTGGGCGCGGCCGGAACTTGCCGGGTCGCCAGACCTGGTTGATGTCGGCGAGAGACTGTCGGCCGCGCTCTGGCTCCGAGGCAGCGTAGAAGAGAGCCTTGATGTGGCAACAGGTGCGGTCGCCTTGGCCGACAACATCATGGCCGAGCTCCAGGCGCTGGATCCGGGGGACTTCCGTTTGGTCGAGTTGGGCGAGAGCCGGGCGTCGCTCGTGTCAAGGTTGTCGTCGGCCGACTCGGTTGGGCGCCGGGACCTTGCCGCGTGGGCGCTCGGCCGGTTGATCCAGTCGGCGACGGATGACGAGGTGCGGGCGGACCTTCAACGGCAGCTCTCAAGGCTGCAATGACACCGTTGCGAAAGGGCTAGCCGGCCGGCATCAACGTCGGGCGGCCTGTCAGATGCGGACCATGGCCGCGAACTGCTCGTAGCGCTCGTTCAGTTCTTCGGGGGTGAGCGTGGCGAGGCGGTCGAGGCTGAAGGACTCGATGTTGAACGAGGCGATGACGGTGCCGTGGGCCAGGGCGCGGCGGATGGCGTCGAAGGGGACCGTGTCCTCGCCGGAGCCGGCATCGGGCATGCTCGCGGCGATGTGGCCCATCATGCCGCCGGCGAAACTGTCGCCCGCGCCGGTGGGGTCGATCACCGTCTCGGCGGGGTAGGCGGGGAGCGCGCCGATGAGCCCGGAGCGGTGGGCGAAGAGGCAGCCGTGCTCGCCCTTCTTGACGACGACGAAGGCGGGGCCCATGTCGAGGATGTGGCGGGCGGCGGCGACGGTGTTGGCCTTGCCGGTGAGCAGTTCGGCCTCGTCGTAGTTGAGGACCAGGCCGTCCACGCGCTGGAGGAGCGCGTCGAGGTCGGCCCGGGCGATGTTGATCCACAGGTCCATCGTGTCGGCCACCGCGAGGCGGCGGGAGGGGAACTGCTCGAGCAGGCCGAGCTGGACGGCCGGGTGGGTGTTGGCGAGGAAGACGTACTTCGAGTCGCGGTACGCTTCGGGGACGGGGGGCGGGGCCTCTTCGAGCACGCCCAGATGGGTGAAGAGCGTCTCGCGGGAGTTCATGTTGGCGTGGTACTTGCCGCCCCAGGCGAAGGTCTTGGAGCCCTTGCGGATCTCCAGGCCGGTGGTGTCGATCTGGGGGAAGCGCCGGATGGAGGCGAGGTGCTCCTCGGGGAGGTCGTCCCCCGCGGCGGCGACGATCCGCACCGGCCCGTAGAAGGACGCCGCAGCGGCGAAGTACGTGCACGACCCGCCGAGGACGCGCTCGGCCTGGCCGTGGGGGGTGTAGACGGAGTCGATGCCGATGGTGCCGGTGCAGATGAGTGACATGGGGCGGGAGTTTAGGACGGGGCGGGGCCGGGTTCACGCCGGTGCCGGGGTGCGGGGGCGGCGGGACGAGGGGCCAGGGGGCGTCTGAGGGCGGGCTCACTCGATCGTGCGGATGGCGGCGGCGGCCCGGGCGTGCGCCTTCATGCGCGACGCAGGCAAGGTCGCGAGCACATCAGTGTGAATCCTTGCGGTCGTCGGGGGTGAGCGCGCGGAGCATGTCGATCGTGCCGACGCGGAAGCCGAGGGAGGCGAAGAGCCGGCGGGCGGGTTCGTTGGCGGCGGCGGTCTCAAGGCGGACCTGGGCGACGCCCATGGCGGCGAAGGCGGCGAGGGCGTGGCGGAGGAGGGCGGTGGCGTGGCCGCGGCGGCGGTGGGGGGGATCGACCCAGAGGTCGTGGATGAAGCCGAACTCGGCCCGGCGGTAGATCGGGATGTTGGGCTCGACCGTGGCGACGAGGAAGCCGGCGAGAGGGGTGGGGGAGGCCGCGGCCGGCGGGGGGGCGTCCGCCTCCGCGACGAGGAGGAGGGAGCGCGGGTCGGCCGCCCGCTGCGGGAGCCAGCGGGCGTAGCGGTCGAGCACGTCCGGGAGCGCGCCGTACCGCTCGGGGTCCCAGGCCTCGTGCTGCTCGACGAGGGCGGCGACCATGGGGAGAAGGTGGGGGATGTCGGCGGCCGTGGCGGGGCGGGTGGGCATATCGCGTGATGCTGATGGGGCAGCGCCTGCCCGCAGGGGGATCACCGTGGCTCCGGCGCTTCGGCCGAAGGGTAGAGGGCGCCGCGCTCGGGGCAGGCGAGGCGGCCTTCGGTCATCGGCACGCCCTCAAGGGAATAGTCGCAGTGGAAGCAGGCGGGGAGGTCGAGGCAGCGCCGGATCGGACGCAGCAGGAGGCGGGTGCGGAGCGACGTGTAGACGAGCGCGGTGAGCACGACCGCCATGCCGTACCCCAGGCGCAGCGCCACGGCGATCCACCCCGTTCTCAGCAACCAATGAAGGCCCCGCCAGGGTCCTTGAGCAGGTCGTAGATCTCACCATACACCCACATGGAACCGAAGAACGTTGCGACCGCGGCGAGGTCGGGCAGCCAGAACGCGACGGGGCGCTTCCGCAGGTACGCGCCGGACGATCTGGAGGGCCTCGGGGGCGCAGAGGCCGAGGCGGCGCTCGAGCAGCATCTGTGCCCGCGTCTCGAGCGTGATGCGGTCCCGCCATGATGGCGGGAGTCTGTCCGGCATGGCCCGGCTCCGAACGGGTGTGCCGCGGAAGGAGCGGGGCTATGAGCCCTGCGCCGCCGCGACCTTCGCCCACGAGTCCTTCAGCGTCACCGTCCGGTTGAAGACCGGCCTGCCGGCCGTCTCGCTGTCGGCGTCCACGCAGAAGTACCCCAGGCGCTCGAACTGGAACCGCTCGCCGACTTTCGCCTCCGCGAGGCTGGGCTCGATCCGGGCTTCGACGATCTTCAGCGAGTCGGGGTTGAGGTCGTCCATGTAGTTGCCGGTGGCCTTTCCGGGCTCCTCGGCCTTGAAGAGGCGGTCGAAGAGGCGGACCTCGGCCGTCGCGGCGTGGGGGGCGGAGACCCAGTGGAGGGTCGCCTTCACCTTGCGGCCGTCGGGGGCGTCGCCCCCCTTCGTGGCCGGGTCGTAGGTGCAGACGAGTTCCTCGATCTCGCCGGTGGCGGGGTTCTTCACGACGTCCACGCAGGTGATGAAGTAGGCGTAGCGCAGACGGACTTCGGCCCCGGGAGAGAGGCGGAAGAACTTCTTGGGGGGGTTCTCCATGAAGTCGTCGCGCTCGATGTAGAGGGTGCGGGAGAAGGGGACCTTCCGCGTGCCGGCGGCGGGGTCCTCGGGGTTGTTGACGGCGTCGAGTTCCTCGGACCGGCCCTCTGGGTAGTTCTTGATGGTGACCTTCAGCGGGTTGAGCACGGCCATGCGGCGCGGGGCGGTCTTGTTGAGTTCGTCGCGGATGGCGTTCTCGAGGCGGGTGATGTCGGCCAGGCCCTCGTACTTGGTGACGCCGGCGCCGATGACGAAGGTGCGGATGCTGCTGGGCGTGTAGCCGCGGCGGCGCAGGCCGCTGATGGTCGGCATCCGCGGGTCGTCCCAGCCGCGGACGACGCCGTCGGTCACCATCTTCAGAAGGTTGCGCTTGGAGAGGAGCGTGTAGGTCGGGCGGAGTTTGGAGAACTCGATCTGCTGGGGGTGGTGGATCTTCCTGCCCCAGGGGCCGGAGCCGTCCTCGGTCCGCCCCTCGTTGATGGCGTCGAGGAACCAGTTGTACAGCGGGCGGTGGTCCTCGAACTCCAGCGTGCAGAGCGAGTGGGTGATCCCCTCCAGGGCGTCCTCGATGCCGTGGGCCCAGTCGTACATCGGGTAGATGCACCACGTGCGGCCGGTGTTGTGGTGCTCCTCGTGGAGGATGCGGTACATCACCGGGTCGCGGAGGTTGAGGTTGGGGGAGGACATGTCGATCTTGGCGCGGAGGGTCCTGGCGCCGTTGGGGAACTCGCCGGCGCGCATGCGGCGGAAGAGGTCGAGGTTCTCCTCGACGGAGCGGGCGCGGAAGGGGCTCTCCCTGCCGGGGCGGGTCGGCGGGCCGCGGAACTCGGCGACCTGCTCGGCGGTGAGGTCGCAGACGTAGGCCTTGCCCTTCTTGATCAGTTCCTCGGCGAAGAGGTACATCTGCTCGAAGTAGTCGGAGGCGAAGTAGAGCCCGCCGCCGTGGGGGCCGTTCCAGTCGCCGCCGAGCCAGAGGACGTCGCGCTTGATGGAATCGACGTACTCCTGCTCCTCCTTCGCCGGGTTGGTGTCGTCGAAGCGGAGGTTGAACTTGCCGCCGTAGCGCTCGGCCAGGCCGTAGTTGAGGCAGATGCTCTTGGCGTGGCCGATGTGGAGGTAGCCGTTGGGCTCGGGGGGGAAACGCGTGTGCACGCGCCCGCCGTTGCGGCCCGCGGCGAGGTCCGCCTGGATGATCTCGTCGATGAAGTGCAGCGGCGGCGAGCCCGGGGCGGGTGGCGTCGGGGAGGCGGGGCTTGAGGGCGGGGGGGCGGTGGTCATAGGAGGGAATGATAGAAGTAGGGGGTCGGTGGGGGTGGGTCGCGCGGCCGATCACGAGCGGCGGAAGGGGCTCGGCAAGGGCGGCCCCTGGCCCGGAAGTGGCGCCGGGGGCGGCGGTTGCCGTGCCCTTCGGTCATGGGCGTGCACACGCGGGGGACGGTCAACCGGCTTGGGAATCGTCCGCAGCGCCGCGGCTCAGGCCGCGCCCGCTCGGGCGTGTTCGGCGCACGCAAGCAGCCACAGCGGCAGCGATGTGACTCGACGGCGCAGGAAGTCGTCGATCATCGCATCGACTCGCCGCGTGTGGTAAGGTCGCAGGTGACCGAGCGCGTGCAGCGCGCCCTTGAGGCACGAGCCGGTGTTGCAATGCTCGAGCGTGCCCCGGAGCGTCGCGAACCCCGGCTCCACAAGGTGCTGCGTGGCGTCGGGGAACATGACGGCGCCCTCGACGTCGTCCATATCCCGGATCATGTGCACGGCCATGTCGAGCGTGTCGGAGCCGGTGTGGTCGTCGAGCGAGTGGACAGGTGTTCGCCGGGTGCGGGCTCACATCCGGCCCACTACGCACACGATCCAGTCCTCCCCCAGTTCCTCCGGCCCCGTCACAGGCTCGGGCGCCTCGCCCGGCGCGACGTCCACCTTCGTGTACACCTCGGTGGAGGCGAAGCCCGCCTCGGCCATCGCCTCGCGGAGTTCGGCGATGCTC
>Ga0207874_1002110_pt1 | contig 19865 bp, 20 predicted proteins | sample HigsolmetaAR201D_FD_184833 | JGI IMG/M metagenome (GOLD analysis project Ga0207874, IMG submission 184833) | Ionic liquid and high solid enriched microbial communities from the Joint BioEnergy Institute, USA - AR20-1-D (SPAdes) (version 2) ...
ACCCCGGCGAGGAGGCGGTCGACGATGCCGCCCGCCGTCGCCGCGGCCGGGTCGTCGTAGAGCCGCACCCGCCGGACCGCCACGCCGTCGCGCCGCTCCCGCAGGGCCAGCGCCTGGTGGGTCGAGTAGAAGTCGTGCTCGGTGGTCAGGACCTCCTGGCCCGGCCGCAGGCGGATCCCGCCGTAGAGCAGGCCGAGCCCCATCGTCGTGCTGTCGGTCAGCGCGACCTCCTCGGGCCGGGCCCCGAGGTACTCGGCCGCCGCCTGGCGGACCGCGGGCTCGGCCTCCGTCTCGATCGGCAGGTAGCCGTGGGTGTCCTCGTCGAGCCCGGCCCGGTGCCGCTCGAGCGCCGCGGCGACCGGCCGCGGGTGGGCGGCGAGGACGAACGCCGCGAAGTGCGCGACGTCCCGAGTCAGCGGGAACTGGTCGCGGACCGAGGCCCAGTCGGCCGGGTCGAACGGCGCGCCGTCCCCGCCGGCGGTGCCGCGGGACGGGCCCGCCCCGGCGGGCTGCTCGTCGTCGTCCCCCGAGCAGGCCGCCCCCAGGCCGGCGAGCGCCGCGCCCGCGGCGGCCGACGAGGTGGCGATGAAGGCTCGCCGACTGAGTGCCGGCATGGTCGTGCTCCCTCCGCTGCGGCCGCCCGTCGGCATTCTGCCGCGGCGGGCCGGCGCCACGTCCCGCCGAGCCGTCGCCGGCGTGCCCGACCCGGCCGGGAGGTGGGCGACGCCGCTACTCGCGCCGGAGCACGCCCGGTCTCGTCAGCGACCAGATGACCCAGACGGCCAGGCCGATGTTCACCAGCGACCACAGGGGGTAGTACGGCACGAAGAAGAAGTTCGAGATCGCCGCGATCGCCGCGATGACGATGGCGATCCCGCCGGCGATCGGGCTGCCGGTGAGCAGGTACGCCCCGGTGAGCGCGACGACGATGCCGATGACGAGGTGGATCCAGCCCCAGGCGCTGACGTCGATGTCGTAGGCGTAGCCGTCGGAGACGACGAAGAAGTCGTCGTCGATGATGGCGGCCAGGCCCTGCAGGGCCTGGAAGATCCCGGTGATGACGAGCAGGGCCGCGGCGAAGAACGCCCCGCCGATCGCCCAGCCCGAGACCGGTCCTCGGGGAGTCTCGTACTCGGTCACAGGGGCCCCCTTTCGGCCGACGAGCGACGGCCGCCGACCCGTCACCGGTGGCGGCACGACGCACGTGTTGCACGATCCGCCGGACGGGGACGGTGCGCACCACCCGGCCCGAGCGGATGCGGTTTGTGCACATCAGGCTACGCCGAGTGATCGCTGCTGTCAGCGGGGCGTGGTCGACGCGCGCGCTCGGTCGCGCCCCATCGTCCGGGGAGGTGTGCGACGATCGACCGGCAACGACCACGAGCGGGAAGGACGACGCAGAGGCATGAGCGATCAGCTCCCGGGCGAGCTCGCCGACTGGGTCACCCGTCTCGCCGCCGCGCTGGCCCGGCTGGACGAGGGCCACCCCCTCGTCATCTCCCTCGCCGCCCCGGCCCCCCGAGCCGGCACCGAGAGGTCGGACCGGTACGTCCAGTTCGCCCTGCTCGGCCCCTACCTGAGAGCCGAGAGCGTGGGGAACCAGTACCTCCAGGGCGCCGATCGCCTCACACCCGAGCAGCTCGCCGACCTCGATCGGCTGGGCTGGAACGCCCCCGACGACAGCGGCAACCACTGGCGGTGGTTCGACCCCCGGGACCACCTCGACGCCGCCCGGCTGGCCGTGACGACCCTCCACGTGGTGCACGGGGTCGACCACCCACGGCAGCTCACCTTCGATGCGGCCCCGCACGTCCTCGACCTGCTGAGGCCGCCGCCGTGACCGCCCCGCCGCCGCCGTCGCCCGTGGTCCTGGCGTCCGCCACGACCGCACCTGCACCCGAGCGACGCCGGAACGGCGGCGGCAGCCGGGCGGACCGGTCCCACCCCCACCCCGGTCTCATCCCATCGGGCTGATTGCGCGGCGGGCCTCGCTTCCTACCGTCAGGGTGCCCGGATCCTCGGCACCCGTCCGACCACGGGTCCGGGGAGCGACGGAGAGGAATGCGCATGTCACGAACCATGGACCCCGACGCGCCCGGCCTGTCGAACGACGACGAACCGACCGGCTGGACGGGGTGGATCGCCTTCGCGGGCGTGATGATGATCATCGGCGGCGGCCTCAACCTGCTGTACGGCATCGTCGCCGCCGTCAACGACGAGTGGGTCGTCTGGACCAACCGGGGCGACGTCTACCTGGACGTGTCCGAGTGGGGGTGGATCCACATCGCGCTCGGGTCGATCGTCCTGCTCAGCGGGATCGGCGTCTTCACCGGCAACGTCCTCGCCCGGATCGTCGGCGTGGTCGTCGCCAGCGTGAGCCTGATCGGCAACTTCATGTTCATGCCGGCCTACCCGCTCTGGACGCTGACCGTCATCACCATCGACGCGCTCGTCATCTGGGCGCTCACGGCGCACGGCCGGGAGATGCGACGGGCCTAGGAGGCCCCCGCCGACGGCCGCGAGGGCTTCCACCACTGACGGCGCCACCGGGTTCATCCCCCGTGGGGGATGTGCGCGCCGGCCGACCAGTGCTGACTGCACGGTGAGGTGACGCCGTGAAGCGAGAGCACCAAGAGCTCCTCCGGAGGCTGGCGCTCAACGACGAGGGCGCCCTGACCGCGCTGCTCGGGACCTCGCTCGCTGCGACGGGACCCGGCGGGCTGGACGCCCGGACCGCTGCGCTCGTGCGGCTGGCGGCGCTCGTCGCGCTCGAGTCGGCCTCGGCCTCGTACCAGTGGTGCGTCGCCGGCGCGCTGGCCGCGGGGGCCACCGACGACGAGGTCGTCGACGTCCTGTCGGTGCTGGCGCCCGTCGTCGGCGCCCCCCGGGTGAGCTCGGCCGCGCCGGAGGTCGCCCTCGCCATCGGCTGCGACCTGGGGATGCCGCCCGAGCCGAGCGGGGCCTGACCCGGAGCCTGACCCTCCACGTGGCACCTTGACCACTCATTGCGGCCACAGCCGCCCGGACCTACGCTGCCGCGGGTGGGCAGGGCCGTCGGTGCCGAGGCGGGCACCCGGGATCTCGACCCGGCGAGGTGGTTCGGGTCCGACGTCGTCTTCGAGGAGTCGAAGCTCCGCCTGCCGCCCACCCACGGGGACCCGGTCGTGCGGTCCCGCCTCCTGGCCCGGCTGGAGGAGGCGGGGGACGTGCCGGTGCTGGCCGTCGCCGCCCCGCCCGGCTACGGCAAGACCTCGCTGCTGCGCCAGTGGTCCACCCGGGCCGAGGCCCCGGTCGCCTGGCTCTCGGTCGGCGAGGAGGACAACGACCCGGCGGTGCTGCTCGCCTACCTCGCCGCCGCGCTGGCCCGCGTGTCGCCGATCGACGCGGCGAGGTTCCGCCGCCGGATGCCGCCCGGGACACCGGTCCCCGTCATCGTCGCCCACCGCATCGCCGCCGCGCTCTCCTCGACGGGGCCGGTCGTCCTGGTCATCGATAGCGCGGAGGACCTGCACAACGACCAGTGCCGGGACGCCGTCGCCGAGCTCGCGTGCCGCCTCCCCCCGACGGCGCGCCTCGCGCTGGGGTCCCGGGACGCACCGCCGCTCCACGCGGCGCAGCTGCGCGCCCGCGGGGCCGTCGCCGAGGTCGGCCCCGACGAGCTGGCGATGGACGCGACCGAGGCCCGCGCCCTCCTCGCGGGCAGCGGGGTCGCGCTGCCCGACGACGAGCTGGCCGAGCTCGTCCGACACACGGAGGGCTGGCCGGTCGCGCTCCACCTCGCCGCGCTGGCGCACCGGCGCCAGGGGCGCCTCCGCACGCCCGCCGCCCCGTTCACCGGGGACGACCGCCTGATGGCGGACTACCTGCGGACCGAGCTCTTGTCGCACGTCCCCCGCGGGCGGTCGGCGTTCATGATCCGGACCTCGGTGCTCGACCGCCTGTCGGGTCCGCTGTGCGACGCGGTGCTCGGCACCCGGCGCGCCGGTCGGCTGCTGCAGGAGCTGGCGACCGACCACCTGGTCGTGCCGCTCGACAACCGGGGGGCGTGGTTCCGGCACCACCGCCTGTTCCGCGACCTCCTCCGCGCCGAGCTCGCCCAGCGCGAGCCCGACCTCGAGCCCGTGCTCCACGCCCGGGCCGCCCGGTGGTGCGAGGCGAACGGCCTGCCCGAGGCGGCCATCGGCCACGCCCAGGCCGCCGGCGACGTCGACCGGGTCGCCCGGCTGGTGGCCGGGCGGGCGCTCGTCGCCTACGCCGACGGGCGCCTCGGCACCGTCGACCGCTGGTTCCGCTGGCTGGACGAGCGCGGGGCGCTGGCGACCCACCCGCCGGCCGCCGTGCTCGGCGCCGTCCTCATGGCGCTGATGGCGCAGCCGGCCACGGCCGAGCGGTGGGCGGCGCTCGCCGAGCAGGCGCCGGCCGCCACGACGATGCCGGACGGCACGCCGATCGCCGGGTGGCTGGCGCTGATGCGCGGGCTGCAGTGCCGGGGCGGGCTCGCCCAGGTGCGCCGCGACGCGGGGTTGGCCCGGGTCCTCCTGCCCCCCGGCAGCCCGTGGTGCGTGTCCGCCGCCGTGGCGGAGGCGACGTCGTGGCTGCTCGACGCCGAGCCCGAGCGGGCCGACGCCCTCCTGGCCTACGCCGTGGCGGTGGGCCGGGACGTCGGCGTCGGGCCCGCGACGGCGGTGGCCCTCGCCGAGCGGGCGATCGTGGCCATCGCCCGGGACGACTGGGACGACGCCGAGCGGCTGGCCGGCCGGGCCCTCGCGGCGGTGCACGACGACCACGTCGGCGACCACGGCTGGGCCGCCCTCGTCCACGCGGTCGTGGCGCGCACGGCCGCCCACCGCGGCGACGTCGGCCGGGCACGGGCGAGCCTCGCCGAGGGGACCCGCCTGCGGCCGCAGCTCACCCACGCGGTGGCGTTCCTGTCGGTGCAGACGCTGCTGCAGCTGGCCCGCGCCTGCCTGGCGCTCGCCGACGCCGCGGGCGCCCGGGCGGTGCTGCGCGACGCCGACGACGTCCTGCGGCTCCGCCCCCAGCTCGGGAGCCTGCGCCGGGAGGCCGACGAGCTGCGGGCGACGGTCGACACGCTGCAGGTCGGCGCGCTGGGGGCGTCGTCGCTGACGACCGCCGAGCTCCGCCTCATCCCGCTGCTGTCGACGCACCTGTCCTTCGCCGAGATCGGCGAGCGCCTGTTCGTCTCGCGGCACACGGTGAAGACCCAGGCCATCTCCGTCTACCGCAAGCTCGGCGTCTCGTCGCGCAGCGAGGCGGTCGACCGGGCGCAGGAGCTGGGGCTGCTCGGGCGGTAGCCGGCCCGGTCCCGGTCCGGGGGTTTCACCCGGTCCGGACGATGCGGCCGCGGCGCCCGGGACGTCCGATGGGGCCATGACCGGCGGCGCGCGCCCTCGGATGCAGCTGCGTGACCCGGAGGGCGACCGCCGTCGCCGGCTGCGGCAGCTCGCCGAGCCGGGCACCTGCGTCGCCCCGACCCCGCCGGGCGCTGCCCGGTGGGGCGAGTCGAGCCTCCTGGACGCGCGGACCGCCGCACTGGTGTGCCTCGCCACGCTGGTGGCACTGCGGGGCGGCCCCGCGTCGTACCGGCGGGGCGTCGCCGACGCCCTCGCGGTCGGGGCGGGCGTCGACGACGTGGTCGCCACGCTCGAGGTCGTGGCCGGCACGGTCGGGCTCGCCCGGGTCGTCGCCGCCGCCCCCGACCTGGCGCGCGCCGCGGGCTACGACCTCGACCGCGCGCTGGAGGACCGGGACGAGCCGCCAGCCGGGGAGGCGCCCGACGGTGCGACGCCGCCGTCCGGGACCGGCGGCTGACCCCGGCGGCGCGGCCGGGACGGCCGGCCCCGTCGAGACGGCCGCGACGGCGGGGCCCGCGGCCCCCGCCCGGGCGGGCGCGGTCCTGACCTCGCTGATCCTCGTCGCCTCGGTGGCCAACCTCAACCTCGCGGTGGCCAACGTCGCCCTGCCCGCCATCGGCACGGCCTTCGACGCCTCGCAGACCGAGCTCAACCTGGTGGCGGTCGCCTACTCGCTCGGGCTGGCGGCGTCGGTGCTCTACCTCGGCGCGCTCGGCGACCGCCACGGCCGCAAGCAGATGCTCGTGCTCGGCGTCGTGCTGGCGGTCCCCGCCTCGGTGCTCGCCGCCTGGGCGCCGTCGGTCGGCGTGCTCGCCGTCGCCCGCCTCGCGGGCGGGGTGTCGGCGGGCCTCGCCTTCCCGACGACGCTCGCCCTCATCACCGCGCTGTGGGCGGGCCCGCGGCGTACGAGGGCCATCGCGCTGTGGTCGGGCATCGGCGGGGCCATCGCGGCGCTGGGACCGCTGTCGGCCGGCGCGTTGCTCGACCACGTCTGGTGGGGTGCCGTCTTCCTCGTCACCCTGCCGCTCGCGGCGGTCGCCCTGGCCCTGGCGCTGGTGTACGTGCCCAGCCACGTCCACGAGACCTCCGACCCCGTCGACGACCTCGGCGGGGTCCTCTCGGTGGTGCTCGTGGCGGCCCTGGTGCTCGCCATCAACCTCGCACCGGTGCCCGGCGAGGGCGCGCTCGCCGCCGGCCTGGCGGCCGTGGCGCTGGCGGCCGGGATCGCCTTCGTGGTCCGCCAGCGCCGCACCGCGTTCCCGCTGTACGACCTCGACGTCGCCCGCCGCCGCGTCTTCTGGGTGGCGGCCGCCGCCGGGATCATCGTCTTCGGCGCCCTGATGGGCGCGATGTTCGTCGGCCAGCAGTTCCTGCAGAACGTGCTCGCCTACTCGGCGGTCGAGGCCGGTGCGGCGATCCTCCCCGCCGCGGTCTGCATGGTCCTCGTCGCGCCCCGCTCGGCGAAGCTCGTCGACGCCCCGGGGCTCCCGGGTGACGCTGCTCGTCGGGACGGGTTCTGCGTCCTCGGGTTCCTCACCATGCTGCTGCTGTGGGACGAGAGCAGCCGCTACTGGGAGGTCGGGCTCGGCTACGCCCTCGTGGGCGTCGGCGTCGGGTTCGCCGGCACGCCCGCGTCCCACTCGCTCACCGGGTCGGTGCCCGTCCGCCGGGCGGGCATGGCCTCCGGCACGGCCGACCTGCAGCGCGACCTCGGCGGGGCGATCATGCAGTCGATCCTGGGTGCCGTGCTGGCCGCCGGGTACGCCTCGGCGGTGGGGAGCGCGATCGCCGGGTCGCCCGACCGGGCGAAGATCACCGACGGCGTCCAGAGCCAGCTCCAGAAGTCGTTCGGCAGCGCATCCGACGTCGCGCAGCAGCACCCGCAGTACGCCGACGAGATCACCGCTGCGGCGCGGTCGTCGTTCCTCGACGGCGCGAGCCGGGCCTACCTCGCCGGGATCGTCGCCATCCTCGTCGGCGCGGCCCTCGTGCTCCTCGCCTTCCCGGGCAGGCAGGGCGAGCGGGACCTCCTCGCCCGCTACCACGAGGAGGACGCCGCGGACGCCGCCGGCGCGCTCAGGCCGTCCCGTCCAGCCGCGCCAGCAGGTGGTCCCCGACGCGCAGGGCGTTCGCCATGACCGTGAGCGCGGGGTTCACCGCGCCGATGCTCGGGAAGAAGCTGGCGTCGACGACGTAGAGGTTGTCGAGCTCGTGGGCCCGGCAGTCGACGTCGAGCACCGAGGTGGCCGGGTCGGTGCCGAACCGGCACGTCCCCGCCTGGTGCGCGCAGCCCGCGACGGGGATCTCGGTCCGCAGGTAGGCGTTGCGGGGGATGAGGTGGTCGGGGTGCATCCCCAGGTGGCCGAGCATCGAGCGGAGCTGGCGGTAGAGCCGGCGGCTCGCCTCCCGGTTGCCGGGCGTGTAGCTGAGCCTGATGCTGCCGTCGCGGACGAGGGTGACCCGGTTCTCGGGCCGGGGCAGGTCCTCGGTCGACAGCCAGAAGTCGACGGCGTGGCGGGCGACGTCGCGCAGGAGGCCGGTGGGGGCGAGCCGTGCCTCGATCGGCTTCTCGCCCCGGTACATCTCCTCGGTCGACTTGCCGACCATCTGGATGTTGCCCATCGGGTGGTCGAAGTCGGGGCCGCCGAGGTAGAAGTCGTTGAGGCCCAGCGTCTTCTGGAACACGGTCGGGTTCGGCTCCCGCGACAGGGCGAGCACCGCCTGGCTGTCGTGGAACACGAAGTTCCGCCCGACCTGGTCGGAGCCGTTGGCCAGCCCGTTCGGGTGCCGGTCGTTCGCCGAGGCCAGCAGCAGCTTGGCCGAGTTCGCCGCCCCGCAGGAGACGACGACCACGTCGGCGGTGAACGTCCGCCGCTCACCGCCGTGGTCGACCACGACCTCGGTGACCGTCCGGCCCGAGGCGTCCGTCTCCAGGCGCAGGGCTCGCGCGTCGGTCAGGAGCGTGACGTTCGGCTGCAGCAGCGCCGGGCGCACGCCGTGGACCTCGGCGTCCGACTTGGCGTGCAGCGGGCACGGGAAGCCGTCGCAGAACTGGCAGCGCACGCACGTGCTGGACGGCATGTCCGCCGCGTCGAGCATGACGCCGCACGGGGCGTGGAAGGGGTGGTGGCCCGCGGCGGCGAGGTCGTCGGACAGCTGCTGGATCCGGGGCTCGTGCGCCAGGGCGGGGAACGGGTAGGGGGCGCTCGCCGGGGGCTCGGTCGGGTCCTCGCCCCGGGCGCCGTGCACCTGGTACAGCTGCTCGGCCTGCGTGTAGTACGGCTCCAGGTCGTCGTAGGAGATCGGCCAGGCCGGCGAGATGCCGTCGTGGTGCTCGAGCCGGCCGAAGTCCTCGCGCCGCAGCCGGTAGAGCGCGGCCCCGTAGAGCTTCGTGGCCCCGCCCACGAAGTAGTGGACCTGCGGCTGGAACGCCCTGCCCCGGGCGTCGTACCAGGTGTCGGGCGAGACGTAGCGGGCGTCGACGAACACGTCCTGGGCCGACCAGTTCTCCGGCTCGCGCCGCAGCCAGTCCCCCCGCTCGAGCAGCAGGATGCGCCGGCCCGAGGGCGCCAGGTGGCGGGCCAACGTGCCGCCGCCCGCGCCGGTGCCGATGATCACGACGTCGTAGTGGTCGCTTGCCGACGTGTGGTGGTCCGTGCGCGCGCCAACGGGAGGTGGGGACATCCGTTCTCCGCTCTCGACCACCTCGACGCTACGGACGGCGGGGCCGCCGAGCGTCCCCCGATCGGGATGAAACGCCTCCCCTCCCGCCGCTCGTTCATCCCCGCGGCGTGATGCGCCGGGGCGCCGGGCGCGGGACGGTCGGGACGTCCGCACGGCCGGGGTGAGGCCGGCGTCCGCAGCAGGAAGGGGCAGACCGATGACCACGCCGTTCCGTGGGAGGATCGAGGTCGACGACCGCGACTCGGTGCCCGACTGGACGCCGTACCTGCAGCCGGTGGCGCCGCCGGGGTCGCCGAACGTGCTCTACATCGTGCTCGACGACGTCGGGTTCTCGGCCATGGAGCCGTGGGGCGGGCTCATCGAGACGCCGAACGTCAACCGGCTCGCCGCCTCGGGGCTCACGTACACCAACTGGCACACGACGGCGCTGTGCTCGCCGACCCGCTCGTCGCTGCTGACCGGTCGCAACCACACGACCAACGGCATGGCGTGCATCGCGGAGGCCACGACCGGCTACCCCAACTCGAACGGCCACATCCCGTTCGAGTGCGCCACGATCGCCGAGGTGCTGGGCGAGCGGGGCTGGAACACCTACATGCTCGGCAAGTGGCACCTGTGCCCGTCCGACGAGATGAACATGGCCTCGACCAAGCGCAACTGGCCGGTCGGCCGGGGCTTCGAGCGCTACTACGGCTTCCTCGGGGGCGAGACCAACCAGTGGTATCCGGACCTGGTCCACGACAACCACCCGGTCGACCAGCCGGCGATGCCCGAGGACGGCTACCACCTCACGACCGACCTCACCGACAAGGCGATCGAGTTCGTCAAGGACGCCAAGGCCGTCGCCCCGGACAAGCCGTTCTTCATGTACTTCTGCCCCGGCGCCACGCACGCGCCCCACCACGCGCCGCGGGAGTGGATCGAGCGCCACGCGGGGCGGTTCGACATGGGGTACGAGCGCTACCGCGAGCTCGTCTTCGAGCGCCAGAAGCAGCTGGGCATCTTCCCCGAGCACGCCGAGCTGTCGCCGCTGAACCCCTACGCCGGCGAGACCAGCGTGGACGGCACGCCGTGGAACCCCATCGACGTCGTGCGCCCGTGGGACTCGCTGTCCGACGACGAGAAGCGCCTGTTCGCCCGCATGGCCGAGGTCTACGCGGGGTTCCTCGCCCACACCGACCACGAGATCGGCCGCCTGCTCGACTTCCTGGAGGAGACGGACGAGCTCGAGGACACGATCGTCGTGCTGGTGTCGGACAACGGCGCGAGCGGCGAGGGCGGGCCGAACGGGTCGGTCAACGAGAACAAGTTCTTCAACGGCATCCCCGACGAGGTCGAGGAGAACCTGCGGCAGCTCGACGACCTCGGCTCCCCGGCGACCTACAACCACTACCCGGTGGGCTGGGCCTGGGCGTTCAACACGCCGTTCAAGATGTGGAAGCGCTACAACTTCGAGGGCGGCGTCGCCGACGCCATGGTGGTCTCCTGGCCCCGGGGCATCGACGCCCGGGGCGAGCTGCGGCACCAGTTCCTCCACGCCACCGACGTCGTGCCGACGATGTACGACCTCCTCGGGGTGGAGATGCCCGAGGTCGTCAAGGGCTTCCCGCAGGTCCCGCTGGAGGGCGTCAGCTTCCGGTCGACGTTCGAGGGCGACGACGTCCCGACCCCGAAGGAGACGGGGTTCTTCTCGATGCTCGGGTCGCGGGCGATCTGGCACCGGGGGTGGAAGGCGGTGAGCGTGCACCCCACGCTCGCCGGTTGGGGCCACTTCGACCGTGACCGGTGGGAGCTGTACGACACCGAGGCCGACCCCACCGAGTGCCACGACCTGGCCGCCGAGCACCCTGACAAGCTGCGAGAGCTCGTCAACCTCTGGTTCCACGAGGCGGGCAGGTTCAACGGGCTGCCCCTCGTCGACCGCACGGCGGTGGAGATCCTCGCCGACCCCAGCCGGCCCCAGGTCGTGCCGCCCCGGGACCACTACGTCTACCACCCGGGCGCGGCCGAGGTGCCGGAGTCGGCCGCGGTCGACATCCGCAACCGGAGCTACAGCATCGCGGTCGGCGTGGACGTCGAGTCGCCGGACGCGTCCGGCGTGCTGTTCTCGCAGGGCGCCCGGTTCGGCGGCCACGCCCTCTACGTGAAGGACCGCAGGCTCCGGTACGTCTACAACTTCGTCGGCAGCAAGGTGCAGACCGTCGAGTCGTCCCGGGAGGTCCCGACCGGCGAGGTCGTGCTCGCCGCGGTGTTCGAGAAGGAGGGCGACGGCCTGCCGACCACGGGCACCCTGTCGCTGTACATCGACGACGAGAAGGTCGGCGAGGGCCGGATCGTGACCCAGCCGGGCAACTTCTCGCTGGTCGGCGAGGGCCTGAACGTGGGCCGCGACCCCGCCGAGCCCGTCACCGACGACTACCCGGGCACCTCGCCGTACGCCTTCACCGGTGGCACGATCCGGGAGGCGATCGTCGACGTGTCGGGCGAGCCGTTCGTCGACCTGGAGAAGGAAGCGATCGCCATGTTGGCGCGGGAGTAGGGGGTCACCCCGACGTCACCGGCTGGGTGACCACGAGGATCGCCCCCACGACGAGGCCGACCCCGGAGAGGCCGAGCAGCGCCGCCCGGGCGCGCTGGTAGCTGAACCGCTCGGAGACGGCGGCGAAGAACAGCGACGCCGCGAAGAACAGCGTCGTCGCCGTGTAGGTGTCCGAGTGGCCGTTCGCGTCCTCGCCCGCCCGGAACCGCGCGTCGGCCCGGGCCTCGAGGTCCTCGGCGGCGCGGTCGTCCGCGAGCCGGTACTCGGGCATGGCGAACGGGGTCGCCGGCGCGTCCGGGTCGGTCAGCGGGTCCAGGGCGCTCCACGCCTCGAACGCCGGCTCGAACTCGTCGCGGAACCGCGCCCGGTAGAAGTCGGCCAGCTCGGTGTCCCCGTCGATGGCCGCGTCGATGTAGTTCTCGAACACGCCCAAGTCGGCCAGCCGCAGCTGGTTCGCCTCCGTGCGCTGCTGCGCGGCCCGGGTGCGGAGCGCGGACGCCTGGGTGTAGTCGCTGGACTGGATGCCGTCCCACAGCGAGGCCTGGTAGCTGCTCCAGGCCGTGGCCAGGGCGGCCAGGGCCAGCAGCAGCGTGGCCAGGACCTCGACGTGGCGCTCGTGCCGGCCCACGCCGCCACCGGTCCGGTCGTCCGCGCCCCCGCCGCCATCGCTCGCCACGGCCCCGTCGGTGGGCGCCGCCTCGGTTGCCGGATCGCTCACGATCGACCCTTTCGTCGCGGTCGCGCCCGGCACCCATGAGACGGGCGACGAGGGCGCGCCGCATCGTCCGGTGGGGATGAACCGGCCGGCCGGGGCGCCGGACGGCGGCGTCACCCCCGACGGGTGATGACACCCGCCGGCGGACGCCGTCACATGGGGCCATGCCACGAGCACCGGCCCGCGCCTCCGACCTGCTCGCACCGGGGCCCCCGCCCGACCCGGACATGGCCTGGGTGCCCGGCGGGTCGTTCCTCATGGGGTCCGACCGGCACGACCCCGAGGAGGCGCCGGCCCGGCGGGTGTCGGTCGCCGGCTTCTGGATGGACCGGTGCGCGGTGACGAACACCGAGTTCCGCCGCTTCGTCGAGGCGACGGGCCACGTGACGCTGGCCGAGCGCGCCCCCGACCCCGCCGACCACCCCGGCGCCGACCCGGCGCGGCTGGTCCCGGCGTCGGCGGTGTTCGCGCCGCCCGCCCGGCGGGTGCCGCTCACCGACCCCTACCGGTGGTGGGCCCTGGTGCCCGGCGCCTCGTGGCGCCACCCCCGGGGGCCGGGCAGCTCGCTCGCCGGGCTCGACGACCACCCGGTGGTCCACGTGGCGTGGGAGGACGCCCTGGCCTACGCGACCTGGGCCGGCAAGGAGCTGCCGGGCGAGGCCGAGTGGGAGCGGGCCGCCCGCGGCGGCCTGGAGGGGGCCGAGTACGCCTGGGGCGACGAGCTGACGCCCGGCGGCCGCCACATGGCCAACGTCTGGCAGGGCGAGTTCCCCGTGCGGGACCTGGGCCTCGACGGCTACCGCGGCACCGCCCCGGTCGGGTCGTTCCCGCCCAACGGCTACGGGTTGTTCGAGATGACGGGGAACGTGTGGGAGTGGACCGCGGACTGGTGGTCAGCGGCCGGCCGGCACGGTGGCGAGGCCCACGCCTGCTGCGCCCCGGCCGATCCCCCCGGCGCCGCGCGCGACCGGTCGGTCGACCCCGGCGACCCGGCGAGGGTGCCCCGCAAGGTGATGAAGGGCGGGTCGCACCTGTGCGCCCCCAACTACTGCCGCCGCTACCGCCCGGCCGCCCGCCTGCCGCAGCCCGTCGACACCGCCACGTCCCACCTCGGGTTCCGCTGCATCGTGCGACCGCCGGTCACGCGGTGAGCGCTCGGCGCAACGCCCCGACCGAGACCCAGTAGCAGGCCACCAGCCACGGCACCGCCACCGGGACGGACCACCACCGCCCGTCGGCCACGGCGCCCCACAGGGTCCCGAGGACGCCGAGCACCCCCCACGCGGCGGCCAGCAGCGCCACGACCCCCCAGGCCGTCCGGCGCGACGTCTCCCGTGTCCCGTCCCCCCTCGGCACCCGACCAGCGTAGGTCAGTCCGACGGCGCCGGCAGGGCGTCGAACAGCTGGCGGACGTAGGCGTCCACCATCCGGCGCTCGTAGCCGCGGAAGGCGATGCGGAACCGCGGCAGCTCCGCCGGCCGGGTCGTCGCCGACTCCAGCTCGTCCAGGTACTCGTCGACCTGCTTGCGGTCGTAGCCCCGCAGCACGATCACCCACTCCGGTCGCACGCCCAGCTCGCCTCCTGGCCGGCCGGGACGAGCGGCCTCCGCCCGAGGTCTCGGAACTTCATGGCGGAGATCCTGCCAGACTGGCTCGGGGGGCAGGGCTCGAACCTGCAACAACCAGCTCCAAAGGCTGGCGTTCTACCAGTTGAACTACCCCCGACCGGTCGCCCCACCGTACCCGGCGCGCCGGCCCCCGGTCGCCGCCTCCCAGCTTGGAGGCCGCGCGGGGCGCCCGGTAGTGTGGCGGCCCTCATGGGCTCACTCATCAAGAAGCGCCGCAAGCGCATGCGCAAGAAGAAGCACAAGAAGATGCTCAAGCGCACCCGCTGGCAGCGCCGCGCCGCCGGCAAGTAGTCGCCGCGCTCGACATCTCCCGAACCGCAGGTCGAGCGCCCCCTGGTCGGGCCGCTCGTTGCGCGTCGGGGTGCGTCCGGCGGCGGTCCGGGCGTCGCGCCGCCCGGGTCAGGCGGGGCGGACGGGCGCGACGCGCGCCTGCGGCGGGACGGCCGGGCGGGGCCGGCGGGCCACCACCGCCACGGCACCGGCGAGCGCCAGCGCCACCGCCGGCACCGGGCCGACGGCCGCGCCCGCGGCCACGGCCAGCACCGCGGCCTGCGTGGCCACGATGCCCCGCTGCGCCGCGGGCAGGGCGTGCTCGAGCCGCCGGTGCAGCGCCACCATCCGCTCGGGCGTCGTGAGCCGGACGCCGAGCAGGATGGCCAGCCCCCGCACCAGGCCGAACCCGGTCACCACCGCGAGCGCCGCCCACGGCGAGGCGGTGAGCGCCGCCAGGGCGATCATCAGGTAGACGGCCGATGTGGTCACGTAGGTGGCGAGCCCGACGCCGATCTGCCAGCCGAAGCCGCCCGCGTAGACCCAGCTGCGGAACTGGTCGAGCCAGGTCTCGTTCACCTGGCGGGTGTGGGCCGGGAGCCGGAACCCGCCGAGGGCGAGGTCCGACGCCAGGGTGACGGCGGCCAGGACCGCGGCGACGCCCAGCCGGGTCTCGGCGGGCAGGTCGAGCGCGCCGACCCCCGCCGCCAGCGGCACGACCAGCAGCCCCAGCGTGGCCCCGCCGAGCACGGCACCGGTCACGAACCAGGCGACGCTCGTGGCGTAGCGGTTGCCGCGGGCCTGCTCGCCGAGGGGTGTGATGGTCGACAGCATCGACAGGCCGCAGGGCGACCAGGTGGAGCGGGCGGCGGCGGCCACGGCGACGGTGGCCGCCAGGACGAGCAGCAGCGTCGACATGGCGCGGATGTTACGCACCGAGCGTGGCGCGATCGTGCCAATCCGCGCTGACCAGGGCTGCGGTCAGCCGTAGGCGGGGACGGTGCGGGTGACGATGCGCCCCTCGCCGGGGAACGCGCCCTCGACGAACCAGGTCGAGCCCGACCCCGCCAGCCGCGGCGTCCGCCCCGTCGCCTCGCCGAGGGCGTCCCGGTAGGCGGCCAGCCGGGGCTCGACCGCCAGGGCCGCGGGCTCCAGGTCGTTGCCGCCCTCGCCCCGGGGGCCACCCAGCTCGTCCCACTTGGCGTACACCGCCGGCGTCGGGCAGCCGAACGGCGGCACGAGCAGCGTGTAGGTGCGGGGCTCGAACGGCAGCGGCTCGACCACCTCGCCGATGCCGGTCACCCGGGCCCGCCCGCCCCGCACGCAGAACGGCACGTCGGCGCCCAGGCGCACCGCCACCTCGAGGTCGTCGCAGCCGGCCCACCGCAGAACGGCGGCGGCGTCGGCCGACCCGCCCCCCAGGCCGCCGCCCGGGGGGATGCGCTTGCGCAGGATCACGTGCGCCCGCCGGCCGACCGCCCGCAGCGCCCGGCTGACGAGGTCGTCGCCCGGGGCGGCACCGCCGAGGTCGCCCTCGACCACCTCGACGCCGTCGCCCTCGCGGAACTCCAGCTCGTCGGCCAGGTCGAGGCTCACCATCTCGGCGTCGATCAGGTGGTAGCCGTCGGCCCGGACGCCGGTGACCCGCAGCGAGGTCGTCAGCTTGGCCGGGGCGGTGACGACGGTCAGCCCGGCTCCTGGTTCCGGTGCAGCCACACGCCGACGGCCAGCAGCACGCCGGTGAAGAACACCCCGGTCCCCAGCTCGGGCATCGAGCCGAAGAAGCGGTCGGCGAAGTCGCCGTAGTCGTCGTCCGCCAGCACGTAGAGGAACTTGAGGGCGTACAGGCCCAGCACCACCCAGGCGCCGATGGCCACCAGCTTGGCCAGGTCGAGCGGCTTCCTCGGTGCCGTGTACCCGGCGTAGGGCTGCTGCTGGTAGGGCTGGTAGGGCTGCTGCGGGTACTGCGGCGCGGGCTGGCCCTGGTCGCCCGACTGCTGACCGTACGGGCCCTGCGGGTTGCTCATGACCCTCCACCCTGCCACACGGCGCGGGCCAGCCTGTCCCACGCCGCCAGGTCGAGCTGCTCGGGCCGGGCCTGCGGCGACACGCCGGCCCGCTCGAAGGCCGCGGCGTCGACCAGCCCGGCCAGCGACCGCCGCAGCATCTTGCGCCGCTGGCCGAACGCGGCCTCGACCAGGCGGAAGAGCCGGTCGGGGTCGGTCGCCACCCGCGGCGCCGGCAGCCGCCGCAGGCGCACGAGGGCGGACTCGACCCGGGGCCGGGGCACGAACACGGTGGGCGGCACCCGCCCGACGACCTCGGCGTCGGCCCGGTAGGCGACCTTGACCGAGGGGATGCCGTAGGCGGGGTCGCCGGGCGCGGCCGCCAGCCGCTCGGCCACCTCGCGCTGGACCATCACCAGCATCGACGTGATGGCCGGCACCTGCTCGAGCAGCCGGAGCACGAGCGGCGTGGCGACGTTGTAGGGCAGGTTGGCGACGAGCGTCCACGGACGGTCGGCGGACCCGTCGCCCAGCAGCTCGTCCCAGTCGAGCGTCAGGGCGTCGCCGTGGACGATGCGCACGCCGTGGGGGGCGACGACCCGCTGGAGCACGGGCAGGAGGTGGCGGTCGAGCTCGACGGCGGTGACCTCCGCCCCCGTCTCGACGAGCGCGAGCGTCAGCGACCCCAGCCCCGGGCCGACCTCCACCACCCGGTCGCCCGGCCCGACGCCGGCCAGCCGGGCGATGCGCCGCACGGTGTTGGGGTCGGCGACGAAGTTCTGGCCCAGGGCGCGGCTGGGCGCGAGGCCGAGCTCGTCGAGCAGCTCGCGGACCTGCCGCCGGCTGAGGGTCACACCGGGAGGCTAGGGGCGCCGGCCGGGCTCACCCCGCCAGGCGGTAGACCCGCTCGGCGTTCTCCCAGCTGGCCCGGGCCACCACGTCGACCTCGACGCCCATCGCCCCGGCGACCGCCGCGCCGACGAGCGGCACCAGCGCCGGCCGGTTCGGCCTCCCCCGGTGCGGCACGGGCGCCAGGTAGGGGCTGTCGGTCTCGACCAGCACCCGGTCGAGGGGGCAGATGGCGGCGGCCGCCCGCACGTCGTCGGCCCCCGTGAACGTCACGATGCCGGAGAAGGACAGGTGCCCGCCCCGGTCCAGGCAGGCCCGGGCCTCCGCCGGCCCGCCGGTGAAGCAGTGGAACACCGTGCGCTCGGGCACGCCCTCGGCGTCGAGCACGGCGAAGGTGTCCTCCCACGCCTCGCGGGTGTGGACGACCAGCGCCAGGTCGTGCTCGTGGGCCAGGGCCACCTGGGCGGCGAACACCTCGCGCTGCACGGGGCGGGGCGAGTGGTCGTAGTGGTAGTCGAGGCCGCACTCCCCCACCGCCACGACGCCGGGCTCGCCCAGCAGCTCGGCGATGCCGTCGAGGCCGTGCTCGGCCTCGTGGGGGTGCACCCCCACCGTCGCCCACACGACGCCGGGGTGGCGGGCGGCGACCGCCACCGCCTCGGCCGAGCGGCGGCGGTCGGTCCCGACCGTGATCATGCGCTCGACCCCCGCCGCCCGGGCCTCGGCGACCGTGGCGTCGACGGCCGCCGGGTCGGGCGGGCCGTCGCCCTCCCAGCCCAGGTGGCAGTGGTCGTCGGTCCAGCGCGGCGCCACGGCGGCTCAGGCCGACGGGGTCAGCCGCGGGAACAGCGGCGCCCCCTTGGTGACCGGCAGGCCGCCCGGGTAGCCGCCCCAGGCGGCGGCCGCGGGCAGCCGCTGGTCGGACGGCGAGCCGGGCAGGCCGATCCGCCGCCACGCCTCCTCGGACGCGGCGGGGATGGCCGGGCTGGCCAGCACCGACACGATCCGCAGCGCCTCGAGCGCGTCGCCGAGCACCGCCTCGACCTCGGGGCCCGGGTCCATCTTCCAGGGCTCCGTGGCCTCGAGCAGGGCGTTCGTCTCGCGCACCAGCCGCCAGGTGGCCTCCAGCGCCTGCGAGGGCGCGAACTCGTCCCAGGCCCGCGCCGCGGCCTCGTAGGCCTCGGCCGCCACCGGGGCGAGCGGGCTGTCGGCGCGCGGCGCCGGGCCGGTGCCACCGCACTTCTTGCCGACGACCGTCGCCACCCGGGACAGCAGGTTGCCGAAGTTGTTGGCGAGGTCGCCGTTGTAGCGGTCGACCATGCGCTCGTAGCTGAAGTCGCCGTCCGGGCCGACGGGCACGTCCCGCAGGAAGTGGTAGCGGAAGCCGTCGACGCCGAACTCCTCGACCAGGTCGGCCGGCGCGATCTGGTTGAGGCGGGTCTTGCTCATCTTCTCGCCGCCGACGAGCAGGAACCCGTGGACGGTGACGTCCTGCGGCGGCTCGAGGCCGGCGGCCAGCAGCATCGCCGGCCAGTAGACGCAGTGGAAGCGCAGGATGTCCTTGCCGATGATGTGGTGGCTGGCCGGCCACCAGCTGGCGAAGCGCTCGTCGTCCTCGCCGAAGCCGATGGCGGTCAGGTAGTTGACCAGCGCGTCGAACCAGACGTAGGTGACCTGCGACGGGTCCCACGGGATGGGGACGCCCCAGGTGATCGAGCTGCGGCTGATCGAGAAGTCCTCGAGGCCGCCGCGGATGAACCCGAGCGCCTCGTTGCGCTTGGTCTCGGGCCGGACGAAGCCGGGGTGCTCGGCGTACCAGTCGAGCAGCGGCTCCTGGAACCGGGACAGCTTGAAGAACCAGTTGTCTTCCTTGACCCGCTCGACGGGCCGCTCGTGGATGGGGCAGAGCTCGCCGTCGATCAGCTCGTCGGGCGTGTAGTACGCCTCGCAGGCCACGCAGTAGAGGCCCTCGTAGGTGCCGAGCTCGATGTGGCCGTTGTCGTAGACGCGCTGCAGGAGCTCCTGCACCGCCCGGTGGTGGCGCGGCTCGCTGGTGCGGATGAAGTCGTCGTTGGAGATGGCGAGCTGCGCCCACGCGTCGCGGAACCGCTCGGCGGTGACGTCGGCCCACTCCTTGGGCGTCATGCCCCGCGCCTCGGCCGCGCGCTGCACCTTCAGGCCGTGCTCGTCGGTGCCGGTCAGGAAGAACGTCTCGTCACCGAGCAGGCGGTGCCAGCGGGCCATCGCGTCGGCGATGACCGTCGTGTAGGCGTGGCCGATGTGGGGGGCGTCGTTGACGTAGTAGATCGGGGTCGTCACGTAGAAGCGGGCCACGGGCTCAGGCTACTGCCGGTCGCCACGGTCCCGATCACGAGTTCCACCGCCGGTGCCGGGCCCGTCCACCAGCCCTCCGGGGCCGTCGGCCACACTGTCGTCGATGGACAGCCCCGGCGTGGGGGTGGGTAACCTGGCCCGACCGATCAGCCGGGGCCACCCAGGGCGCGAAGCAGCTGAGGGCGCGCCCGCCGAGGTCGCCGCGATCCTGGAGGAACGACCCTGAGCCCTTCGCAACGACCGCCGTCCGGGCGGCGGGCGAGCGATCGCGCCGCTGCCGAGCGGGCCGCCCGCGCCCGTGCCGAGCGCGACCGGGGGCGCGGGGGCCGGGGCGCGCCCCCGCCCGACGCCCGGGGCGACGCCCCGCCGCGCCGGGCCGCCGGCGACGGGACGCCGCCGGCGTGGCAGCAGCAGCTCAGCGGCTGGCGGGGCGGCGGGGCGCCGCCCGATCCCCGCGCCCGCCGG
>Ga0207874_1002115_pt1 | contig 19842 bp, 17 predicted proteins | sample HigsolmetaAR201D_FD_184833 | JGI IMG/M metagenome (GOLD analysis project Ga0207874, IMG submission 184833) | Ionic liquid and high solid enriched microbial communities from the Joint BioEnergy Institute, USA - AR20-1-D (SPAdes) (version 2) ...
GTGCTTTTTGCTCCCCCGCTTCACCCCCGACGGGGAGAGCAACCGCATGCACCTGCAGCGCCTCAAGGACAAGCTGGGCAACCGCTCCAACGCCTCCTCGGAGGTCGAGTTCCGCGGCGCCTGGGCCCGGCTCGTCGGCGAGGAGGGGCGCGGCGTGCCGACGATCATCGAGATGGTCAACCACACCCGCCTCGACTGCGTGATCGGCGCCGCGGCGGGCATGCGATTCGGCACCGCGCAGGCGATCCACCACTGCTCCGAGCGCGCCGCTTTCGGCAAGCTGCTCGTCGACCAGCCCCTGATGCGCAACGTGCTGGCCGACCTCGCGGTGGAGTCCGAGGCGGCGACGATCGGCGCGATGCGCCTGGCGCGCGCCTACGACGAGGCGGCGGCGGGCGACGAGGCGGCGGCGAACCTGCGCCGGCTCGCGACCGCCGTCCTCAAGTACTGGACCTGCAAGCGCGCTCCCGTCCACGCCGCCGAGGCGCTCGAGTGCCTGGGCGGGAACGGCTACGTCGAGGAGTCCGGGATGCCGCGGCTCTTCCGCGAGTCCCCGCTCAACGGGATCTGGGAGGGCTCGGGCAACGTGCAGTGCCTGGACGTGCTGCGCGGGATGGCGCGCAACCCGGGCTCCGTGGACGCCTTCTTCGCCGAGGTCGCCGAGGCGCAGGGCGCCGACGAGCGCCTCGACCGCGCCGCCGCGGAGCTGCGCTCCGAGCTCGGCGACCTTCAGGAGATCGAGACGCGCGCCCGGCGCGTGGTCGAACGCATGGCGCTCGTGCTGCAGGGCTCCCTGCTGGTGCGCTTCGGCGACGAGGCCGTGGCCGACGCCTTCTTGGCGTCGCGCCTGGGCGGCGACGGCGGCCGCGCGTTCGGCACGCTCCCGGCCGGCATCGACTTCGGCCGGATCATCGCGCGGCACGCGCCGGCGGGGGCGGGCGCTTGAACCCCGAGCGCGTCCAGATCGACTTCGGCGAGCACGTCGCCCACGTGCGCATGACGCGCGCGGACAAGCACAACGCGCTCGACTGGGAGATGTTCCAGGCGCTCGACGGGGCGATCGACGAGCTCGCGGGGCGCAGGGACGTCCGCGCGGTCGTCCTCTCCGGCGAGGGCAAGAGCTTCTGCTCGGGGCTCGACTTCCCGAGCTTTTTGGCGGGGGGCATCGACTTCGAGACGCTGTTCGAGCGCCGCGAGGGCGACCCCGCGAACGTCGTGCAGCGGATCACCTACGGGTGGCTGCGGCTGCCGATGCCGGTGATCGCCGCGGTCCACGGCGACTGCCTGGGCGGCGGCGCCCAGCTCGCGCTCGGCGCCGACATCCGCATCGGCCAGCCCGGCCTGCGGTTCTCGGTGATGGAGATCAAGTACGGGCTGATCCCCGACATGGGGATCACGCAGACCCTCCCGACCCTCGTCGGGCTCGACGTGGCCAAGGAACTCACCTTCACCGGCCGCGTCGTCGAGGCCGAGGACGCCGACCGGCTCGGGCTCGTGACCCGGCTCGCCGACAACGCGCGCGCCGCGGCGCTCGAGCTGGCCGCGGAGATCGCCGCGCGTTCGCCCGACGCCGTGCGCCGCGCGAAGCGCCTGTGGAACGCGGCGCACCGCGCCCGCGCGGAGGAGTCGCTCGCGCTGGAGGCCGAGCTGCAGCGGGAGCTCCTGGGCACCCCGAACCAGGCGGCGGCGGTGCAGGCGGCGTTCTCCGGCGAGCCCGCTACCTTCAGCGACCCCGAGTGAGCGCGCGGTCAAGGCGCGGACCGCGCCGGTCGATAGGTAGGTGGTGAGGCTCATGGACGCCACGCACGACGAGCGGCGCATCGCGGCGCGGGCGGCGGGCCTGATGATGATCGCCGGCGGGATGCTCGCCACGGTCACGGTCATCCTCCCCCCTCGGGCCGCCGGGTCGGACGCGCTGATCCTCGGGCTGGCCATGGGCCTCGTTTCGCTGGGCGTGATGCTCCTCGGCCTGCGGCGCGCCTCCGAGGTCGGCCTGGGCATCGCGCTCGCGATCGGCACGGTCGCGATCACGCTCGCGACCCGCGAGGGCGGCCTGGTCGGGACGGGCACCAACGACAACGAGATGCTCTACGTCTGGATCTGCCTGTTCGCCTTCAACTTCCTCTCGATGCCGCACGCCTTCGCGCAGCTCGCCCTGATCGGGGCCTCCTACGCGTGGCTGCTCAGCGGCGTGCCGCTCGACGAGGGCGCATCGCGATGGCTGGTCTCGCTCAGCACCCTGCTCGTCGCCGGGCTGCTCGTCGCGCACCTGCGCCGCAGCCGGAACCGGCTGGTCGACGAGCTCACGCACCGGGCGCGCGTGGACGGGCTCACCGGGGCGCTCAACCGCCGCTCCTTCGAGGAGCGCGCGGAGGCCGAGCTCGCCCGGGCCAAGGCCGACGGCACGCCGGTGAGCCTCGTGATCATCGACGTCGACGGCTTCAAGCGCCTGAACGACGAGCACGGGCACCCGACCGGCGACGCGATCCTGCGCCGCATCGCGAACCGCCTCGAGCTGGAGACGCGCCAGACCGACGCGATCGCGCGGCCCGGCGGCGACGAGTTCGCCGTGCTGCTCCCCGGGGCGGCGAGCGCGGCCGCGCTCGCCGTCGCCGAGCGCCTGCTCTCCGCGGGCGTGAGCGACGACGAGCCCGGCGTGACGCTCTCGATCGGGGTCGCGACCGGCCCGCCGGACGACGGCTCGTTCGGGTCGCTGTGGGAGCAGGCCGACGCGGCCATGTACGAGGCCAAGCGCGCGGGCGGCAACGCGGCGCGGGTCGCGGGCTCCAACGGGCCCGCCGCGCTTGCCGTCGCGGGCTAGCGGCTGGCGCTGACCGGGGGCCGAGGCCGCGTACGATCCACCCATGGGTCGCGGCGCACTCACGCTGTTTCGCCTACGCGGCATCCGCGTGGGCGTCGACTACTCGTGGTTCTTCGTCCTGTTTTTGGTCATCTTCTGGCTCTCGAACCTGTTCGAGACCGCGCTCGGCGTCGACGATTCCTCGGCCGTGCCCTACGTGCTCGCCGTGGCCAGCGCGCTCGCCTTCTTCGCTTCGATCCTGCTGCACGAGCTCGGGCACGCCCTGGTCGCGATCCGGCACGGGATCGGGATCAGCGAGATCACGCTCTGGCTCTTCGGCGGGGTGGCGCGGATGACGCGCGACACCGACTCGGCGGGCACCGAGTTCAAGGTGGCCGTCGCCGGCCCGCTCGTCACGCTCGCGATCGCCGTCGCCGGCGCGGCGGTCGGGATCGCGCTCGCCGGCTCGCGCGAGGGCTTCCTCGAGGCGCTCACGCTCCAGGAGCACGCCGACGTGACCGGCGTCGAGTACGCGATCGCGTGGTTCGTGAGCGTCAACGTGCTCGTGCTGACCTTCAACCTGATTCCGGCCTTCCCGCTCGACGGCGGGCGGATCGCGCGGGCGATCGCGTGGGCCGTGACCGGGAACCGCACCAGCGCCACCCGCTTCGCGGGCACCCTCGGGCAGATCTTCTCCTACGTCTTCATCGCCGTCGGCCTCCTGCTCGTCCTGAACGACGACGTGGTGAGCGGGATCTGGCTCGGCGTGATCGGCTATCTGCTCGGCTCCGCGGCTCGCAACGCGACCGCCGAGACCAAGGTCACGGCCCGGCTCGAGGGCCTGCGGGTCGCCGACGTGATGGACTCAGAGCCGGTGGCGATCCCCGCCGACGCCACCGTGGAGCAGGCCCTGGACGAGTTCTTCCTGCGCTACCGCTGGCCGTGGTTCCCCGTCACCGACGAGCACCAGCGCTTCCGCGGCCTGCTCGTGCGCGAGAGCGCCGACGCCGTCCCCGAGCCCGAGCGCCGCGCCCGGCGCGTGCGCGACGTGTACCAGCCCGACGAGAGCGGCAGCCTCCAGGTGAGCACCGACGCCCCGCTCGAGGCGCTGCTGGGCAACGAGGCGCTGCGCCGCCTGGGCGGCCTCGTCGCGGTCGACCGCGACGGCCGGCTGCTCGGCATCGTCACGCTCCAGCACGTGGGGCGCGCCCTGCGCGACGGGGTCGCGGCCCGGGCGCGCGGCTAGCGGCGCCCGGGCCCCCACCCCGACGCCCGGGCCCCCACCCCCGAACGAGGACGTTCAGCCCACGTCGTCGAAAAACGACGACCACGGCTGAACGAGCCGCCACGTCCGGCTTCGTTCAGCCCACGTATTCGAAAACCGACGACCAGAACTGAACGTCTGCGTGGAGTGGCGGCGGCCCCGGCGCTCCGCTTGGCCCTGCCCCGAGATTCCCAGCGACGGGGTCGGATTTCTTGCTTATAGGATGCGCCGCGAAGTGCCAAAGCATGACGTACTTGTCATAGGAGCAGGGCTTGCGGGTCAGCGCGCAGCGCTGGCCGCGGCGGAAAAGGGAGTCACGGTGGGGATCATCTCGAAGGTCCACCCCGTGCGGTCACACTCGAACGCGGCGCAGGGCGGGATCAACGCCGCTCTGAACCCGGGCGACACCTGGGAGTCGCACGCCTTTGACACCGTCAAGGGCTCCGACTACCTGGGCGACCAGGACGCGATCGAGGTGATGTGCCGGGAGGCGCCGGAGGAGATCCTCCACCTCGAGCATCTGGGCGTCCCCTTCCATCGCAACGAGGAGGGCAAGCTCGGGACGCGCGCGTTCGGTGGCGCCTCGCAGGCGCGCACCTTCTACGTCGCCGACATCACCGGTCAGGCGATCATGCACGTGCTCTACGAGCAGCTCATGAAGTACTCCGACCTCATCGACCGCTACGAGGAGTACTTCACGACGGCGCTCGCCATCGACGACGACGGCAACTGCGTCGGCGCCGTCACCCGCAACGTGCGCGACGGCTCGATGGAGCTGTTCGAGGCGAAGAACGTGATCCTCGCCACGGGCGGCAACGGGCAGATCTGGAAGCCGACCACGAACGCGCTGATCTGCACCGGCGACGGCATCGCGATGGCCTACCGGGCCGGCGCGCCGCTCATGGACATGGAGATGATCCAGTACCACCCGACCACGCTGGCGGGCAAGGGCTTCCTGATCACCGAGGGCGCGCGCGGCGAGGGCGCGCACCTGCTCAACGCGAAGGGCGAGCGCTTCATGGAGAAGTACGCGCCCAACAAGATGGAGCTTGCCTCGCGCGACGTCGTCTCGCGCGCCGAGCAGACCGAGATCAACGAGGGCCGCGGCTTCCCGGACGGGACCGTCGCGCTCGACATCACGGTCGTGCCGAAGAAGCGCATCCACGAGGCGCTGCGCGAGATCGTCCTGGTCGGCCGCGACTTCGCGGGCGTCGACATCACCCGCGAGCCGATCCGCATCAAGCCGGGCAACCACTACACGATGGGCGGCGTCAAGACCGACGTCAACGGCGCCACCTCCATCCCCGGCCTGTACGCGGCCGGCGAGTGCGCCTGCGTCTCGGTGCACGGCGGCAACCGTCTCGGCGCGAACTCGCTGCTCGACACGCTGATCTTCGGCCGGCGCGCCGGCGCCCACGCCGCCGACCGCGCGAAGCGGATCGACTGGAGCCGGCCCTCGCGCGCGATCCTGGCCGACGAGGAGGCGAAGATCGGCGAGATCATGAAGCGCGAGCGCGCCACCGGCCGGCGCATCTCCGAGATCAAGCACGAGCTCGGCACCACGATGGACAAGTACGTCGCGGTCTTCCGCGACGAGGAGGGCCTGACCAAGGCCCTGGAGACCGTCCGCCGTCTCAAGGAGGAGGCGAAGACCGCCTACATCGACGACCGCGGCACGGTCTTCAACCAGGACATCCTCGGGGCGCTGGAGCTCAGCTTCATGCTCGACTCGGCCGAGTGCACGTGCATCGCCGCGCTGCACCGGACCGAGAGCCGCGGGGCCCAGTACCGCACGGACTACCCCGAGCGCAACGACGAGGAGTGGTTGAAGCACATCACGCTCACGCTCGACGGTGACGAGCCGAAGATCGGGTATGCCCCGGTCACGATCACTCAGTGGCAACCGGCCGAGCGCAAGTACTGAAGTAAGCCGACACGGAAAGGCAGGAGCCAATGGCGGAGTACACGCTGCGAGTTAGGCGCCAGAAGCCGGAGGCCGACGACCGTGGACCCGCCGGCCCCTACTGGGAGGAGTTCGAGGTCGAGCTGGATCCGACGCTGTCGGTGCTGGACGGCCTCCTGCAGGCCAAGGACCGCCAGGACGGCTCGCTGGGAGTCCGCTGCTCGTGCCGCGCCGCGATCTGCGGTTCCTGCGGGGTGAAGATCAACGGGCAGTCCACCCTGGCCTGCCTCACCCAGATCGGTGAGGCGCAGGAGCGCGCCAACCGGCTCGCGAGGGAGACCGACGCGGGGGCCGACGGGGACGGCGACGGCAACCAGCCGATCGTCGTCGAGCCGATGGGCAACATGCCCGTGATCAAGGACCTGGTCACGGACATGGAGTCGACGCACTGGAAGAAGATCCGGCGCGTCACCCCGTGGCTGATCGACGACGGCAACCCGCCGGAGCGGGAGCGCATCGTGCCGCCCGAGACGATGGTCGACATCACGCAGACCATCGCCTGCATCCAGTGCGGCGCCTGCGTCTCCTCCTGCCTCTCGATGGAGGCCGACCCGGACTTCATCGGCCCGGCCGCGCTGGCCAAGGCCTACCGCTTCGTGGGCGACCCGCGCGACGTCGACACGGAGGCCCGCCTCAACGACCTCGCGCAGGACCCGCACGGCATCTACGACTGCACGCACTGCTTCTCGTGCGTGGATGCCTGCCCGAAGGGCGTCGCGCCGATGGACCAGATCATGCGGCTGCGCCGCCTCGCGGGTCACGACCACGACATCGACGATCGCAACAACGGGCGCCGTCACGAGACCGCGTTCGTGAAGATCATCGAGAAGAAGGGCACGCTGGACGAGTCGCTGCTCCTCCAGGAGTCCTACGCGCAGGGGATCAAGGGCAAGCTCAAGCCGTCGAAGGCCGCGATCAAGGGCCTGCTCGGCTCGCTGCCGACCGCGATCCGCGGGATCAAGACCGGCAAGATGCGCTCCCTGCCCAAGCTGATCCCCGGCATCCACCCGAAGCTTCCGGGCGATGCGCAGGACCACGTCAAGCGCATCTACAAGCACGCCGAGGAGCACCGCGAGGAGCTCAACCTCTACATCTCGGGCGTGGAGGACGACGAGCCCGCGGAGGTCGGCGCGAGCGCCGAGACCACTGTCGAGAACGCCGAGGAACGGAGGGATTCCTGATGGCCACGAACCTCAAGCTGGCCTACTGGCCGGGCTGCGTATCACGCGGCTTCACCCCCGAGCTGCACGGCTCGATGGCGCTCGTGGCGAACCGCCTGGGCATCGAGCTCGTCGAGCTCGATCGCGCCAACTGCTGCGGCGCCGGCGTGATCGCCGAGCACAACCAGGAGCTCGCCGACACGCTGAACGCGCGCACGTTCGCGCTCGCCCAGCAGACGGGCCTGCCGATGATGAACATCTGCTCGACCTGCCAGGGCGCGCAGTCCGAGTGCCAGCAGCGCCTCGACGCGAACTCGGCGTACCGGGCGCACATCAACGAGATCCTCGCCGAGGAGGGCCTCTCCTACGAGAAGGGCAAGCCCGGGTTCTCGAACAAGAACTTCCTGTGGGTTCTGGTCGAGGACTACGGCCTCGACCGCCTGCGCGAGCAGGTCAAGCGCCCGCTCACCGGCCTGCGCGTCGGCCCGTTCTACGGCTGCTACGTGGTGCGTCCGCGCCACCGGCTGGGCTACGACGAGCACCCCAACCGCGACCTCTACCTCGAGATGGTCATCGAGGCCCTCGGCGGCACGGTCGCGGAGTACGACGGCGCCCGCAAGTGCTGCGGCTTCCCGGTCATCACGATGAACCGCGAGACCTCGCTGCGCCAGGCGGGCACGCACGTCGGCGACGCGATCGACGCCGGCGCCGACGCGCTCGTCACCCCGTGCCCGCTGTGCCACCTCAACCTGGACATGCAGCAGCCGGAGGCGGCGAAGGTCGTCGGCCGCGACCTCGGCCTGCCGATCCTGCATCTCCCCCAGCTCGTCGGCCTCGCGCTCGGCTTCGAGCCCAAGGAGCTCGGCATGCCGAAGCACATCGCGTCGACGGAGTCCGTCGAGCAGCGGCTGGCGGCGGTGCCGGCGTAGGCCTGGTTGCCAGAAACGTTTGAGCCGAAGGCCCGGGCGGATCGCCCGGGCCTTTCGCTTGAGGGCCGCTCGCGCAACCGTCGGGGGCCGGGCGCCGGTATCGCCCCCCAGCGGCGCCGTTCAGCCCACGTCGCCGGAAAACGACGACCAGGGCTGAACGTCGCCTGCGGCGCGGAAGAAGCGGCGGCCGCCGCGCGTTGCCTGTGCACCTACCCACAGCGGGACGCGAGCCCGCTGAGCCGGAGATCGCATCCCAGGGGCAATCCGCCCACGGATGGATGAGCGAAGCAGGCCTGGAAGGCCGACCCCCCTGGGAAGCGACCGGCGCCCACCAGACCTCCCCTCCCCGGGCGCCCGCGGTCGGGTCGTGGAGCGCTCGGGCCGAGTCACCCTAGGCCGTGATCTCGTGGTTCCCGCGGAACAGCCCGTCGGGGTCCACCGCCGCCTTCACCGACCGCAGGCGCTCATACGCCGCCGGCTCGAACATCGCCGACGCATCCGCCTCCTCCTCGGTGAAGTTCATGTACGGGCGGCCGCCCGCCACCGGGGCGAGCGCGTCGTGCACCGCGCCCAGTCGCTCGGTGATCGCCGCCACCACCTCGGGGCCCGTCACCAGGCCGGCGCCGTAGGTCAGAAACGCGCGGTCGAGGCTGCCGAGCGCGCCGCTGCCGCGGCGCGCGAGGGCGCCGCCCAGGTGGCGGAACTCGAACGTGAGCAGCGGCGAGCTCGTGCCCGCGCCGATCGTCGCGTCGACGGCGTCGATGACCTCGTCGGTGAGGTCGACGAGCATGCCGCCCGCGCCCAGCCCCGGGACCGGCTCCGGCGGGTCCATGTGCAGCGCGAGCAGCGCCTCGGGGCCCACCATGCCGAAGGTGTCCATGGCGGGGCCGAGCGCGCGCAGCGGGGCAAGCAGCTCGGCGCCCTCGCCCTCGGGCCCGAGGAACGTCGCCTCGATGACCGCGAACGACTGACCGCGCAGCGGCTCGGGGGCGATCTCGAGGTCGGGGACCCGGATGTAGCGGCCGATCGACGTGACCTCGTCGGGCACGGTGTCCGCCCAGGTCCGCCACGCGCGCAGCACCTCACCGGCCCGCTCGGGCGGGAACAGCAGCGCGCCCGCGTAGATCTCAGGCTCCTCGTAGAGCTCGAGCTCGATCGCCGTGACGACGCCGAAGTTCCCGCCGCCGCCGCGCAGCGCCCAGAACAGCTCGGGCTCCTCGAACTGCGTGGCGCGCACCTGGCGCCCGTCGGCCGTGACCAGCTCGATCGCGCGCACGCTCTCGGCGGAGAGCCCGTGCTTGCGCGCGAGCCAGCTCACGCCGCCGCCCAGCGTGTAGCCCACGACGCCGACGTCGTGGGAGGACCCGGAGAGCGCCGCGAGGCCGTGCTCGGCCGCGCGCGGGACCACGTCGCCCCACTGGGCGCCGGCCTCGACGCGCGCGATGCGCTCCTGCGGGTCGATCTCGGCGCCGCGCATGCGGCCGGTCTTGATGAGCAGCAAAGCGCTGAGGTCTCCGTACGGGATCGGGTTGTGGCCCGTGCCCTGCACGGCCACCCGCAGGCCTTCGTCGCGCGCCCAGCGCACCGCCGCGGCGACGTCGCCGGCGCCCTCGGGCAGCACGACGGCCGCCGGGCGCTGGTCCACGGCGAGGTTCCAGGCGCCGCGCGCATCGTCCCAGCCCGGGTCCCGGGGCCCGTAGGCATCCCCATCGATCGCTTCGCGCAGGGCCTCGATCCGGGCCGCCGAGGTCGTAGTCGTCTCCATCTCCAGCTCCTCCTGAGTGGGGTCCATCGCTTGCGTTACGCGTTCGCGCCGCGCTCGTCCGTGGGCCGCTGGGCACGCTCCTCGGCGCCCAGGGCGCGGGCCAGCAGGTCGTCGGAGTCGAGTGCAGGGCGGATTCGCCACAGAAAGCGCGCGGCGGGTGCCCCCTGCTCTACCTCGATGCGATGCGACGTGCCGGGGGGAAGCGTCACCGCCTCCCCGGCGCGCAACACCCTGGTCGTGTCCCCCAGGCGCACGGTAAGCCGGCCCTCGATCACCTCGAAACGGAGCTCGTGGCTCACAAAACAGCGCTCGGAGCTCGGCCCCGCCGCAGCTGTCCACACCACCTCGACCTCCGCGTACTCGCCGCGGGTCTGGGCGGCGGTCGTCAGCACGACGGCGGACTGGCCCGTGATCGCGTCGACGAGCGTTTGCCCGGCGCGGGCGCGCTCATCGGTCGGGGGGTTCGAGGCCACTCAAGCTCTCCTTCTCGGTCGGGGGCACCTGACTTGCGCTTCGATCATCCGCTCGCAGCAACCGACTCGACATCGAGGGCGACCCCAAACACCGACCCCTAACTTTTTGCTTGGGGTGCCCCGGAGCCAGCGCAACCTCGCTGGATTCCCCGTGGAGCCGTAATCTTGCGGCGTGCCTCAACTTCATACGGGTGGGCTCCTCGAGCGCGGTGAAGAGCTCGCAACCGTCACTGCCGCGCTCGAGCGCGCCGCCGGCGGGGACGGCGCGGTGATCGTCATCGAGGGCCCGCCCGGGATCGGCAAGACCGCGCTCTTGGAGGCGGCGCGGGGCGAGGCGCTCGACTCGGGCTTCCGCCTGCTCACCGCGCGCGCCGGCGAGCACGAGCGCGAGTTCTCCTGGGGCGTCGTGCGCCAGCTCTTCGACCCCGTGCTCGCCGCGGCGACCGATGAGGAGCTCGCTGCGCTCTGGCGCGGGCCGGCGGAGGCGGCGCGCCCGCTCTTCCAGGCGACCGGCCTGGGCCCAGAGCACGACAGCTCCTTCGCGGTCTCGCACGGGCTCTTCTGGCTCGCGGCGAACATCGCCGACGAGCGCCCCGTGCTGCTCGTGGTCGACGACCTGCACTGGTGCGACGGCTCCTCGCTCTCGTTCCTGGACTACTGCGCCCGCCGCCTCGACGGGCTCCCGCTCGCGGTGCTGGGCACGCTGCGCCCGCGCGAGCCCGGCGCCGACCACGCGCTGCTCGACGCCTTCTGCACCAACCCCTCCGCGGTGCTCGTGCGGCCGCAGCCCTTGAGCGAGGCCGGGTCGGCCGCGTTCCTCGAAGCCCAGCTCGACGAGCTCCCCGGGCCCGGGGTGGCCGCGGCCTCGCACCGGGCGACGGGCGGCAACCCGCTCCTGCTCAGCGAGCTGGCCCGCACGCTGCGTTCCCGCGACCCGCAGGACGACCCCGCGGACGTCATCGCGAGCGGCGGACCTGCCGTGGCGCGCACGGTCGCGATCCGCATGCGCAACGCGAGCGCGGACGCGCGCCGCCTCGTTCAGGCCGCCGCGGTGCTGGGCGACGAGTGGCCGCTCGCCACCGCCGTCGCGATCGCGGAGCTCGACGCCGCCGCGGCCGACGCAGCCGCGCGCCAGCTGGTCGGGATCGACGTGCTCAAGCCCGGCGCGTCGATGAGCTTCGTCCACCCCGTGGTCCGCGCCGCGATCTACGAGGACATCGGGCCGCTGGAGCGCTCGCGCCTGCACGCTCGCACGGCGGAGATCCTGGAAGCGGGCGGCGCCCCGCTCGAGCGCGTCGCCGGCCATCTGGTCCACGTGCACCCCGCCGGCGATCCCGCGGCGTTCGCGAAGCTCCGCGACGCCTCGCGCAGCGCGCTCGCGAGCGGCGACATGGGCGCCGCGGTCACGCTGCTGCGGCGCGCGCTCGCCGAGCCCCCTCCCCCCGAGCAGCGCACGGGCGTCCTCGCCGCCCTCGGCTTCGCCGCGGCGATGCGCGACGCCCCGGCGGCGATCGGTTATCTGACCGAGGCGTTCGACGGCGCCGAGGACCCGCGGGTGCGCGCCGCGATCGCCGAGCTGCTCATCCGGTCGCTGCAGTTCATGGAGGAGCCGAGGCGCGCCGTCGACATCGGCTCGCGCGTACTAGGCGAGCTCGGCCCCGAGCACGACGTCGAGCGCCGCCGCCTCGAGGCCGCGCTGATCGAGCTCGACCTCATGCGCCGCGCCGGGCTCGGGTGGGTCCGGGACCGCATCCAGGGGGCAGCGTCGATCGAGCCGGCCGACTACGCCGCGTGCGCGCAGATCTCCCTGGCGGTCGGGGCCAGGATGCGCGCGCTGGAGATCACCGCCGACGAGACGGTCGCCGAGGTGGGCCGCGCGCTCGCCGGCGGCCGGCTCCTGCACGAGGCGCAGGGCAGCATCGCGCAGGTCATCCCCGCGATCGCGCTCGCCGTCGCCGACCGCCCCGGGCACGGGATCTCCGTCTGCGACGACGCGCTGCGGGCGTCGGAACGCACGGGCTCCGCCCTCGGCTACGTAGCCAACCGGATCTTCAGGGCCTGGTGCCACGATCGCGCGGGCAACGTCGAGGAGGTGGCCGCCGACGCCGAGGAGGCGGTGCGCGCGGGGACCGCCTACGGCACGGCGCCCGCCATCACTTGGTCGAGCGCGCTCTGGGCCGAGGCGCTGATCGAGATGGACCAGCTGGAGCAGGCCGAGCGGCGGCTGCTCACGCTCGGGCCCCTGGAGGACATCCCCAACCGCTGGCACTGGCTCACGACCAAGCTCGCCTGGTCGCGCCTTTTGCGCCTGCGCGGCGACGCCGAGCGCGCCCTCCAGCTCGCGCGAGAGGTGGGCGCCGCCTACGAGGAACTCGGCGGGCTCAACCCCGCCTACATCCCCTGGCGCTTCCGCGCGAGCGAAGCACTCCTGATGCTCCCCGACCGCAGCGAGGAGGCGCGGGCGTTCGCCGCCGAGACCGTCGAGCTCGCGCGGCGCTGGGGAGCGCCCTCGGGGATCGGCGCGGCCCTGCGCCTCCAAGCGCTCGCCGAGCCCGACGACGCCGAGGAGCTGCTCACCGAGTCGGTCGCCGTGCTGGAGGGCTCTGAGGCGCGCCTGGAGCGCGCCCGCTCGCTCGTGGAGCTCGGCGCAGCCCAGCGCCGCGCGAGCTCGCTCACGCCGAGCGAGCGCCGCACCGCCGAGCTCGCCGCCCAGGGCCTCTCGAACCGCGAGATCGCCCAGCAGCTCTTCGTGACGGTGAAGACCGTCGAGGTCCACCTCTCGAACACCTACCGCAAGCTCGACATCCGCGGCCGCCCGCAGCTCGCGAGCGCGCTGGACGTGGCATAGCCGGCGCCGGCTGCCGCAAGCCGGGCTCCGGCCCGACCTTCGCGCAAGCGCCGCCCGGGGCACGCGCCACCCGGTTGCTAACCTGCGCGCCCGGTTAACCCGTTATCCAGTCGCCATGAGTGAAGTCGCCGAACATCCCAAGCCCTCGCCCGAGATCGAGCAGCTCGTGCTCTTCGGGCGCATCGACGAGGCCGTAGCGCTCTACGCGAAGCAGGCGGAGGTCGACGAGGCCACCGCGCGCGCCGTCGTCGAGGCGCTCGCCGAGAGCTGAAGCCCCACGGCACCGCGGGCTCGCGACGCACAGGCTGCCGCCGGGCGCGTTAGCCTGCCGATCCCATGGCAGTCGCCGTCGCCACGTTCCTGATCGCGCTCGCGCTGATCGCGAGCGAGAAGATCCACCGTACGAAGGTCGCCCTCCTCGGCGCGGCGGTCGTCGTCCTGTTCACGGGCGAGGCCTACGACCAGGAGCACGCCGTCGAGGCCATCGACTTCAACACGATCGGCCTGCTCGCGGGGATGATGATCCTGGTCTACATCACCCAGCAGACCGGGGTCTACGACTACATCGCCGTGCGCGCCGGGCAGCTCTCGCGCGGCAAGCCCTTCCTCGTCGTCCTCTACATGGCGGGCACGACGGCGCTGCTCTCCGCGTTCCTGGACAACCTGACGACGATCCTGCTGGTCGTCCCCGTCACCTTCCTGCTCGCCGACGCGCTCGACATCGACCCGATCCCGCTGATCATCATCGAGGTGATCGCGTCGAACATCGGCGGCACCGCCACGCTGATCGGCGACCCGCCGAACATCATCATCGCTGGCGCCACCGGCCTCAGCTTCAACAGCTTCATCGTCAACCTCGCCCCTGCCGTCGTGGTCACGCTCGCGGTGATCGTGGGCGCCCTCTACTTCGCCTTCCGCTCGCGCCTGCAGATCGAGGACCGCAACCGCGACGCGGTCCTCGAGCTCGACGCACGCGCCTCGATCCGCGATTGGGACGAGCTGCGCCGCAGCGTCCCCGTCCTGCTGCTCACCATCCTCGCCTTCTTCGCCCACCAGGCGCTGCACATCGAGCCCGCGACCGTGGCCCTCACCGGCGCCGCGGTCGCCCTGCTCGTCACGCGCCTCGACCTCGAGGACGTGCTCGCCGGGATCGAGTGGCCGACCCTCTTCTTCTTCGTGGCGCTGTTCGTGATCGTCGGCGCGCTCGAGGAGACCGGCGCGATCGACGAGGTCGCGCAGGCCACCCAGGACCTGACCGGCGGCGACCGCGTCGCCGAGCTGCTCGGCATCGTCTGGATCGCGGGGATCGGCTCCGGGGTGGTGGACAACATCCCGTTCACGACGGCGATGATCCCGGTCGTCGAGTCGCTGCAGGGAGACGGCCTGGACGACGCCTACTGGTGGGCGCTGGCGCTGGGCGCGTGCTTCGGCGGCAACGCGACGATCATCGCCGCCGCGGCGAACGTCGCGGCCGCCGGGCTCGCCGAGCGCGCCGGCCGGCCGATCGGCTTCATGCGCTTCCTCGCGGTCGGCGTCCCCGCCACCCTCGCGAGCCTCGTGCTCGCGACCGCGTATGTTGCGCTCAGGTACATCGCCTAAGGAGGAGGAGATGCCCACCAGGATCGCCAACAGCATCATCCGGGAGGTAACGCCGCTGCGCGCCAGCGACCCGGTGGGCACCGCGGTCGCGCGCGTGCTCGAGTCGGGCCTGCCGGCCCTGCCCGCGGTCGAGGAGGACGGCCGGTTCGCCGGCATCTTCGGCGAGCGCGAGTTCCTCGCCGCACTCTTCCCCGGCTGGATCGACACGATGGGCTCAGCGGCGATGATCAGGCGCTCGATCGACGAGCAGATCGAGCGCCGCGAGGAGTGCCGCGAGCAACCGATCGACAAGTACCTGACCCGCGACCACGTCCTGGTCGCGGACGACTACGCGGACACCCAGATCGCCGAGATCTTCCTGCACCACCGGGTGCTGATCGTGCCGATCGCGACCGACGGGCGCGTGCACGCGGTCGTCACGCGCGCGGACTTCTTCCGCGCGCTCGCCGAGCGCTTCGCGGACGCGGCCGAGGACGTGGGCGACTGACCGGGCCGGGCGCCTACTCGGCGCCCTCGGCGGCGCCGGATTCCTCGAACTGCTCGGGCGGGACGATGGCCTCGAAGCCGCCCTCGTCGTTCGTGAGCGTGACCTCGACGATCACGGGGTCGCCGTTGGGCGCCGTCAGGTCACACTCGAACTTGCGGCCCTCCTCGACCTCGATGTCGTCCGGGCACTCGACCGTGACCTGCTCGGGATCGACCCCGACCTGCGCGGACATCTGGTCGCGGATCTTCGAGGCCAAGTCGTCGGCGTCGATGACCTCGGCGCCACAGGCGGCGAGCCCCAGCGCCCCGAGCGCGGCGACGGCCGCGGCCAGAAGGCGGCGGTATGTGCTTGGCATTGACCCTTCCTTTCCTCGGGTCAACGCCGACCGCCGGCGAGCCCGAATGCGTCGTGTCTGACGCGGTCGTTCTCTTCTTGATTCCTCAGGGGCAGCGGCTCGCTCTCAGGCGAACGAGCCCGCGCCCTCCGGCACGCGCACGAGGTCACGCTCGGCGAGGAGCTCGGCGAGCTGCACGGCATTCGTGGCCGCGCCCTTGCGCAGGTTGTCGCCGACCACCCAGAGGTTGAGGCAGCGCTCGTGCGAGGGGTCGCGGCGCACGCGCCCGACCACGACCTCGTCGCGCCCGGCCACGTCCGCGGCCAGCGGGTAGATCCCCTCGCCCGGCGAGTCCGCGACGACGACGTTCGGAGCCTCGGCCAGGATCTCCCGGCAGCGCTCCGGCGAGAGCGGCTCGCGCGTCTGGATGTTGATCGACTCGGAGTGCCCGGCGATCACCGGCACCCGCGCGCAGGTCGCCGAGATGCGCAGCGACTCCTCGGTCTCGCCGAGGATCTTCCGCGTCTCGGCCATCACCTTGCGCTCCTCGGTCGTGTAGTCGTCGCCGTCCTTGAAGCTCTCCACCTGGGGCATGATGTTGAAGGCGATCTGGTGCGGGTAGACCTTCGCCTCGGGCTTCTCGCCGGCGAGGATCGCCTTCGTCTGGTCGAGCAGCTCCTGGATCGCCTTCTGGCCCGTCCCGGAGACCGCCTGGTAGGTCGAGACGACGATGCGCTCGATGCCGACCGCGCGGTGGATGGGCGCGAGCGCGACCATCATCACCATCGTCGTGCAGTTCGGGTTGGCGACGATGCCGCGGTGCGAGTCGACCGCGTCCGGGTTGACCTCGGCGACCACGAGCGGCACGTCGTCGTGCATGCGCCAGTAGCTCGTGTTGTCGACGACGACGGCACCCGCGTCGACGATGCGCGGCGCCCACTCCGAGCTCACGGCGCCGCCCGCCGAGGAGAGCACGACGTCGAGCCCCTGAATGGACTCCTCGGAGAGCGCCTTGACCTCGACCTCGTCGCCGGCGAACGGCAGGCGCTTGCCGGCCGAGCGCTCGGACGCGAGCGGCACGAGCTCGGCGACGGGGAAGTTCCGCTCCTCGAGGACCTCCAGGATCGTCGATCCGACGGCCCCGGTCGCGCCGAGGACGCCGACCCGGTAGGTGCGGCTCATGAGCGCACCGTCGGGCGGTGGACGCCCGTGGGATCCTCGGTCTTGACCGCGTCGGCGCCGAGGTCGAAGGCCTCGTGCAGCGCCCGCACGGCGTCGGGGACGCGGTCGGAGGCGATCACGCAGGAGATCTTGATCGGCGACGTCGAGATCATCTCGATGTTGATGCCGAGGTCGCCGAGCGTCTGGAAGACCTTGGCCGCGACGCCGGGGTGGCTCTTCATCCCGGCGCCCACGATGGAGACCTTGCCGATGTTCTCGTCCGCGGTGACCGAGTCGCCGATCGCGAGGCCCTCGATGACCTGGGTCGCCGTGCGCAGCTCGTCGCGCGAGACCGTGAACGACATGTCGGCCTTGCGGTCGCCGGCGACCGGCTCGTTCTGGATGATCATGTCGACGTTCACGTTCGCGTCGGCGAGCGCGCCGAAGATGCGGCCCGCGATCCCGGGTTCGTCAGCGACCCCTGTGATCGTCACCCGCGCCTCGTTGGTGGTGTGGGTGACGGCTGTGACCATCGGTTGCTCCATGGATTCGTCCTCCGCGACGACGAGGGTACCGGGGGTATCGTCGAACGAGCTGCGGCAGTGGATCCGCACCCCGTGGTTCCGCGCGTACTCGACCGAGCGGTGCTGCAGCACGCCCGCTCCCGACGCGGACATCTCGAGCATCTCCTCGAAGGAGACGACGTCGAGCTTGCGCGCGCTCGGGCAGATCCGCGGGTCCGCCGAGAACACGCCCTCGACGTCCGTGTAGATCTCGCAGACGCTCGCGTCGAGCGCGGCGGCGAGCGCGACCGCCGTGGTGTCCGAGCCGCCGCGGCCGAGCGTGGTCACGTCGCGGCTGTCCCCGGAGACGCCCTGGAAGCCGGCGACGAGCACGATCTTGTCCTCGTCGAGGGCCGAGCGGATGCGGTCGGCGCGGACCTCGAGGATGCGCGCCTTGGTGTGGACCGAGTCCGTGACGATGCCCGCCTGCGAACCGGTCAGCGACACGGCGTTGTAGCCCATGTCGTGGATCGCCATCGCGCAGAGCGCGCAGGAGATGCGCTCGCCGACGGACAGCAGCATGTCCATCTCACGCTCGTGCGGCGCGTCCGAGATCTCGTACGCCATGTTCACGAGCTCGTCGGTGGTCTTGCCGCGCGCGGACAGGACGGCGACCACGCGCTTCCCGCTCTCCCTGGCGACGACGATGCGCCGCGCCGCGCGCTTGATGTCATCCGCGCTCGCGACGGACGTCCCGCCGAACTTCATCACTACTAGCTCGTTAGGCACGGTCGCCGAGGATAGATCCTCGCCGGGCTTTCGTGCGGTCACGCGTCAAAAGCGGCCGGTCGCCGGTCGCCGGTCGCCGGCGAATCGATCGAGCGGCGCCCGCCCACCGGAACGTTCAGCCCACGTCGTCGAAAAGCGACGACCAGGGCTGAACGTGCGGCCTCGGGCTGGAGAACCGGCGACGGCCAGTGGCAGCTAGCCGCTCACCGCCCGGCGCCCCGCTAGCGCCCGGCCGAGCGTCACCTCGTCGGCGTGCTCGAGGTCGGCGCCCACCGGCAGCCCGCTCGCGAGGCGGGTGACCGTGGTCTTGTCGCGCAGAAGCTCGGCGATGTGGATGGCGGTCGCCTCCCCCGTCGTCGTGGGGTTGGTCGCCAGCACGACCTCGTTGACGCCGCCGCGCTCGACGCGCTGGACGAGCTCCGCGATCCGCAGGTCCTCGGGGTCGACGCCGTCGATCGGCGAGAGCGCGCCGCCGAGCACGTGGTAGAGCCCGCGGTACTCGTGCGTGCGCTCGATCGGGATCACGTCCTGGGGCTCCTCGACGACGCAGATCACGCTGCGGTCGCGGCGCTCGTCCTCGCAGATCCGGCAGCGGGGGCCCTCCGCGAGGTTGAAGCACTCCTCGCACAGCCCGACGTTCGCCTTGACGTCGCGCACGGCGTCGGCGAGCGCGAGCGCGTCCTCCTCGGAGGCGCGCAGGATGTGGAAGGCGAGCCGCTGCGCGGTTCGCTGGCCGATCCCCGGGAGCTTCGCGAGCTCCGCGATCAGGCGCTGGACTGGCTGCGCGTACAAGCCCTCGCTACATCCCCGGCAGGCCGAGCCCGCCGAGCCCGCCGCCCAGGCCGCCAGCGACGCCGCCGAGCCGCTGCGAGGCGAGCTCCTGCGCCGCGCGCAGGCCCTCGTTGACGGCCGCCACGACCATGTCCTGCAGGAGCTCCGGGTCCTCCGGGTCGATCGCCTCGGGGTCGATCTGCAGCTCGAGCAGGCGCAGGTCGCCGCTCATCTTCACCTTCACCATGCCGCCGCCGGCGCTCGCGTCGACGACCTCGTCCTTGAGCTTCTCCTGGGCCTCGACCATGTCGGCCTGGACCTTCTGGAGCTGCTTCATCATCGAGTTCAGGTCGAACCCGCCGGGCCCACCTCGGGGTCTGCTCACGCTTCCTCCTCGTTCTGCTCAGGGTCTTCGTCGAGGATCTCCTCCGCGTCGAACTCCGCCTTGAGCCGCGCGATGATCTCCTCCTCGTCCATCGGCCTCGCCTGCTCGGGAGCCGCGGGCGCGATCTCCTCGTCCTCGACGATCGTGCACACGGGCTTGAGCGGCGCGCCCACGACCGCCCGCACGGCCGCCGTGATGCGCTCGCGCGCGTCGGGGCTCTCCGCCTTGCGCTTGTTGAACGACGCGCCGGGCGGGAAGCCGATCTCGATCACGCCCTGGGTCCCGTCGATCCCGACCGGGCGGCTGACCGAGAGCGCGTGCGCGAGCAGCTCGGACCCGCCCTCGCGCACCTGGTCGAGGACCGCGGGCCACATGCCCACCAGGCGCTCCAGGTCGGGCAGCTCCGCGACCGCGGTCGCCGCCCGCGGCTCGGGCGCGGCGCGCTCGGCCGCCGGGGCCTCCGCCGCGCTCGCCGTGGGCTCGCCGGCCCCCTCGCCGCCCGCCGCCGGCCCAGGCCCAGGCTCGGGCTCGGGCTCGGGCGGGCTGGGTGCCGGCGGGCGCGGGGCATCCTCAGCGCGCGGGGACGGCGCGGCTTGCGGCGGCACGGCGGG
>Ga0207874_1002117_pt1 | contig 19812 bp, 11 predicted proteins | sample HigsolmetaAR201D_FD_184833 | JGI IMG/M metagenome (GOLD analysis project Ga0207874, IMG submission 184833) | Ionic liquid and high solid enriched microbial communities from the Joint BioEnergy Institute, USA - AR20-1-D (SPAdes) (version 2) ...
CAGCCACCGGCCCCTGGGACAAACAGACTTTGGGCTCTGCTGCCAGCCACAGTGCCCCTCCGCAACAAGGGCGCCTCCTGTTTCACCTCGCCCGTTTCCATCCAGGGACGAACGCACTGGAGCTGGGAGCCAACATCGGCATCTCCGCGGCATACATGGCATTGGGCCTCAGGTACGGCGGAGGGGGCCGGGTGGTGACCGTCGAAGGAAGCGGCGTTCGCTGTGAGGAGGCCCGACGTGTGCTGGGCCAACTCGGCATACGCGAGGTCGAGGTGGTCCACGGCCAGTTCGATGACGTTCTGCGCGGTCTGATCGAATCCAGCCTGCCGATCGAACTGGCGTTCCTGGATGGCAATCACAGGAAAGAACCCACGATGCGCTACTTCGACCTCCTCGCCCAGGCCATGCCGTCGCAAGGGCTCGTCATCCTGGACGACATCAGATGGTCGGAAGAGATGCTGGCGGCTTGGGAAGAGCTTCGCCAGGATCGCCGATCTTCTGAGGCTGTCGACCTGGGCCGTACCGGACTAATCGTCCTCGGGTGATGGCCAATCCTGCAGCGGCACGACCTTGACATCCCCGATAGAACCTGAACCTTCGATCCTGACGGGGGACCCAATCGCTAGTGCCCTATACGCCTGCTTCAACTCACCCTGCGGCTCTCGAAGGCCGCCTTCGGTGAAGATCAAGAACCGATCGACGTCGCCGCGGATTTGGACGATCGGCTGATCGAGATCGAAGAGGGCCGTTTCACATGCCGACAACCACGTCAGCTGAGGTCTCAAGCCGGTCACGACCCCACAGCGACCGTCCGTGGCGTCGACGATGAGCCGAGCTGCTTCGACGAGAGCCTGGAACGAGTCGCCCATCGCCTCAGCATTTCGATCGAAGCGTGCGCCATGCACTCCCAACGACGCGAAAAGTGCGACGACTAGCCCTGACACGATCGCCTTCTCCGCCGGTAGCGATGCCCGAGCCTTCAGGTCGTCCCACGCCAGGACGCCGGCCAGGATGAGCAATCCGACCGGGAAGAAGACGAATCGGGGTTCCCCATGCGATATGAGACCCAGCGCGACCAATTGCCCAACGGAAGGAACAGCGAGGAACAACGCGAGTCTGCGGTGGCTTCCTCGGGCCAAGGACGAAGCGATCCAGAGCACGCCAAGGACTATGGCGACAGCGCCGATCTGCCCGGCCAGGAGGTCGCCGAATTCTCGGGCGTAGTCTTCGAGACCTTGACCTACGTATTCGCGGCCTCCACGTCCGGCGGTGAACATGATCACCCCCAACGGGTGCCCGGTGGCAGCGGAAGCGAATGCGAAGTGCGGGACCAGTAATAGAAGCCCCCAGAAGGCCGCACCCAGCACACTCGAGATCCGACGCCGGATACGGCCCCACCCGATGAGAAGGAAGGTTCCTGCGAGCAGTGCGAGACTGAGTACGGACTGGTAGCGCACGTAGATCGCCAGTACTGCACTGGTTGCGGCCCACATCAGATCGCGATCCCGGGGCGAGTCGGCGGTGACCCATCGCCAGAGAAAGAGAGACGTCACAAAGAGCAGCCCACTCGACGGCACATCCGACAGGAACTCGGAACCCCGACGCAGGAAGCTCGGCGCTACTCCGAAGATCGCAGCCGCGGCCACTCCTGCACCGCTCGAGCGCACCTCCCGCCCCAACGCCCAAAGGGCAACGAGAGTCCCGAGCGAGAAGACGACCGACAGACCTCGCAGAGCCTCCGGTGAATCGCTGACCAGAAGGACCGGTAGCGCCGCAACGGACAAGCCAACCCCTCGGTGGAGGTCCCATCCCGTGTCCGGCGTGCCCTCCAGCCAGGCGCGAGCCTTCAGGGCGTAAGCGGCCTCGTCGTGCCCTAGTTGCCCACCTCCAACGACGATCGCCATCATCACCAGCGTTAACGCGCCCAACCCGCAGGCGATGAGCCGTGGCGACACCGGTCGGCTGAACACCGTGATGAAGGTCCGCCCGCCTATCAGCGCCACGGCGACGGCGGCCATCAGACCGATGAATTCCAACGCTCCCAAGGGCGACGATCGAATCAGGGCTAGTAACAGCAGCCCCAGGCCGACAACGACTGCCCCCAAGCGGAAGGGTGCTTCCACCGTAGGCCGGGTCGCCAGCCAGCCGCACGCCGCACCGCAGCCGACTCCTACAGGCGCGATAATCGGATTCGGCATCGGCCACAGATCTCCCAAAGAGCCAAAGAGGGCGACCAGGATGGTGATCACCGCCACCACCGCGCCGCCCATGACCAGGGACTCGATGTGAGCGCGGCGCATCGGGCCGCCTCGTCGGTTCAGCGGCCCAGCGCTCGGACGAAGAACGAGGCCATCTCCGCCCGTGTCAGAGGCCTGTCTGGGCAGAACTGGTCGTTCGTCGGGGGGTTGCAGCCCTTCGTGACCCCCGCGGCCATCAGTCGGTTGATCTCGTCTTCGAACCGACTTCCGTTGTCATCGACGAAGAAGTCGGTTGCTGACGGGTTGGCGTAGCGAATAGGGTCTCGATCACTGAACGCTTGTACAAGCATCTTCGCCATTTCGTCGCGAAGCAAGGGACGTGAGGGGCAGAACTCAGTGGCGCTGCAACCGAAACCGATACCAGCTTCCATGACAGCGTTGATATCGGCGTTGAACACCGTGTTGTCGTCGTCACTGAAGTAGTCCTTGCTGGCCGGCGGAAGCCCCAACGTCCGACTGATGAACGCTGCTATCTCCCCGCGAGTGATCTTCCGCTGTGGGCAGTAGAGGGTGTTCGCCGGAGGATTGCAGCCACGTGTGATTCCGTCTGCGGCGAGCAGCTCGATATCGGACCGATGGACTGAGTCGACGATGTCCCGGAACACCGGCGCCGATGTCGGGGTCAGAGTGACCGTCCCCGCCTGAAGGTGAGGATACGGGTCGATCGGTTGCGCATTCCATCCTTCGCCTACTCGGATCTCGAAGTGGAGGTGTGATTCGGCGTTTTCGGCGTTTCCAGAGTCCCCTACCCAGCCGATCAGCTGGCCAGCCTTCACCGGATACGACACTCTCCCGCCAGACTCGACGAACGCCTGGACGATGTCGGGCGCTACGCCGACTCCCTTCCCGTCATCGGTGCCGGGTGTGTCGTTGTTCAAATGCAGGTAGCGAGTCTGCCAGCCGCCATGATCGATGACGAGCCACTGGTGGCCGCCTGGCTCGGGGGCGCCGTCGTTCCTGAAGCCTCGCACGGAGGTGACTACGCCATCGGCAGCTGCCACTGCCGGGACCATCTTGGCTGCCATGATGTCCACACCCTCATGCCTGCGGCTACAACCGTCGCGGCAATCACCGAAGCTATCGGTGAGCACGTGTGGACCATCCACTGGGAAGGTCAGAGGGAGTGATTCTTGGGCTCCAGCAGCGATTGGCGCCAGCAGAAGCGCGGCCAGAAGTACGAGACGGATGAAATAGCGAAGCATCGATTCAAGGATCGGGAGACGACCCAGGGACCTTAACGCCTTCGGGGACGGTGCGCCCAGTTCGACCAGGAGGAGACCAGGGACCCCGTACCATCCTTAAGATGCCGAACGGGGGTAAGACCGAAACACGGCTGGCCTATCGTCCAGTACTCGACGGTGTCCGTGGACTCGCGGTCGTCTTGGTGGTGTGCTACCACCTCGAGCTGCCTGGGTTTCACGCCGGCTTCGTCGGGGTCGACATCTTCTTCGTTCTCTCGGGCTTTCTCATCACATCGCTCCTGATTCGGGAGTACGACGTGCGCGGTTCTGTTTCTCTTCCCCGGTTCTGGGCACGTCGGGCCCGCCGCCTGCTACCAGCGCTGCTCGTTGTGGTGCTCCTCACGATGGCGGCAATGCCGTCAGTCTCCGTCTTCCCCACTCTCGGAGACGCCTTGGCGTCGTTGCTCTACGCGGCGAATTGGCGGTTCATCGCCACGTCTCAGTCCTACTTCGCGGAAGCCAACGCCTCCAGTCCGTTCCGCCACATGTGGTCGCTCGCAGTGGAGGAGCACTTCTACCTGCTCTGGCCGGTGGCGTTCATCCTTCTCTGGCGGTTCAGCCAGCGTACACGTTGGGTCTGGATGACGGCGATAGCACTCGCCTCAGCGTGCGCGATGGCGTTGGCGTACTCACCGTCCGATCCTTCGCGCGCCTACTTCGGAACCGATACACGGATCCACCAGATCTTGGTCGGGGCACTCCTCGCCACTGTCATGGCTGGACGCCGGACTTCGCCGCGCACGGGGGCGTTGCTGGGTGCGGTCGGAACGGGCGGTCTTCTGACGACACTGATATTCATCTCGGACGACGGCGCCTTCTACTACTACGGAGGCGCAGTGATGGTCGCTTTGTCCACCGCTGCCGTTATCGCCGCACTGGAGGCCGAACCGCAACGGAAGCTCCCGCCGCTCCTAGCCAGTCGACCCCTGGTCGCGTTGGGAAAGCGGTCGTACGGGATCTATCTGTGGCACTGGCCAATCATCGTTTGGCTGCTGCAACGACAGGTGCAGGGCTTCGAGAGAACGGTGCTGGCAATTGCGGCAACACTCCTGTTGGCGTCGATCTCCTTCCGTTTCATCGAGCAACCCATCCGCCACAACACCTCATGGACCAACCGCCAGACTCTGGTGTCCGCTGCCGCAGCCTTGGCTCTCGCCAGCGTCACAGCCGTGGGCTTGGGGAGCCGTTACGAGCCTCCCCGATGGATGACCGCTGAAGCCGGGGTGCTCGTGACAGCCGGGTTCGACAATTCCCCGCGCATGGTGATCGCACTAGTCGGAGATTCAGTCGCGGCTAGCCTGGTGCCGGGCTTCGAAGAGTCGACGATGTCTCGAGGCATGGCATTCGTCTCGGTCGCCGCGCGCGGGTGCGCGTTGACCGACGGTCGGCAAGTACAGCCGGATGGGACGCCGTACACATATACGGAACGGTGTGATCAGCTCATCCCGGAGGGTATCGAAAGAATGCTCGAGACTCGTCCCGATCTGGTGATCTGGTACAGCGGCCGCGATTCCAACGTGCATTTCGAGGTGAACGGCAAGATTCTCGTCCCCCGCACCCCTCAACACGATGCTTACGTACGGAAGCAGCTTGGAGAGATGGTTGCCCTCCTCACGTCTGGTGGAGCAGGAGTGGCAATCATCGAACCTTTCCCCGTTCCCGGGGTCGGCTGCGACAGCCCAGGGGCACCGTCCAGTTGCCTGGAGTGGGAACGACGATCAGCTGCAATGGATCACTTGACAGGAATCCTCCAGGAGCTTACGGGACCCGATGTGCTGCTGATCGATGCCGATGACATAGTGTGTCGCGGTGACCAGAGATGCGACCCCTGGATCAACGGTGAACGTCTCAGAGAGGATGGAAACCACTTCAGCGAATCGATGGCTCGATTCGTTGCTCCCCAGCTCTTGGATCTGGTTCTAGACGCATGGTGACTCGATGACACGCGACGAGGAGTTGTGGGAGCACCTACTGTCGCTTCAGGCACAGATCGATCACCTGATCGAACGAGATGAAGCGCGTCTGCAGCGAATAGCGAAGCTAGAGCGGGATCGCGAGGTCCTACGCAAGAGACTCGAAAAAGCCCGTTCCAAGAGTCTTTTCGGGCGTCGCCACAAGCGGCGCTCCGAAGAGGACTCGAGACCGAAAAAACGGGACTCTCAGGCAACAGCCAGAACACTGCACGTTCCCGGCGTCGGATCGATCACAGAAACGCCTCCAACGAGGGCCGAACCACGTCGCACCCTTTCCGTCGCCGCGGTTCTCGATCCGATCAGCACCACTGTGTTTCAGCCGGAGTTCACAGTGATACCCGTAGCGGCCAAGGGTTGGGAGGAGACGCTCGAGGAGACACGTCCCGATCTGCTGCTCGTGGAAAGTGCCTATTCGGGTGCCGACGGTAGCTGGGCAACGCGAATCGCACGCTTCGGCAAACCATCGCCCCTCCTCGAGAGACTGGTGGACTGGTGTCGGGCGCGATCGATCCCAACGGTCTTCTGGAACAAAGAGGACCCAATCAACTTCGATTGGTTCATCAGTTCCGCGTCCCTTTTCGATTACGTGTTCACTGTCGACAGCGATCAGATTCTCCGTTATCGCGAGACTCTCGGACACAACAATGTTGGACTGCTTCCCTTCTTCGCTCAACCGGCTATCCATTTCCCAGGACCCGACGCCGCCCGAACCGGAAACGTCGCATTTGCGGGCTCGTATTTCGCTGCGAAGCACCCTGAGCGGCGGGAGCAGATAGGGTACGTTCTCGGTCCTGCGCGTCGATTCGGACTCGACATATTCGATCGCCACGCGGACACCAGCGACGAACGATTCCTATGGCCCGAAGAGTTTCGCCCCCATATCCGAGGCGGGCTGACGTACCTGCAGACCGTAGAGGCTTACAGACGGTACCGGGTGTTCCTCAACGTCAACACGGTCACCGCTTCACCGACCATGTGCGCCCGACGGGTGTTCGAGCTTGCCGCTTGCGGAACTCCGATACTGAGCGGACCTTCGTTGGCGTTGGAACCCTTGGCGAGAGAAGGAGCCATCGCCATCTCCCATAGCGAGCAGGAGACTGAAACGTGGCTGGACCGACTACTGGGCGATGCCGATGTGCGCCGAGAAATGGCCGAGCGGGCTCGGCGGTGGGTCCTCGAAGGCAACACGGCTTCGGACCGCGTCGACCAGATCCTCGAGGCGCTCGGGGGCCGATCAGCCTGATTCTCGGTCGAAAGCGAGCAGGAGAGTCATATCGAGGCGGTGCTCGACAGTCTCTGTCCACCTGAGCAACCAAGACGGTTCCCGGACCAGATAGTCCGGTGAGTACCAAGCGGCCGGCTGGCCATCACGATCGTCCCCGCGCAAGATCTCCGGTCGGCGGTCTCCGGCTCGTATCACACTCAGTGTTCGCTCTCCCGCTCGAGCCTCGATCCGGCCGTCTCGGGCAACGACCTCGAGCTTGGGATGCAGATGGAGCAGCTGCGTGACCTGGTGAGACCGACCATCGACACTCTCCAATCGATCCCGGATCTCGATTCGTCGCGCCACCGGATTCACGACGACGCGTCGCCGATGCACGACCGAGCCTAGATCGTGCTCCATCTCCAAACCGTCCCCGCTCGGCCGCCGAAAGACATCCACTACCCGGAATGGGCGGAATCCGAAATCAGCGCCATCGACGATCACTACATTGTGAGCTCGAGCTGACCGCATGAATTGCCGCTCGACGGTGTGTTCTTCCATCGAGTAATACCCAGGATCGATGATCCACTCGAGACCCTCCCACCAGACAACGAACGAACCGGCGTCGTGATGGTAATGAGGAGATTCGAAGGTGTTGCACTTCACAGCTACGTGAAACGTTCTGCGGTCGGCTTTGCGTTCGGGGGAAGGCGAATGGTCGGAATAGAGGGCATAGCCGGACTCGACATCGACGAAAGCTGTCGAACCGTCTGAGCGGGGATTGAGCCTGTCCTCAGGCGCGATCGAACTCGGACGCCTCCCGAGCAGCCGATGGTGTGTCTCTTCGAAATCCTTCGGCTTCGGAAAGGCCGAGGTGTCGCCGATCATCGGCGCCGATCCATCGGGGCGTCGGATATAGGGCCATACGGCCACAGCTCCTGCCACGACTCTCGCCAGACGAGCCGGGACCGGAAACTCGTTCGCCTCCAGGAAGCGCAGCACGGAGGCGAGCCGGATCGTTACGAAGAGATGGTAGGCAGGCGATTGCTCGAGGTGCACGAATCTCCTCGAGTAATTGGCCCTGAGATACTCGTCGATTCTCTCCTCGGCGACCTTCTGCCATTGCCCGGAATAGCGAATTCCGGGCATGGCCAACGCCAGGGCGAGCAACGACGCGTCCATCTCGAGGCCGTGGTTCGATCTGGGTCGGTAGTGGTTCGGGTCCGCGAGGAAGGCGCCGTGCTGCACCAGGGAAGCGACTATCAGATCTCGTTCGGAGTCCTTCCACAGTTCGTGCCGGTCGAAGACGTGGAGCATGAACAGAATCACACGGGCACGGATCGCCGCGGTGTGATCGTTCCACACATACGGTGTAACTCCAGGTGGCCGGCTATTGGCCTCGATCCAGTCGGTGACGATAGAAACAGCGAGGTCTCGAGCGAACTTCTCGACCACAGCCGCTCGAACCACTGGCTCCAACCACTCGAGAGAATGACGAGAGAAATCCCAGGTCCGGTTGTCGAATGGATTCTGCTCCCACGCTGGGGGTGGGGCCATCTCCACGGGGGGCAAGAGAGGCGTCGGTTGGAACCGTCCGCCCGCTAGAGCTCGTGTCGCTTCGCGGTCGGCCTCGCTCGGCGAGCCGTCGCGGTACCTGAACGGTTCATTCAGGCGACGCCCACTGAGATCGGGGACGAGCGACTTCAGACGAGGCAGGATATCCGACGCAGTGAGTCGATCGAATGGCGGGGAGGCCGGCGACGCCATGGTCGCTTCGCCCGACTTCTGGGCTCTGAGGGCGGATGAGATGACCTCACTCCAGGCATCCCTGACGATCGACAACGAATACCTGTCACTGACGAAGTCGGCTGCCAGGCGAGCTTCGGTTTCTCGTTCTGCGGCGTGGTCCAGGATCCAGTCGGCCGCCGCTTCGGTCGTGGCGTGAATCCATCTCTCGTCGACGAGCTCGTCCGCACCTTCCCGATGCCAAACGATGGGTACAGCACCGGACGCCATTCCTTCCACCATCGCGAGGTGAAAGCTTTCGACGTCGGACGGTGACAAGACGTACCCGACTTTCCGAAACCAAGATGGGACGTCGGAGCCGGAGGCTTCGAAGGTCACGGCCATCGCCAGCTCGGGATCCTCCGCTATCTCTCTTCGAAGAGCCTGGTAGTAGGACCGCTCGTCGGGATTGTTCCATACCCAGTCCAGCTCTTCCGGAGCTCGGCCTTTGACGACGAGGTGATATCGCGGATCGTGCTCACGGAGCATCCTCAATAGGCGGATTGCCCGGTCGAGCCGCTTCAGGCGGGGAAGGTACCCGAGCATCCCGAGGGTGAACTCGGCGCCAGGGAGCTTGGGCCTGGCATAGGTGCAGACATCGACTCCATTGGGGATCACAACGACTTTCTCTTCCGGGTAACCCAGATCCTCCAAGAGTCGACACCGAACGTGAGGCGCGACGACGACGACTTTCTCTACCTTGTCTATCGGCAACCGTCTGGGCCACTCGGTGTCGATCTCCATCCGATGCAAGCGGACGACCACCGGCGCTCTGTGGGCGTGATTGGCGTAGAACTCCGCGTTTCCCAGCAGCCACTCGCAGACTACGAGGTCGGACTCCTCGAGAAGGCGAATGGAACCCCTTCGATCGTGACGGTTGTGACCCGCCCACTTGTCGATCGAAACGTCGTAGCCCTCCGCCACCCAGCCCTCCACCAATGGCTGAATGAACTTCAGATCGTGCCCGGCTACGAGAAGCCGCGGCACCGTGGCGCCTCGATGATGGGCCGGAGGCGCCTCCCTCAGAGCTCTCTCGAGCGCGCGTGCGGCGGCAGCATATGAGTAGTCGGCCGCGACCTCCCGGACGGTCTTGGACGCCCAGCCGAGAAGATCGGGTGACTCTCCTGCGGCTCGGAGAACGGAAGGCAACTCCTCGAAGCCGCCGACTAGGAACGGGTAGTCGGCCCCGAACAGCTCGATGTGCGCTCTAGTGCGATTCGCCACCACAGGCACCCCGGCCGCGGCGTACTCGAGCAGCTTCGTGGACAGCTCGCGACTGTCATCCAGGGCACTCGTCCGAACCGAAACGGCCAGATCTGCTTCGTCTAGAAGATCGAACACCGCAGAGCGGCTGAGACCACCCCGCCAATCCACGACCGGATCGGCAAGTGCTCTTCGAACAGAGGACGCGAAGTCGGGGTTGTCGGGGGGGTCGTGGATCTTGTCACCCGCAACGACAAGAGTCACTTGCATTCCCGCCTCTCTCAGGGCCTTCACTCGGTCGACGACCTCCACGAAGCCCCAGTCGGGCGCAAACTTCCCGGCATACAGCAACCGAAGGCCGTTCTGCAGCCAGGGACGGGAATGCGGGCGAAAGGCATCGTCAGGGACCATCGGAGGCAGAAGGAGTAGCTTTCTGTCGCACTCCGGGACGAGCCATGCGAACCAAGCCCTCATGTCCTCTGTCTGGCACAGGACACGACTGGCACCAGAGAGGATCTTGCGCAACTCGCGCTCGTTCTCGTGACCGAGTTGGTCGGGGTTCTGCGGTACGTCGGTCAGGTAAGCCCATAACCGATGCCTGATGTCATCCTGATCGACGAGGAAGGAAGCGATTTGGCGTCCTCTGACGATGAAAACGTCGAAAGGCTCGACCTCGTCCAGCTCTCGCAGCGCAGCCGCTACGGCCTGAGGTGTGCGACGGCTCGGAGGTTCATGCAGCCGAACGGACGCGGGCAACTCCCTGCTCAATACATCACGTCGTAAGGGTGCTTTCAGGAGCAGGTCGACCTCGACTTCAGGTAGTCGACTCAGGACCGAGCACAGAGATACGAGCCATATCGAGGAACCGTCGATGTAGTTGAGGTCGACGTCCCCGTATACGGCAATACGACGAGCAGTCATTTGGGGATCAAGAAGGCTCGCGAACCTTCTGGCAGCGGCTTTGCAGGTTCCCAGCCCTCTTGATACAAGCTCCTCCGCACGGCAACATCTCCGGCGGGGACGGTGTCCGCCCAGGTGTACGCAGCCTCAGCGTCTTGGGCGTACCCAATGACATCCGCATCGACGATTCGCCCCACCCATGCCAACCGATCGTCGACGCCAAACACGATGTACTCAGCGTCAACATCTCTGTGTTCTTTGTGTTGCTCGGCGGAGGAATCTCGAGATCCGATGACGTTAGCCTGGGGGTGATTTGCAAACCGGTAGCCAGCCGCTTCGGCGATGGCTCGGAGCCGGTCTTCGTACAAGTGCGCACGAGCAACGGCAAGAAGCCCCCTCACCGAGATTTGCGACCAGTACTCGTCGTCACTCAACAGGCGCCCGAGTGCCGCCGCCACCTCGTCTTGGTTGTCCACGACCGTCACTTCGTCCCCGAAGATCTCTTCCATACCGCGGCTAGGCGTACTGACGACTGGCGTTCCGCATGCCAACAATTCGAAAACCCGGCGAGAAAACATGGTTGGCGAGTCCTGCACCGAGTTCGTATTCAGGAAAACCCGGTGCTGACGATATAGGTCGACCATCTCGGCGTAGGGAACCCCACCCACGATCGCCGACTGGAACCGGTCGGGATAACCGAAAGACTCCGTGACCTTACCGTTCATTCGATCGTATATGCGGAGACCGAACGGAAGCGCACCGTCGAGGAGCATCTCCAGTTGCTTCTGTCGCTCCGGATGGCGGTTTCGGTAGAAAGTGCCCGCGAAAGCGGGGGCGGGGATTCGCCCAGCAAGCGGAGCGGGATAGTGGAGCCTGGGCTGGGCCGCGAACGGCAACGGAGCGACCGTGTGAGCGCGAAGCCCTCGCAATGCTCTGTACCGGGGAACACAGTCGGCATCGGTAGTGAATACGACGTCGAAGAGCTGAGCTGCTTCCTTGAATTTCTCGAAGTGGACGGGGTCTTCCTTGTTCCAGAAAACCGTAGGTATTCCCCGCTCGCGACACCAACCGACCAACTCCGTGAGATGAGGCAACCCAACCGACTGGGGGTGGCTATAAGTGCCTACTTGGTACTCCCACGCTCCGTCGGGCCCCTTCCATGCAGATTCGACGAACAGGAGATCCGGCCGGTTTCGTTCGAGGACGGCACGCCAATTCGATGGCGTGAACGTGACCAGGCGGCACTCGGGCGCAAAGCTCGCCGAGGACATCTCGTCGAGGATCGAGGCCACAACGAGTTCCGCAGGTGAGTTGACTCGTCGCAGCTCCACGGGTTTCACTTCGACGTGACCAAAGGTATCGACGCGATCGGAAGCAGGCGGTTTCGTACCTCTACCCTCACTCACGCCGACAGAGGAAATCTGCGGTCTAGGCTCTTGAGCGGGCGGGCGAAGCAGCATCCGGAGTAGGTATGCGTGATCGCCGAGCGCCAGGGGTCGGCGGACGAGGCTGCTCAGGAGTGTGCCCAGTGTCCACCATCGCCGAGCTTTCAGCCGTCTGAGTTTCCAGTTCGCGACGCTCAACCGGTGCCGGAGCTTCTCCCGATCCTTCAGCAGCTTGCGCTGACGCTCCTCGAGGGCCGCTCGCCGACTCCTGAGAGCGGAGTTTTCGGCACGAAGTTTCTCGAGTTCATTGCGCAGGCGTGGGATCTCGCCGACGTCGACACGAAGACCGCGAAGCTCTTCCTCCAGGCGCGCCTTGAGCTCGTCTAGCTCTGCCCGCGCTTTCTGTTGCTCCTCGAGCTCGTTCCTGAGCTCGTCGACGACCGACGGGAGCTTCCGATACCGCCGCAACTCGTTGTCGATCTGAGCCGCCCTGAGTGCCGATTCATCGAGCTGCGAGATGAGAGTTCGTTGTACGTCGATCGCCTCGGCCAAGTCTCGTGTCAACTCCACGACTGTTGCTTCGGTTTCCCGAACTCGCTCGAAGAGAGCATCGACCTCCGCGATCTGCTCCACCAGCAAACTCCGTGGAGTGCTCTGACTCGATGAGACGAGCATTGCCCACTGGTCCCCCGGCCGGCTGATGCCTTCGATGGTCACGCCGAGCTTCAACAACTTCTCGGCTAGCTCGTGAGGTCGCAGGTCCGCGCGTTCCGCAACCAGCACTACGAGCCGGTGCTTACGGAGAGCCTCGACGACCCTTTCGCCGATCATGGGCAGCGCAGCACGACTGACGTTGCACACCAAGGTTCCCTGCTCGGCGGTGGGCTCACCCGCAAGAGTGTCTGGGTCGACGTGCTCGGATAGACGACCCGTCTCGTCTCGTACGGGTGCCTCTATCTGGGTCACGACCCAGTCGAGCAGTGGCTCGAGTTTCGGTTCCATAGATCCCTCTATCCGAACACCGTCGTGAGGGGCAGGCGATTGCGAACTGCTTCGATCGCTGATCTGGGTCCCGATTTCCAGAGACCCAGGGCGGACAACCGACCACCCCGCTCACCAAGGAGCGCGAACTGCCCGGATGACAGCGCAACAGTACCTAGATCGAGGATCCTGACTGATTCGTTGTCGAGCACGGACCTTAGCCATCGGTCCTCGACCCGACCCAAACGGGCGGCACACACCGCCTCGATCGGTGCTTCAGCGAGCCATGCCGCGTGAGTCGGCTCGTCATACCTGACCTCCGCCAGCCAGGGTCCCTCGGCCTGCTCGGGATCCCAACTGTTGTTGGCCCAACCACGCAGCTCTATTCCGGGTGGTATATCGCCGACAAAAGGTCTGCCTTCCAGGTCACCCATCGGCGCAGACACACATGGGCCGAACGGATACCCCAGCTCTTCGATCACGTCGATCAACTCGGCGTGGATGGCTGTCACCCATTCTGGGGGCAGATCAGCCCAACTCTTCAAGCCGTGTTGGAGGTTCAGGTTCCCGACGGGAGCTTCCTTGGCTTCCGCAATCCGCCTCGCATCGTGACGCCGGACGGCCTCGGCGACGACATCGTCTTCGACCTTCTCTCCGACGGCTGCCAGGACGCGAGACAACTCTCGGTGGGCGTCAGCACGTAGGTCCTCATAACGCACGATGACATCTGCGTTGATTCCCCCACCGACGTAATGCCGACGATCCGTCAGATTCAGCTGCACGCGGTGCTCCAAATACGCTCGATCGTCGACATCGGGGGCGACGAACCGCCGATATTCGTCTTTCCGAAAAGTCGTCGACAGCACCTGGTCTCTGGGATCCCGGATGAGGTAAACCGAGTGCGCCCCGGGGTCCCAGTGGATTCGCCGGTAGATCCAGGCCGAGCCAGCGGCGCAGTTCACCGCCCGTTCCCCTGCCACTGGCAAGCCATCGGGATGATGGAGGAGATGCAAGGCGTCGACGATGATCGGCGCCTCCGGGTCATCGTCGAGTGCATCAGCTAGGGCCGGTGGGAAGTACACCTCCCCCACATAGAAGAACCGCCCGGTATCAGCCAGCATGCCAGCGAGCCAGTGCGAACCTGACCCGCCCAAGCCCGTGATGTAGACCGGCGAGTTCGGTGAGCGTTCGTGGGCCGCATCGAGGACGCGGTCGGCTACCTCGACCGGCGACCAGCCATGCCGGGAAGCCCACAGCTCGAGCTTCCGCGCCAGCTTCTCCGCTTGGCGAGCGGAATGCCCCTCCCAAAACCGAAAGGGATCGTCGATGTACTGGCGAAGTGCTTCCTCGGCGCGCGCCATGGCGGCGACCGCCCTGGTCTCACGTGAATGCATCCTGCGTCATCGTATGCTGATGCGTTCGGATGGAACGCGTTTATGCAACTCTCCGCGTCGGTGGCGCCGACCAGATCGCCCCTCATATCGGATCGGTCCAACTGCGACCCAGCCGGCTCCAGTCGTTCTTCCGGGCCACGGATCGGGGAATAGCTTTCGACCTACCCGAGAACGAACAGGTTCGGGTTCACCTCACATCGTCCGCGCTTCCGATTCAGATGCTGCCGGCGAGTGAGGTGACGCTCGATACGCGAGAGACCTTTGGCGTTCGGTTCCGTGGTAGAGCCGCGTCTGGCGAGTGCTTCGTCCATTTCATGGACGGGTCACACGCAGTGTCTGCACGCCGGGTCGATTGGGAGACTCTCCAATGGTTCGATCCACCGGAAGGCACAACCGGCGTCGCCTTCTCTGTGATAGTTGGAGGACGGGGTGAACTGGTCCTCGAGGGACTCGAGGTCGTCCTGCCGCCGTCACCGGCGCACCTCCCCGCCGGGGAGCCGCTTCTTCGCGCACTGGCAATCGCTAGGTTCCCCAAAGGTTCAACGAGTTGGCCCTTGGATTTCGACGTTCACCTGAAATCGCCCGACGTCGTGAGCATTTCCGGATTCGATCTCTCGCTGAGGGAGCCCGATTGGGAAGAGGTGGGCACGCTCGATCGGACTCGTCAGCTCTTGATCCATGGCATGGCGGCGACCGAGACGATCCTCGCTGAACATCCCGAAGGCGCCGCTTTGATGGCTGACCTCCTCTCGAGTTGGCAGCGGCACCACCCCAGCAGGCCTCATTCGACGACCGTCATGTCCTGGAACGACATGGCGGTCGCGAAGAGGACCGTGGCGATTCTTGCTGTGCTGGACCAGATCAGGTTTTCGGACGGGGACACCGCCCGTGACCTCGCCGAGATGGCAGCTTCGCATGCACGATGGCTGTCACACGCACGGAACTACCTGGCCAATCACGACCATGGCCTCTATGCCGACACTGCTCTGGAACTCGCTGCTCGTGCTCTAGCTGTCCATCCCCTCTCGGAACGTTGGCGAAAGCTGGCGTCGCACCGGTTCTCGAACACCGCGCGGGCTGTGATAAACAGGGACGAGGCCACCGTCCTCGAGCACTCCCCTGCCTATGTCGATGCGATAGCGAGGCTCCTGAGGGAACGGCGAGAGCACGGCCTCGTCGACGAACTCGGCGACCTGGCTGACAAACTCGAGGAAACCTTGGCAGTCCTCACCACCCCCTCCGGGTTTCTGCTGCCGTGGGGTGATACGTCTCTGCGTCATCGAAGTGACCGCGAACGCCCGCGCGGCGTCTATGCGTTTCCTGCAACAGGATGGTGTGTCTCCCACCACGACGAGACCAGCGTAGGTTTGACCAGTTCCTTCCATTCACGAAGCCACAAGCATCGGGATGAGCTCTCGATCTCGGTTTTCGATCGAGCTGGACCGGTCATCTTCGAGGCCGGGCTGCCTGGATACACATACGGGAGCGATGACCGAACCTACGCAGAGGCTGCAGTTGGACATAGCACCGTGGTATTCGAACCCGATGTCGTCCGTTCCGAGGAGCCGTTCGGAGGAGCGGTCGCGGTCGCATCGAGTGGAGACTGGCACGCCTTGCTGGGTTGGAATCCCCTCCTGGGTGAGGAAGCCGCTCATTACCGAGTGGTGTTCCACCACGATCGCCAGGTAGCAGTGGTCGATGTGCTCGTGGGTCCTTCATTCGGCAGGGTCACCCGGCTCTTCCACATCGGGCCCGATCTGACGATCGAGCGCGGCCCGGGGTCGGTCCGGATAGGTCAGTGGACGATGACGCTGAGCGATGGTGACGAGTCGTCGTTCGAGATCGAAGCCGGCGGCCAGTGGCGGCACTTTCCGACTCCCTCTTCTACGGCCACCCACAGCGTCATCAAGGCGACGAGTCACGGACCGGGCGTGCTGGGCGCGATGGTGTCGAAGGACGGGAATCGAATCACTCGGATCTCGACCCGCGGCAATGAAGAAGAAATGGCGATAGCCGTGGAGCTCGATTCTGGTGAGAAGTTGGAGGTCATCGGGTCTCCGCCGAGATCCCCACGCAGTCTGCGACTGAGTGTGTCTGAATCGGTCCCGAGCCGACCGTAAACTGGCCTGATCCATGCAGCGAATCATGCACATCGTTGGCGCGCGCCCGAACTTCATGAAGGCCGCCCCCGTCGTTCAGGCGTCACACCAACTCGGTGACGAGCCCGTCCTCGTCCACACGGGCCAGCACTACGACGCCGAGATGTCGGACATATTCTTCGAGCAGCTGGGGCTCCCCCGCCCCGACTTCAATCTGGGTGTCGGATCTGGCAGCCACGCGGAGCAGACTGCCGCCTTGATGGTGGCGCTCGAGAAAACGTTCCTCGAGCAGACCCCGGCTGCAATCGTGGTGTACGGGGACATCAATTCGACATTGTCGGCGGTCCTGGTAGCAGCCAAGCTCGGCATCCCTGCCGCTCACGTCGAGGCTGGCTTGCGTTCCTTCGACCGGACGATGCCCGAAGAGATCAATCGGATCGTGACAGATGCGCTTTGTGACCTCCACTTCGCCACGAGCCCGGAGGCTGTGGGGCATCTGGCGAGGGAAGGGATCGAGGCTTCCCGCATCCACTTCGTCGGCAATCCAATGATCGATACCCTCCTGCGATTCCGGAAACTTCTTAACCCGTTTTCGGTGGCATCGAAGTTCGGCCTCAGCGAGCGCTACGGAGTGGTGACCCTCCATCGACCATCGAACGTGGATGACGTCGAGACTGCCCGTCGCATTGTGAAGGCACTAGATCAGATAGCCGACGACGTGCCATTGATAGTTCCCCTCCACCCTCGAGGAAGGGAATCGTTGAACGAGGCAGGACTCGGTCGCCACGCCAACATCACGGTGGCGCCACCCCTCGGCTACCTGGAGTTCATGGCGCTCGTTTCAGGCGCGACGATCGTCCTCACAGACTCGGGCGGGGTGCAAGAAGAGACGACCGTGCTCGGCATTCCGTGTATCACGATCCGCGAGAACACCGAACGCCCTATAACCGTCACGATGGGCACCAACGATCTGGCAGGCACGGATCCAGACCTGATCGTGCGGCTGGCGAAGAAGAAGCTGGCCGGCGCCGGCGCAAACGGCGAAGTGCCGCCACTCTGGGATGGTTCGGCTGGCCGCCGGATCGCAGAAATACTCCACACCTGGGCTCCCCGGCCCCGTACGTCAAACATGGTCGCGTACTGAGTCACCCTGCCGAGGCGCGTCGCTCCTTCTCGTACTCGCGGTAGACGTCGACGACCTCTTTGGCCTCACCGATCATACGGACGCGTCCGGCATCTAGCCACATCGCTCGGTCGCAGAAGTCCGCAACCTGGGGCAGAGCATGACTCACAAAGACGATCGTGCCTGCCCTATCGAGCAGATCTCGCATCGATTGCATGCTCTTCTCCCGGAACTCAGCGTCACCGACGGCAAGAACTTCATCGAGCAGCAGAATGTCCGGATCGAGATGCATGGATACCGAGAACGCGAGTCGAGAGAACATGCCAGACGAATAGGTCTTCACCGGACGATGGATTGCGTCTCCGAGGCCCGAATATTCCACAACATCATCGAAAATCTCATCGACCTCGGCTTTTCGCAATCCGGCAGAGAGGCCGCCCAGGTATATGTTACGAGCGCCTGATAGTTCCGGGTTGAAACCGACGCCCAATTGGAGAAGCGTTGAGGCGCGGCCATTGACGACCACCCGGCCGGTGTTGGGTTTCAGAGTTCGAGCCATCACCCGCAGCAGGGTGCTCTTACCAGCGCCGTTCCGGCCGATGACACCAAAGGCCTCGCCTTTCTCGACACGAAACGTGACGTCGTCCAGCGCAACGACCTCTTCGACTTGCCGGGTTCTCAGGTTGGCCAGCGAACGCCGGAGTGTGGGCTTTCGGTCTACAAAGGGTCGAAACCGAACGTCGACATGTTCAACGAGTATCGCTGGGCGTGTCACAGGTATCTCACCATGTGGCCTTCTTGCCGTACAAACAGATACACCCCTACGACAACGGTCAAGGCCGACCAAGCCAACGCTCGCACGACCTGATCTCCGATGAATGGGGTACCCAACAGGGCGCTGCGGTAAAGGCCGACGATGCTGTACATGGGGTTGATCTGAACCAACGACCTCATTGGGCCAGAAAGACCGTCGAGAAGACTGAGCGGCCAGATGATCGGCGTCACATAGAGCCAGATCCTGTTCACATATGGGATCAGATTGTTGAGATCTCGAAAAGGCACCGCCAGGCGCGCTGTCAATGCCCCGAGTCCCAGATTGAAGGTCAGATGGATCAGCACTACCAGGGGTAGGTATGCAAGTCGAAACGTGAAGAACGTCTCGGGTATCAGTTGACCAGCGATGAAAAGAATGACCATGAGAACACCCAGAGACGCAACGAAGCCAACCAGTGACTCGACCAAGGCCGAGATGGGCAGGAGCAGGCGAGGGAACCGGAGGTTGGCGAGTAATTTCGCATTCTGGATGATCGAGTTCGCACCGCCCGTCATCGCCTGGGAAGTGAAGTGGAATGGAAACATCCCCGACAAGAGATATACGAGGAACCGCAACGGTTCCTGCCGTTGGAAGAAGATCCCGAAGACGAGAAAATACACGGCACCGAGGAGCAATGGGTTCAAGACCCACCACACCAACCCCAGAGACGTGCTGGCATTGCGTGCCTTGAGATTCCCTAGGCCGAGGGCGACAGCAAACTCACGACGCCGCCACAGTTCCGCCAGATACTCCCGAGCCCTCGAGACGCGTCCGACGGCACCACTGGCAGGGGAGGAACTCGACATGATCGGCTTCAGTCTAGGATGACGCCGTGTCGATACCGATCACCTCGCCGTCGTCCGGGCCTATGAGCGTGGCCGAATGCACCTCATAGCTGGCCGATCCAGGCGGAAACATGCCTGGCCACCGACTCGGCCGTGAATCCCCATTCCTCGGCGATGCGCTTCCACGGCGCTGAGACGCCGAAGTGGTCGATCCCGATGGTCAGTCCGTCTGGCCCGACGATCCGCTCCCATCCGAAGGTGGCGGCCGCTTCGATCGAAACTCGGGGGATCCCCTCCCCGAGGACCTCTGTGCGATATTCCTCGTCCTGGGCGGAGAAGAGCTCCCAGCAAGGGAGGCTGACCACTCGAGCAGCGACCCCGTCGTCAGTCAATAGATCGGCCGCCTCGAGGGCGACGTGGACCTCGCTGCCGGTGGCGACCAGAACGACGTCGTCACCGTCCCGGAGGACGTAGCCTCCCCGGGCCACTCCGCCCCGCTGTCGGTCAAGAACGGGGACGTTCTGGCGGGTCTGGACGATGGCCACCGGACCGTCCCCACGATTCAGCGCCACCTCCCAGGCCTCGACGGTCTCGGTGGCGTCAGCCGGCCGGATGACCCACAGGTTCGGCATCGCCCGGAGCGAGGCGAGATGCTCGATCGGCTGGT
>Ga0207874_1002123_pt1 | contig 19760 bp, 17 predicted proteins | sample HigsolmetaAR201D_FD_184833 | JGI IMG/M metagenome (GOLD analysis project Ga0207874, IMG submission 184833) | Ionic liquid and high solid enriched microbial communities from the Joint BioEnergy Institute, USA - AR20-1-D (SPAdes) (version 2) ...
CCATGCGACGGCGTGCTCGGCTCCGGCGGAGCCGTCGGTGCCGACGACCACGGGCGCCGTGGAGGTCTGCGAAGGATGCGCCATGACATGCCTCCCCGCTCAAGGACGGCCGGACCGGCCCAGTGCCGGCAGGGCCGTCCTACCCACTCCGGCGCCGAAGATGAGCGGCCCGGCTGTGCGCTTGCGGGCGTCCCTAAAGGCAGGACGAGCTTCGGCGGGCGGGCTCATTTGAACGGCTCGGCCGCGCGGGCGGCATCACCGGATGGACGATCCCGTCGCCTTCCAGGCCGTGCAGGGTGACGGTGAGCATCCGCCGGCTGCTGCCCTCGATCTTTCGTTCGGGTCCGTTGAGGCGCCTGGCGCCGCAACCGATCTCGGCGATCATCTACAGCGGTCGCTTGTCCCCGATCCGGTCAGGACGCCGCGGGCCCGGCACGGGGACGGTGTCCAGTGTGGCTCCGTGACCTGCATGGTCGCCTCCAGGCGTCCGAGGAGGCGGAAAAAACGCCTTGGTGGGCTTCACCGTCCGCCGTCAGCGCCGGCCGGCGAGGGCGGTGATGATGGCCCGTCCCTCACGCAACCGCGTAATACGGGCGCAGGAGGAGCTGGACCAGGAGACACAGCGGTGGACTCTCCCATAGTGGGAGCGTCCACGATGAGGACGTGCACGCCGAGCCGGGGCAAGCGCCCCGAAAAGAACCGACGACCCAAGCGGCCATTCCCGCCCCGGAGGTCAGGCCATGACCACGCTGATAGACATCGACGCCCGCGGCATGCAGCACTGCGAGACGACCGCGCTGGGGGTGCTGCTGCGGCACCAAGGGCTCGACCTGTCCGAGCCCATGCTGTTCGGCCTCGGCTCTGGGTTGTCCTTCATCTACTGGGACGGCAAGAACCTGGACTTTCCCTTCCTCGGGGGACGGGTCAAGCCGTTCGAGCTCACCAAGAACCTGGCCGCCCGGCTGGGGCTGGAGCTTGCGGTCCACGAAACCTCCTCGCCCCGCAAGGCCTGGGAGAACGTGGCGTCCGCCATCGACGCCGGCCGTCCGGTCGGGTTGCAGCTCGACAGCCACCACCTGGACTACTTCGAACCGAAGGTGCACTTCGCCGGTCACATCGTGGCCATGTACGGCTACGACGACCGCACCGCCTACCTGGTGGACACCGACTCCCAAGGCGGGGCGGTGACCACCAGCCTGGACGGTCTCGCCCGGGCCAGGGCCGCGCGCGGGCCGATGGCCGCCAAGCACCGTTCCTTCACCCTCACCGTTCCCAAGGACGCGCCCTCCCCGCAGAGCCGGATCGTCCCCGCCATCACCGCCTGCGCCGACGCCTTCCTCAACCCGCCGATCGCCAACCTGGGGTACCGGGGCATCGAGAAGGCCGGGAAGCTGGTGCGCACCTGGCTCCAGCGCGCCGGCGACCCCCGGCGGGATCTGCCGCAGGCCGCCTTCCTGATGGAGAAGGGCGGCACCGGCGGCGCCCTGTTCCGCAACCTCTACCGCGACTTCCTCGCCGAATGCGCCCAATCGATCGACAGCGATCACCTGCGCACCGGGCACAGGCTGTACGCCGAGGCGGCCACCCTGTGGACGGAGACCGCGACGCTGATCGCCAAAGCCGGCGAATCGGGCGACGCGCAGTGCCTGGACCAGGCCGGTGACCTCCTCGGCGACCTTTCACGTCTGGAACGCGAGGCCATGCAGACACTGCGCCGCCTGGCGGAGTGAGCCTTCCTCAACACGCCGTCTCCGCAGGCCGAGACAGTGGCATCGCGGTCAGGGACGACGCCGGGGCCTGGAACGAAACGACGTAGACGCCCGGCCCGGCGTCCGCAAGGGAGCACTTCGGAGCACATCCCGCCGGCACCGGTGCTCCGGCGAGGCCGAACGCCCCGGCGGCGAATGCTCGTCTCATGACCCGGCCATGGGCTGATCCGTTGCTTGCCGGGGCGTCCGCAGGGGTACCGGAGGTAACCGAGACCCACCACGATCATGAGCGAACAAGATCAGACGATGCGGCCGTCACACCACCCGAGACACTCGGTCAACGACGAAGTGGTGGCCGCATGAAACAGACCTGGAGCCTGACGGAGTTCACCGAGACCCGGGAACTGGGGCGCGGCGCCCAGGGACGCGTGGTACTGGCCCGTCACCGCAAGTCCGGTGCCCTGGTGGCGATCAAATACCTGGAGCGGGCCGCCCCGGAGGCCCTGGCCGGGCTGCGCGCCGAGGCCCAGATGCTGGGACGGCTGCGCAGCCCCCACGTCGTGCGGCTCTACCAGTTCGTGGAAACCCCCCAGGGCGCGGCGATCGTCATGGAGGCGGTCAACGGGGTGTCGCTGCGCGCGATCCTCGACAAGCACGGCGCACTGGCCCCCGAGGCGGCGCTGACCGTGCTGAAAGGGTCGCTGCTCGGGCTGGCCGCCGCGCACTCGGTGGGCGTGGTGCACCGCGACTACAAACCGGCCAACGTCGTGGTGCGCGAGGACGGGCTGAGCAAGCTCGTCGACTTCGGCGTGGCGGCGCTGGCCGGGCAGGGCTCGTCCTCCGGCACCCCCGCCTACATGGCCCCCGAGCAGTGGCGCGGCGAACCGGCCTCACCGGCCACGGACGTGTACGCCGCCACCGGCGTCTTCCTCGAATGCGTGACCGGACGGCGGCCCTTTGCGGGCGTGGAGGCGGCCGCGCTGATGCACCACCACCTGAACGTCCCCGTCCCGCTGGACGACGTGCCCGAGCCGCTGCGGCCCCTGATCGCCCGGGGCATGGCCAAGGACCCCGGGCAGCGCCCGCCCGGGGCCGCCGCGTTCGTGGCCGAGCTGGAGGCCACCGCCCGCGCCGCCTACGGGCCGGACTGGGAGCGGCGCGGCATCGGGGCGCTGGCGGGCGCCGCCGTGGCGCTGGCCTCCCTGTTCCCGTTGACCGCGCTGGCCGTGACCCCGGCGGGGGCGGCCGTGGCGGGCGGCTCGGTGGCCTCCTCGGTGGGCCAGGGGCTGCTGGCCACCGCGGCGGGCAAGGTGACGATCGCGGTGGCCGGCACCGCCGTGGTCGCCGCCTCGGCCGGCACGGTGACCTACGCGACCCGGGATGCCTCCCCCGCCCCGCGGCCGTCCCCCGCCGCCGTCGTCACCACGGCCACCGAGAGCTGGACGAGCGCCAACCCGCGGGTGGTGCTCCAGAACGCCCAGTACGTGCGGGTCAGCGGCCTGCGCGACGCCGCGCTGCAGCAGCGGATCAACCGCGCGCTGCGGGCCCCGCTGGACCGGCTCATCAAGATGGGCCGCGAGCACGCCGTCCGAAGCAGGACGGCATGCGAGGGGCGTCCCACGCAGATCTACTCCACCGTCCGCCTGGGGGTGCGCGGCCCCGCGCTGGTCTCGGTGCGCTACCGGCTGTGGAGCGACTGGTGCCAGGCGGCCGACGGGATGCCCGCCGGAGAGGTCGTCACCATCGACCTGCGCACCGGACGCAGGCTCACCGCCACCGACGTGTTCCGCCCGCAGACCCTGACGCCCACGGGCCTGAGCAGGCTGCAGAGCCTGGTCGTCCAGCGCGAGCCGGACCCGCCGTGGTCGAACTGCGCACCCGAGGGCCGGTTCACCAGGAAGCACTTCGGCGACTGGACCGCCCCGGCCGGCGACCGGGAACCGCCGATGCTCAGCGCGTTCTTCACTCCCAGCGCCTTCGAGCTGGCCTGGCACGTGAGCGGCAGCGACGGCTGCCAGGCCCTGACCTTCACCGCCCCCTATGCCAAGGTCCGCGACCTGCTCCAGCCTTCGGTGCTGTCACTGCTGAACCCGTCGCCCACCCCGTCCTGATCCCGGCGCCCTGCCGCCGCCTTCCGCGGCGCTGCTCCTTGGTCCCGGACGAAAGGCCACGCCTCCGCACCGGGCCGGCGATGCAGCACCATGGGCCTGCCACACGCACCGATACGCCACGCCCTCGTGCCGGGCCAGGGCACGCAGCCCCCGAACCTGCCACAAGCACCGACCCGCCACACCTCCGCACCGGAACGGTGATGCAGCACCATGGGCCTGCCACACACCGGTACACCACGTCCTCGTACCGGGGCGAGGCATGTGGCGCCATGGGGCTGCCGCACGTACCGGTACACCACGCCTTCGTGCCGGGACGGGGCATGCGAAAGCCCAGGGCGGGCACAGCGCGCTTGTTCGGCCGCGCATTTCACCCTCCCTGGGCCGGGTCGCTGTTATCTGTTCCTGGCCAGGGCCTCCTGGCTGGGGCCGCTGCCGCCGCTACCGGGCCTGCTGCTCTTGCTGCACCTCCTGGTCGGCTCGCTGGATCTGCTGCGGCTGCTGGGCCTGCTGGCTCTGCTTGTTCTGCTGAGCCCGGGCCTGCTGAGCCTGCTGGTTCTGTTGTGCCTGGGCCTGCCGGTTCTGTTGTGCCTGTCGGTTCTGCTGAGCTTGCTGGTTCTGCTGGGCCTGTCGGTTCTGCTGGGCCTGCCGACCCCGCTGAGCCGATCGTCCTTCCTGAGCCTGCTGGGCCTCTTGGGCCTGCTGAATCTGCTGAATCTGTTGGGACTGCTGGGACTGTGGAGCTTGCTGGGCCTGCTGGGCTTGCAGCGCCTGCCATGCCTGCTGGGCCTGCTGGGACTGCTGGACGTGCGGCAGCTTGTAGGCCCACTGCTCATAGAAGGCCCGCCTGGCCTGGTCGGCCTGCTGCGGCGACATCACCATCCGAGGCCGCTGCGCCTGTTGCGCTAGCTGCGCCTGCTGCTCTTGTCGAGCTTGTCGCTCTTGTCGGGCCTGCTGTCCTTGCCGGGCCTGCTGGGGCTGCTGCATGTGCGCCAGCTCATGCGTCCCCTGCCGTTGGAAGATCTGTCCTGCCCGCTCCATCTGCTGCGGCAGCAGCACCGCCTGAGGCTGCTGCACCTGCAGAGGCTGCCGCATCTGCGCGGGCTGCTGGATCTCATGCCGCCCCTGCTGGGGCTGCTGCACCTGCCAGATCTGCCGGGACTGCTGGACGTGCGGCAGCTTGTAGGCCCACTGCTCATAGAAGGCCCGCCTGGCCTGGTCGGCCTGCTGCGGCGACAGCACCACCCGAGGCCGCTGCACCTGCTGCCCCTGCTGCGGCGACAGCACCCCTTGAGAGTGCTGCATCTGCGGCCTCTGTTTCGACGGCAGCAGTCTCACCCACTGTCCGTTCCTGCACACCCACCCGGTGCCGTTCTCCCTGGGGTAGAAGACCGCCCCTTCGGCGTAGTTCTGCCCGCGCAGGTGGCAGTCGGCCGGACGTCCGATCGATGCGGCGGAAGCCGTGGGCAGAGCGGACAGCACGGCGGTGACCGCCGCCACGGACGTTCCCATGGTGATCGCCTGTCGCGCTGAGATCATGTCCTTTTCCTCCTGGTGTCCCTGGTGTGCGGGCGGGTGCCCTCCCGGGGGCCTCGAGCCACCGATGGCGGCCCGCCCGATCTCTCCCTTCCCCCCTATGTCACTCAGAGTCACCATCTATCGACAAAGAGCAATATCAATGTCGATCGATACCGGCATGGCCGCTAGACAGGCCGAGCCCCGCCCCACCCTCGAACCGAGACCGGCGCGCGACAGCCAGACCACCACAGGCGAAAGCACAAACCGTCCCTGGCCGCGGCACCGCCCGAGAGCAGCACGCAAAACGACCCATTGGTCTCGAATCCACCCCACGGCCCGGGCAAAGCCACCGTTCCCCGCAGCTCAGCCGATCGTCGAGCGAGCCGGGCCACCGCTTACACGCAGCAACCGGCAAAGTCCCGAATCGCCCCGCAGGCCGGCGCCTCACCGGTGACGCGCTCGCACCCGGCCCGGAGACGGACTCAAAGACATGAACGCCGGGCACCGCGGGGACGGCGCCGGCCGCGGTCGGGGAGCGAGAGCCGGAAGGAGAGATGACGCACATCGACGACTCCCCCGATCATCACCATAAGTGAGTGATCAAATACGGAGAGTGTCATACCCTCTTCGGGCCGTTTTCACCGGGGCGAGGACGAGGTCTCACCCCGGGACGAACGCGGGCCGCTCACCCGAGCCGGCCGAAACGCCGGCTCGCCCACACCAGCATGACGGCCCCGAGCACGGCGATACCGGCCAGCTCGAGGGCCACCGGCGGGCTCCACCCGCCCCAGCGCGGCCCGTCGAACAGCTGCGGCGGGACCGGGCCGGGCAGATACCCGGTGATCGTCCGGCGCAGCGCGTCCACCGCGTAGCTGACCGGGTTGATCAGCACCGCCCACGACAGCCAGCCGGGCAGCCCCTGCACCGGGAACATCGCCCCGGACAGGAAGATCAGCGGCATCGTCAGCACGCTCAGCACCGCGTAAAAGGACTCGGTACGGGTGATCGTCACCGCCAGCAGCACGCCCAGCGCGGTCATCGCCAAGGCGACGACGGCCAGCTCCCCCAGCAGCAGGGCCAGCAGGACGGGGTCATAAGGCAGGTGCGCGATCCCGGCCAGCGGCAGCAGCAGGGCGCCCTGGCAGGCGGCGATGGTCGCGCCGCCCAGGCACCGGCCGACCAGCAGCGTCTCCCGGCGCACCGGGGCGACGATCATCTCGCGCAAAAAGCCGGCCTGGCGGTCGGTGACCAGCGCGACCCCGGCCGAGATCGCCGGCGCCTGGACCGTCATCACCAGCATGCCGGGGAACAGGAACGTCCGGTAGTCGGCGCCGCCCGGGGAGGCCGGCAGCAGCGCGGCCAGCCCCGCCCCCAGCGCCAGCAGCATCAGCACCGGCTGGAGCACCGTGACCACGATCTTCAGGCGGTCGCGGACGTAGTGCAGCATGTCGCGCTGCCACACCACGCCGAGGGCGGCCAGCTCGTCGGCGTACCGGGACGCCCGGGGGGCCGTGGCCGGCGCCGTCATCGCCCGCCCTCCTCGCGGATGGTGCGGCCGGTGTAGTGGAAGAACACGTCATCGAGGCTGGGACGCACGACCGTGACCGACTCGATGGGGACCGTCAAAGCCGCGCACATCCGCGGGACGAAGGCGGCCCCGTCGGCGACCCGCACCGACAGCCCGCGTTCGGTCACCGTGGCCTCCAGGCCGAAAAGGTCGCGCAGTTGCGCCGCGGCCGCCCGGTCGTCGCTGGAGCGCAGTTCGATGCGGTCGGCGCCGACCACGGTCTTCAGCTCCGCGGGCGTGCCCTCGGCGATGATGCGCCCGTCGTCGATGATGGCTATGCGGTCGCAGTGCTCGGCCTCGTCCAGGTAGTGCGTGGTCAAGAACACGGTGATCCGTTCGCGTTCGCGCAGCAGGCGCAGGTGCTCCCAGATCTGGGCGCGGGTGTGGGGGTCGAGCCCGATGGTCGGCTCGTCCAGAAACAGCACGCGCGGGCGGTGCATGAGGGCGCGCACCACTTCCAGGCGGCGTTTCATCCCGCCGGAGAAGGTGCCCACCAGGTCGTCGCGCCGCCCGCCCAGGCCCACCAGGTCCAGCAGCATCCGGGCGCGTTCGCGGGCGGCGGCGGCCGGGACGCCGTACAGGCGGGCGTGGAAGCGCAGGTTCTCCCAGGCGGTGAGGCCCAGGTCGAGGGTGGTGTCCTGGAAGACCAGGCCGATGTGCCGCCGCACCTGGTGGGCCTCGGTGACCACGTCGTGGCCGGCGATCTCGGCCCGTCCCCCCGAGGGGGCGGTCAGGGTGCACAGCATGGCGATGGTGGTGGTCTTCCCCGCCCCGTTGGGGCCGAGGAACCCGAAGGTCTCGCCCGCGGCGACCGACAGGTCGACTCCGCGCACGGCCGGCCCGCCCGGGTAGGACTTGGCCAGGGCGCGGGCATGGATGACCGGAGCGGCGGGCGTGTCGGACGCGGTGTCCCCGGCGGTCACGGCAGCGCTCCGCTCACCATGACCGGATCTGGTGACCATGTGGCCTTATCTCCTCTTTACCCGAGCCATTCACGGGCTTGTAAAAACCACCTGACGTTTCTCAGTGGACAATCGCCCCGACCATGTTACTCTTTGTAATTACAAGAACACCCCAAGCAACAGCAGGAGGTCTTCATGTCTGCTCTCCTCGAACCGCGCGACGCCGGCGCCACCAACCTGGACGCCCTGGCCGCGGTGCCCTCGGAGGCCCCCGCCCACCAGGCAGGAACCTGCACGGTCTGTCACTGGGGCTACACGATCCTGTGCGACGACTTCAGCACCAGGTCCTGACCTCCTGCCTGACGACCCGGTGAGCAGATCACCGGACGAAACCGAGGGGTCGCCGAGTTCGGCGGCCCCTCGGCCGCTGCACGGGCCACTGCCCCCGGCCGTGCCACCGGGAAGAGGTCACCGGCCCGCCGGGCGGTAACCGCGCACCCAACCGGCCGGCAGACGGCGAACCCCCGAAACGGCGCACGCTCCAGACGCATCGCCCGCAGCGGCCACCACGGCACTCTCCCGCCATCGCCCGACCTTGTGAACATGTGACCCCTTTTCCCCCGCTCGCACCCTTTGCGGATCCACAGGCGCCAACTGGCACGACCCGGATGGACATCCCACCCAGCGATGTTACGTTCTGTAATCGCAAGGACACGCAAAGCGACATCAGGAGGTCACTGTGTCCGCACTTCTCGAACCGCGCGACGCCGGCACCACCAACCTGGACGCCCTGGCCACCGTGCCGTCGGAGGCCCCGGCCTTCCAGGCGGGGAGCTGCACCGTCTGCCACTGGGGCCGGACGGTCCTGTGTGACGACTTCAGCACCCAGGCCTGACATCGCCTGACGCCCGGCGACCACACCGCCGGGCGAAACCGAGGGGCTGCCGAACTCAGTGGCCCCTCGGCCGCTTGCCCGGGCCGCCACGCCACCGCACCACCAGGAAGAGGCCACCCAACGTGTCCCACGCACCCGCCACCCCGACCGAGCAGGAACTGCGCGCCGAACTCACCGGCCCGGTCACCGGCGCCGGCCGCCAGATACACGCCCGCGGCGTCTGGCTGGCCGTGGACGACCCCGCCTTCCACCTCCCCCGCCAGGGCTGGAAGATCCACCTGTCGGCCCGGCCCGCCACCCTGCAGGAGACGATCCGGCGCATGCTGCCCGCCGTCCTCGCCGTCCCCTGCCACTTCAAAGTCGTCCGCTCCGGACGGCACCTGCAAGACCTCAACTCCGCCAACAACCACCCCGGCTCCATCGGCAAGGCCGTGACGATCTACCCGTCCCCCGAGGACGTGGCACCCCTGGCCCGCCGGCTCGCCGAAGACCTGGCGGGCATGGAAGGCCCCCGCATCTGCAGCGACCGGCGGGTACGGCCCGACGCCCCCGTCTACTACCGCTACGGCCCCTTCCACCCCTGCTACGACATCAACGACGACGGCGACCTGGAACTCGTGGTCACCGACCCGCAGGGCAACACCCACCCGGGCGCCGCCGACGACTCCTTCTGGCAACCCCACTGGTCCCCCGACCCGCTCACCGGCGCCACCCCCCACCCCGCACCGTCCGACGGCCCGGCCGCCCCCGTCCTGCTGGGCGGACGCTACCGAGTGGTACGCGGCCTGACCCGCAACGGAAAAGGCTGCGTATACCGGGCGATCGACACCACCGACAACCGGCCGGTGATCATCAAAGAGGCACGGGCCCACGTCAACGAAGACGCCCTGGGACGCGACTCCCGCCTGCGGCTGCGCAACGAACGGTACGTCCTGCACCTGCTGCGCGACCTGGACGACGTACCGAAAGTGATCGACCACTTCCGCCACGAAGACCGCGAATACCTGGCCATCACCGACCTGGGCGCCCTGGCCCTCGGCCAGGACGTCGCCGAGAACGGCCTGTACGTCGCCGACCCGGCACCGCCCGGACGAAGCCTGCGCGCCCTGGCCACGGCCCTGCTGGAACTGCTGGACCACGTGCACCGGCGCGGCGTGCTGGTCCGCGACCTGACCCCCACCAACGTCGTCCTCGACGACGCCACCGGCCGCCCCCGCCTGGTGGACTTCGAAATCAGCCACGCCGAAGACCCGCAACTGTACGGCTGGACCCCCGGCTACAGCCCGCCCGAACAGGAACGCGACGAACCGGCCACCGTCGAAGCCGACTACTACTCCCTCGGCGCCACCCTGTTCTACGCCGCCACCGGCCTGCCGCCCACCTGGATGACCGGCGACCCCGGCAACCACGACCCCCGCCGCGCCGCCGAAGTACTGGCCGGCCGGGGCGGCATGAGCGGGACGATCCTCGGCCTGCTCGACCCCGACCCCGCCCGGCGCCGGGCCGCCGCCGACGACATCCGCGCCGGCCGCTTCACCGACGCCCCGCCCCCGCCGCCGCCTTCTGCCCGGCAGCGGGCCCGCCGCCTGGAGGCGGCCATCGCCCACAGCCTCACCGAACTGTCCCGCCACGCCGCCGACCTCATGAGCGGGAAAGACTTCACCGGCGGCCTGGTGGGCAGCCCCATCAACCTCTACCGGGGCGCCGCCGGAATGGGCATGGAACTACTGCGGCACGACGAACCGTCCCGCGCCCTGGCACGCGGCCTGGCCTACTGGACCGGCGGCTTCCGGGCGCTGCGCAACGGCCGCCCGGGACTGTACACCGGCGACACCGGCATCGCCGTCTTCATCGCCGAAGCCGGGACGACCCTCGGCGACGAGACCCTCCTGAAGATCGCCGAGCCGCTGGCCCGTCCCGTCCTCTCCCGGATCACCGCCACCGACCAGCACACCGGACTGGCCGGCATCGGCACCGGCCAGCTGCTGCTGTGGCGGCTCACCAAAGACGCCGGCCGCCTGGAACTGGCCGACGCCTGCGCCCGGCGGCTCCTGGCCCGCGACCTGACGGCCGAACTGCAGGAGAACCCGCCCGACTACGCCGACTGCGGGGCGGTCTCCCGCACCCTGGGCTTCGCGCACGGCCTGGCCGGCATCGTCCACTTCCTGCGCGACCACCACGCGGCCACCGGCGAGACGGCCACCGAGGCCGCCCTGCACAAAGGATGCGACACGCTCCTTGAGCACCTGCCGCCGCTGCTGGAGGCCGCCCGGGCGGTATCGGCCAAGCCGATGCACGCCTCGTTCTGCCAGGGACTGGCCGGGATCGGCGCCGCCCTCGCCCGGACCGGACGCGACCTGGGCGCCGACGACCACCTGCAGGCGGCCCGCGAGGCCGCCGCGGCCTGCCTGGAGCTGGCGCCGCGCATGTACGCCCTCACCCAGTGCTGCGGGCTGGCGGGCATCGGGGAACTCTTCCTCGACCTGTGCCAGATCACCGGCGACCGGACGTACGCCCAGTGGGCGGACCGGATCGCCGACCTCATCCTCGCCCGCGCCGGCGGCTCCCCCGAGGCCCCGGTGTTCCCCGACACCTCCCTGCACGGAAGCAGCGGCGGCTGGTCGATCGGGACCTCCGGGGTGGTGTCCTTCCTGCGGCGGCTCGGCGACCCGGCCGCCCCGCGCCTGTGGCTGGACCCACCCGCAGGCACCGCCCGCTGACACCCGCAGCGCCCCGCAGCCCGGGGATCTCCTCCCGGGCGGCGGGGCGCTTCGCCGGTGATTTCACCGAAGCTGATCGGCGTACCGGTAGAGCGTCCACACGTCCCCGCCAAGCAGCGGGCTCCACAGCGTGGTGTTGGCCAGATCGGTGTTCGTGGTGACACCGCCGATGTAACCGAACCCGGTCGAACGGTCATAGGAGTCCAGCCAGGGACCGCCGCTGGCACCGGTGGTGAGCCGGCACGCCATCCGCATGCGCCGCCCTTCCGACCGGGTGACGCCTTCGCAGTAGTGCTGCCGGTCGCCCCGGTAGGGCGGCAGGAACGGGTAGCCGAGGACCGTCCGCCGCCTGCCCGTGGCGGCCCCCGGCCGGATGCCGTTGCCGCCGACCCTGTCGAGAATCCTGACGCCTCCGGACGAGGCCACCTTCACGAAGGCCACATCGTCCTCGGGCCGTCCATGGGTGATCCACCGGGAGGGGGTGACGAACCACTCCGCCCGCCACACCCCAAAGGGCCGCTTGCCCTGGTCATAGGAGGGGACGAAGATCCAGTCACGGTGCCAGCCGCGGCTGTACACGCAATGCCCCGCGGTGAGGAGCAGGTTCCCCGAGTCGCTGGCGACCACCGAGGCCGAGCAGGAGGAACGGCGCCCCGACGCCGCGTCGGTGAAGAACACCCTGCCCACCGCCCTGCTGGCCGGCACACCACCGGCCATCCCGGTCATCGTCCGCCTCGGGACGTCCGCGGGCACCGCCGGAAGCACCAGCCGCGCCGGCCCCGCCCGAAAGAGCGCACCGCCGGCCTGATCGCGGCGCTCGACCTGCGAAAGACGCCCGGCCTGCGCACCGGCCGGAGCCCGCACGGCCACCGGAGCCCACCTTCCCTCCGGGAGGACGGTCTCTTGCCCGACCGCGGGCGTCCACAGAGCACCCGCCAGGACGGCGCTTCCCGCTAAGGCTCCCGTCCAGTGCACCCTGGTGCCCACCATCGCCTTCTGCGCTCCTTTCGCATCTTCCGGCGATCCGCCCCTCGGTGACCTCCCGGCCGGATCTGTCACCGAGCGACAAACTTTAACTACCCGTCGTTACTTATAGATGACTCACAGTAGTTAAGATCTCCGGATGAGCAGTGACAGCCAGGAGTGAAAGCGACAGCGAGAAGGACCGTCCCGGCAGGGCACTCGCGTCTTTGACAAGCCCTCGGCTTCCCTAGACGGACCGGCGGCGCAGCGAACCCCTCAAGAAGCAGGCATCGAAGAAGAGGAGCCGTCCAGATGACGGATGATCCGCTCGGCGGTCTCCTGCAGATCGATGAGGGGATGGCGGATCAGCCGATCGGGACGAGGCTGCCAGGAAAAGCAGCCGGGCAGAACCCACACGTTGAGCCCGGGAAGCTCCAGCACCGACAGGGCACCGGTGCCACTGTGCCTGCCGTGCAGGCCGCGGCGGGCCAGCACCCGCATTAAGCAGCGCGCGGCGGCATCAGGGTGAACGGTGACCGTACGGCCGGGCCAATCGGGTGGCAGCGGCAGGGCGAACCAGACCGCCTTGCCCGGAACGGGAGGGTCGGCCAGCAGGGAACGGGACGGCCCATACCCCCAGTCGGCGGCGACCTCGGCGACCAGGGCCAGCCCTTTGCCGGACTCCTCCAGCAGGCCGCCCCGGCCGGGCCGGGGCGGCAGGGAGCGGGCACCGTCGAAGACGGAGACGACGAGCTGAGGGGCGGGCACGGTCCGCGCCCAGACCCACAGCTCCGGCGGGACGACCGGAGCGGCACCCGGTGCGGGCCGGGCATGCCGCAACGCGTTGGTGGCGATCTCGGACACGGCGAGCCTGCCGTCCTCGATCACCTCCTGGTCCAGGCCGAGAGCAGCCATGGCCTGTGCCAGCAGTGAGCGCGCCATCGCCGGCCCGCGTTCGTCAGGCGGCAGCCGCCAGGCGTGCGCACCGCCCGTGACCAGGGAGGTGGGGGGTTGATCTTGCGTCATCGGGAGTGACCTCCAGCGGTGGATCGACCACATGAACTCAGTGATCAGTCGATGACTTTCTGTACGCACCGGAGGTTCACATCGTGCGCCACCACATCAGTTTGTGCAACTGTTTCACTAAACAATTTCATGATCATTTACGGTGAATGTTCTGAAAGTGGTTGCGGGGCGACTACGGAGCGGTGATGCTCAGTCCCATGACCGTCAAGCCCCCGACCATCCGTGAACGCCGTCTGGCCGGCGAGCTGCGCAGGCTACGGGAAACTCAGACCACCTTGACCCTGGAGGAAGCCGCTGACCGGCTCGGCTGGAACAAGGCCAAGCTGTCTCGTATCGAGAACGCTCTCCGCCGGGTCTCGGCCGCTGAGGTGCAGCAGATGCTCACCCTCTACGGGGTGGACGGCCCTCGCCGTGATGCTCTCGTCGAGTTCGCTCGGACGGCCCGGCAGCGTGGATGGTGGGATGCCTACGCCAACAGCATGCCTCCGGCCTACGCTACTTACCTCGCGTTGGAGGCCGAGGCCGAGTGGGTCAACTCCTACTCGATGGGCTTGGTGCACGGCATGATGCAAACCGAGGCGTATGCCCACCAGGTCATCAGGTCGGTCCTGATGCGGCTGTCACCACTTGCCGAGGTGGAGCGACGAGTAGCAGCCCGGTTGGAGCGCCAGAAGGCATGGCTCGAACGCCAGCAGCCGACCCGGCTGTGGACGATCCTGGACGAGACAGCGCTCCGACGGGTCATCGGCAGCCCCGAGATCATGCGGGACCAGTACCGACGCATCATCGAATTGGCCGAGCTGCCGCACGTGATGCTCCAGGTCCTGCCACTTTCAGCGGGCGGACATCCAGGGCTGGTCGGCAGCTTCACCATCCTGGGCTTCCCCGAGCGCTTCACTCCCGACGTGGTCTACATCGAGAACATGACCAGCGCGCTGTATGTCGAGGACGAACGAGAGGTACACACCTACACGCTGGCCTTCGAGCAGCTGAGAGCCACCGCCCTCAGCCCCGACGACTCGCTCGCTATACTCAAAGAGCTCGCCGGACAATGACCCCAAAGGTGGGTACAAATGCCCAATCAGGACCTCGTTCACGTCACCTTCCGCAAGAGCAGCCACAGCGAAGGAGGCGGCTGCGTGGAAGTAGGCGCCCTCGGCCCCCAGCGCCTCATCCGCGACTCCAAGAACCCCCAGAAGGGCTGCCTGGCCATGGGGCCGGAGGCGTGGAAAGCCCTGCTGACGAAGATCAAGCAGGGCGCGTACGACCTCTGACCTCCGCCCCACGCCCGCACCAAGCCAGAGACCTTTAAGCTTTTGCCCCAGCATCACTGCCGCGCACGGACATCAGCGAAGAAGAGACACCAACAACATCGCCCGATATGTCCAGTTCGAAAGAAGTAATGAATTCCGGCATCTTCCTGAGGTAAACCCGCAGGTCAGCCAGTCTGCTCCCCGCGCACGCGGGGATGGTCCCGAGGACGCCGTGGAGGAGGCGGCAAAAAACTCCTGCTCCCCGCGCACGCGGGGATGGTCCCCAGCACGGCGAGTTCGGCCGACAGACCACGCACTGCTCCCCGCGCACGCGGGGATGGTCCCTGACCAAGCGGGGCGACCTGGCGCGCGCCGGCCTGCTCCCCGCGCACGCGGGGATGGTCCCCCATGGGTAGGGGCGGCGGGGCGTCGCCCACCACTGCTCCCCGCGCACGCGGGGATGGTCCCTCCGGGACATCGCCAAAAAGCCGGTCAATTTTCTGCTCCCCGCGCACGCGGGGATGGTCCCGGGGCGGGACGTACACCGGCGCCCGCCGGGACCTGCTCCCCGCGCACGCGGGGATGGTCCCGCGTCGACGTCGGGGCCCTGCTCCTCGACGATCTGCTCCCCGCGCACGCGGGGATGGTCCCACCGCGCGCCTTTCCAGCTTCAAGGCAAATCTCTGCTCCCCGCGCACGCGGGGATGGTCCCGGTTTCGATGTGGACGCGATCGTGGCCGACTACTGCTCCCCGCGCACGCGGGGATGGTCCCGACCTGGAATACGCCGCGCAGCGGCAGGCGATCTGCTCCCCGCGCACGCGGGGATGGTCCCTCCTGATGGGTCTCGCCGTAGACGTACAGCGGCTGCTCCCCGCGCACGCGGGGATGGTCCCGAGATCGACGTATGCGACTCGCCTCGTGACCTCTGCTCCCCGCGCACGCGGGGATGGTCCCTTGCCGCCGAGCTTGCGGGCGGCCGGGGGCAGCTGCTCCCCGCGCACGCGGGGATGGTCCCGGCACCGGCAGGGACGAACTGGTCGTAGCGCTCTGCTCCCCGCGCACGCGGGGATGGTCCCCCCATCACCATCACCAGCGACCCGCACCCGCGCTGCTCCCCGCGCACGCGGGGATGGTCCCCTCTACCGAACCGCCGGCGGCCGCTGGGTCCTCTGCTCCCCGCGCACGCGGGGATGGTCCCACGCGCTCCCCGCCGCGCTGGGAGGAGAGCATCTGCTCCCCGCGCACGCGGGGATGGTCCCGTGGCGGCCGTCTGGCACCCGCGCCCCGAGGTCTGCTCCCCGCGCACGCGGGGATGGTCCCTTTTTCGGTCCCTGGGCGACCAGCTGGCCGACCTGCTCCCCGCGCACGCGGGGATGGTCCCCTGGACAAGAGCCGGGCGAGCTCTCCCAGGGTCTGCTCCCCGCGCACGCGGGGATGGTCCCCCCGCGATGGCCTGAGCCAGCAACGACGGGCGCTGCTCCCCGCGCACGCGGGGATGGTCCCGCCCACTACGCGGCGACCGGTCGGCACATGGGCTGCTCCCCGCGCACGCGGGGATGGTCCCAAGCCTACGGACAACGAGCTCGGCGAAGTGCGCTGCTCCCCGCGCACGCGGGGATGGTCCCGGCGCCGCCGTCCGGGCCATCCGCCAACGCAGCTGCTCCCCGCGCACGCGGGGATGGTCCCGACGAACTCACGCATGGGGGTGCCTCCTGTCAGCTGCTCCCCGCGCACGCGGGGATGGTCCCGAGCGCCTGGAGAAGGCTCTGCGGGACTCGCTCTGCTCCCCGCGCACGCGGGGATGGTCCCTGGACAAGCGGCTGGCGGAAATGCGCGCTGAGCTGCTCCCCGCGCACGCGGGGATGGTCCCTGGCGTCCGGCATCCATCCGTTCGGCGGGCCGCTGCTCCCCGCGCACGCGGGGATGGTCCCGCCATCCAGGGGATTGGGGGGCGGCGCCGAATCTGCTCCCCGCGCACGCGGGGATGGTCCCCGGGCGGGATTTCACTGCCGAGGAGGTCCGGTCTGCTCCCCGCGCACGCGGGGATGGTCCTCTAGGCCAGCTCCTCATCCGCCGCCGTGTCCACTGCTCCCCGCGCACGCGGGGATGGTCCCCCCACGGGGAGCAGCGGAGGGTGGGCTCGCTCCTGCTCCCCGCGCACGCGGGGATGGTCCCCGTTCTGGCTGTGCCCGGGCCGGAGGTCGCCGCTGCTCCCCGCGCACGCGGGGATGGTCCCCTCCCGGCTTGTGGAGCAGTACAGCGCGGCGCCTGCTCCCCGCGCACGCGGGGATGGTCCCTGGTACCTGAGGACCAAGGATCAGGTCAGCATCTGCTCCCCGCGCACGCGGGGATGGTCCCCAGCCGCGCGAAAGGCGCGCCGCCGTCCGGCGCTGCTCCCCGCGCACGCGGGGATGGTCCCCTGGACGCCGTCAAGGCTGAAAAGGACCTGACCTGCTCCCCGCGCACGCGGGGATGGTCCCAGTTCGAACGCGCGGGTTCGCACTTCGCCGAGCTGCTCCCCGCGCACGCGGGGATGGTCCCGGTCACGGCCGGGTCCTCCCTAGTGGCTGAGCCTGCTCCCCGCGCACGCGGGGATGGTCCCGCGAGTTTGTGCAGGTCGCGCCGTCCCCCCTTCTGCTCCCCGCGCACGCGGGGATGGTCCCGGTAGGCGGTTGCGCGATGACGAGATCCAGAGCTGCTCCCCGCGCACGCGGGGATGGTCCCGAAGACGGCTCCAAGACGATGTGCTTCACCTGCTGCTCCCCGCGCACGCGGGGATGGTCCCGGTCAGGGCGCGGTCCTGGTGGGTGAGGAGGCCTGCTCCCCGCGCACGCGGGGATGGTCCTTGGCACATTGGCGCGCACGGCGATATTTGCCTCTGCTCCCCGCGCACGCGGGGATGGTCCCCGGGCGAGCTTGCGGAGTGTGGTGGGGCCGAACTGCTCCCCGCGCACGCGGGGATGGTCCCCGGCAAAAGCGCGTCCTGGCCGCTCGAAGCCCTCGCGGCCAGGGCACGCCAGCGGAACGTGACGATTCAAGTGCTGCCCTTCTCAGCCGGCGTGCACGCGGCTACCTGCGGCTCGTTCACCCTGCTCAGCCTGGACCTGGGCGAAGCCGCCGCATCCGAGTACGTCTATGTAGAAAACCGTGCAGGATCCTTGCTCATGGACAAAGCACGTGAGATAGATACCCATAGACTGGCTTTCGACTCCTTGCGAGCCCAAGCGCTGTCCCCACGGGAGTCGATCGCCTTCCTCGAAGATGCGGCCGCAGAGCTGGAATGAGACAGAAGGGCTGGCCTCATGACGAACCGCGGAACCCCTCCCGCAGCCTGGCGCAAGAGCTCCCGCAGCGGTAGCACTGGCGGCGAGTGCGTCGAAGTGGCAGCCCTCGGCCCCCAGCGCCTCATCCGCGACTCCAAGAACCCCCAAAAAGGCTTCCTGAGCATGCGGGCAGAGGCATGGACCTCCCTGCTAACCAAGATCAAGCAAGGCACATACGACCTCTAGACACTGCTTCCCCACACCCCACATTGGCATCAAGCAATGTGCTAAGCCCACTAGGTGCAATCGGTGGACGACGGGACGCTCCTCACCAGTAAGTCCAGCAAGTGGCGCAAGAGTTCTTACAGCCAGCCGACACAGTCGGATTGCGTCGAGGTGGCCCTGCTCGGCCATGTCGCTGCGGTCCGTGACTCCAAGACCCCCGAGAAGGGCTTCCTGACTATGAGGCCGGAGGCGTGGAAAGTCCTGCTGACGAAGATCAAACAGGGCGCGTACGACCTCTGACCTCCGCCCCACGCCCGCACCAAGCCAGAGGCCTTTAAGCTTTTGCCCCGGCATCACTGCCGCGCACGGACATCAGCGAAGAAGAGACACCAACAACATCGCCCGATATGTCCAGTTCGAAAGAAGTAATGAATTCCGGCATCTTCCTGAGGTAAACCCGCAGGTCAGCCAGTCTGCTCCCCGCGCACGCGGGGATGGTCCCCCCGGGGCCTAGGGGATCACCTGCCAGAGAGGCTGCTCCCCGCGCACGCGGGGATGGTCCCGGCCACACCGAGAGGAGATGACCGGATGTCCCCTGCTCCCCGCGCACGCGGGGATGGTCCCGAAGCGCGGGCCCTTGCCGAGCGACCGCCAGTCTGCTCCCCGCGCACGCGGGGATGGTCCCCATGAGTGTATCCGGACACCACGACAGTCCCTCTGCTCCCCGCGCACGCGGGGATGGTCCCTTACGACTGGAATCCCGGGGCTCAGCGTACAACTGCTCCCCGCGCACGCGGGGATGGTCCCCGGCGGTCCACCCACCGCTCAAGCGCGGAGACCTGCTCCCCGCGCACGCGGGGATGGTCCCGAGGCGACGATCGCGGCCAGGCCGCTGACGGCCTGCTCCCCGCGCACGCGGGGATGGTCCCTTGGATGTGGTCATCGCATGCCTCCAGGCACGCTGCTCCCCGCGCACGCGGGGATGGTCCCCGGGCGGCTCACAGGCCGCGCAGGGGGTTTTCCTGCTCCCCGCGCACGCGGGGATGGTCCCTACTGACCGCCTTGGAGCACAAGGCTCGTTACCTGCTCCCCGCGCACGCGGGGATGGTCCCTCTCGGCAACCGCGAGGACGGGCAGCGCGTCCCTGCTCCCCGCGCACGCGGGGATGGTCCCTTCGGCCCGGTGCCGCGATGTGCCCAGTCGTCCTGCTCCCCGCGCACGCGGGGATGGTCCCGATCGCTGATCGCCCATAGTTCCCCCAAAGAACTGCTCCCCGCGCACGCGGGGATGGTCCCTGTCCGGTGAATTTACTGTCGAAGCAAAAGCGCTGCTCCCCGCGCACGCGGGGATGGTCCCGCCGATGCTGGTGTCTTCCTCGGCCGCCGCGGCTGCTCCCCGCGCACGCGGGGATGGTCCCCACTAGGAAGGACCCGCCCGTGACCGCCGCCGCTGCTCCCCGCGCACGCGGGGATGGTCCCGATCGCTGATCGCCCATAGTTCCCCCAAAGAACTGCTCCCCGCGCACGCGGGGATGGTCCCGCCGATGCTGGTGTCTTCCTCGGCCGCCGCGGCTGCTCCCCGCGCACGCGGGGATGGTCCCCACTAGGAA
>Ga0207874_1002126_pt1 | contig 19738 bp, 6 predicted proteins | sample HigsolmetaAR201D_FD_184833 | JGI IMG/M metagenome (GOLD analysis project Ga0207874, IMG submission 184833) | Ionic liquid and high solid enriched microbial communities from the Joint BioEnergy Institute, USA - AR20-1-D (SPAdes) (version 2) ...
TATCCGCAGGACTGGCAGCCGGTGTGGACGCGGGACAACGTCGACGTCCCCGCGATGCCGAAGCCGCCCCGCGGCAAGCCGTTCCTCGATCCGACGTTCAAGACCTGCGTCGTCCGCGTGACGGACCACGCCGCCGACAAGCTCGCGGGGTTCGCTCGCCACGAGTACTCACGGCGTCAGGCGTTCAACGCGAACGACACGAAGCTCCTCATCACGGCGAACGACGGTACGTGGCATCTCTACGATGCGAAGACGTACAAGTGGATCCGCCAGCTCGAAGGCTTGGCCGGAGACGCGGAGCCGCAATGGCACGCGACGAACCCGGACATCTTCTACTTCGTCGGCAACAACGGCGTCGGCTGCCAGTTCTTCGAGATGAACGTCGCCACGGGCAAGTGGCGGACGGTCGCCGACTTCAACGGACGCATCAAGAAGCTCTGGCCGGGCGCCTTCGCCTGCTGGACCCACGACTACGGCAGCCCGTCCGCGGACAGCCGCTACTTCGCGTTCGAGGTCGCCGACGAGAACTGGAAGGGGCTCGGCGTCTTCACCTACGACCGCGAGACCGACCAGATCCTCGGGACGTTCTCCCTCCCCCCGGGCTCTCCCCAGCCGCTGCCGACCATCACGCCGTCGGGCAAGTACGTCGTCGTCTCGTGGGGCAAGGATGGTGGTGACACCGAACGCTTCACGCTCGACTTCAAGAACCGCATGAAGGTCACCAGCAAGATCGAGCACGCCGACATCGCGCTCGATGCCAACGGCGAGGACACCTACGTGTCCATCGACTACGACGCGAGCGGCGGGCCCATCTACATGGTGAACCTCGAGACGGGGAAGCGAACGGACCTCCTCCGCACGTACGTCAGCGGCTCGGCCACCGCGGTCCATTTCTCGGGCAAGGCCTTCCGGAAGCCCGGTTGGGTGCTGGTCTCGACCTACGCGGACTACGGGGCGAAGCAGTGGTTCCACCGACGCGTGTTCGCCATGGAGCTCACCGCGAACCCACGCATCGTCAACTTGGCGCACCACCACTCGGTCGCCGGCGGCTACTTCACCGAGCCGCACGCGAGCGTGAACCGGGACTTCACGAAGATCGTGTTCAACTCCAACTGGGACGTGAAGAGCGACACCGACATGGACACGTACATGATCCAGATCCCGCCCAACACGCTCGAGCTCGCGCACTGATGACGCGAGCGCGTCAGCGCGAGCGCGGACGACGGATCAGGGCCGCGAGGGGGAATCGCTCCTCGATCGTCGGCTCCCGCTTCGCCCCCGCGGTGTCGACGGCGCCGCGAGCCGCCTGCTTCAAGTAGACGTTCCTCTCGAGCAGACCGCAGAGCGCCCAGTACGGCGCCATGATCGCGCCGTCGAGGAAGCGGCTCCCGTAGATGTTTCCGAGGACGACGCAGACCGTCATCACGGTGAAGCCCAAGGCGAGCGCTTGGTCGTCGGGGTCCTCCGGGTGAGCGTTGTCGCGAAGGAATCTCGCGAGGGAAAAGCACGCCCGGATGAGAAGGAAGAGCGCGACGAGCCCGTGGGGGCCGTACTCGGCCAGCGTCCGGACGAAGAAGTTGTGGGCGTCCATGCCCTTGTGGCTCGAGTAGTTGCCGATCTCGCGCTTGAACCGATCGAGACCGATGCCCAGCGGGTTGCGCGCCCACATGGCCATCGCGCCGGCCCAGATCTCCCAGCGGCTCGCGGTGCTCGCATCCACCTCCACGCCGCCGCCTTGTCGATCCTCTTGGCGCGTCTCCTCGACGCGCTGGGTGACCGTATCGGGCAGGTAGCCCGAGAGCGAGACGAGCGTGACGCCCAGGACGATGGCGACGACCAGGTTCTTGCGAACGAGCAGCACCGTCGCCGCGAAGAGGACGATGAAGTACGACTGCCGCGAGTACGTCATGAGCGTGCCCGCAGCGAGCAAGATGATTCCCGCGATGGCCGCGATCCGCCAGAAGACCTGCTTCTTCAGGAACAGGGCGAACGCGACGAACATCGGCATGAACATCGCGAAGAAGACGCCGGCGGAGTTCGCCATCATCCAGTCTTCGCCGAACGGCCCCGAGGCGCGCTTGTACGGGTTGTAGGCGTCGAAGCCGTAGTCGAGCCCCTCGCGGAACGCCTCGAGGCCGGCGACGGCCGCGATGGTCATGATCCAGATGATGAGCCAGCGGACCGTCTTCGCGTCCTCCCGGCACCGCCGGTAGACGAAGTAGAAGAGCGGATAGAAGATGGCGTTCTTCAGGACCGTGAGGTCCGAGACGATGTCGGCGTACGCGCGGACCTGCGCCCAGAGGAAGGCCAGGACGAGCGCGCCGGAGAAGATGAGGATGCCCTTCTTGAGGATCGGCTCCTTCCCGTCCATCACGTCGGACCCGCCGCGCGTGGCGAGGAAGGTGAGGACGAAGAAGATGTTGACCGGCGCGACCGCGGGTATCCCGGTCTGCCATTTGAAGTGCAGCTCGTCGACGACGTAGAGGAGCAGGAAGAAGAGCAGCGCCTTCCGGATCATCGAGCGCCTCGGAGACGAGCGAAGGCCTTGCGCACGAGGGCCCGGCCGTCGGCGTCGATGACGACCATCGGGATCACGTAGAGCGGCGCGCCGACGATCATGCGCACGCCGACCGTGAGCAGGCGGCGCCCGGGGTAGATCCCGCGCAGCGCCCAATACATGAACAGCGACACGACGCCGGCACGGAGCATCGTCCCCCAAGGCAGGGCGACGGGCAGCAGGCGACGAGCGGTGAAGCGCAGCGCGGACGCGCTCGCCGCGTAGGAGACGAGCGTCGCGACGGCGGCGCCCGTGATGCCCATGCTCGGGATGAGGAGCAGGTTGAGGGCGACGTTGAGGACGGCGGACGAGAGGACGATCGTCATGACCGTCTTCGTCCGCCGGTGGATGAACAGCCCGGCGCCGAGCATGGGATTCGCGCCTTCGACGACCATCCCGGCGATCACCCACGGGAGGATAACCGATGCTTCCGCGTACTTCTCCGAGGCGAGGGCCGGGAGGAGGTCCGCTCCCACCGAAGCGAGACCCGCGATCACCGGCGCACCGAACAGGACGTAGGTCCGGAGCGATCGGTTGATGAACACCGTCGTCTCCTCGGGGCCCTGCCGATCGTACATCTGCATGTACATCGGCATGATCGCCGAGCCGATCGACGCGATGACGAGCCCCTGGACGTACTGGCAGAGGTTGTAAGCCGCGCCGTAGAGGCCGAGCGGGGCCTCGCCGAGGAGGCCCTCGATGACGTAACGATCGCCGACGGCGAGGACGATCCCGGCGAGCTCGTACCCGATCATCATCGGGATGCCGAACCTCAAGAGCTCGAAGTACAGCGGGCGCGAGAAGCTCGACGGGGTCGGACGCGGGCGGCTGCGATCGCCGTAGAGCACCCGAGCGAGGCCGAGGAGGACGAGCGCCTCGGCGACGACCTGAGCCGTGTAGAACGCATAGAGCGATCGCGCGATCAGGAGCACGGCGCCGACCATCAGGCCGACCGACACGTACTTCTTCGTGACCTGATACTTCATGAGCGCCGCGGTCCGCTGCTCGGCCTTGAGCAGGTTCACGAGGGCGCTCTCGACGACTTGCACGAAGACGAGGAGCGACGCGATCGCGACGAGCAGAGGGATCCTCCGATCCCCGAGCCACGAGGTGGGCGCGAGCTTCGATCCCACGGTGACGACGCCCATGACGACGATCGCGCTCCCCGCCATTCCGAAGAACGTCGTCGACTGGAGCTCGCTCATCGTGTAGCGGCTCTTGTTGGCGGAGATCTCGCTGTGGTACCGCACGATCGAGTGCTGCACGCCGAGCTTGCCGATCGCCACGGACACGGTGACCGTCGCGGCGACGAGGTTCATCACGCCGTACTCCTCGAGCGAGAAGACGCGCGTGAAGAGCGGGAACGTGACGAGGCCGGCGATGAGAGCGAACAGTCCCGAGACCGAATAGTGCGAGGCCTGGACGAGCAGGCGCTTGATCGGTGAGTCTCGGGACGCCATCGTCGGGCCGTTCAGGTCGGGGCGTTCTTCTCGAAGGCCGCCGTCCGCGCGGAGGCGTCAGGCGCGCGGGCTTCGGCGCCGCCGCGCAGCACGTCGAGGTAGGCGTCGACGGACGCGCGCTCGCTGAAGGGCTCGACGCGATGAGCGACGCGCTCGGGCCCGCGGTCGGCGTCCTCCAGCAGCTGGAGGACGGCCGCTGCGATCTTCGGCGCCGAGCGCATGGGCACGATGACGCCCGCGCCGGGAGCCGCCGCGAGCTCGATCGTCTCGCGCACACCGCCGGGGCAGTCCGTGCCGACGACGCGACAACCGCACGCCATGGCCTGGATGAGCGCTCCGGGGAGGCCTTCGTAGAGCGACGAGAGGACGAAGACCCGCGCGCGGCGCATGTAGCGGAACGGATTGACGTCGTAGCCCGGCAAGCGGACGTCCCCGGCGACGCCGAGCTCCTTCGCGAGCGCCTCGAGCGCTCCCCTCTCCTTGCCCTCACCGAGGATCACGAGCCGCGCCGGCCGCTTCGCGCGGACCTCGGCGAACGCGCGAATGAGGGTCGCGAAGTCCTTCTCCGGCGAGAGCCTCCCGACGCCGAGAATCACCGGAGGCGCGCCCGGTGCGAACCACGGATCGTCGAGCGGCTCGTTCGCCTTGGCCTCGAGCCCAGACTCGACGACCGGGTTGTAGATCGTCCGGACGTGCCCTCGCCGGAGCCCGAGCCCGGTGACGAGGTCGTCCTCGACGCTCTTCGACACGGCGACGACGGCGCTCGCCATCGGGTAGACCCGACGCATGAGCGCGCGCTGCACGTGCGGCCTGAGCCCGCGCATCTGGTCGCGCGGCAAGAGGACGCTCGCTTCGCGGAGGACGGTCCTCGTAGGCGTGCGCGCGAGCTTCACGGCCCAGACGGAGAGGATGTTCGCGTGCTCGAGCGTCGACAGGATCGCGTACGGACGCTCGCGGCGGACGTGGCTCACGAGCGCCGGCAGCGCCTGGATGCTCCGCCGCGCGCCGAGGTCGACGAGCCGGACGCCACGAGGCACGCGAGGCTCGAGCGGACCACCGGGGATGGCGACGACGAGATCCACCGCGTGACCTCGCGCCGAGAACGCAGCACCGAGCTGGAGCATGACGCGCTCCGCGCCGCCGTCGTCGAGCCGTGGCAAGAACAGCGCGATGTTCATCGGAGGTCGTCTCGTCGCATCAGCGGAGCCCCCATCGTTCGAGCCGGCGCGAGCATCGAGAAGTGGGCGAGCAGGAGGAGCGCTCTAGGGATAGCAGAACGCCGATGGTTCGTGGTGCCCGTGCTATCGTGACCGCCGCACAAGAGAGAGAAGACGCGTCGGCGAGCGACGCGCGCCTCTCTTCGGCAGAGCGAGGGTGACGTGCTCGTCAGGGACCTAAGCGAGTTCTTCTTGCCGATCCCGGTCTATCTCGTCGCCCTCCTGGTCGTGCTCTGCGTCCATGCGTTCCGCCGCCGCGGTTCGCGCCTCCGCCGCCTGCGCTACGTCCTTCTCGGGGTCGTCGTCTGGAGCTGGGTGTTCTCCACGCCGGCGTTCGCTCACGCGATCGCGCTACGCCTGGAGCGCGCGTACCCGCGCGTCACCGATCCCGCGCCGTCGGGAGATTCACTCATCGTGGTGCTCGCGAGCGGCTTCTCGATCCGCATCGACGGAGAGTGGCAGACCCGGCTCGACGCCGCCGGCTGGGAGCGGACGCACGCGGCCATCGCGCTGTGGCGACGCACCGGCGGCCAGCTCCTGTTCGTCGGGCAGCCGGGCGCGAAGGGCAAGCCGTCGGTCGCGACGGTGATGGCCGAGATCGCGATCGCGTCGGGCGTCCCCCGGTCGGCGGTGCACACGGAGAACGCGTCGCGGAACACGCACGAGAACATCGCGTTCAGCCGCGAGCGGATCGCCTCGCACCGGGGCAAGGTCTGGCTCGTCACGAGCGCGATGCACATGCCGCGCGCCATGGCCGTGGTCCGCAAGATGGGGCTCGAGCTGACGCCGTACCCGTGCGACTACCGAGCGACCACGGCGCGCCCTTGGTACGGCTGGATTCCGAACGCCGGAGCGCCGGCCGTGTTCTCCGACGCGCTCCACGAGGTCATCGGGCTCGTCTACTACCGCCTGCGCGGTCGCGCGGCGTGAGAGGCGTCTCGGCTCAAAAGCACGTCGGATGAAACTCGGCCGGCAGCCGAGGTCCCCGCCCCACGAGCGGGATGCGGGTGTGACGTCCGCGGTAGTTCTCGAGGCACGCGCGTACGAAGTCGGAATCCTCGTAGACGGGGCCGATCCGCTGCAAGACGAAGCCTGGACCCGAGCGGGGCGTGAGCCGGTTCCTGCCCCCGAAGAACGAGTAGACGCGCTCGTAGCCGACGCTCCGCGCGATGCGGATTGCCTGCGGGCTGCAGTGGGCACGCGAGCCGTACGGGATCGCGAGGCGCGTCACGGGTCGCCCGGTGATCCGCTCGAGCGCGCGCTTCGACTCGACGAGCTCGCGCTCGACCGTCGCGTCGTCCCAGGTACGCGACAGGTCGATGTGACTGACGGTGTGCGACTGCACGTCGAACAGGCCCGTCTCGACCATCTCGCGGAGCTCGGCCGACGTGAAGTTGCGGAGGCCCGAGTAGCCGCGGCGCCGGTCCTCCGGCATGAGATCGTCGGTGTCGACGTATCCGCTCGAGACGAAGAAGGTCGCCGGGATCCGGAGCGCCTTCAAGATGGGGACCGCATACGTCGCGTTGCACCCGTAGCTGTCGTCGAACGCGAGGCCGATGACGGGCAATTCGAGGCGCGCCCTCTTCAAGAGCTCGTCGATCTCGGCGAGGCTGACGAACGTGTAATGGCGCTGGACGGCGCGCAGGATCGCTTCGAAGCGATCCGGCAGGATCGTCATGTAGTGATCGGGCTGGAGCGCCGAGATCCGGTGATAGGAGAGGATCGGGATCGAGGGAGGCACCCTCGCCATTCGTTCGCGCAACGCGTGCAGAGTGAGAAAGGCTCGCGACGCGAGCTTCGCGGCGCGCGGGGCCGGCTTCCCGTACGACGTCGGTCGAGCGTGGGCCGCCATGGTCGAGAGAGTACGCGGTTTCGTTTCGGCGCGCGATGGATGCAACGTGCTTCATGTCTCGAACGTCGGCGACGCCCGAATGACAGGCGCGCCCCGTGATCGACGAGGACAGGGATCGACGATCGCTCGCCGCCGCTTCGGCCCGAGCGGAAATGTCGAACCCCCGACCAGCAGGTAGCGAAGTGCAACGACCCCGTGCGGCGTCAGCGGCGTCGATTGATGGTCGAGCGAAGAACCCGCCGACGCTTCGTCACACGGAGGGGTGGCTTTCCAATTTCTCTCGTTGACTCCATGATGCGCTACCGGTCTGCTGACACCATCCCCTGAAGTCTTCGAGGGAACGACTCGGGGAGCCGTTCGACTCGAAGCGAGAAATCGACCTTTCCGATGGACGCCCAAGACGAGATGCGTGCGGGACCGATCTCCGTCGTCCGCCTCTTCGAGCGACAGGTCGCTCGGACCCCCGAAGCGGAGGCGGTGAGGTTCGAGGGCCGCGCCCTCACCTATGGGGAGCTGAATCGGCGCGCGAACGGGTTGGCCGCGCTCCTGAGGAAACATGGTGTCGGCCGTGGAGACCGGGTAGCCATCGGCCTCGAGCGCTCCATCGAGGTCGCGATCGCGGTCCTCGCCGCGCTGAAGGCGGGCGCCGGGTACGTGCCGCTCGATCCGGCGTATCCGCGCGCGCGGCTGAGCTACATGGTCGAGAACTCGAGCCCGCGGGTCCTCGTCACGCAGCGGTCCCTCGCCTCGATCTTTCCGGCGCCGCCCGTCGTGCTCCTCGTCGACGAGCTGGATCGGCTCGACGGCGAGAACCCCGACGTTCCCGTCGGCGACGACGATCTCGCCTACGTCATCTACACGTCGGGCTCCACGGGGAACCCGAAGGGCGTGGCGATGCCCCACGGGCCGCTCGCGCGCCTCGTCCAGTGGCAGCTCACCGAGTCGCGCCTCGAGCCCGGCGCGCGGACGCTCCAGTTCGCGCCGCTGAGCTTCGACGTCCACTTCCAGGAGCTCTTCGGGAGCTGGGCCGCGGGCGGATGCGTGGTCGTCGTCCCCGAAGCGCTGCGCGTGGACGCGTCGAGGCTCCTCGAGCTCCTCGAGAAGGAGAAGGTCGCGCGCCTCTTCCTCCCCTTCGTGGCGCTCCAATCGCTGTGCGAGACCGCCGAAGCGCACGGGCGCTTCCCTTCGGGGCTACGCGAGGTCGTGACCGCCGGCGAGCAGCTCCGCATCTCCAATCAGATCAGGGCCTTCTTCCGGCAGCTCCCCGATTGTCGGCTCTTCAATCACTACGGCCCCTCCGAGACGCACGTGGTGACGTCGCACCCGCTGCCCGCGGACGTCGAGCGATGGCCGCCGCTGCCTCCGATCGGCAAGGCCATCCCCAGCGCGATCACGTACGTCCTCGACGCCGAGCTCCGTCCCGTCCCTCCGGGACAGGAGGGCGAGCTCTACATCGGCGGCGAGTGCTTGGCGCTGGGCTACCTGAATCGCCCGGAGCTGACGGCCGAGCGCTTCCTGCCCGATCCGTTCTCCGATCGCGCCGGCGCCCGCATGTACCGAACGGGCGATCTCGTCCGCGTCGGGGAGAACGACGATCTCGAGTTCCTCGGCCGCATCGACGGCCAGGTGAAGATCCGCGGCTACCGCATCGAGGTCGGCGAGATCGAGGTGGCGCTCGGCACGCATCCCGAGGTGCGCCAGGTCGCGGTGGTCGCGCGCGAGGACGTGCCGGGCGACAAGCGGCTCGTCGCCTACTACGTGTCGCCCGACGCTCGCTCCGAGCTGTCGGCCGAGCTGCGGCGTCACCTCGAGGCGCGGCTCCCGGCCTACATGGTTCCGACCGCGTTCGTGCGCGTGCCCGAGCTCCCGCGCACGCCGAGCGGGAAGATCGACCGCCGCGCGCTGCCGAAGCCGGTGGTGGAGCGCTCGGCGCTGGGGCTTCCGTACGTCCCTCCGCGTGCAGGCCGCGAGACCGAGCTGGCCCGGCTCTTCGCGGAGCTGCTCCAGATCGACGCCATCGGTGCCGAGGACAACCTCTTCGAGCTCGGCCTCAACTCCATCCTCTCCCAGCAGGCCGTCGCGCGGATCCGAAAGGAGCTCGGGCTCGACGTCCCGGTCATCCGCCTCTTCGAGCACCCGACCGTGGCGAAGCTCTGCGCGTCGCTCGAGCCGGCGACGGCGCGCGCCCGCAGGCGCAAGCGGCAATCCGAGGCGGGCGGCGCGATCGCCATCGTGGGCATGAGCGGCCGCTTCCCCGGCGCAGCGGACGTCGACACGCTCTGGAGGAACCTCTGCGCGGGCCTCGAGTCCATCACGTTCTTCGACGAATCCGAGCTCGATCCGCTGGTGCCTGCCGACCTCCGCAAGGACCCGCGCTACGTGCGTGCACGCGGCGTGCTCCCCGACGCGGACAAGTTCGACGCGGCGTTCTTCGGCATCAACCCCCGCGAAGCTGCGCTGATCGATCCCCAGCAGCGACTCCTGCTCGAGCTCGCGTGGGAGGCGCTGGAGCACGCCGGACATCCCCCGCGGCGATGCGAGGGCGCCGTGGGCGTGTTCGCGGGTACGCACAACAACACGTACTTCCCGATCAACCTGGCCCCACGGCCGGAGATCACGAACGGACCGGGCGCGTTCTCGGTCATGGTCGGCAACGAGAAGGACTACGTGGCCACGCGCGTGGCGCACCGGCTGGGGCTCGCCGGGCCGGCCATCAGCATCCACACCGCGTGCTCCACGTCTCTCGTCGCGGTGTGTCAGGCGGTGCTCGCGTTGCGATCGGGGCAATGCGACATCGCGCTCGCGGGTGGAGCGTCGCTGACGATCCCGCAGCGGAGCGGCCACCTGTACCAGGAAGGCGCGATGCTCTCGCCCGACGGGCACACGCGCGCGTTCGACGCCCAGGCCAACGGCACCGTGTTCAGCGACGGCGCGGGCATGGTCGTGCTCCGGCGCCTCGAGGATGCGCTGGAGGACGGGGACACCATCTACGCGGTCATCCGCGGCATCGGCCTCAACAACGACGGCAGCGAGAAGGCCAGCTTCACCGCGCCGAGCGTCGAAGGACAGGCCGGCGCGATCACGATGGCGCAAGAGGACGCGGACGTCGATCCGTCGACCATCGGCTACGTGGAGGCGCACGGCACCGCGACGCCGCTCGGCGATCCGATCGAGGTGGAGGCGCTGACCCGTGCCTTCCGTGAGAAGACCCAGGCGCGCGGCTATTGCGCGCTCGGATCCATCAAGAGCAACATCGGTCACCTCACCGCGGCCGCGGGCGTGGCGGGCCTCATCAAGGCGGCGCTGACGCTCCACCACGAGACCATCCCGCCGAGCCTGCATTTCGAGAGGCCGAACCCCGCCATCGATTTCGAGAGCAGCCCCTTCTTCGTCAACGCGGCGCTGCGCCCGTGGCGTCGCTCGGATCGACCGCGGCGCGCCGCGGTGAGCTCGTTCGGCGTCGGCGGGACGAACGCGCACGTCGTGCTCGAGGAGGCGCCGCTCCTTCCGCCGACCGAGCCGGCGCGCGGGCCTCAAGTGCTCGTCCTCTCCGCTCGCTCCGCGCCCGCGCTCTCGCGCATGGCGAGCGCTCTCGCCGCACGGCTCGAGACCGAGCCGTCGACGAACCTCGCCGATGCCGCCTGGACCTTGAACGTCGGCCGCGAGGCGTTCCCTCACCGCATCGCCGTGGTCGCGGACGACGCGGCGAGCGCAGCGGCGATCCTGCGAAGCGAAGAGACCGCCGCCGCGATCGCGCGGACGCGCCCGGCGCAGCCGAGCGAGGTCGTGTTCATGTTCCCCGGCCAGGGCTCGCAGTACGCCGGGATGGGCCGCGAGCTCTACGCGCTCGAGCCGGAGTTCCGAGAGGCCTTCGACGCGTGCGCAGAGGGAGCGAAGGCCGAGCTCGGGCTCGACCTCCGGGACGTCGTGTTCCACGGTGACGCGGAGGCGCTGCTCCCGACGGCGATCATGCAGCCCGCCATCTTCGCGATCGAGTACTCGCTCGCGCGACTGTGGATGAGCCTCGGCGTGACGCCGTCGGCGATGCTCGGCCACAGCATCGGCGAGTTCGCCGCCGCGGCGCTCGCCGGGATCTTCTCGCTCCCCGACGCCCTGCGTCTCGTCGCACGCCGCGGGCGGCTGATGCAGGAGCAGCCCGCGGGCAGCATGCTCTCCGTGCGGATGCCGTTCGAGGAGCTCCGCACGCGCATCCCCGACGAGCTGTCGATCGCCGCGGAGAACTCACCGACCGCCTCGGTCGTCTCCGGCCCGACGCCGATCGTCGAGGCGTTCCGACAGCGGCTCGAGAAGGAAGGCGTGCCTTGCCGCCCGCTCTTCACGTCGCACGCCTTCCACTCCGCGATGATGGATCCCGTCGTCGATGCCTTCCGCAAGGAGGTCGCCGCCGTCCCGCGCTCGGCGCCCGAGATGCGCGTGCTCTCGACGGCGACCGCCGACTGGATCGACGAGGCGACGGCGACGAGCCCCGACTACTGGGCGACACACCTCCGCCGGCCGGTCCGCTTCTCGGCCGCGATCCTGAAGGCGATCGACTCGCCGGCGCGCGTGCTCCTCGAGGTCGGCTCGCGGACGACGCTCGCCGCCCTCTCGCGCCAGCACCCGCAGCTCGCGAAGGCCGACAAGACCGCGGTCTCGTCGCTGGCGGACGATCCGGCGATCGAGGTGCGCGAGTTCCGGAAGGCCGCAGGGCAGCTCTGGGCGCACGGCGTGTCGATCGATCTGACGCGCTTCGACCGCCGCTCCTCGCGCCGCCGCATCCCGCTGCCGACGTACGCCTTCGAGCGGCAACGCCACTGGATCGACGCGCCCGCCACGGCAGCGCCGATCGTCTCGAGCGCGGTCGAGAGCGCGCCGGTCGCGGCCCACGCGAACGGCGCGAACGGCGCTCACGCCCCCGCCGCGCAGGCCGACGGCGGAGCGGCGCCGGATCGCCGTACGGCGCTCGTCGCGAAGCTCCGTTCGGTGTTCGAGAACGCGGCGGGCATCGACGTCTCCGATTCGACCCGGAGCTTCATCGAGCTCGGCTTCGACAGCCTCATTCTCACCCAGATCGCGCTCCAGCTCGGAAAGACCTTCGGCGTGAAGGTCACGTTCCGGCAACTGATGAGCGATTGCTCCACGCTCGATCGCCTCGCTGCGATGCTGGAGCCTCACCTGCCCGCCTCGGAGGCAGCAGCCGCACCCGCGAGCGCCGCCGCCTCGACGCCGGCGACGCCGCCTGCGCCCGTGCCCGCGGCTGCACCAACGCCCGCGTCTGCGGCGAGCTCCTCGGACCTCCTCCAGCGCATCCTCGATCTCCAGCTCCAGATGGCCGCACGACTGGAGCTCCTTCTCCGCAATCAGAGCGAGGGCAACAGCGAGCTCGCGCGGCTTCTCCAACAGCAGGCCGACGCCGGCGCGCTCCTCGCTCGGGCGGCCGCGGGCTCGGGCCGGACACGGAGCGGCGGCTCGAGCGCGATCGTCCTCGACGCGAGCCACCCCATCCGTCCCGGCGCGCGGCTCGGACGCACGCCGAACGGTGAGCCCGCTTGGTTCGTCCCGGATCCGAACCGCGTCGGACGATTCTTGAAGGTGGTCGGATGAGCGCAACGCTATCGACGTCGTCTCTCGAGCTGATCCCCGTCGACTACGACCCGTTCGCGAACGGCGAGCTCGCGATGGTCGTCCCGCCGACCGAGGCGCAGCGCGAGATCTGGCTCGCGAACGAGCTCGGAACGGAGGCCGCGCTCACGTTCAACCTCTCGGTCTCACTGCGTCTCCGCGGAGGCCTCGATCGAGACGCGCTCGCCGATGCGCTCCAGATCCTCGTCGACCGGCACGACGCCCTCCGCGCGAGCTTCGGCCCGGACGGCGACACGCTCTGCATCCGGAAGACGCTCCGGATGGAGCTCCCGACCACGGACCTGTCCGCGCTGCCGCCGGAGGAACGCGCGAAGGCCCTCGACGCACGCCTCCGAGCGTCCGTCGAGACCCCGTTCCGCATCGAGTCCGATCCGCTCTTCCGCGCCGAGCTGATCCGGCTCGCCGGTGAGGAGCATGTCCTCCTCCTCACCGCGCATCACATCATCTGCGACGGATGGTCGTGGGGCGTGATCGTCCAGGAGCTCGGTCAGCTCTACGGCCAGCGCCGCGGCGTCGCCGGCGCATTGGGGAAGGCGCTCCCGCCGGTCGAGCGCTTCACGGACTTCGCGCTCGCGGAGGTCGAGCACCTCCAGAGCCCGGAGCACGCGGCGGACGAGGCGTTCTGGCTCTCTCGCTTCGCCGACGACATCCCGGTGCTCGAGCTGCCGACGGACCGGCCGCGCCCCGCGTTCCGGTCGTTCGCTTCCGCGCGCGTCGACCACGTCCTCGACGCCGACCTCACCGCGCGCATTCGCGAGCTCGGCGCCCGCCGCGGCGCGAGCCTCTTCGCGACGCTGCTCGCGGGCTTCGCCGGGCTCCTCACGCGCATCACGGGACAGAGCCGCGTCGTCGTCGGCATCCCCGCGGCCGGACAGCCGCTCGACGGCAACACGAACCTCGTCGGGCACTGCGTGAACACGCTGCCGCTGCGCTTCGACAGCGACATCGGCCGGCCGTTCACGGAGGCGATCGACGCCGCGCAGGGCGTCCTCCTCGAGGCGCTCGAGCACCAGCGATACACGTTCGGCACGCTCCTGAAGAAGCTGCCGATCCGCCGCGATCCGAGCCGCGTTCCGCTCGTGAGCGTGCTCTTCAACCTCGATCGCGGGCTCGACCTCGACGCGGTCTTCCCGGGCCTCTCGCTCGAGCTCCACGACGTCCCGCGGAGCTACGACAACTTCGAGCTGTTCATCAACACGGCGCAGGTGCACGGCACGCTCCGTCTCGAGTGCCAGTACAACCGCGATCTCTTCGACGAGGCGACCGTACGCAGGTGGCTCGCCGCTTACGAGGCGATGTTCCGATCGCTCTGCGAGCGACCGGAGACGCTGCTCGGCGACGCCGAGGTGCTCTCCGCGGAGGATCGCGCGAGCCTCGAGCGATGGAACGGCACCGCCGTCCCGCTGCCGGCCGAGCGGACGCTCCCGGCGCTGCTCGCCGCGCAGGCCGCGCGCACCCCCGATCGCCCGGCGCTCCGCTTCGGCGAGCGGGTACTGACGTTCGAGGAGCTCGATCGGCGAAGCAACCGCATCGCGAATGCGCTCGTTCGCCGTGGCGTGCGGCCGCGCGATCTGGTCGGCGTCTACCTCGAGCGGCATCCCGATCTCGTCGCCACGATGATCGGCGTCCTCAAGGCGGGCGCGGCCTACGTGCCGATGGATCCCGCCTACCCGCTGGAGCGCCTGCGCTTCATGGCCGAAGACGCGAAGCTCGCGCTCGTGGTGAGCGAGAAGGATCTCGCGTCCGCGCTCGAGTGGCCGGCCGACGAGCTCCTTCGCCTCGACGCCGACGAAAGCGAGCTCATGTCCACGCCGGATGCCCCGCTCGCGTCCGACCTCGCCACGCCGGACGCTCCGGCGTACGTGATCTTCACCTCCGGCTCGACCGGAAAGCCGAAGGGCGTGGTCGTCCCGCACCTCGCCGTCGTGAACTTCCTCGCGAGCATGCGGAAGGCGCCGGGCCTCGTCCCCGACGATCGCCTTCTCGCGGTCACGACGACGTCGTTCGACATCGCCGTCCTCGAGCTCTTCCTGCCGCTCACCACCGGCGCGCAGATCGTGCTCGCCACGCGCGACCAAGCGCTGTCGGGCTCGGACCTCGCGAGGCTGATCGAGGAGCACGGCGTCACCGTCATGCAGGCGACGCCCTCCACCTGGCGTCTGCTCGTCGAGGCCGGCTGGCGAGGCAGCCCGCGCTTCAAGGCGCTCTGCGGCGGCGAGGCGTTCCCGGCCGATCTCGCGATCCAGCTCACGGCGATCTGCGGCGAGGTCTGGAACATGTACGGTCCGACCGAGACCACCGTATGGTCGACGTGCGCGCGCGTCACGCTCACGAACGGCACGCCCGATCTCACGATCGGCAAGCCGATCGACAACACGACCATCTGGGTGCTCGATCCGCGAGGTCGGCGCTGCCCGATCGGAGTGCCCGGCGAGATCTACATCGGCGGCGACGGCGTGACGATCGGGTACCTGAACCGCCCCGAGCTCACGGCCGAGCGTTTCGTCCCCGATCCTTTCGAGCCTCGCGGGAGCGGCGCGGCTCCACGACTCTACCGAACCGGCGATCGCGGTCGCTGGCGATCGGACGGACAGCTCGAGCACCTCGGCCGGCTCGACTCGCAGGTGAAGGTCCGCGGATACCGCATCGAGCTCGGCGAGATCGAGGCCGTGCTCGCGAGCCATCCGTCCGTCGGTCGCGCGGTGGTGGTGACGCACGAGGTGCGGCCGTCCGACGTCCGCCTCGTCGGATACGTCGTCGCCGCTCCCGGCCAGCAGGTGGACACTTCCGTGCTCGTCGAGCACCTGAAGTCCGCGCTCCCCCACTACATGGTGCCGCAGCACCTCGTCGTGCTCGACGCCATTCCCCTCCTGCCGAACGGGAAGGTGGATCGTCGCTCGCTGCCGGCACCTCGAGACACGGGCGCGCCGCGCTCCTTCGTCGCGCCGCGTACGCCCGTCGAAGAGGCGATCGCCGAGATCTGGTGCTCCGTCCTCGGGATCGATCGCGTGGGCGTCGACGACGACTTCTTCGACCTCGGCGGCCACTCGCTGAGCGCCTCGCGCGTGATGACGCGCGTGCGGAAGAAGTTCGAGGCGGACGTACCGCTCCGCGTGATCTTCGAGGGCCGCACGCTTCGCGCGCTCGCCGAGGCGGTCTCGGCGGCGACGGGCAAGGCTTCGAAGCCCGAAGAGCCGGCCGCCACGATCACCCCCGTTTCGCGGGCGGCGCCCGTGCGCCTGTCGTTCTCGCAGCGGCGCATGTGGCTGCTCCATGCCCTCGATCCGGGCGGCGCCGCCTACAACGTCTGGCTGGCGTTCGACCTCCGCGGCGCGCTCGACCGCGCCGCCCTCGCCCACGCCCTCGAGCGCTTGTTCGAGCGGCACGAGGTCTTCCGGACCACGTTCCGCATGGACGACCAGGAGCCCGTCGCGCTCGTCGCCGAGCGCACGCCGGCGGTGGCGATCGAGGAGATCGATCTCCGGAACGCACCCGACCGGCACGACAGAGCGCGCGAGGAGCTCCAGCGGATCGCGAGGCGGCCGTTCGATCTCACGACCGGGCCGCTCCATCGCATCGCGCTCGTCCGGCTCGGCGAGGCGGAGCACCAGCTCCTCCTCGTCATGCACCACATCGTCGTCGACAACTGGTCGCTCGGCATCCTCAAGCGCGAGCTCGAAGTGATCTACGACGCGCTCGTGCGCGGCCAGGAGCCCGTCCTTTCCGAGCGCACGATCGACTTCGCCGACTACGCCGCCTGGGAGCGGAAGGCCTTCGAAGAAGGAAGCTTCGCTTCACAAGTGGAGTTCTGGATGGAGCGGCTCCGGGGCCTCTCGCCGCTCGATCTGCCTCAGGACACCACCGTCCTCCGCCGCGAGTCGGCACGCGGCGGCGTCGTCCGCGCGGCGCTCTCGACGGAGCGGCTCGAACGCCTCCAGCGCTTCTGCACGCGACGCGGCCTCTCGCCGTTCATGGTCATGCTCGGCGCGTTCCAGTGGTTCCTCGCGCGCTACTGCAACCAGACGGACATCGCCGTCGCCTCGCCGAGCGCCAATCGATCCATCCCCGAGGCGGAGCAGGTCGTCGGCTCGCTCGTCAACACGCTCGTCATGCGCACCGACCTCGACGGCGTGAAGGCGTTCGATGATCTCCTCGAGCGCACCCGCGACACCGTCCTCTCCGCCGTCGCGCACCAGGACGTCCCTTACGACTACCTGATCGACCGGCTCCGCGCGGAGGGCGTGATCGAGAAAGGGTTCGACCTCCGCGTCTTCTTCAACGTGTTCAATGCGCCGCAAGACGAGCTGCGTCTCCATGGCGTCGTGGCGACCGACCTCGCCGTCGACGTCGACGCCGTGCAGTTCGACCTCGCGCTCGACATCGACGCGAGCGTCGCGAAGACCGCGACGCTGACGTACGCGAGCGAGCTGTTCGAGCGGACCACGGCCGAGCGGATGCTCGAGGGCTACCTCGCGCTCCTCGATCGGCTCGTCGACGCTCCCGAGCAGCCGCTCGGGTCGATCGGCCTCGCGCTCCCGCAGGACGTCGCCGAGATGGATGCCTGGAACGCCACGCGCGTCCCGCTGCCCGACGCGCGCACCATCCCGGCTCTCCTCGGCGCGCGCGCTCTCCTCTGCCCGCAGGCGACCGCCATCATCGGGACGGGCGAAGGCTCGGTGACGTACGCCGAGCTCTGGGCGCGCGCCCACCAGTGGGCCCACCTCCTCCGCGAGCGCGGCGTCCGCCGCGGCCACCTCGTCGGGCTCTACGTCGATCGCGGCATCTCCATGGTCGTCGCGCAGCTCGCCGTCCTCCTCTCCGGCGCCGCGTACGTCCCCCTCGATCCGGCGTACCCCTCCGAGCGTCTCCAATTCATGATGGACGACGCCGAGCTCGAGCTGCTCCTCACGCACTCGTCCCTCGCCACGACGGTGCGTTGGCCGCGCGAGCGGACGCTCTTCATCGACATCGACGCTTTGCACGCCGAGGAGGCCCCCACCACGCCGCCGGCTCCCGATCCGACCGCGGATGCGTGCCCCGAGGACCCGGCGTACGTCATCTACACCTCCGGCTCGACCGGCAAGCCCAAGGGCGTCGTCGTCCACCACGAGGCCGTCGTCAACTTCCTCGCCAGCATGGCCAAGAAGCCGGGCCTCTCGAGCGACGATCGCCTCCTCGCCGTCACCACCCTCAGCTTCGACATCGCCGTCCTCGAGCTCCTCCTGCCGCTCTACGTCGGCGCCTCCATCGTCCTCGCGAGCCGCGAGGAGGCCTCCGACGGAAGCCTCCTCCGTGACCTCATCGCCGAGCACGGCGTCACCGTCATGCAGGCGACGCCTGCGACCTGGCGCATGCTCGTCGAGGCCGACTTCCGCGCGAAGCCCGGCTTCAAGGCCCTCATCGGCGGCGAGGGCCTTCCCGCCGACCTCGCGCGCGAGCTCCTCCAGCGCGTCTCCGAGCTCTGGAACATGTACGGCCCCACCGAGACCACCGTCTGGTCCACGTGCTGGAAGGTCGAGAGCCCCGAGCGCGGCATCTCCATCGGCCGCCCCATCGACAACACCGAGATCCACATCCTCGATCCCGGCGGCAACCGCTGTCCCATCGGCGTCCCCGGCGAGGTCTTCATCGGCGGCGACGGCGTCACGCTCGGTTACCTCCATCGCCCCGAGCTCACCTCCGAGCGCTTCGTCCTCGACCCCTTCCGCCGCGACGGCAAGCGCATGTACCGAACCGGCGACCGCGGCCGCTGGCGCCGCGACGGCCAGCTCGAGCACCTCGGCCGCCTCGACTTCCAGGTCAAGGTCCGCGGGCACCGCATCGAGCTCGGCGAGATCGAGTCCGCCCTCATGAGCCACCCCGACGTCGCGCGCACCGTCGTCATCGTCCGCGAGGACCGCCCGGGCGACGCCCGCCTCGTCGCCTACGTCGTCCCGCGCGAGGGCGTGAGCACGCTCGCGCCGGAGACGTTGCGCGATCACCTGCGGACGACGCTGCCCGCGTACATGGTGCCGCAGCACTTCGTCGAGCTCGCCGACATCCCGCGCCTGCCGAACGGCAAGATCAACCGCGCCGCGCTCCCCGCGCCTCGAGACACGGGACCGCAGCGCGCCTTCGTCGCTCCGCGTACACCCGTGGAAGAGGCGATCGCCGAGATCTGGCGCTCCGTCCTCGGGATCGAGCGGGTCGGCGTGGACGACGACTTCTTCGATCTCGGCGGCCACTCGCTCAGCGCCTCGCGCGTGATGGCGCGGCTGCGCAGCACGCTCGACGTCGATCTCCCGCTCCGGACGATCTTCGACGCGCGCACGCTTCGCGCGCTCGCCGAGACCGTCTGCGCGGCGAAGCCCGAAGCGGCCGCGCCTCGGGCGGCGGCTGCCCGACCGCCTGCCGCCACGATCACCCCCGTCTCGCGGGCGGCGCCCGTGCGCCTGTCGTTCTCGCAGCGGCGCATGTGGCTGCTCCACGCCCTCGATCCGGGGGGCGCCGCCTACAACGTCTGGTTCGGCTTCGACCTCCGCGGCGCGCTCGACCGCGCCGCCCTCGCCCGCGCTCTCGAGCGGGTGTTCGAGCGGCACGAGGTCTTCCGGACCACGTTCCGCATGGATGGCCAGGAGCCCGTCGCGATCGTCGCCGAGCGCACGCCCCCGGTCGCCGTTCACGAGATCGATTTCCGGCACGTGCCCGACCGGCACGAGAGGGCTCGTGCGGAGCTCCAGCGGATCGCGGCCCAGCCGTTCAACCTCGCGACCGGGCCGCTCCACCGCGTCGCGCTCGTCCGGCTCGGCGAGACGGAGCACCAGCTCCTCCTCGTCATGCACCACATCGTCGTCGACAACTGGTCGCTCGGCATCCTCAAGCGCGAGCTCGAGACGATCTACAACGCGCTCGTGCGCGGCCAGGAGCCCGTCCTTTCCGAGCGCACGATCGACTTCGCCGACTACGCCGCCTGGGAGCGGAAGGCCTTCGAAGAAGGAAGCTTCGCTTCACAAGTGGAGTTCTGGATGGA
>Ga0207874_1002127_pt1 | contig 19730 bp, 13 predicted proteins | sample HigsolmetaAR201D_FD_184833 | JGI IMG/M metagenome (GOLD analysis project Ga0207874, IMG submission 184833) | Ionic liquid and high solid enriched microbial communities from the Joint BioEnergy Institute, USA - AR20-1-D (SPAdes) (version 2) ...
CGCGCGCTGGTGCGCTTCGCGGGTCTGCGCAAGCGCCGGGTGCGGTGAGGGGTGCGGCTATGTCGTTCATCTGGCCCGCGATGCTGGCGCTGCTGCTGCTGCTTCCGCTGTGCGTCGTGCTGTACGTCCGGATGCGCCGCCGCCGCGATGCGCTCGCCGCACACTACGGCAGCCTGGGGCTGGTGCAGGGCGCCGGGCGCCCGCTCGGTGCGCGGCGGCACGTGCCGCCGGCCCTGTTCCTGGTCGGCCTCGCGATCCTGATCGTCGGGCTGGCGCGCCCGCAGGCGGCGGTGAGCCTGCCGCGCATCGCCGGCACGGTGATGCTCACCTTCGACGTGTCGGGGAGCATGGCCGCCGAGGACATGGAGCCGACGCGCATGGAGGCGGCCAAGGCGCTGGCGCGGGAGTTCGTGGCCGCCCAGCCGCCCGGCGTGCGCATCGGGGTGACGGCGTTCAGCGAGGGCGGCCTGACGGTGCAGGCGCCCACCGACGACAAGGACGCCGTCCTGGACGCGATCGGCCGCATCAGCCCGCAGCGCGGCACGTCGCTCGGCCAGGGGATCCTCGCCGCGCTCGCGGCCATCGCGGTCGAGGCCGGCGAGACGCCGCAGCCCACCGGCAGCGACGCCCCGACGCCGACGCCGGTTGCGCCGGGGGAGATCGCGCCGGCCCTGATCGTGCTGTTCAGCGATGGCGAGAACACCGCCCCGCCCGATCCGCTCGAGGCGGCCCTGGCCGCGGCGGACCGCGGTGTGCGCATTCACACCGTGGGGATCGGCACCACGAGCGGCATCCCGCTCGAGGTCGAGGGCTTCACCGTCCACACGCGGCTGGACGAGGCGACGCTGCAGCAGATCGCCGATATGACCGGCGGCGCCTACTACGGCGCCGAGCGCCAGCACGAGCTGGACACGATCTACCAGGACCTCGCCAGGCAGCTGGTGGTTACGCCGGAGGAGACGGAGATCACGGCGCTGTTCGCCGGCGCGGGCATCCTCGTCCTGCTGGCCGGCGCGCTCTGCTCGCTGCTGTGGTTCGGCCGCGTGGCGTGAAGGGCGTGCGCGGCCGCTTCACCCGCGCCGCCAGAGGCTCTGGAGGCGTGCGGCCCTTCGGGCCGTTGCGAAGGGCGGGCACAACCGGGTCGCCCGTGTGACCTGAGGGTAGTGGGTTCCAGAGAGCGTCGCCTTCTGGGACCGATGGCCAGGAGGGGAGGATGGAACTGCTCTGGCCAGCATCCCTGCTGCTGCTCGGCGCGCTGCCGGTCATCGCCGCGATCTACATCTGGGCGCTGCGGCGCCGGCGGCGGTTCGCGGTGCGCTACTCCAGCCTGACGCTGGTGCGGGCGGCTCTGCCGCGGCACTCGTGGGTGCGGCGCCACCTGCCGTTCGCGCTCTTCCTGCTGGCGCTGGCGAGCCTGACGGTCGCGCTCGCGCGCCCGGTGGCGACGGTGCGGGTGCCGGCGGGGCGGGCGACGATCGTGCTGACGCTGGATGTCTCGCGGAGCATGCTCGCGGACGATATCGCGCCCAGCCGCATCGCGGCCGCCCAGGAGGCCGCGCTGTCGTTCATCGAGCGCCAGGAGCCCGGCACGCAGATCGCGATCGTCGCCTTCTCCGGCTTCGCCGAGCTGGTCCAGCCGCCGACGGATGACCAGCGGGCGCTGCGGAGCGCGATCCTGAGCCTCAACACCGGCCGCAGGACCGCGATCGGCAGCGGGATCCTCGAGGCGCTGGATGTGATCGACGGGATCAGCGAGGACACCGCGCCGGGCGGCGGCGCTGGCCTCGGTGGCGGCGGGGCTGCGCCCGTGCCGCCCGGCACCTACGCGCCCGACATCATCGTGCTCCTCACCGACGGCGTGAGCAGCACTGGCCCCAGGCCCCTGGATGCAGCCCAGCGGGCCGTCGAGCGCGGCGTGCGCGTCTACACGATCGGCTTCGGCACCGAGAGCGGCGGGCTGATGCCGGGCGGCTTCGACCCGTGGGGCGGCGGGGGCTTCCGGCGCGGGATCGACGAGGCGACGCTGCAGCAGATCGCCGATATGACCGGCGGCGCCTACTACGCGGCGGAGAGCGCCGATCAGCTCCAGCAGGTGTTCCGGGAGCTCCCGCTCACGCTCGTGACGAGGGAGGAGACGACGGAGATCAGCGTGGCCTTCATCGCCCTCGGCGCGCTGCTGGCCGCTCTGGGCGTCGGGCTGTCGCTGGCCTGGAACCGCATCCCGTAGCCGGCCGGCTGTGTAGCGGAGGATGGGTGGGCGAGGCGGAGTTTCAGTTCACCGAGGCGCTTGCCGCCGCGGAGCGCGCGCTCGGAGCAGAGCTGGGCGGCGAGGTGGCGCTCGGGCGCCCCGAGGTGCTGCGCGACGCGACCAGATGTGTGGTGGCGCGCTGCCGGGTGCGCGCCGCGGCCCCGGCGCCGGCCACGGTGGTGGTGAAGGCCCTGCGCGACGACGCGGCGACCGGGTTCACGGAGTGGGCCAGCCTGCTCTTCCTCGCGGATCAGCCCGGGGCGGCGGGGGTCGCGCCGCGGCTGCTGGCGGGAGACGTGGCGCGGCGGGTGATGGTGCTCGAGGACCTCGGCGCGGGCGAGACGCTGGAGGATGTGCTGGGCGGCCACAGCCCGAGGCGCGCGTTCGCCGCGCTCCGCGGTCTCGCGGGCGCCATGGCCCGGCTGCACATCGCCGATGGCGAGGAGCGGTTCGCTGCGATCCGCGCCGCACTCCCGGCCGCAGCGGGGCTCGGGCGCGGCGCCGAGGCGGAGCGCTGGCTGGCCGGGCGCCCGGCGATTGAGGCGTGGCTGGCCGCCACGGGCGTGCCTGCGCCGCGCGGCCTCGGCGGCTGCATGGAGCGGCTGGCCGCCACGTATGCCGAGCCGGGGCCGTGGCTGCGCTTCACCCACGGCGACCCGGCGCCGAGCAACAACCACCTCGCCCGCGGGGTGGCCCGGCTGGTCGACTTCGAGTACGGCGGGTTCCGCCACGCGCTCTACGACATCGCCGCCTGGAACACGCTCTGCCCCCTCCCCCGCCCCGCGCTCCGCGCGATGCTCCGGACCTTCCGCGCGGTGCTCGCTGAGACTCTGCCCGAGGCGGCGGACGACGCGGCGTTTCGGCGCGAGTGGGCCGCGATGTGCGCCTTCCGCGCTCTGGCGATCCTCATGTGGGTCTCGCCCGCCGTGCTGGATGCCGACCGGCCGTGGGTGGGCGAGTGGACGGCGCGCGGCGCGGTGCTGGCGGGGCTGCGGCGGCTGCGCTCGGTGGCGGCAGGCGCCGGCGAGCTCGCGCCGGTGGCTGAAGCTGCCGCTGGGCTGGTTCGGGCGCTCGACAGCCGCTGGGGCGAGCTTGCCGCCCGGCGCGATCTGACCCCGCGCTGGCCGGCGCTGGAGCGCGCGGGCCCGGCGAAACCATAGGCACCGCCGAGGACAGAGGCGGCGCGTACTGCGCGCCTGAGCCCGCCGGCAACTATCCTGTCTTACTCCACCAGAAGGCTTCCAAACAAAGAGACGAGTCCACAGTCAAGCCTCCTCGCCTGTAAGCTGCGCGGGCTAGCGCGACCGCGAAGCGATGGCCCTGGACGGCGTGTAACGCTCTTCTGGCTTCCGCATACAGAGCGCAAGAGCCCACGTTCCAGTTCTGGAAGCTACCAGGTTGGAACGCCCGCGCGTATCCCTTCCCGGCGTGCGGGCGTTTCTTGGAGTGAGCACCACATCGCCCGCGGCCTTGGAGCGCGGCTGCAGCCCTGTTCCCGTTTCGATGCGCTACTGCGTCGCACCCAAGCTTGTGGTGGGTGCACTGCGGTGCTATATTCGTCACGAGAGGTGGCGTTCCTACCGGCAACGGAGCGGCCATGCCCGACGCTGTAGCTCCCAACCTGCTAGCGAATCTGCCTCGAACGGAGCCCAGCCGCCCTCTTCCTCGCCAGCGCGGAGTCGCCTCACCCGAGCGCCAGCTGATCGCGCTCACATGTCCACATTTGTGCAGGCAGGTCGCTGGTATTGTGATGACAACATGGGATGATCGACATCGAAGGGGCGCCTGAGACAGTGAGCCTGTGGGGAGAGAACGACGTGCCGAGCGTTCGCAAGAAGGCGCCCTCAGATGGAGCGCCACCTGAGCAGGCGCCGCTCACGCTCGATACGCCCGCCGCCAGCGGCAGGAACGGCGAGAGGCCTGGGGCGTGTAGAGCGCGGTCTTCAAAAAGGTTCAACGCATGCAACGTTCTTCGCCCACAGCCAAGTTCCGCCTGACCGCCTCAGCCATCGCTTCGCACTTCAAGCACCGCTGCGACCGTCTCTTCCGCTGGAACGCTGTCGCGACGGCGCATCGCGGCAAGCCGGGCATCGGCTGGAATGTCCCGCGCCGCGCCCGCGAGCACAGCCGCCCGGGTATCGCGCTCCTCATGGCGGCCGGCGATGAGTTCGAGATCGGGCGTGTCCAGGCGCTGGAGGCGGAGATCAGCGCCCTCTCGCCGGCCCCCGGCATCGAGCAGCGCATCCATTACGCCATCCAGCCCGACCGCGGCCGGCAGCGCGTGGCGCCGCTGCCCCTGCCCGACGCTCTGGCGCTCCTCCGCCAGCCGAGTGTGCCGCGCTTCATCGCGCAGATCGAGATCGACCTGGGGCCGCATCCCGCGATCGCGGCGCAGTTTCTCCAGATGTTCGGCCTGGACCCGGACGCCATCGAGCTTGGGGTCAGCCGCCCGGATCTGCTGGAGGTGCTGCCGCCCGATGAGAGCCACCCGCACCGGCGGCTGCGGGTCTGGGATTTCAAGGGCAGCCAGGTCGCGCGCCACGAGCACTTCATCCAGGTCGCCTTCTACACCATGCTCCTCGAGGCGGTGCTGTCCTGCTCCGACGTGACAGGCTACGCGGTCGACACAGAGCACGGCGTGGTCGAGTCGCGCGCCGAGCGCACAACGTTCGACCTCGCACCGTACCGCCTGGCGCTGGCGGACTTCCTCCGCAACCGTGTGCCTGCGCTGCTGGCGCTCCCCGCCGCCGACGCCCACTTCCACGTCCACGAGGGCTGCGTGCTCTGCGAGTACATGGACGAGTGCCGCAGCCGCGCCGACGCCGCCGACGACCTCTCGCGCATCCCGTATATCACCTCCGAGTCGAAGCGCCACCTGCTCGCGGCCGGCTACCGCAGCCGGCGCGACCTCGTCCCGCTCGACCCGGCGACGCGCCAGGAGGAGATCGAGCGCCTCCGGTCGCTGAGCCACGACCTGTCGACCAACGTCGCCCGCTACATCGCCGCTGCCCAGGCGCTCGACGATGGCGAGCCGCGCGTGCTGGAGAAGCACACCTTCCAGATGCCGTGGTACGAGGACGTGCGGGTGGTGCTGTGCGCCGAGCAGGACGCGGTGACCGGCACCTGCTTCGCGCTCGGCATCAAGACCTACGAGGGCTGGGATGCGGCGGCGAACCGCCCGCTCGGGCAGGAGCACGTCTTCATCGCGCAGGAGAAGGGCGATGAGGTGAGCATCCTCCTGCCCTTCCTCCAGACCCTCAACCGGCTGCTGGAGCGCGTCCACCAGGAGAATGCGAGCATCCGCGCGCAGGCGCCGGAGAGCGACCCGCAGGTGAGCGCCGCCGAGGCGCAGGTCGCCGCGGCACAGGCGGAGCTGGATGCCTTCAGGGCGCGGCACGAGGCGGATCTGCGCCGGCGTACCCCCCAGGGAGATGCCCTGCGCGCCCAGCGCGAGGCCCTGCGGCAGCGGGTGGAGGCGGCGAAGAGGGCGGCGAAGGACGCCCGCACCAACTTCTTCAAAGCGCAGCGGCGGGCGCAGAAGCGGCTGCACTTCTACCTCTACGACACGCTGGACGCGCTGGTGCTCAAGAGCCTGATCGAGCGGCACCTGTTCGACACCGAGCCGCCGGAGCTGCTCGCCGAGCTCGGCAACCTCGTCCGCCTCTTCCCGCCCGAGTCGGTGCTGCCGGACGCCGACACGTTCCGCACCATCCCGGCGACGGTCGTCGTGCAGATGCTGCGCGCGCTGGTGGCGCTGCCCGTGCCGTACGGCTACGACCTGCGCAGCGTCTCGGAGATCTACCAGCCGGAGAGCGGCGGCTTCCAGTTCCGCACCCCCTACGGCTTCAGCTGGGAGCACTCCAACCAGATCGCCTTCGAGCGCATCCACGATGTCTGGAACGGCACCGAGTTCCGCTACCAGCAGCGCGGGACCGCCCGCGTGCTTACGCCATCCGACATCCTGCAGGAGATCGACAAGGCCGTGCGCGCCAAGCTGCGCGCGACCGACTCCGTGGTGCGCCGGCTGAAGGCCGACCTCGGGCCGAAGGGGCAGCTGCTGCTGCGGAAGGAGCCGTTCCAGCTCTACACTGCCGGCGACCCGCTCCAGGTCCAGATGTTCGAGGCGCTGCGGATCTTCACCGCGCTGGAGGTCTCGCTCGCCGAGCTAGAGGTCAAGCGCGTCCATACGCTGCCGGTGAGCGACCGCGTCGCCAGCTTCGTGTGCATCCACGGCCTGCGGGCCGAGACCGACACCCTGGGCGCTGACGGCACGATCTGGTTTCGCTTTGACCCGGCCGCCTCCGACACCAAGTTCGAGCCTGGCGACTTCAACTTGGTGCTGACGCCGGCGGACGAGCCGGCGATCCTGCTGTCCGACATCGACGGCGAGCTGTTCAACAGCAGCAGCCGCTGGCGCTACGCCCCCTACAAGGTCAAGCTGGTCGCCTACGACCTGCACTCCTCGCCGCCGCGAGTGCAGCTGGCGCCGGACAACCCGCAGCCGTTCATGAAGCACTTCGACCCGGCCCGCACCTACGTGCTCGACCAGCTCTTCGTGGACTACAACTCGGCCAAGGTCTTCGATGTCTTGAAGCGCCTCGCCTCCGACACGGAGCAGACCGGCCACATCCAGTCGCTGCTGGTGCGCGGCACGATCGACGGCTGGCCGCCGCTCATCCCCGATGTCGCAGCGCTGGAGCGCCTGTTCCGCGAGCGTCTCGCCGGCGCCGGCGCAGATCCCGATCGGCTCCTGAACGCAGGCCAGTGGCGGGCGTGGCGCGGCGTGTTCCGCGAGCCGCTGACGCTCGTCTGGGGGCCGCCGGGGACGGGCAAGACCCACACGATCGCGCACATCCTGGTGGGGTATGCCCTTGCGGCGCGGCTGCTCCGGCGCCCGATCCGGGTGCTCGTCTCGGCCTTCACTCACCACGCGATCAACAACGTCCTCAAGAAGGTCGCCGAACTCGCGGATCGCTACGGCATCAGTGCCGCGGACCTCCAGATCGCCAAGATGCAGCGCGGCGGGCCGGCGGACGCCGACGCGACCCTTCCGGCTCGCGTCACCATGCTCGAGCCAGATGACTTCTCGCCGACTCCCCAGGCCGAGACCGCCTGCACGGTGATCGGCGCGACCGTCTGGGCCGTGCACCGCGCGATGTCCGCGGCCGGCGGCGTGGTCCAGTCCTGGTTCGATGTCGTCCTGATCGACGAGGCGTCGCAGATGAAGCTCCCCGACGCGCTGATCGCCTTCAGCGCCAGCGCGCCAGGGGCGAACATCATCCTGGCCGGCGACGATCGCCAGCTCCCGCCGATCATCCACGGCATCTACCCGGAGGAGCACGCGCACATGCTCACCTCGGTCTTCGCCTTTGTGCGCGACCGGATCGAGCGCCAGCGCGACACGCGCCCGGACCTCGAGGCGCGCATTCTGTTCCAGCTCGAAGAGAACTTCCGCATGAATGAGCCGCTCACGGCCTACCCGCGCGACGTTCTCTACAACGGGCGCTTCTTCTCAACCCAGCCGGATATCCGCATCGCGACCGCAACGCCGATCCCGGCCGACACCGACGATCTGCTGGAGTTCCTGCTGCACCCGGATCGGCCGGTTATACTGGTGCGCTACCAGCCGCCGCGGACGTTCACGGCGCGCAACCCGCTCGAGGCCCAGATCGCGGCCCGGCTCGTCGCTCGGCTGCGCGACATGCTGATCAATCCGCGAACCGGCAGGGTCTACACGCCGCACGGCCTGGAGCGTGACGGGGTGGCGATCCTCTCGCCGCACCGCGCGCAGAATAGCACCATCCGCCAGGTGCTGCGGGCGTACGGGTTCGGCACCGACGCGCAGCCGCTGCCGCTGGTGGACACGGTGGATAAGCTCCAGGGCCAGGAGCGCGATGTCGTGATCGTCTCATACGGCGTGGCTGACAGCGAGTACGCCGAGGGGGAGGCTGAGTTCCTGCTGAGCAGCAACCGCTTCAACGTCGCCGCGACCCGCGCCCGCCACAAGCTGATTGTGCTGTGCGCCGACACCGTGCTCGATGTCGTGCCGACCGACCAGCAGGTGCTGCTCGACGCGATGATGCTCAAGGAGTTCCGGCGCTACTGCGACAGCGGGCACCGCGTGTTCCCCTGGGTCGATGAGGGCGGTGCGCCGGTGGAGTTGCACGTGCAGTGGAAGGAGTTCGGCGCGTGAGCTCGTCTCGTGTACCCTCAGCGGGGCGCCGCCAGCGCCGGCCGGATGTCTTGCTCTCGCCGCTGCGCTATCCGGGCGGCAAGCGCCGGCTCGCGCCCTACGTCGCGGAGGCGCTCCGGCTCAACGGCCTGCGCCCGAGGCTCTATGTCGAGCCGTTCGCCGGCGGCGCGAGCGTGGCGATCCAGCTGCTCCACGAGAACCTGGTCGAGCAGGTCGTGCTGGGCGAGAAGGATCCGATGGTCGCCGGGTTCTGGAAAGCCGTCTTTACCGACCACGAGCAACTGATCGCCAGGCTGCAGAAGCTCAAGCCGACGCTGGAGAACTGGGAGTACTACCGGTCCATGCGGCCGCGCACGGTCCTCGGGTGGGCCGTCAAGTGCCTGTTCCTGAACCGGACGAGCTTCTCGGGGATCCTCAGCCCCACCGCCGGGCCGATCGGCGGCCGTAGCCAGGCGTCCGAGCACCGGATCGACTGCCGTTTCCCGGTGGAGCGGCTCGCCAACCGCATCAGGCAGATCGCGGCCTTTGCCGATCGGGTGCTGCTCGTGCATGAGGGTGACTGGCGGGATCTCATCGAGCACGTGCAGAAGCTGGGCTACGAGCGCGACCAGGTCTTCTACTACCTGGACCCGCCGTTCTACGAGAAGGCGGATCGACTCTACCGCTACTACTTTCACGAGCGCGATCACCAGGAGCTGCATGACACGCTGGGCAAGCTGGGCGGTAATTACATCCTGAGCTACGACGCCGCGGAGCCGATCGTCAGGCGCTACAGCGCTCACGCGAACGGCACCAGACATGTGGAGCTGCTGTACTCCGCTACGCGAAGGGGCGAGCTCATCAAAGCGCGCGAGCTGATCGTCTCGAATCTCCCGCGCCTGCCGGAGCACACGCGCCTGTGGCGCTCGAAGCGCGAGGCGGTCTCCCACGCGCTGCGCGCTCCGGACGAGAGCGTGGCGGCGATGGAAGCTGTGGCGCTCGATGGTCGCGAGGCGCTCTTCCTGCCGGCTGCGCTCGCGGACGCGCAGGTGTCGCCGGCGAGCCTCGATGTCCGCTGAGCTCACACAGGAGCCCAGCGCACGGGCGGCGATCGGCCGGCCGATCACCGCCCGTTGATTCATGTGGCGGTGGAGTCACGCAGCAGCGCAACGCGCGCAGCCGTTCGCCCGGTGCGGTGCGTCGGACCCCACGAGGAAGTCCGGGGGTGCCGAGATCGCTAGCGACCCTGCGCAGCTCGATGGCGATCGCCGGCCGTTCGCCGGGCAGAAGGTCGGGCGCAACCGCGTGCTCTCGCTGGACAACGAGGGTACAATGGGCGAGGATCGCTGGGAGGTCGAGGGTGCGCCGCCCAGCCACCAGCTTCGGGGACCGGGCGAGCGTGCTAGGCCGCTGCCGCTGAACCGCGCCTCGCGTGCGATCTGGTGGCAGTAGCCGCCTGGTGCAGTGCCAGGCCGAAGACAGCTACTTCAGGATGCACTGCGCGAGCATCTTCTGGACACCGATAATATCTGTGCCGCGCTTGAACTCGCGCTGGATGGGGACCGGGTTGCTCGAGACGTAGATCTTCATCTCCGCATCGCCGTCGAACGTGCCTGCGGTCTCCACAGAGAAGTGGCTGATGGACTTGTACGGGATCGAGTGGTACTCCGCCTTCTTGCCCGTGATGCCCTGCTTATCGATGAGGATCAGGCGCTTGTCGGTGAAGATGAACAGGTCACGGAGCACGCGGAACGCTCGCAGGAGTTGTTCGCCTTCGGCGAGGACCGCATCCATGTCCTTCTGCAGCGCCTTGATGTCGACTTCAGATGCGTTTCCGAACAGCCCGTGGAGCATTGCAACCTCCTGATAGTCGTCGCAGCTGCCTGTGATCCAGTATAGGGAGCGTGCGGCAGCTTGTCGAGATACGACGCGAGATGAGCTATCAGGTGATGCGGCGAGGTGTGGCGCGAGGCTGCCCGGCTCCAGGGTGGCTGCTCGTCCAAAGACATCGCCGGTGTGAGGGCGGGCTGCGACCGCATTCGGGTCGGCTTCGCCGCCTTCACACCGGCGGAGCGGCGCCAGGCCTACGAGCTGCTGGAGTCTCGGGTTCGGCCGGCGGCCGAGGATGGCATATAGGGCGCCTACGCGGAGCGGAGCCTCGATGCCCGGCGACTAGGGGTCGCGCCCGTCCGCGGAGCGCCGTCTTCTGGAGGGGCTACGCCGCCTCCCGAAAGTACTCTCCACTCATCAGCTCGAAGACCAGCTGGTCGAGGGTGACTTCGGCCTCGTGGTAGGTGCGGGCGAAGCCGACGAGCTCGCCGTCGAGGTACATTGCGTAGTCGTGGGTCTCCCGGTCGTACACTATCTCTTTGCGATACATGTCTGTCCTCTTTCTTGGGCGGGATGCCCCCGCAGTACGCGTGTGCTGCTGTCGTAGAGTATAGCACAGTTGTTCTAATCATGCAAGTCCTTTGTACAGGAGCTTCTGCATGGATCAGCCCTACGAGATCGAGGCCAAGTTCGTCCTGCCGGAGGCCCGCGCGGCCGCGCTCCTGGCGGAGCTGCGCCAGCTCGGCCCCTACACGCTCGTGCCGGCGGCCGACGAGTCGCAGCGCAACACGTACTTCGACACGGCCGACCTCGGCCTGGCGCGGCAGAACGCCGGGCTGCGGGTGCGCGAGCTGGGCACGCGGCGCATCGCGACCTTCAAGAGCGGCGGGCAGGTGCAGGCGGGGATCCACATGCGCGGCGAGTGGGAGCAGGAGCTCGGCGACGACGCGCGCGTGGGGGAGGACGGCCTGAGCCTGGAGCACTGGCCGCCCGGCCCGGTGCGCGAGATGGCGCTGCGCGCGACGGGCGGCGCGCGGCTCCTCCCGGTCGTGCGGGTGCAGACGCTGCGCCGGAATCTGCACGTCTCGCACGGCGACCGGCGTGTGGCGACCCTGAGCATCGACGAGGGGGTGATCGCGGCGAACGGCCGCGAGCTGCCCTTCCGCGAGCTGGAGATCGAGCTCTACGGCGAGGGCGAGCGCGCCGATCTCGATCGGCTGATCGCGCTGCTGCAGGGCGAGCTGCCGCTGGAGCCGGAGGACCGCAGCAAGCTGGCGCGCGGGCTGGAGCTGCTCCGGGAGGGAGATGGTGGGCGGCGGCCGGCCGGCGACACGGACGCTCGATAGCGGCCGCCCGAGCTGATCTCAGGCTGGAGGACGTGCGTGATCGACCGTCTACAGAGCTACATGCGCGAGATGGCGCGCGAGCAGTACGAGGCCGAGCGCGTGCCGCCGTTCACCGCCTTCTTCCACCAGCGCGAGCTGCTGACCTACCTGAACTACGCGATCCCGGACGAGCCGGCCGGCGGCGACCTGACCGAGCCGGTCGCGCGGCTGCGGGCGGCCTACCGGGCCAGGCACCGGCGGGCGCGGCTGGAGTTTATCGAGGAGTTCGCGCCGGATCTCGGGCCGGCGCTGCGGGCTGCGGGGCTGGTGGAGGAGGCGCGCCAGCCGCTCATGGTCTGCACGCCGCAGAGCTGGCGCGACCCCCCTGCGGTGCCGGGGCTGCACATCGTGATGCTCACCGCCGACTCAGCGCTCGAGCTGGTGAAGGAGCACCTGGCGACGAACGAGCGGGGCTTCAACCCGGGCAGCAGCAGCCTGTACAGCGACGAGGACGCCGAGCGGTTCCGGCGCGGGCTGGCGCAGGGGCGCGCCTTCACCGCCTACCTGGACGGGCAGGCGGTTGGGGTCGGCATGTTCAACCCGCCGCGCGACAGCCTGGCCGAGCTGGTCGGCATCGCGACGCTGGAGCCGTTCCGGCGGCGCGGGATCGCTACGGCGGTCACGGCGCGGCTGGCGCGGGAGGCGTTCGCGATGGGGGTCGAGGTAGCGTTTCTGACCGCGGCGGACGAAGCGGCCAGCCGGGTGTACGAGCGCGCCGGGTTCCGCCGGATCGGCACCATGCTCGCGTACATCGAGCCGCTTGGCTTCTTCTAGCCCGCGGCCTCGTCCGCCTCGGTGAGGCCCGCCGCCCGAAGTGCCTCGTCGAGTTGGTCGCCTCCTGCCACGCCAGAACAGTGGCAACAGGTGAGTCCATGAGCGCTTCTACCTCCTACGCCGTGCCGATCTTGTCGATGACAGGACTTACGCGGTGATCCATCCTGCACCCAGGCGTGTTCCGCAGGTGCTATGCCCTGCACCACCTGCGCCAGGGCCTGCCGCCTTGGACCCGCAAGAGAACGAGTGCCGTGCAGTCTGCCCGTCGTCATGCCCACCTCCACCGATGCCCGTGCCCCAAGCACAGACTGATGCGCTGCAACGCAACGGGCAGTGCGGTTAAGACGTGCGGCTGGTGTGCTGAGGCATGACAACGGGCGAGCGATGGGAGGCGGCACCGCTTGCGGGGATGGTTCGGAAGGGGCTGCACAGCCCCTTCCGGCGGGGGAGAGCGCGAGAGGGGCACCGGCCCCTCTCGCCCTGAAGCACGCTCTGACCGCACCGCGTGCCTCCTGTCGATGACATCCCGCAGAGCGAGTATAGCCCGAGCCGGCTGCCAAGCAATCTGATCGTCCGGACAGGCCGGATCTGGCAGAGCAAACCCACTTGCCGCGACGCCGCGCGGCACGTATAATAGCCAGCGTCTCATTCGCAAACTTGTGCTACTACACAGGGGGATCGCGCCCCCACCTCCGCGAGGCTCCGATGATCCCACGTAAGATCGCGCTCCGCAACTTCATGTGCTACCGCGAGGGGCTGCCGCCGCTCGACCTGGACGGCATCAACATCGCCTGCCTGGCGGGCGAGAACGGCAGCGGCAAATCCGCCCTGCTGGATGCCATGACCTGGGCGCTGTGGGGCGAGGCGCGGCTCAGCTCGGACGAGCTGATCGCCCTGGGCGCCGCCGACATGGAGGTCGAGCTGATCTTCACGCTGGATGGGCAGGACTACCGCGTGATCCGCAAGCGCAGCAAGGGCAAGCGGGTCGGGCAGACCTGGCTGGAGTTTCAGGCGCGCAACGGCGAGGGCTGGAAGCCGATCGGCGAGAGCGGCGTGCGCGAGACGCAGGAGGCGATCAACCGCACGCTGCGGATGGACTACGAGCTGTTCGCGAACTCGGCCTACCTGCGGCAGGGCCACGCGGACGAGTTCACCCGCAAGGAGCCGGCGCGCCGCAAGGAGGTGCTGGCCGGCATCCTGGGCCTGCAGGCCTACGAGGAGCTGGAGGCGCGCTCGAAGGAGCGCGCGCGCAGCCTGGACGGCCAGGTGAAGAGCCTGGAGGGCCACGCGGCCGCGCTGCGCCAGCAGGCGGAGAAGCGCGAGGTGTACATCGCCGAGCTGCGGCGCGCCGAGGAGCTGCTGGCCGAGCTCGAGGCGCAGGTGGCCGCGGCGCAGCTCGCGCGCGACCAGGCGGCGGAGCGGGCGCAGGCGCTTGAGGCGCGCCGCGCCCTGCGCGACGAGCGCCTCCGCCAGCTGGAGCGCCTGCGCAGCGACTGCGAGGCGCTGCGGGCCGATGTCGAGAAGCGGCGGCGCGGCGTGTCGCGGGCGCTGGAGATCATCGAGCGGCGCGAGGAGATCCTCGCCGGGGCCGCGCGGCTCCAGGCGGCGCAGGCCGAGCGGGTGCGGCTGGAGGGGCTGCGCGATGCGTACGACGCGCTGCAGGAGCGGCGCGCGGCGCAGCTTGAGGCGCTGCGCGAGGAGGAGGCCCGCCTGCGCGCCGACCTGCGGGTGGCCGAGAGCGAGCTGCGCAGCCTCCGCGAGCGGGCGGCGCGGCGCCCCGCGCTCGAGAGGAGCCTCGAGGAGCTGCGCCGCCAGCTGGACGGCTTCGGCCCGATGGCCGAGGAGCTGGCGCAGGCGCGCGCCCGGCGCGCCGACCTGCGCGAGCGCATCCGGTCGGTCAACGAGCTCATGCGCCAGCGCACCGAGCTGCAGGGCAAGATCGAGATGCGGCGCGACTCGCTCGTGGCGAGCCGCGAGGAGTTCAAGCGGCAGCTCCGCAAGCTCGCCGAGGAGACCAGGGACGAGGGGCGCTGGCGCGATGAGCTGGCGCAGGCCCGGAAGGAGCGCCAGCGGCTGGAGGCCGACGAGCAGCGGCTGGAGGAGCAGCGGCGCCTCGAGCGCGAGCTCGTCGAGCGTGCCGGCTCCCTCGGCGCCGAGATCAAGACGATCGAGGCGCGCGGCAAGGAGATCCGCCAGAAGATCGACATGCTCGCTGGCGACCTGAAGACCTGCCCGCTGTGCGGCGGCGAGCTGACCGACCGCTCGCACATCGAGGCCGAGTACGAGCGCGAGCGCCGCGATCTGCTGGCGCAGCACGGCGCGACCAAGCGCGAGCTGGAGTCCGTCAACGCCCAGGCCCAGGCGCTGCGCGCCGAGATCGACGCGCTCGAGCGGCGCGTGGCCGCCAAGGCCGAGGTCGCGGCGCGCGTGGCCACGCTGGAGAGCGAGCTGCGCAAGATCGAGGAGCTGCGCCGTCAGCAGGCCGAGCAGCAGCGCCTGCTGGACGACGTGCAGCTGCAGCTGCTCAGGGGCGACTACGAGCGCGGGCTCAGGCAGGAGCTCTCGCGGGTCGAGTCTGAGATCGCCGGCCTCGGCACGCTGGACGCGCTGGAGCGCGAGATGAACGCGCTCGAGGCGCGCATCGCCACGCTCGAGCAGCGCGCCGCCGAGCAGAACGACATCCAGGTGAAGATCAAGAGCGCCCAGCAGGAGATCGCGCGGATCGACGCCGAGGACCCGGCCATGCACGAGCAGGAGCAGCTCGCCGCGGCCCTCACCGCGCGCCTGGCCCAGGGCGACTTCGCGCACGAGGCGCGCGCCGAGCTGGCGCGGCTGGACGCCGAGGTGGAGGCGCTCGGCTACTCGCGCGAGCGCTACGACGCCGCCCGGGCCGAGGTGGAGGCGCTGCAGGGCTGGGAGGAGCAGCAGCAGCGGCTCAGCCGGGCCGAGGAGTGGCTGGCCGAGCACCGCGAGGGGCTGGCGCGCGATGAGGAGAGCCTGCGGCAGCGCGAGGCCGAGATCGCCGCCGCGGAGGCCGAGCTGCGCTCGCTCGACGAGGAGCTGCGGCAGCTGGCGCCGGCTATTCGCCAGCGGGACGAAGCCGCCGCCGAGCTGAGGCGGCTGCAGGAGGCCGTGGCCGTGCGCCAGAAGGACCTCGGCGAGCGCCAGGCGGACCTGCGGCGCAGTGAGGAGGCGGCCGCCGAGCTGCTGCAGGTGGAGGGGCAGCGGCGCGCGCTGATCGAGCGCAAGAGCCTGTTCGACGAGCTGACCCAGGCGTTCGGCAAGAGGGGCGTGCAGGCCATGCTGATCGAGACCGCCATCCCTGAGATCGAGCGCGAGGCCAACCGCCTGCTGGCGCGCATGACCGACAACCAGATGCACCTGACGTTCGAGACGCAGGCCTCGACGAAGAAGGGCGACACGGTCGAGACGCTGGAGATCAAGATCGCGGACGGGCTCGGCACGCGTGTGTACGACGCCTACAGCGGCGGCGAGGCCTTCCGGCTGGACTTCGCCATCCGCATCGCGCTCGCCAAGCTGCTCGCCAAGCGCGCCGGGGCGCGGCTCGAGACTCTGGTGATCGACGAGGGCTTCGGCTCGCAGGACGCCCGCGGCCGCGAGCGGCTGGTCGAGGCGATCACCTCGGTGCAGAACGAGTTCAAGCGCATCCTGGTGATCACTCACATCCAGGAGCTGAAGGACCTGTTCCCGGTGCAGATCGAGATCACCAAGACGCCCGCCGGAAGCGTGTGGCAGATCGCCTGACGCGCCGCCGCCGTCGGAAGTCAGGGCCGCATGCCCGGCGCGGTTGCTTTCTGCCGGAGGGTGTGGAGGGCGCAGGCCCTCCCTTTTTTGCCGCAGGAAAGGGAAGCTTCTGGGGCGGCTTCGCCTCTCCAATTTCTCCAGCGGGTGCGTGGCGTGGCCGCCGCGCCCCTTGTGTCACGAAGAGGATGGCCGACGTGAGCGGTGAGACGGCAGGAGCGGTGGTCGGGCTGTGGCGCTACCCGGTCAAGTCGATGCAGGGCGAGGAGCTGAACGGGACGGCGGTCGGCGCGCGCGGCCTGCTCGGCGACCGGGCCTACGCGGTGGTGGACCGCGCGACCGGCCACGTCGCCAGCGCGAAGCACCCGCGCAAGTGGAGCCGGCTCTTCGCGTGCCGCGCCGCGTTCGCCGCGCCGCCGGCGCCGGACGAGCCGCTGCCGCCGGTCTGGATCACGCTCCCCGACGGCGGCGTGGTGAGCAGCGAGGAGCCGGATGTCGACCGCGTCCTCTCCCGCGCGCTCGGCCGCGAGGTCATGCTGGCGAGGGAGGCGCCGGCGGCGCCCACCCGCGAGGCCAACCGCGCCCCGGTCGACGATCCGGCGGCCGAGGAGGTCATCCGGGTGGAGCCGATGGCGCTCGCGGCGCCGGCCGGCACCTTCTTCGACTACGCGCCCGTCCACATCCTGACCACGGCCACGCTCGACCGGCTCCGCGAGCTGTCTCCCGCCGGGCGCTTCGAGGCCCGCCGCTTTCGGCCGAACATCGTCATCGCGCCTGAGCCGGGCCTGAGCGGCTTCGTCGAGCACGCCTGGCTCGGGAAGACGCTCGTGGCCGCCGGGGGCGTGCGCCTGCACCTGATCGACCCCGCCCCCAGGTGTGTGGTCACAACCCTTCCGCAGGGCGACCTCCCGCACGACCCCGGCATCCTGCGGGCGCTCGCGCGGCACAGCGCGGCCCCCAGCGCAACCCTGGCGCCGGGAGTCGTCATGTCGGCCGTGGCCGGGGTCTACGCCGCTGTGCTGCAGGGCGGCGTGCTTCGCCGCGGCGACACGGTCAGCGTGGCGGGGGCGGAGGGCTAAGCCGCGCCGGGCGGCAGCGCCTCGATCACCGTCGCGATGCCCTGGCCGACGCCGATGCACATGGTCGCGAGCCCGTAGCGCCCGCGCCGGCGGCGCAGCTCGTGGACCAGCGTGGTGAGGATGCGCGCGCCCGAGGCGCCGAGCGGGTGGCCGAGGGCGATCGCCCCGCCGTTCACGTTGACCCGCTGCGGGTCGAGCCCCAGCTCGCGGATGCAGGCGATCGCCTGGGACGCGAACGCCTCGTTCAGCTCGACCAGGTCGAGATCCGCGACGCTGATCCCGGCGCGGGCGAGCGCCGCGCGGGACGCGGGGATCGGCCCGAGCCCCATGACGGACGGGTCGACCCCGGCGACAGCCATGCTCACGATGCGCGCCAGCGGCGCGAGCCCGCGCCTCCGGGCGGCCTCGCGGGTGCCGATCAGCAGCGCCGCCGCCCCGTCGTTCACGCCGCTCGAGTTGCCGGCCGTCACCGTGCCGCCCGGCCGGAAGACGGGCCGGAGCCGCGCGAGCGCCTCGAGCGTCGTCTCGGGGCGCGGGTGCTCGTCGACGGCGAACTCGCTCGGCGCGTCCGCCCCGCCCCTGCGGGCTGGGGGAAGCGGCACCGGGACGATCTCATCGGCGAAGCGGCCGGCGGCGATCGCGGCCGCAGCCCGCCGCTGGCTCTCGAGCGCGAAGCGGTCCTGCTCCTCGCGGGTGATCCCGTGGCGCTCCGCGACCAGCTCGGCGGTCTCGCCGAGGGCGAGGGTGTGGCCGAGCTGCTCCATGCGCGGGTTGACGAAGCGCCAGCCGATCGTCGTGTCGTACACCTGGGGCGGCTGGCGCTCGAAGGCCGCCGCGCTCTTGGCGAAGACGAACGGCGCGCGGGTCATGCTCTCGACGCCCCCGGCGATGAACAGCTCGCCCTCGCCGAGCATCGCCGCGCGGGCGGCCTGGTGCACCGCCTCGAGCCCGCTGCCGCACAGGCGGTTGACGGTCACGCCCGGCACGGAGACCGGCAGGCCGGCGAGGAGCGCCGCCATCCGCGCGACGTTGCGGTTATCCTCGCCGGCCTGGTTGGCGCAGCCCAGGTAGACGTCGGCGATGTCCTCCGGGGCGACGCCGGAGCGGTCGATCAGCGCGCGCAGCACGTGGGCGGCCAGGTCGTCCGGGCGCACGTCCTTCAGGGCGCCCCCGTAGCGGGCCACCGGCGTCCGCACCGCCGCCAGGATCAGCGCGTCTTGCAACATCTCGTTTTCCTCGTAGCATGGTGAGGTGCGCATGTGTGAAGGGCCGCAGGCCCTCCACGAGCCCTTTCACCGCCGCTGCGCGGGAAGGAATCGCCTCCCGCACCTCACCGCCGGGGCACGGGCCAGGGCCCGCCGCGCACGTCGTACGGATTGAGTGGCGGAGGCCGTGATGAACCTTCCGACGATCGAGGTCTACTCCAGCATCGACTGCCCGTTCGCCTACCTGGCGGTCCACCGGCTGCGACAGGTGTGGCCGGAGTACGCTGGCCGCGTGCGGATCGTCTGGCGGGCGCTCGCGCTGGAGTACGTCAACCGACAGGGGGCGCAGAAGCCGCTGCTGGACGCCGAGGCCGAGGTGCTGTCCGGGATCGACCCGTCGCTCCCGCTGCGCCGCTGGCCGCGGCCGGACTGGGAGTGGCCGACGACCTTCTGGCCGGCGTTCGAGGCCCTCGCGTGCGCCCAGGCCCAGGGGCACGACCAGGCCTTCGCGCTGAGCTGGGTGCTGCGCCACGCGTTCTTCGCCGAGGGGCGCAACCCCTCGCTGCGCCACGAGCTCCTGGCGATCGCCGAGGCCGCCGCAGCCGGCGTGGGCCTGGACCTGGCCCGCTTCGAGCAGGACTGGGACAGCGGCCGCTACAAGGGGTCGGTGCTGGCCGAGAGCCGCCGCGGCTGGGAGACGCTGCGCGTGCCGGGCAGCCCGACCTTCGCGATGCCGGACGGCCGCCTGCTCGAGGCGCCCGGGCTGGGCGAGCTGGACTTCGACGAGGAGCGGCTGGTCGTGCGCAGCTACACCCCCTACCCCGGCGACCCGCTCGACGCCTACCGCGCGCTGCTCGATGAGGCGGCGGCCCGTCGGTGACACGGTGACACGGTGACAGGGTGATGGCGGCTACTAGGATTGTGGGTGGGCCGCAGGGTCTCCGGTGTCCAAACGTCACCTCGTCACCCGGTCACCCGCTCACCCCGTCACGGTGACACGGTGACACGGTGACAGGGTGATGGCGGCCACTAGGATTGTGGGTGGGCCGCAGGGTCTCCGGTGTCCAAACGTCACCTCGTCACCCGGTCACCCGCTCACCCCGTCACCCCCTCACCCCCTCACCCCGTCATCCCCTCACCTCAGTGGACGGCTCCAGCGACCGTGTGCGGCGGTCGATGAGCTCGGCGATCGCGTCGGCGATGTGCCGGTCGGTGATGTTGTAGTCGCCGGCGGCGACGCGGATGCGGTGGGCGACGGCGAGCACCTCGGCGTGG
>Ga0207874_1002130_pt1 | contig 19710 bp, 17 predicted proteins | sample HigsolmetaAR201D_FD_184833 | JGI IMG/M metagenome (GOLD analysis project Ga0207874, IMG submission 184833) | Ionic liquid and high solid enriched microbial communities from the Joint BioEnergy Institute, USA - AR20-1-D (SPAdes) (version 2) ...
GGAAGGAGGTCGGACACCTCGATGTCGCGGACGTCGACCGCACCCTGCGTCCGGGACAGGATCGCCTCGGGGTCGGGGACGATCCGCAGTCGGACGTCGATTCCCAGGCAGAGGTCGACGATGCGCCGAACGAGCTCGTCGCTTCCTCCCACGACGATGACCTGTTCGACGTTGAGGTCGGAGACGAACCTCTCGAGGTCGTCGATGGTGCCGATGATCGGGATGCCCGCCAACCAGCGTTCGGTCTCGGTGGCGACGGTCTCGACGAAGCCAAGGATCTCGAGCGACCGGCTCGCCTCACGGGCGAAGACGGCAGCGGCGCGGTTGGTGCCGACGACGATGGCCCGCGGACGCCGCTGCGCGCTCGCCATGCGCCGGTACGAGAACATGCGGGAGCGGAACCGCACCAGGCCCATGCCGGCCGTGGCGATCGCCATGCCCAGGATCAACGTGGAGAGGGGAATGGGACGGTCGGACTGCACGGCCACGACCACCACCATCACGGTGAGGACGCCGAGGTTCGACGTGAGCACCTGCCGGGCTTCTGCGATGCTGGCGTGCTCCCATACATGGCCGTACGCGCCGGTGAGGACGTTGGCGCCGATGTGGAGGACCACCAACAACGGCAGGTAGGTCATCAGCTCCGGCCAGTAGCGGGGCGACACCCCCGGGTCCAACATGCGGATTGCCAGCGCGATCACATATGCCGCGACGACGACGAGCGCATCGGTGATGGCGAAAGCGAAGTCGGCTCGAACCCGAGCCGCCTTGATCGCCAGTGTCTTGCCGAGCGGTCCGCGGCTGGTTACGCCACGCGTATGACGTCGGTCGGCCGATTCGTTGATTCCCATGCCTCCCAGCTCCCTTGGCCCGTTCGAAAGAGTACCCGAGACCGCGTTTTCGTCTAGGTACCTTTATGAGTCGCACGCCCCTTGCTGAGATACGGGATCTAGACAGATCCGCTCCTGGATGTAGCCTCTCTGCGAGAAAGCGTCTGCTGGGAGGACCGATCAAATGAGAGCGCTGGTTACTGGCGCAGCCGGTTTCTTGGGTCGACATGTCGCCCGCAAGTTCCTCGAGGAAGGCTGGGAAGTGATCGCTTTCGACACCCGGGAATCGGATGTCGAGGGCGTCCAGTCGATCCAGGGGGACCTGCTCGACGTCGAGGCGGTCGACGCGGCCGTGGCGAGCGTCGACGTGGTCGCTCACGTCGCCGCCATCGGAGACGTGTACCTGGCCGCCGAGAAGCCCGAGCTCGCCGCGGCGGTGAACGTGGTCGGCACCACCAACATCGCCAACGCCGCCGTCGCCCACGGCAAGCGCGTGGTGTACGCCTCGACCTGGGAGGTGTACGGCGAGCCCGAGTACGAGCCCATCGACGAGGAGCATCCTTGCCGACCGGACCATCCGTACAACATCACGAAGCTGGGTGGCGAGATGATGCTGCTGTCGGCTTGCGAGCTCCGGGGGCTGTCGGGCGTGGCACTGCGGCTCGGGACCGCCTACGGGTCCGGCTTGCGCCCCAATTCCGTGTTCCGCATCTTCATCGACCGTGCGAAGCGGGGTGAGCCGATCACCGTCGCCGGTGACGGCTCGCAGGGACGCCAGTTCACCCACGCGTCTGACATCGCGCGGGCGTTCGTCCTCGCCGCCGAGTCGGACGTCTCCGGGATCGCCCTCAACACGGTGGCGCCCGAGACGACCACGATCCGCGAGCTGGCCGAGCGGGTTGCGGCTCGCTACCCGACCGAAGTCACCTTCGGGCCCAAGCGGCCCGGTGACGTCCCGCCTTCGACCGTCTCCCCGAAGAAGATCGAGGAGGTCCTCGGTTGGCGGGCGGAGGTCTCATTCGAGGCGGGCCTCAACGAGTTGATGGACGAGCTCGAAGCTCAGGAATCCTGACCCGACCTCGGGTCTAGTCGTTCGTGGCGGGTGGCCGGGAGGCCACCCGCCATGTCATTGTGATGGCGATCATCCCCACGGCCCCGACGACCACGAGCGCCGCCGGCCCGGGGAGCAGCCACGACACCAGGAGGGTGGCGGCGACGATCGCCGCATGGCATCCGACGAGGAGCAGCGTCACCGAAGGCACCGACCTGCCGGAGAAGACCAGGCGGTCGTAGACGTGGCCGCGGTCCCCTTCGAACAGCCGGCTGCCTCGTTGGAAGCGCCTTCCGACCGTGACGATCAGGTCCACGACGAACATGCCCATGAAGCCGCCGGCGGCCAGGCTCCCGATGATCCCGTCTTCTGCGCGTAAGACGGTGACTCCTGTGGCGATGACGGCACCGACCAGATAGGCGCCTCCGTCGCCCAGGAAGACCCGGCCGGGATGCCAGTTGAACGGCAGGAACCCCACGAGCGCCGCGGCCAGGAGCAGCGGCAGCCACGCCGACCGACCCTGGAGAGCGGCCAACGCCCCCAGCCCGACGAGACTGACCAGCCCCGTCGATCCGGCGAGCCCGTCGATTCCGTCGTAGAGGTTCACCGCGTTGACCGCGGCGACGACGATCAGGACCGACAGGGAATAGTGGGCGACGGAGACATCGAGCAGGTCTGCGCACAGGATGGCGGCCGCCACCGCCTCGACACCGAGGCGGACACCGGGTGAGAGGCTGAACCGGTCGTCGATCGCTCCGAGGAGGGTCAGGATCACCAGCCCGGCAGCGAGGGAGGGGCGCAGGCCGCCGACCCAGGTGAAAGGCACGAGCGTGGCGAGCAAGAGCCCCGGACCGGCGAGGGGAATGGCAGGGACCACGTGGGTCTTGAGTTCGTCCATCCCTGGCTCGTCGACATACCCGAGCGGCGGCCCGATGACCGGCAGGACCTTGCACCAGAGCCACGACAGCGCGATCGCGGTCAGGACTGCGACCACTCGAGCACCTCGGACGACTCGCCCTTGTGGACTTCGATGCGGGAGTGCGGGACGAAACCCATACGCTTGTAGGCAGCGATGGCCACGTGGTTGTCGGAGCCGACGACGACGCGGACGGTTGGCGTCTCCAGGCGACTGAGCAGCTCTCTCCCCAGAGACACCCCTATGCCGCGCCCGCGCCTGTCGGCTGCGACCGCCATGGCGAGCAGCTCCGCTCCCGACGTCTCCTCACCCGTGCCGTACCGGAACGACTCCCACAACCGGCGAATCGCCCCGGGGCGAACCAGCCGAGGCAGGACGACCAGGCCGGCGCGCCATCCGTGCTTGACGGCGAACCGACGGTAGAACGCCGAGGTGGACCGGGTGCCGGCGACGAAACCGACCGGGCCGCTGTCGTCCTCGGCGATGACGGCCACCCCATCGGGGTCGGTGACCAAGGCCCGGTAAAGCAGACGCAGGAAAGGCGTGCCGAGCGTGGACAGAAACCCCGTGGTGATCGACCGCTGGTGCATGGCGGCCATGAAGGAGGCGTCCGTCTTCTCGGCCGGGCGGAGCGAGACCGCCCCTTCCCATCGGCCCGAGAGCGCCTCGGCCATCGCCGACAGCCCTCGCTGACGGGCGAGTCGGAGGTACGTGGCCATGACCTTCTCCACGACGCGGCGTTCGTCGAAGGCCTCCTCTGCCTTCGTTCTCGCCCCCGCGGAAAGGCGTCGCCGGACCTGCGGGTCGGCCAGCTCCTCGATCGCCTCGCGGAGCGCCCGGGGATCTCCTACCGGCACGAGCAGTCCGTTGCGACCGGGATCGACGACTTCCCTGCAACCTCTGATGTCCGTCGCCACCACCGGCAGGCCCATCGCCGATGCCTCCATCGCCGCCCGGGGGAACCCTTCGCGATGCGACGGGAGCACGAACACGTCCATTGCGGCGTACAGCCGCTCCATGTCGGTGCGCATGCCGAGGAAGCGCACCCCGTTGGCCGCTGCCCGTTCGATCAGCTCCGGGGGCACGGCGTCCGGTTTGTCGGGATCCTGAGGACCGATGCAGACCACCACGAAACGGTCGTCGAGGCCCTCCGCTGCCTGGAACAGCTCGGCGAACCCCTTCTCCAGCACGAGCCGCCCTACGCAGCCCACGACGACGTCGTCGGGGCCGACACCCAGCTCGGCCCGCACCTCGGCGCGGACGTCGGGCCCGGCACGGCGCGGGTCGAACCGGTCGAGATCCACTCCGTTGCCGAGATGCTGGATCTTGTCGGGGTGGGCGATCCGCAGCCGTCTCATCAACGCCGCGTCCTCGGCGCTCTGGACGAGCTCGGCGTCGGAGAAGCGGCTAGCCACGGCCTCCAGGGTGTAGACCACCGCTCGCTTCAGCAGCGGGTCGTCGGGGGCGGCGTAGATGCCGTGCACGGTGTTGACCACGATCGGGACGCCCATGAGCCGGCCGATGATCCGTCCGTAGATGCCTGGCTTCGGATTGTGGGTGTGGAGGATGTCGGGACGCTCCCGGCGAATGACCTTCACCAGCTCCCACATGGCCTTCAGATCGGCCAGGGGGTCGACGCCTCTGGTCGAGGAGGCGAGAGGTACGTGCCGGATGCCCCGCGACTCGAGCTCGGCTACCCATGGGCCGGGCGCCGAGATGCCGACCGAGTCGATGCCGTGGTCGCTCGGGGCCAGCAGCTGCGGCATGATGAGGTAGCGGAGGCTCAGGTCGACCGTGGTGAGGTGGGCGATCTTGGGGCGCCGGTCGGTCATCGTCCCGCCACCTCCTTCAGGAGCCGGCCGTAGCCTTCCACGCTTCCGGACATCGAGAACCTCTCGGAAGCGAAGGCCCTGGCGTTCCTCGCCATCTCGAGGCGCTGGGGCTCGTCGGCCGCCAGCTTCTCGAGGGCGCCGACGAATCCGTCGAGGTCGCCCGGTGGGATCACGTATCCGCTCTTCTCGTGGATCACCGCCTCGGCCGTTCCCCCGACGTTCGACGCCACCGCGGGCACACCGGCCGCCGCGGCCTCGATCACGACCCCGGGCAGGCCTTCCGTCCGCGATGTCAGGAGCAGCACATCGGCCCAGCGGAGTTGCGGAGTCATGTCCGCGACGGAGCCGAGCAACTCGACGTTCCCGCCGCGACGTTCGATCTCCCCCCGCAGCGGGCCGTCCCCTGCCATCCGCAGGACCGCCCCGTCCCCCAGCGCCGCCACGGCGTCGACGGCGGTCAAGGGGTCCTTCTCGTGGGAGAGGCTTCCGGCGAACAGCACGTGCAGCGGCCGCTCCGACCGCTCCACGATCGGCAGCTCGAACCAGTGCTCCTCGACCCCCCGATAGATCACCGACAGCTTCGATGCCGGTGTGCCGTGGGCCTCCAACTGGCTCCGAGTCGCCTCGGAAACGGCAGCGATGTGGTCGCACCCAGCCAGCAGCGCCCTCTGGAACATCCGGTGGAGGGAGCTCCGCAGCCAGTACGACGGCTCCCCGATGGACCTGTAGACGAGGCGCGGCCGCGGCACGACGAGGCGGGAGGTGATGGTGGCGTACCGCAGTGTGGCGCCGCCGTTGGCGAGGACGACGTCGGGGCGTCTCTCGGCGAGCCGGCGCCTGAGTGCGCGGACTATCGCCGGCTGCACGCCCCCGACCGGCGTCCCGACGCTCAGCGGGACGGTCTCGAGGCCGGGACGGGAGCTACCCGTCAGAGAGAGCAGCTCTATGTCCCAACCTTGTGCCGCCAACCGGTCGACGAGCAGGCGGCCGAAGACCTCGGCGCCGCGGCGGGCGTCGGAGGTCACGAGCACATCGACTCGAGGCGGAGATTGGTGCAGATCGCTCAAAGAAAGAAACCCCTCGGTTGGGCGAGTCTATCTGCGGTGCGGGAACGCACCTCTAGGCCTATCGGAGGGGATGAGACCCCCCTTGACACCCGGCGGCCCCGGCCCATACTCATCGTGTCGGCTGGGAGGCTGGATGACTTCGACGATCGCGATCCGCGAGGCGACGCCCGCGGACGTTCCCGAGATCCTGGATGTGCTGAGGGCGGCGCTGGGCGAGCCCCCGGGCCTGCAGCGCACCGAGGCGCTGTGGAACTGGAAGCACTTCGACAACCCCTTCGGCCGCTCGATCGTGCTCGTCGCCGAGAGCGGCGGCCGGATCGCCGGGGTGCGGGCGTTCATGCGCTGGGAGCTGGTCACGCCCCGTGGGGAGACGCTGCGGTGCGTGCGAGCCGTCGACACCGCCACCCACCCCGACTTCCACCGGCGAGGCATCTTCCGCACGCTCACCCTGTCCGCGCTCGAGGCGGCCGCCGCCGAAGGCGTGCACCTGGTGTTCAACACCCCGAACGCCAAGTCGGGCGCCGGATACCTGAAGATGGGATGGTCGCTGGTGGGTCCGGTGCGGGTGATGGTGGCCCCGTCGCTGCGGGCGATCCGCCCCCGGCCCGAGTCGGACGCTCCGCTCCTCGACGCTGCGGCCGGCGGCCCATCCGGTCCGGTGCCGGAGCGGGAGCCGATGGGTCTGCGCACGCCCCGGACGCCGGAGTACCTGAGCTGGCGGTTCGGCTCCCACCCCACCGCCCGCTACCGGACGGTGGAAGCCGACGGCTCCTGGGCGGTGCTGCGAGAAAACCACCGATTCGGCCGCCCCGAGCTGGTGGTGTCGGAGCTGTTGGGCCCCCGCCCCGAAACACCACTGCGCAGCGCCCGACGCGCATCCCGGGCTGCCTACCTGATCGGGTCTTTCCGTCCCGGCACACCGGAACGGCGGGCAGCCCTTCGAGCCGGTTTGATCCCCGTGCCTCGGGTGCAGGCGATGACGCTCGTCGCCCGGCCGTTGGCCGACATAGGCCCGGTGACCGATCTCGCAGCTTGGGACCTGACAATCGGAGATCTGGAGTTACTGTGATCGATCGTTCGTTGCTGAGGAGCGCATCCGATGACTGACAAGCCCGCAGTCCTGGGCGGAGACCCCGTGTTCGCCGAGCCGATACCGTTCGCCCGTCCCTCGCTCGAGGAACCCGACAAGGTCACCGAGCTGATCCGGGGCGCTCTCGAGTCGGGCATGCTGACGAACGCCGGCCTCGTAGCCCAGCTCGAGGAGCGGGTGGCCGACTACTTCGGCGTGCGCAACTGCGTGGCGGTGTCGTCGTGCACCATCGGGCTGATGCTCACCGTCCAGGCCCTGGCCGCCGACGGCCCCGTGGCGGTGCCGTCGTTCACGTTCTCGGCCACGGCCCACGCCGTCGAGTGGAACCACAAGCCGATCCGCTTCATGGACTGCGCTCCCGACACCTGGCTGGTCCGTCCCGAGGACGTGCCGGAGGGCGTCTCGTTGATCATGGCGACCCACGTCTCGGGCGTGCCCTGCGACGTCGAGGGCCTGGAACGGCGGGCTCGAGAGATCGGCGCCAGGCTGATCTTCGACGCTGCGCACGGTGCCGGTTCGACGGTCACCGTGGGAGACGCGACGGTGCCGCTGGGCCGGTTCGGCGACGCCGAGGTGTTCAGCCTCACCCCCACCAAGGTGCTGAGCGGCGCCGAAGGGGGTCTCGTCACCACCGACGACGACGAGCTCGCAGACCGGATCCGCCTCGCCCGCGACTACGGCAACCCCGGCGACTACGACACCCGGTTCGCCGGGCTCAACGCCCGCCTCTCCGAACTGCACGCCGCGCTGGTGCTCGTCGCCCTCGGGCATCTGGAAGACCGGGTACAGCGACGGACCCGGATCGCCGAGCGGTACCGGGAGCGCCTGGGGGAGATCCCGGGCATCGGCTGGCAACACGTGCCCGAGGGGTCACGCAGCTCCTACAAGGACTTCATCATCACCGTCGACGCCGAGCAGTTCGGCGCCCACCGCGACGACGTGGTGCCGGCTCTGCACGCCGAGGGCGTCCCCACCCGCCCCTACTACGCCCCGCCCGTGCATCGGCAGCAGGCGTATGCCCATGTCGAGACCGGCGCGCTGCCCGTCACCGACTGGCTGGCCGACCGGGTGATCGCCCTCCCGATCTGGTCGGACATGACCCTCGACCAGGTCGACGGGGTGGCCGAGGCGCTGGCCAAGATCCACGCCCACGCCGACGCCCTTTGAGGGCTCAGCGCGACGTCGAGATCGACACCGGAACGGCCTGGCGGGTCGCTTCCTTGGCGTGGTAGCTGGAGCGGACCAGCGGGCCGGATTCGACGTGGGGGATCCCGATGGACTCCCCGTACTCCTTGTAGCGGGCGAACTCGTCGGGGTGCACGTAGCGGTGGATGGGACGGTGCCGGGCCGTGGGCCGCAGGTACTGGCCGATGGTGACGATGTCGACGCCGACGGCCCGCAGGTCGGAGAGGGCCCCGAGCACCTCCTCTTCGGTTTCGCCCATCCCGACGATGAGACCCGACTTGGTGAGCCCTTCGGGATGCATCTGCTTGGCTCGCCACAGCAGCGCCAGCGAACGCCCGTAGTTGGCGGACGTGCGGATGTCGCGCTGGAGGCGGAGCACCGTCTCGGTGTTGTGGTTGAGCACGTCGGGGCGGGCGTCCATCAGCGTGCGCAGCGCTTCGATGTCGCCTTTGAAGTCGGGGATCAGCACCTCGATGTCGGTGCCCGGTGAGCGCCGCCGGCTCTCGATGATCGTCTGGGCGAAGATGCCCGCTCCCCCGTCGTCGAGGTCGTCTCGGTTGACGCTCGTTATGACGGCGTGGGACAGGCCCATCTTGGCGATCGCCTCGGCGGCGCGGAACGGCTCGAGGACGTCGAGCTCCGTGGGCTTTCCGGTGGTGACGTTGCAGAACGAGCAGGCCCGGGTGCAGACGTCGCCCAGGATCATCAGCGTGGCGGTGCCCATCCCCCAGCATTCGTAGATGTTGGGGCAGTTCGCCTCCTCGCACACCGTGTGGAGCGACATCTCCCGCATCATCTTCTTCAGCTGGATGTAGTCGCCGTCCATGCGGGCCTTCACCTTCATCCACTCCGGACGGGGAGGCTCCCCGGGCAGGCGCCCGTTGATGAGCACCGGCTCGGGCCCTCGGTTCGGCGAGAACGTCCCTGACGCCAGCAGCCGGTCCACTTCGTGCTCGGGGGCTTTCTTGGCCTGGCGGCGGGTGAACGCCGCCAACTGGACCTCCCGGCGGTCGTAGCCGAACTCGGCGGCGAAGGCGGGAATGACCGCCTCGACCGCCTCCTCCAGAGTGACCCGGCGTCCCACGAGATCGGACAGGGTCGTGACGGGCCGGTCGGTGATCCCGCACGGGTTCATCATCTGGAAGAACCGCATGTCGGGGTCGAGGTTGAGGGCGAACCCGTGCATGGTCACCTGCTGGGAGACCCGCACTCCGATCGCCGCCACCTTCCCCTTGGCGGTCCACACCCCGGTCAGCCCTTCCTCGGTCCAGGCTTCCACACCGAAGGTCGCCAGCGCCCTGATCAGAGCCCGTTCCAGCGTGCGGACGTAGGGAACGATCCGCTTGGGGTCCGGCAGGCGGATGATCGGGTACCCGACCAGCTGGCCGGGACCGTGGAACGTGATGTCACCGCCCCGGTCCACGTCGTAGACCTCGGCGCCCGCCGCCTCCACCGCGGCGCGGTCGACGAGCAGGTTGGCCGGGTCGCCGTTGCGGCCGATCGTGAACACCGGCGGGTGCTCGACGAGCAGCAGGTAGTCGTCGCCGGTGCGCCCCCGGGCACGCCCTTCGTGGATCGCCCTCTGCAGGTCCCATGCCTCGGCGTACGGAAGCCGGCCGAGCCAGCGAACCCGGAGGAGAGGTGTGGCGCTCACGAGGTCAACCTATCAGCGGAGCGCATCTATCAAGTGAGCTCCTGCTCCCAGTCCCAGTTCTCGATGTTGTGCTTGATCCGGTTGAGGAACAGCACCGCCGTCGAGCCGTCGAAGGCGCGATGGTCCCAGCTGAGACCGAGATGGCCGATGTGACGGATGGCGATCATGTCCTCGCCGTCGGGGCCGGTGACCACCGCCGGCCGCTTCGTGATCGTGTCGGTCGACAGGATCGCGACGTTGGGGACGTTGATGATCGGCGCCGACATCAGCGACCCGAACGGGCCGGGGTTGGTGATGGTGAAGGTGGCTCCGGTGACGTCGTCGGGCGTCAGCTTGTTCGACCGGGCCCGGCCTGCGAGCTCGGAGATCTGCCGTGCCAGCCCGACGAGACGGAGGCCGTCGGCCTCGCGGATCGTGGCGACGATCAGGCCCTTCTGGTCGAGGTCGATGGCGATGCCCAGGTTCACGGTCCGGTGGAACACCGCCTTGCGCTCTTCCAGGTAGAACGACGAGTTGACGACCGGGAACTCCTTGAGGGCGTCGATGGTCGCCCGGGCGATGAACGGCAGGTAGGTGAGGGAGAACCCCTCCCGCTGCTTGAACGCCTCGCGGTGGAGCTGGCGGACCCGCTCGACCCGCTCGAAGTCGACTTCCACCACCGTCCACACGTGGGCGGCGGTGTCCTTCGACATGCGCATGTTCTCGGCGATGCGCACCCGCAGGCGGTCGAGCTCGACCTCCTCGTCGCCCTCCCCGACTGCCGGCGCGGGTGGGGCGGGCCGGCGGGGCGCCTCGGCGGCGGGCGCTGGTGCGGGTGCCGGCGCCGGCTCCGGGGCGGGAACAGGCTCGGGCGCGGCAGGTGCCTCCTCGGCGGCCGGTGCCGCGGCGGGAGCGGGGGCCTCGGCGGCCGGGGCCGCGGCGGGAACCTCGCCGGCCTTCGTCGCCTCGATGTACGCCTCTACGTCCCGGCGGGTGATGCGTCCGCCCTGGCCCGTCCCCTCGATCTGGGAGATGTCGATGCCGTGTTCGCGGATGAGCTTTCGAACCACCGGCGACAGCAGCCGCGGCTCGGCAGACGCGCCGTCGCTGGGCGCCTCGGCCGACGGAGCGGCCGCCGCCGGTGCAGGCTCGGCCGCGGGCTCCGGAGCGGCGGCCGGTGCGGCAGGCTCCGGCGCGGGCGCCGGGGCAGCGGGCTCCGCAGGTTCGGGTGCGGGAGCCGGTTCGGGCTGGGCGGGTTCTTCGGCCGCCGCCGGGGCTTCGGCGGGGGCGGCTTCGGCGGCGGGCGGGGCTTGGCCGCCGGTGGCTTCGTCCGGCTCGCCGATCACGGCCAGAGGCGTCCCCACCTCGACCGTCTCGCCTTCCGGAACCAGGATCTCGAGGACCACGCCCGAAACGGGCGAAGGCACCTCGGTGTCCACCTTGTCGGTCGAGATCTCGAGAAGGACCTCGTCTTCGGCAATGGTGTCCCCGACGTTCTTCGCCCACCGAAGGATCGTCCCTTCGGTGACCGTCTCTCCCAGCTGGGGCATGGTTACCTGCGTCGCCATTTGGTGCTCTACCTCTCTCAGTGCAAGCTGCGGCCGGCGGCCGTCAGCAAGGTCTCTCCAACCGCTTCGGACAACGTCGGGTGTCCGTGGATGAAGGCTGCCGCCTCCGCCGGCAACGCCTCCCATCCGACGGCGTACATCAATTCGTGGATCATCTCGCCGGCCTGGGGCCCGACCACCGACGCACCCACGATCGGCCCGTCCTTTTCCACCACGATCTTCACCGTTCCCTGGTTCTGCCCGATGATGATCGCCCGGCCGACTCCGGCGAAGCCGTGCGTGTAGGTCTCCACCTCCATGCCCATCTCGGCGGCTTGCTGCTCGTTGAAGCCGACCTCGGCGACCTCGGGATGCGTGTAGGTGATGCGGGGGATCGCCCGGTAGTCGACCGGTGCGGGCCGGCCTGTGGCGATGTGGGTCACGGCGGCGATTCCCTCGGCGAAGCCCACGTGGGCCAGCTGCGGGGTCCCGGCGACGACATCGCCGACGGCGTACAGGCTGGGGTCGGCGGTCTGCATGGTCGACCGGTCGACGACCACGTACCCCCGGTCGAGCTCGGCCTTGGTGGTCTCCAAGCCGACGCCTTCGGTGTTGGGGCCGCGGCCGACGGCCACCAGGACCACGTCGACCTCCACCGACTCGCCGCCGAACGGCACCACCACGGTGGAAGCCCCGATCTTGGGCGGCTCCACGCTGGTGCCGAGGTGGAATCGGACACCCCGGCGGTTGAGCTGCCGTTCGAGCTGACGGGCGATGGTCGGGTCCGTGCCCGGCAGCACCTGGTCCATGACCTCGAAGACGTGGACCTCGGAGCCGAAGTCCGCCAGCATCGAGGCGAACTCGCAGCCGATGACGCCGGCGCCGATGATCGCCACCCGTCCGGGCCGGCTCGGCCAGTCGAGGGCGTGGTCGGAGGTCACGATCCTCTCACCGTCGACTTCGTATCCGGGGATCGACCGGGCGTGTGACCCGGTGGCGAAAATGACGTGGCGGCCCTCGACCCTCTGCTCACCCTCGTCGGCGGAGACCACCACCGCGTTGGGCCCGTCGAGGCGGCCGTGGCCGTTGACGATCGTGACGCTGCGCTTCTTGAGCAGCCCCTCGAGGCCGCGTACCAGACCTTCGACGGTCTTGCCCTTGCGCTCGAGCGCCGCCTGCCAGTCGAGATCGGGGGCGCTGGTCACCACTCCGAAGTCGGAGGCGTGCCGGACTGTCGAGTACACCTCCGCCACCTGGAGCCACTGCTTGGCGGGGATACAGCCCCGGTGCAGACAGGTGCCGCCGGGCCGTTCGTTCACCACCAGGGCCACGTCGAGGCCGAAGTTGTGGGCGTAGAGCGCTGAGGCGTATCCGCCTGGCCCACCACCCAGTACGACGATGTCGTGCACGCTCCTATACCTTTCTCAACGCTGCGAATCGAGACTAGTGGGATCGGCGAACCTCGGGAGCGGGCGGCCTGCGGCGCCGTGGGCCGCGGTCTAACGTGCCTGCGCTGGGAGGCGCATGATCAACGAAGCCGACAAGCTGCCCCGCCGCCAGATCCAGGTGGCCGGCCATTCGATGTCGCTCGTCGACGTCGGCGAGGGGCCGCCGGTGTACTTCCTCCACGGCAACGTCACCTATTCGTACACGTGGCGCAACATCATCCCCTTCGTGTCCCTGCGCTACCGCTGCATAGCCCCGGACCGGATCGGGATGGGCGACTCGGAGCTCGAGTTCCCTTCCGGCAGCGGCTCGTACCGGTTCGACGACGGAGTCGAGAGCCTGGAACTGTTGGTGGAGCTCACCGAACCGGAGCGGCCGATCGTGCTGGTCGGCCACGAACTGGGTGCCGCCACCGCCATCGAGTACGCCCGCCGCAACCCCGATCGGGTGGCGTCGCTGGTCCTGATCGAGGGCGTGTTCCGGGTCACCAACGACACCCTCTTCGACCCCGACCTCCGGGACCTGCTGCTGGCGGCGCGGAGCGAAGAAGGCGAGCATCTCGTGATGGAGGAGAACGTCCTGATCGACCGCTACCTGCCCCGGCTCACCCTGCGGGTGCTGAGCGCCGCCGAGATCGACAGCTACCGGCGTCCCTTCCCCAAGCCGGGCGAGCCGCGCCGCGCCCTGCTGTCGCTGATCCGCCAACTCCCCATCCAGTCGACGCCGGGACCGATCGATGGCCTCGTCGAAGCCAACCGCCTGTGGTGCTCCCAGTCTCCGATCCCCAAGTTCGTGGTGGGAGGCGTGCCCGGGCACCTGGTCCCCCCGGCGGTGCTGGGCACGGCGGCTCGGTGGAAGAAGACCGAGGTGGCATCGGTGCCGGGCCTCCACTTCCTCACCGAGGACTCGCCGGCGCGCCTGACCGCCTTGCTGATCGACTGGCTGGAGGCGATCGGGTTCTGAACGGTTCTGTGGTCCGGAATCGGCGCCGAAGGCGCCGATTCCGACCCACAAAACGGGGTCAGCGCCGGCCGGTGGTGGCGGGGCGGAAGCCTCGGTTGGCCGCCTCGGGGATCGTGTCGGGGGCGAAGCCCATCAGGAGGTTCCGTCTCAGCAGGTCGTCGGCCTCTACCCGGCGCTCGAGGCGGGCGAACTGCTCGGGATCGTCGCAGTCGTAGACCCGCATCGTGTCACGCACCCCCACGTAGCGGAAGTCCTCGAATCGCTTCAGGCGGGCCATCACTCCTCCGCCTTCTCTTCGGGCTGGCCCCGCCCGGTCGGCACCTCGGCCGAGCACATCGGGCAGATGGCGACGGCGATGTCCCCGACGATGAACTTGAAGCCGCACTCGGGGCACTCGATCCTCGGCGACGGCTGCTCCGTGATCGTCGGCTCGGTGCCGGGCATGCCGGGAGCGCCGGTGGGAGGCATCGAGCCCGGAGGAGGCGCCCCGCCCGGCCCGGGTGCGCCGGGTCGGCTGCGCACCATGTTGATGGAGCCACACACGGGACAGGCGAACCGGCCCTCACCGGGAACGTCGAACTGGGTTCGGCATGCGCCGCATCGGACGATCACGCCTGGTTGCCTCCTTGATCCAACTCGTCGGGGTCCACCGGCTCGCCGACCGCACCGATCGACACGAGATACTCGGCCTCGAGACGGAGGACCTCAGCTACGTCCTCCCGATCGTAAATCGCTCCGTTCACTTCCGCGATTTGGGTCTGTATGTAGTCGATCGAAGCGTCGGTGCCTCCGGCCACGGTCTCGACCGGGTTGCGGCGCGACTTCTGGGCGAGCCCCTGGAGGTAGTGGACCTCCCATTCGATCACTCGCTTGACCCCGGCGGCCCCGAGACGTTTCCTCACCTCCGGGTCGAGCCGGTCGACGATGAAACGGACGGCGTCGTCGATGACGTAGGCGACCTCCTGGGGCCCCGGCCGGCGCCGCGCTTCCTGCCAGACCATCAGCCCGACTATCAGACAGAAGAGGGCGAACAGGACCGCGCCCACCAGGACAGGGCCGGCGCCGCTCATTCGATACCGAGTCGGGACGCCAGGACCGCCCGGTGATAGCGGGGATCGCCGAAGAGAAGCGCCGACGACTTCGCCCGCTTCAGGTAGAGGTGGGCATCGTGCTCCCAGGTGAAGCCGATGCCGCCGTGGATCTGGATGGTGTCGCCGGCCGCCTTCTCGTAGGCCTCCGAGCAGAAGGACTTGGCCACGGGCGCCGCGATGGCCGCTTCCTCGGGGTCGTGATCGATGACCGACGCGAGGTGATAGGCGGCGGAGCGAGCCGATTCCACTCCCACCAGCATGTCGGCGCACATGTGCTTGATGGCTTGGAACGAGCCGATGGGGCGCCCGAACTGGTGGCGGACCTTGGCGTACTCGACCGACATGTCGAGGCAGGCCTGGGCTCCGCCGACCTGTTCCATCGCCAGGGCGGCGACCGCCCGATCGAGGGCGTGGTCGACGGCGTCGCCTGCCCGCCCATCCCCCAACGGCGAGGCCACCACGTCGGTGGCGGTCACCTCCGCCTGGGGACGGGTGAGGTCCATGACGCTCAGGGGGTTGCGCTCGAGACCTCCAGCGTCCCCGTCGACCAGGAAGAGCCGGGTGCCGTCATCGGCCGCCGCCTCCACGATCAGCGTGTGGGCGGTGTGGCCGTCGAGCACGAAGCGGGCCCGGCCCGACACCACCCAGTCCGTGCCCTGCCGACGGGCGACGAGATCGTGGACGGCGGCTCTGCCGGCGGCGACGGCCAGCCGATGGTCTCCTCTGACGACGGCGGGGAGGATCTCGGCCTTCTGGTCGTCGGTGCCCAGCCGTTCGACCAGCCACGTTCCCAGCACGACCGTCGACAGGAACGGCGACGGGTACAGGGTGCGACCCATCTCTTCGGCGAGCACCGCCAGTTCCATGAACCCGAAGCCGGATCCGCCGTAGGCCTCGCCCACGGCGATGCCCAGCCATCCCAGCGAGCCGAGCTCGGACCACTGGGCCGCATCGAACCCCTCCGGCGTCTCAGCGATCTTCCTGACCGCTTCCAACGGAGCGTTCTCGTCGAGCCACTGGCGGGCGTAGCGACGGAGCTCCTCCTGCTCTTCGGTGAAGACGCCGCTCATGTCGACCGGCACGGTACCCGGGGCGACGGGTGAGCGTCCACCGCGGCCGCGAAGATCCTCAGAAGGCGGCGTCGTCCAGTGCCATCAGCCGGCCGTCCTCGGCCTCGGCGGCGGCCCGACGTGCGGCGATCTTGGGAGCGACGTCGCGGACGAACCAGCGCGCCGACTCCACCTTGCCCAGGTAGAAGGGGTCGCTGTCCGCCTGGGGATGGGCGACCTCGGCGTGACGGAGGAGCTGCCAGGCGATGACCACCTCGGCCATCGACTCGAGCAGGGAGTTGGCGTGCAGGCCCACTTCGTAGATCCGCTCCGCCTCGCCGCCCATCGACGCCATCAGGTCCTCGACCATCGCCCCGATCTGGCCCTGGACGTCGTCGAGCATCTTGCCGAGGATGCCGCGTTCGGCTCCAAGGGGGTCCCCGTCGCCTCCGGCCTTGACGAACTCGCCGATCTCGGCGGCGAGGGCGGCCAGGGTCTGGCCCTGGTCCCGGGCGATCTTGCGGAAGAACAGATCCATCGCCTGGATGCCGGTCGTGCCCTCGTAGACGGTGTCGATCTTCGAATCCCGGATGTACTGCTCGATCGGGTAGTCCTGGATGTAGCCCGACCCGCCCAAGACCTGGAGCGACTGGGCGAGGAGGACGTACGCCTTCTCGGACGAGTAGCCCTTGACCAGCGGCAATAGCAGGTCGGAGCGGCGGTCCCAGCCGCCCTCGGGATCGAGCGCGTCCATGTGCTGGCAGTAGGCGGCGTACATCCACAGGGCCCTCAGCCCCTCGGCGTAGGCCTTCTGCATGAGCAGCATCCGACGGACGTCGGGATGGCGGATGATCGGCACCCGCGGCGCCGTCTTGTCGGTCATCTGGGTCATGTCGGCGCCCTGGATCCGCTCCTTGGCGTACTCCAGGGCGTTCAGGTAGCCGGTGGACAGCGTCGCCGCCGACTTGGTGCCGATCGTCATCCGGGCGTGTTCGATCACCCGGAACATCTGGCGGATCCCGTCGTGGACTCCCCCGACGAGGTAACCGACGGCGGGCTTGCCCGTCCCGAAGGTCAGCTCGCAGGTCGTGGAGCCCTTGAGCCCCATCTTGTGCTCGAGGTTGGTGGCCACCACCCCGTTCCGCTCGCCCAGGGTCCCGTCGGGGTTGACCAGGTACTTGGGGACGATGAACAGCGACAGGCCCTTGGTCCCCGGTCCGGCACCCTCGGGTCGGGCCAGCACCAGATGGACGATGTTCTCGGCGGCGTCGTGCTCGCCGCCGGTGATGAAGCGCTTGACGCCTTCGATGTGGTACGTGTCGCCTTCGACGTGGATGGCCTTGGTCGTTCCCGCGCCCACGTCGGAGCCGGCATCGGGCTCGGTCAGCACCATGGTGCCGGCCCAGTTCCGCTCGACCATGAGCTTGGCGAACTCGCGTTGTTCGGGGGTGCCCTCTTCGTAGACGATGCGGGCGAACAAGGATCCGCTGGCGTAGAAGGCGGCGGTGGGGTTGGAACCCAACAGCAGCTCCTGGGCCGCCCAGAACAGGGTGGGAGGCACCTCCATGCCGCCGAGCTCGGCGGTCAGGCCCAGCTTCGTCCATCCCGCCTCCTCGGCGGCGGCGAGGCTGCGCTTGAGGCTCTCGGGGAGCCGCACCTCACCGTCGACCAGCTCGGGCGGGTTGCGGTCGGCGTCTACGAAGGACTCCGACCACTCGCCCTGGACGAAGCGGTCGAGCTCGTGGAGGATGTCTTTCAGGGTGTCGACGTCGAAGTCCGGCCAGGCGTCGAGATGATCCTGGATCCGGTGCACCTCGAAGAGGTTGAACTCCAGATCTCTCAGGTTCGAGCGATAGTGACCCAATGCGCTGCCTTTCCCCGGCGACTTTGAGTGATCATTCTAATTTGATCATGCACTCAAAGGAACCCCACTAGCGTGACGCCGATGCGCTACCGCGTAGGACTCGAGACCCGCACCCGGATCCTGGAGGCCACCCGCGACCTGGTCGCCGCCCAGGGCCTGGAGAAGACGACCATCAAGGCCATCTGCGAGAAGGCCGGGATCCTCGTCGGGAGCTTCTACAACCTGTTCGAGTCCAAGGAGGAGGCGATCCTCACCGTGGTGGCCGACGCCATCCGGGCGGTGGGACCGGAGGACGAAGAGGCGACTCTCCACGAGCTCGTCGACGCCTACGTGGATTTCGTCGAGAAGTCGGAGACGACAGCACGCGTGTACCTGATGGTGGCCGTCAGCGGCGGCCTGACCGACGAGGGAATCCGGGCGCGTATGCTGCGCCACCACGAGCGCCGGATCGAGTTGTTCGGACGGGCCCTGCGGACCGCCCGCCCCGACATGCCGGAAGAGGAGGTGCGCCAACGCGTCGAGGGCCTCCTCGCCGCCCTGAACGGCATGGCCTTCCACCGTCTGCTGGACCCGTCCTTCGACTTCCGAAGCTACGCCCGGGCCCTGCTCCAGATCGGCGCCTGACACGGCTCAGTCGGCCAGCGAGCCGGAGATCCACCCGCCGATCTCTTCGACCGCCGCCACTCCCTCCCCCCACGACGGCCACCCGAAGGTGAGGATCGCCGCCACGTAGGCGGGCTCACCCGAGGGGTCGTAGACGACACCCACCGAGTTCGTGATCTGGCCGGCGAACCCGTTCTTCAGAGCGACGACCCAACCGGGCGGGACTCTGGCGCTCACCCCCCACCGCTGGGACGGGACGACCGAGGTCATGAGGTCGTACGCCTCCTGTCGGTGCCGCGCCTCGACGACGCCGCCGTCTCCGAGCAGCACCTGGCGCAGGAGCTTCGCCTGGTCGAAGGCGGACGTGCGGGTGCGACCCCATATGCCATGGGAGTCGCCGACGACAGTGGTCTCTCGGAGGCCGAAGTTCTCGGCCTGGCGGGCAAACCACGGTGAGCCTCCGAAGCGCCTCCACAGCTTTCGTACCGGCGCGTCGGCCGACACGGTGATCATCGCCCGTAGCAGTGCCCTCTCCCCCGACGTGAGGGGGCGGCGGTCGCGCTGTGCCTCGAGGAAGGTGCCGGCCATGACCATCACCTTGAACACCGACGCCGACTGCTGGCGGGACCCGGGGTTCATGGCGTATGCGCAGCCGGTGCGCAGGTCGTATGCGTAGGCGGTGAAATCGATGCCGGGGTGGGCCCGATGGATCCGCTCCACCCGCCCGGCGGTGAAGGGGTCGTCGGAGCAGAGGTCCGGCTCGAAGACGGCCACGACCATCCGGGCGAATTCGGCGCGGGTCACCGACCGGTAGCCGTCGAATCTCGCCGCCGAGGTGTCGACGATCCCGACGAACGCCGCCGCCCGGGCCTCCTCCTCGAAGAACTGGCCCGCGGTGTCGGTCCACGGGGCCCGATACGACTCGGGCGCTTCCAGATCGAAGAGGCGCACCACCATCTTCACGATCTGGCCCCGCTGGAGGGTGTCCTGGGGGCAGAAGCGGCGGTTGTGGGGCGGGTCGCAGCCGTGGACGACCCCGGCGGCGGCCAGGCGGTCGATGTAGCCGGCGGCGGCTCCCTGCCAGATGGTGTCGTCGTCGGTGAATCGATCGCGGGTGTCTGCGGGGATGTCGGCGAGGTATCCCTCCCGGTCCGCCAGCGTCACGAGGATCTTCGCCGCCTCGGCCCTCGTCAGCGGACGGTCCGGGCAGCTGGACCGGTTGGCGGGCGGGTCGCAGCCGTGGATGGCGCCCCGATCGGCCAGCCATTCGAGCGCCCGCTCTGCGGGACGGCCGTCGTCGTCGACGAAGCTGGCCGCAGCCGGAAGGGCGGCGGTGGCGACGGCGGTCGCCGCCACCGCCACGACGAGGAGACGGCCGGCTCTACGCGTCAGTTCCGATAGGTCCAGAACCAGGTCTCGGTCCTCGACTTGCCGTGCTGGGTGATGGTCCGTTCGATCCTCACCGACGGGAACCCGGTGGCCTTGCCCGACACCTTGCGGCCATCGGATCCGCCGTCGTCGATCACTTCGATCACCGACTTGG
>Ga0207874_1002140_pt1 | contig 19639 bp, 14 predicted proteins | sample HigsolmetaAR201D_FD_184833 | JGI IMG/M metagenome (GOLD analysis project Ga0207874, IMG submission 184833) | Ionic liquid and high solid enriched microbial communities from the Joint BioEnergy Institute, USA - AR20-1-D (SPAdes) (version 2) ...
CCGCGCGGGACCGCTCACCCCTCCGCCGCGACCGCCCCAAGCCGCCGCGGCGCACTTCGCACACAAGTGCCGTATTGACAACACCTTCCGCTGATCGCCCACCCCGATGCCCCCCCCGCCGCGGCGCCGGCTCACCCCCTCGCCGCCGCCACTGCCGCGCCCCCGCACGAACGCCATATTTCAACGAACCGACAGAGTTTCCCCGATTTTTCCGCATGCATTTTCTCATTCCCCGGGTCTTCCCGCTTCGGGCGCGGGAAACTCCTACCCGGTGACGTTCTTGTCACGCCCGCCGCGGCACGGCTCCCGTGGTGATCTGGCGCAGAGGGGGAGACCGCCCGCGGCTCGGAGTACACCCCATGGCTCACGACGACGTGCGCAAGTCGAACCAGCAGCAGCTGCTCGGTCTGGCTTCCGTGTACAAGGGCCTCACGCGCAAGCAACTCGCCGACGCCCTCGGGCGCGACCAGACCCGCCTCTTCCCCGCCAACGGCAACCCCAAACTCGACTACCTCATCCGCCTCGCCGACGTCCTCGACTGGCCCGTCGGCGACGTCGCCGAGGCGATCTGGGACCGCGGCGCCCCCGACCCCCTCCCCGACGAGCCCCCAGACGGCGCGGACTTCGACGCCCTCAACGCCGCCGCGCGCGACGCCCACCGCGCCGGCAAGTTCGCCCTCATGAGCCGCATCGCCCAGCGCATGTACGCCGTCGCCCGGACCCCGCAGCAGCGCGCCCTCGCCTGCCACCGCGAGTCCGGCGCGTGGGACGGCCTCGGCCGCTACACCCGCCAGCTCGAGGCCGTCCGCCGCGGCCTGGCCGAAAGCCCCATCGACCCCGAACTGCGCCTCCTCCTCCGCGTGAACCTCGCCAACTCCTACTACACCCTCTGGCACCTCCACGAGGCCCGCGCCATGGCGCGCGACATCATCGACGAGATCGCCGACCCCGCCTCCGCCCTCCCCTCCGGCTCCACCAACGTCCGCGCCGCCAACGCCTTCGCCCACTACGTCCTCGGCAACGCCTCCCGCCGCCTCATCGCCCTCGAGCCCGACCGGCGCATCCACCACGCCCGCGCCGCCCGGGCCGCCCTCCAGACCGCCCTGGACCTCTACACCGCCCTCGCCGACGAGCGCGACAACCCCGCCTGGCGCGGCATCGCCAACACCTGCCGCGCCGGCATCATCGAGGCCGACGTCGAACTCGGCGCCATCGCCCCCCTCGACGCCGTCGCCGCCCTCGCCGCGGGGCTCAGCGCCGTGGACGAACCCCCGAACGGCGCCGCCGACGCCGCCCAGCACGCCGGCCCCGTCGGCGACGGCCTGGAGAGCTACGGCTGGTGGTGCATCTTCGGCTGCAACATCGCCCTGCGCCACCTCGCCGGGCGCGACCTGCAGCGCCACATGGCCATCTTCACCAACAAGGGCTACGAGATCGCCGACCGCCTCGACAACTGGTCGATGCGCGAGCGGCTCTTCTCCCTCGAGTTCCTCCAGCGTCAGCGCCTCAATGACCTCGCGGGCTTCCCCGTGGACTGGACCATCGACCACGAGGAGGTCCGCGTCATCGTCGGCACCATGGGCCGATTCCCCATGTTCCGTTCCACCGGTTGGAAGATCCTCCAGACCGCCACGGTCGTCGGCGACAACTGAACCACAAGGGCCCCTCGACATGTCTCACCAGCACCAGACCAGCCTCGCCATCGGGCTCGCCGCGATCGCCCTCACGCTCACCCCCGCCGTCGCCGCGCCGCCCCCCGGCATCACCATCGTCAGCCACAACGAGCAGGGCGACCTCATGCAGCCCCCGGCGAACAAGGTCACCCACTCCGACGAACCGCCGCCCCCCCCGCCGTGCCCGGCCGACGCCGACCGCGACGGCGTGGTCACCAGCGCCGACGTCTCCGCGTTCATCACAACCTGGCTGCACTCCATCCAGACCGGCTCCCTCGAGGCCGACGTGGACGACAGCGGCGATGTCTCCAGCGCCGACATCGCCCGCTTCCTCTCGATCTGGATGAACGCCGTCGCGGCCGGGTGCTGACGACGCCCCATAACAGGACGCGATCACCCCCCGGCGCGTGGCACCGGCACGCCCGCCGTGTATGCTGGCGTACAGCAGGGCCGCATCCGCGCGCCCTCCCCGCGTGACCCCGCCCGCCACCTTGGCCGCGGCCCCGCCGTCACACGCACCACGCCTTACCGGAGTCTGTTCTGTGATGCCCCGCCCCTCCCGCTCCGCCGCCCCCTCCCGGGCCCGACGCACCCTCGCCCTGACCGCCGCGGCCGCCGCCACCCTCCTCCCCGGCATCGCCGCCGCCCAGGCAACGCCGCCGCTCACCACCGTCCGCGTCGCCTCCGGCGTCGCACAGCCCACCTGGATCGGCGCCCCCCGCAACGACTACAACCGCCTCTTCATCATCGAGCAGGGCATCCAGGGCGTCGGCAGGATCCGCGTGCTCGACCTGCGCACCAACACCCTCCTCCCCGAGCCGTACCTGACCATCTCCGGCATGCACACCGGCGGCGAGAACGGCCTGCTGAGCATGGCCTTCCACCCCGACTTCGCCGACAACGGCTACTTCTGGATCTACGGCAACTTCGGCACCGAGGTCCGCCTCGTCCGCTACCGCGCCCTGGGCGACCCGCTCACCTCCAACGTCGCCGACCCCGACTCCGCGCAGATCGTCCTCCGCGTCCCCGACCATCACACCGTCCACAACTCCGGGTGGATGGACTTCGACGCCGCCGGCAACCTCTACCTCGCCGTCGGCGACGGCGGCCACCTCGCCTCCGCCGCCGCCCAGGACATCACCGACAACCTCTCCGGCAAAATCCTGCGCATCGACCTCGACGGCCCCGACGACATCCCCGGCAACGAAGACGACGACGGCTTCCCCGACGACCCCGACCGCCACTACACCATCCCCCCCGACAACCCCTTCGTCGGCGTCGAGGGGGACGACGAGATCTGGGCCTACGGCCTGCGCAACCCGTGGCGCTGCGACCTCGACCCCGCCACCGGCGACCTGTACCTCGCCGACGTCGGCGACGGCGCCTGGGAGGAGATCAACTTCCAGCCCGCCCATATCCCCGGCGCCATGCCCGGCGACCCCGGCTACACCGGCGGACGCAACTACGGCTGGCCCTGCTACGAGGGGCACGCCGTCCGCACCCCCGGCCTGTGCGCCGACCCCGACGCCCTCACCTACCCCTTCCTCGTCTACCACCACTCCCAGCAGGTCCCCCCCACCAACCTCGCCGGATGCTCCGTCACCGGCGGCCTGGTCTACCGCGGCTGCGCCATCCCCCAACTCCAGGGCGCGTACTTCTTCGCCGACTTCTGCAACCACAACATCTTCACCCTCCGCTTCGACGGCCACACCATCACCGAGTTCACCAATCGAACCGCCGAACTCAACCCCGGCGGCGGGCTGAACATCGTCTTCATCTCTTCCTTCGGCCGCGACGCCTGGGGCGAGATCTACATCGCCGACCTCGTCGGCTGGGAGGTCTTCAAGATCGTCCCCGCCGTTCCCCACGACATCAACGGCGACGGCATCGCCGACGGCTGCCGCTGCCCCGCCGACTGGAACGGCGACGGGGCCACCAACTCCAACGACATCTCCGCCTTCCTCGCCGCCTGGCTCGACGCCGTGCAGAATCCCCCCGCCAGCGCCGACTACAACGGCGACGGCGTCACCAACTCCAACGACATCTCCGCCTTCCTCGCCTCCTGGCTCAACGCCCTCAACGGCGGCTGCTGACCCCCCACCCCCGTGGCACGGGCTTCCTGCCCGTGCTCTTCTTCTCTCCCCCTCCTCCCCGCCTCATCTGTCCCCTCCCCACTCCCCCCGGGCGCCACGGCCGAGCGCGTGGGGGGCGCTCGGCCGCGCTCTCTTCCTCTTCCTCCTCTTTCCGTCTCCCCCTCCGGCCCCCTCTCCCCTGGGGGGGCGGGAGAGGGCCGGGGTGAGGGCTCCATGGCCTCCCTCCCCCCTCTGCTTCCTCTTCCCCTCTAAGCCGCGCAGCGCGCCAGAAGCCAAAGCGCAACGGCGCTTTGCAAGGCGCCGCGCAGCCGCTGGATCAGCAGCGTCCTCTCGAATCCTCCGCCCCACCAGTCACGCAAAGCCCCAAAAGCGCGCCCCCCTCCACACCACGCCCCCCCTACTTCACCCCCACCCCAGCCGCCAGCTGGTCGCACTTCCCCGCAAGGTCAAAGTCCTTCTGCGTCACTCCCCCCGCATCGTGCGTCGAGAACGTCAGCGTCACCTTGTTGTACCGCACCAGGATGTCCGGGTGGTGATCGGACTCCTCCGCGGCCTGGGCCACCGCGTTGACGAACCGCATCGCCGCGCCGAAATCCTCGAACTGGTACGTCCGCTGGATCGCCCCGCCCGTCTCCGACCACTCCCCGTGCGCCGTGAGCTGCGCCTCGATCTGCGCTTCTGTCAGCTTCTCCATCCGCGGCTCCATGCCCGGTGCCTTCTTCACAACACCCGGCCAGTCCTTCTCTCCGGCCCGGGCTCGTTCGGCGTCGGATCGTACGCCGCCCCGCCCCGCCCCACCCCCGCCGAGCCTTCCCTCCCCCCCGCCGCCCCCAAGCCCCACCCTCTCAGTGTACCGTTGCCCCTGTGCCCCCGCCTCTGAACCATCCCGTCCCCGAGCAAGTCACCCGACTGGCCCCCTCCCCGACCGGGGCTCTGCACCTGGGCAACGCCCGGACCTTCCTCATCACCTGGGCCCTCGCCCGCCGGCTGGGATGGCGCATCATACTGCGGATTGAGGACTTGGATACGCCCCGCGTCAAGCCGGGCGCCGCCGCGGGCCTCATCGACACCCTCCGCTGGCTCGGCATCGACTGGGATGATCCGCCCCCCGGCGCCCCGCCCGACAACCCCCTCGTCCAGTCGAACGACCTCGAGCCCTACCGCGCCGCAATGCGCTCCCTCGCCTCCCGCGCGCTGGTCTACCCCTCGGCCCTGACCCGCGCCCAGGTGGAGGCCGCCGCCTCCGCCCCGCAGGAGGGCGCCCACGACACCCCCTTCCCCGCCCACCTCCGCCCCCCGCTCGCCCCGCTCCCCTTCGATGCCGCCGCGGAGACCACCAACTGGCGATTCGCCGTCCCCGATGAGCCCGTCGCCTTCACCGACACCTTCGCCGGCCCGCAGTCCATCACCGTCGCCGCCACCGTCGGCGACTTCGTCGTCTGGACCAAACGCGCCCAGCCCGCCTACCAGCTCGCCGTCGTCGTAGACGACCACCGCCAGCGCGTCACCCAGGTCGTCCGCGGCGACGACCTCCTCGACTCCGCCGCGAGGCAACTCCTCCTCTATCGCGCCCTCGGCCTGACTCCCGAGCCCGCCTACACCCACCTCCCCCTCGTCCGCGGCGAGGACGGCCGCCGCCTCGCTAAACGCCACGGCGACACCCGCATCGACCACTACCGCGCCCTGGGCGTCCCCGCCGAGGCCGTCATCGGCCTCATCGCCCACTGGTCCATCCCCGGCGCCCCCCGCGAGCCGATGTCCGCCGCGGCGTTCAGCGAGTCCTTCCAACTGAGTAGAATGCCACCCGAACCGGTCACCTTTCACCCCGAGGACGACCAATGGCTCCGCAGCTTCACCTGATCCTCGCCCCGGCGCTGCTCGCCGCCATCCTCGCCGCCTCCGGCTGCTCCGCGCAGGGCGCTGCCGACGCCTCGCCCCCGTCCTCCGGCTCCCCATCCTCCAAGGCCCCGGCCGGCGAGCCGGAGCGCATCCCCGTCACCATCGCCGGCCGCGTCTTCAAACTCGAGCCCGCCCTCGACGACGCCACGCGAACCAGGGGCCTCGGCGGCCGCACCGAGATCGCCGAGGACGGCGGCATGCTCTTCGTCTTCCCCGACATCGCCCGGCGAGACTTCGTCATGCGCGACTGCCCCATCCCCATCGACATCATCTACCTCGACGGCGCCGGCCGCGTCCTGACCACGCACGCCATGGTCCCCGAGGAGCCCCGCAGGCCCGGCGAATCGGACTACGACTACGAGATGCGCCTCAAGCGTTACCCCAGCCGCTTCCCCACCGGCCTGGTCGTCGAACTCCGCGGCGGGATGATCAAGCAACTCGGCCTCAAGCCCGGCGATAAACTCGAGTTCGACATCGAGCCCCTCAAGAAGCGGGCGCGCTAGGCCGATCCCCCACCATCGAATCCCATCCGGACCATGGGCCCCCTCGGCGCCACGCGCCGGTCCTGCGCCCAGGCCATGCCGCTCTCCGTACGGACGCCGCCCATGCCCCCCGACCACCCTCCTGGTCCCATCACCGAGCAAAGCCGCCGCCCGCGGCTCGGCCTGGTGATCGCCGACGCCCAGGACTGGTCCATCTCCGCCCTCGGCGAGGCCCTCGCCCGCCAGTGGCCCCCCGGATCGCCGACACCCAATATTGAGTCTTTTCCCCTTGAGCGCGTGGCGAGCGCCTCCACGCTCGTCGGCTTCGACGCCCTCCTCGTCCTCGGCGCCTCCAGGCCCCGCAGCGGCGTCGCCCGCCTCGTCAACTTCGCCGACATGGTCGAGGAGTCCCTCACCCCCGCCATCCTCCTCGGCTCCCCCGCCGACGAGACGCTCCGCGGCCTCGCCTCCGACACCGTCATCCTCCTCCCCCCGACCGCCTCCCCCCAGACCCTCGCCTGCGTCCTGCACACCCTCGCCGGCCGCCAGCCCGCCATCCGCCGCCTCCAGACCGAACTCCGCGCCGCCCAGTTCGTCCACGACGGCGCCTCCGCCGAGATCAGCCGGCTCCAGGAGGAACTCCTCCTCGCCGGGCACATCCAGCGCGAGTTCCTCCCCAAGGCCTTCCCCGACCTCCCCGGCCTCGACTTCGACGTCCTCTACCGCCCCGCCGGCTTCGTCTCCGGCGACGTCTACGACATCGTCCGCCTCGACGAGCACCACGCCGGCTTCGTCCTCGCCGACGCCATGGGGCACGGCGTCGCCGCCGCCCTGCTCACCCTCTTCATCACCGCGCAACTCTCCCTCAAGCAGCACTCCGCCGACGGCCCGCGCCTCGTCCCCCCCGGCGAGGCCCTCGCGCGGCTCAACGCCGCCCTCTGCGGCGCCCGCGGCGGGGCCGCCCGCCTCGCCTCCGCCGTCGTCGGCGTCATCGACGCGCGCACCGGCGACATCACCCTCGCCGCCGCGGGCCACCCCCCGCCCGTCCTGGTCACCCGCTCCGGCCCAAGGATCCTCGACGTCTCCGGCACACTCCTGGGTGTCGTCGAAGAGGCCGACTACGAACACGTCACCGTCCGCATGAACGAGGGCGACGTCCTCCTCCTGCACACCGACGGCATCGCCCTCGCCACCGAGGACTCCAGGTCCATCGTCTCGATCTCCCCCGAACTCTGCCGCCCCTTCACCTCCGTCGCCGGCGGCCGCCGCACCCTCGCCGAGGGGATGGCCGACGTCGCCGCCCGCCTCGACCACGCCGCCGGCTCCCTCCACCAGCAGGACGACGTCACCCTCATCGCCCTCGCCTGCCGCGGCCTCACCAACCCCAACCGCCTCGCCGCCTGACCCCCCTCCCCGTGGCACTGGCTTCCAGCCCGTGCTCTCCTTCTCTCCTTCTCCTCCCCGCCTCATCCGTCCCCCAGCCCCCTCTCCCCCATCCCCCTCACCTCCACACCTGCTCACCTCTTCACCGCCACACCCCCCCACCCTCTAGTTCACCCGATCCACCTCCACCACCCCGTCCTTCAACCTCACCACCCGCTCGCACCGCGTCGCGATCCGGTCGTCGTGCGTCACCATGACGATCGTCATCCCCCCCCGGTGCAGGTCCTCGATCACCTGCAGGATCGCCTCCCCCGTCGCGCTGTCGAGGTTCCCCGTCGGCTCGTCGGCCATGAGCACCACCGGATTGGTCACCAGCGCCCTCGCGATCGCCACGCGCTGCTGCTGCCCGCCCGAGAGTTCGCTCGGCCGGTGCCCCAGCCGGTTCCCCAGCCCCACCAGCTTCAACGTCTCGCACGCCCGCTGCCGCCGCTCCTTCACCCGCACCCCCTGGTAGAACAGCGGGACCTCCACGTTCTCCTCGATCGTCAGCTCCGGGATCAGGTTGAACGCCTGAAAGACGAACCCGATCTTCCGCCCCCGGAACGCGGACAACTCCTCATCCGACATCGTCGCCACGTTCTGGCCGTCGAGGAAGTACTCCCCCGCCGTCGGCCGGTCCAGACACCCCAGCGTGTTCATCAGCGTGGACTTCCCCGACCCCGACGCCCCCATGATCGCGACGTACTGCCCCCGCGGGATGACCAGGTCCACCCCGCGCAGCGCCTCGACCATCACCGACCCGTCCGGCTTGTAGTACGTCTTCCGCACCCCCCGCAGCTCCGCCACCGGGGGCCCCCACCTCCCCCCGCTCTCCGTGCGCGCCGGATCAGAGCGGCCGGCCGATTGCGTCGCGGTCATGCTCGCCATACACCCCTATGTACCGGCCGCCCTCCCCCCGGTCGCACGCCCCCGTTCTCCCTCCCAAGTCGGCCCCTTGGCCCCTTGCCATGCGGCCCTTTGCCGTCCCTCACCCCCTCTCCTCCCCCGCCTCCTCCAGTTGCAACCCCGCCAGCGCCGTCAGCGGGTCCGACGCGAACCGGAAGAGTTTGTCCAGCCCCGTCAGCATCATCACCGACCACAGGTCGTCCCCCAGCGAGCAGAGCACCAGGTGCCGGTTCAACTCCGCCAGCCGCTTGCGCATCCGCAGCAGCTGCGCCAGGTGCGAGCTGTTGAGGTACGTCACCCCGGAGAAGTTCAGCACCAGGTGCGGCACCTCCCCCGGCGCGGCCCCGTCGTTCAGGCGCCCCCAGATGGCCGCGAACTCCTCGGAGAGTTCCGGCTCGTCGGCGAGTTCGGCGATGGCGATGTTCTCGGACCAGTCGATGGGCATGGGGTGTACCTTACCGGATTCCGGCGTGGGCGGGGTTCATGCTGCTTCCGCTACGCCCGCGGCGACCGGGCGGTTCGGGAACGGGGCGGGCATGGCAGCGTCCCGCCTCTGCGTCATGCATCGGCCACGCCCCCGGACCCGCACCAGGCGGGCCCGTCACGACCCGCTGTCCTCCTCCGCCACCCGCGCCGCGGCCACCACCGCGTCCCCCTCGTCCAGTTTCACCACGCGGACCCCCTGCGCCCCTCGCCCGCACAGCCGAATCTCCGCCGCGCGCATCCGCACGATCTTCCCGTTGCGGCTGACGACGATCACGTCGTCCCCGCCGGGCTCCTCGGCGCTGGCCGGGGCGTGCACCGCCAGCGCGGCGACGGCGCGGCCGTTGCGCTCGCTCGTGTTGATGTCCACGCGCCCCTTGCCGCCGCGGGACTGCGAACGCATCTTGCCGCTCTCCGGCTGCACGCGGTACTCGTCGATCGCCGTCCGCTTGCCGTACCCGTTCTCGCAGATCGTCAGCAGCTGCAGCGCCGTGTCGGCGGTGACGCCGGGGTCGTCCGGGTCGCCCACGTCGCGATGCATCGGCACGCGGATCGCGCCGATGACGCGGTCCCCCTCGGCCAGTTCGATCCCCTTCACGCCCGCCGCCGCACGACCCATGAGCCGCGCGTCGTCCTCGCAGAAGCGGATCGCCATGCCCCCGGCCGTCGCCAGCAGCACGTCGTCGTTGCCGCCCGTCTGGATCACCGTCAGCAGCTCGTCCCCCTCCTTCAGCCCCACCGCGATCAGCCCGGACTTGTTGACGTTCCGGTAGTCCTTCAGCGCCGTGCGCTTCACGATCCCGCCCTGCGACACGAACGTGAGATAACTCGACCCCTCCTCGAAGTTCTTCACCGGCAGGTACGCGCACGTCCGCTCCCCCGGCCGCAGCTCGATCAGGTTCACCAGCGGCCGCCCCTTGCTCTGCCGCGGCAGTTCGGGAAGCTCGTAGACCTTGATCTTGAACACCCGCCCCGTGTTCGTGAAGCACAGCAGGTCGTCGTGCGTGCTCGCCACGAACAGGTGCTCGATGAAGTCCTCCTCCCTGGCGCTCGCGCCGATGACCCCCTTCCCGCCGCGCCCCTGCTGCCGGTACGTGTTCAGCGCCACCCGCTTGGCGTACCCGGCGCGCGAGATCGTCACCGCCACGTCCTCCTCGGCGATCAGCGACTCGATGTCGATGTCCGCCCCGTCGGAGGACTCGTCGATCCGCGTCAGCCGCTGGCCGATCTTCCCCCCGTACCGCCCCTTCATCTCCTCGCAGTCGGCGATGATCATCGCGTCGATCCGCGCCGGCGTCGCCAGGATGTTCTCGTAGTCCTCGATCTGCTCGGCGACCTGCCGGTACTCGCCCGTCAGCCGCTCGATCTCCAGCCCGACGAGCTGGATCAGCCGCATCGAGCCGATCGTCTCCGCCTGCACGCGCGTCAGGCTCACCCCGCCCCGCGACTCCGCCCGCGCCGCGATCTCCATCAGCCGCCGCGGGATCAGCCGGGCGTACCGGTGGTCCGGCGGGATCCGGAACCCGCGCTCCATCAGCCGCTCGATCGCCTCCTGCCGCGTGCGGCTGGAGCGGATCAGCCGGATCACCTCGTCGATGTCGCACACCGCGTAGATCATCCCCTCCAGCACGTGGGCCCGCCGCTTCGCCTCCGCCAGCAGGTGCGACGTCCGCCGCCGGATCACGTCCGTGCGGTGCCCGATGTAGTAGTTGATCATCTCCTTCAGCGACAGCGTCCGCGGCTGGCGGTTCACCAGCGCGATGCTGTACATGCTGAAGTTCTGCTGCAGCGGCGTGAACTGGTAGAGCTGGTTCTCCACCACCGCCGGGTCCGCCCCCTTCTTCAGCTCGATCACCACCCGCACCATCGCCTCCCGCCCGGACTCGTTGCGCACGTCCGCGACGTCGGTGATCTTGTCCTCCTTCACCGCCTCGACGATCCGCTCCATCAGCGTGTTGAGCCCGAGGTTGTACGGGATCGAGTCGATGATCAGCGTGTGCCGCCCCCCCGACTCCTCCACCCGCACCTCGCCGCGGACCGTCATCCGCCCGCGCCCCGTCTCGTACCCCTCCACGATCCCCCGACGCCCCAGGATCACCCCCCCGGTCGGGAAGTCCGGCCCCTTCACCCCCCGCCGCACCACGTTCCCCTGCTCGTCCACCACGTCCTGCATCAACTCGCGCAGCGGGATCGCCGGGTTCTCCACCGTCCGGATGATCGCGTCGAGGATCTCCACCGGGTTGTTCGGCGCCAGGCTCGTCGCCATCCCCACCGCGATCCCCACGCCCCCGTTGATCATCAGATTCGGGAACTTCCCCGGCAGCACCACCGGCTCCATCAGCCGGTCGTCGTAGTTCGGCTGCATGTCCACCGTGTCGAGGTTCAGGTCCTCGAGCATGTCCATCGCGGCCTGCGTCAGCCGCGCCTCGGTGTACCGCATCGCCGCCGGCGGGTCCGGGTCGATCGACCCGAAGTTCCCCTGCGGGTCCACCAGCGTGACGCGCGTGCGCCACTTCTGCCCCATGTTCACCAGCGTCGGGTAGATCACCGACTCGCCGTGCGGGTGGTAGTTGCCGCTCGTGTCGCCGCAGATCTTGGCGCACTTCAGGTGCTTCTTCCCCGGCCGCAGGTTCAGGTCGTTCATCGCGACCAGGATCCGCCGCTGCGACGGCTTGAGCCCGTCACGGACGTCGGGCAGCGCCCGGTCCATGATCGTGCTCATCGCGTACGTCAGGTACGAGTCCTGAAGCTCTCGCTCGATGTTCAGATCGACGATGGTCCCCCCGCCACCGCCGCCACCGCCGCCGCCATCCCCGCCCCCGGCCGCCGCCCCCGCGGCCGGATCATCGGGTGCGCCAGGCCCCCCGGCCGCGGCCGGGACCGTCGGATCGACGCCGTCTTGCATCACTCGCACGCTCCTGCTCTCCGGCTGGACCGGGCGTGGGTCTGGCACGCGGCGGGGTGACCGAAGAACGCAGAAAACTCGGGAAAAACGCCCCTTTCCGGCCTCCGCCGGGGGCCCCCGATCATAGGCGCACAGGCCCCGACTTTCCCCCGTTCCGATCCCCTCCCGCCCCCTGCTCCGCCCCTGCTCGGATGACTTCTCACCACGGAGTCACGGAGGTCACGGAGCGAGCACCGAGAAGAACCACGACCACGTTTCAGGACAGGCCGGACAAGAAAACCGCCCGACCGCCCGCAGCGACCCACCACTCCCGCGCCCCTCCCACCTCTCTTCAAACCCACTGCTCAATCAAAGCGTGCAACGAGCGCATCAGGATCTTCCCAACCGCTCCGTGCCCCTCCGCGCCTTCCGTGGTGAAGACCTCTTCCCCCTACTCCCCCGCCTTCTTCTCCAGCGCCTCCAGCGTCTCGCACACCGCCAGCAGCGTCAGCGCCGACGCCTCGATCGGCATCCGCTGGTCCCACACCGACGCCCGGATCCCCCCCATCGCAAGTTCTGGGTTCGGATACATCCACATCGCCGACTCGTCCACCTGCAACTGCCGCAGGAACCGCAGACTCGTCAGCAGCCGCACGAGTTCCGAGTTGAACTCCCCCTCCTCCGTCAGCCGCCCGTCCCCCAGCATCGTCGCGATGAACGCCAGCGGCCGCGCCGCCTGCCACGTCGGGATCGCCGTCCGCCCCTTCGTGAACACGATCCCCCCGACCAGGTCCAGGTCGTCCCTCCCCGCCACCGCCGCCGTCAACTGGTGCTCCCACACCCGCTCCCGCATCCGCCGCAGCGCCACCGCCGCAGGCACATCCTCGCCCCGCGCGAGCCCGACCTCCGCCCACCCCAGCCACGGCATCTGCGACACCAACTGCCCCTCCGGCGTCTCGCGGAACGCCGCGCGGACCGCCCGCTCCGCGACCTCCCGCATCTCGTCGCTCTCCGCCGCGGCCCTCACCAGCCCCAGCGCGATCGCCCCGCGCGCCGCCGGCGGCACGCGCTCCGCGAACCCATCCTCGCGCGTGTACGCCTCCCGCAGCAGCCCCAGCGCCGCCTCTGACAGCGTCTCCCCGCTGGCCGCGAGCAGCGCCGCCGCAATCGCTCCTTCCACGCCCTTCAGCGCGGCCCCTTCCGCGTGCCGCTGCGCCCGCCACAGCACCTCCCCCGCCCATGCGGCCGCCTCCTCCCCCGCCGATCGGTCAACGTGCGACAGCGCCGCGTACCGCCCCGCGGCGTACCCCACCAGCGCCACCTCCGCGCTCGTCAGCGGCGCGCCGCTCACCGCATCCCGCCACGGCTCGTACACCTGCGAGGCCCCGTTGATGTCCCGCATCCGCGCCCGCAGGTGCCCGTACAGCCGGTCCGCCATCTCCCGCAGCGCCCCCGCCGTCATCTCCCCCACCTCGACCACCCGCCTCCCTCGCTCCAGGAACACCGGCGGCTGCCCCGGCGAGGTCTGCGCCAGGTGGCTCACACGGAAACGCAGCAGCGACGCACCGTGCCGCTCCACCAGTTCCTTCGGCTCCACCAGCCCCAGCGCCGCATCCCCCCCCGCCTCCGCCGCCGCCTGCGACAGCGCCGTCCCCCCCAGCATGTTCGACGCCAGCATCCGCCCCGGGAACACCGCGCCGACCCGCCCCGCGGCCCCCAGCCTCACCGCCACCCCATCCAGCCCCGGCGCCAGCGCCACCGCCGCGTCCGAGTACGTCGCCGGCGTCGGCACGATCGCCAGCGGCTGACCCGCCAGTTCCAGGCTGATCATCACCTGCCCCGTGGTCTCCCGCAGCGCCTCTTCCGCCAGGAGCCCGCTCCCCCGCGGCAGGCGCCGGTCCGCCTCCGCCATCGCCTGCCGCGCCGCCCGCCACACCGACTCCGCCCCCCCGCCCAGGTCGCTCCCCCGCCCGATCACCCGCCCGGCGAGCCGCAACGTCACCGCCGCCCCCCCGATCGCCCCATCCTCCCCGATCCGCTCCAGCCCCGCCGCGCCGGCGTCCGCCGGCGTCTCCCACGCCCGCACCCACGACTCCACGAGCCTGTACGCCGCCATCGTCGCCGCCGGCGACGGCGGCCGCCCATCATCCCCCGCAGCCTCTCCCGCCGCGTGCACCCGCCCGGCGCTCAGTCCGAGAACCACGGCCAACGCCGCCATCAGCGTGCCCACCCGCCTCAACGTTGCCCCGCCGCAGCGCGCAACGTCCCCCGCAAACAACACCCCTTGCAACCGGCCCTCCCCCGTGGCATGCTTGTTCGGGATCACCCCCCGCCGCGCCCGCGCCGCGCGGCCCCACCCGGCCGCTCCGCCGCGCTGGCACGCCCCTTGTTCCCCTTCTCGGCAGACATCCAAAGACACGCCTTGAACAAGTGAGAAGATCATGCAATCCCTGACCCTTCTGACCGAGAACCGCAAGCGCATCGCGATCCTGACCCTGCTGAGCTTCATCGCCATGTGCTGAGCCCGCCCCCCTACCCCGCGGCCCCAGCCCCCCAACCCAACGGCCCAGCCCAGAATACCTCAACGCCCCAAACCCCACACCGGTTCCCCCTGCCCGTGACACGGGCTTCCAGCCCGTGCTCTCCTCCCCTACCTCTTTCTCCCCGCCTCATCCGCTCCCCTCCTCCCCCTTCCGGGTGCCACGGCTGGCCGTCCCCGCCCGGCCGTGCTCCGCCACTCCCCCCCGCCTCTCAAATCTCAAATCTCGAATCCCCAATCTCCCCCTCTTCCCCGTCCCCCTCACCTCCTCCCCCCACACCTCCTCCCTCCACAAAAAAACACCCGGGCCTCTCGACCCGGGCGTTCCTGGTTTCACACTCGATCAACGAACGAGCAGGATCACTCCTCGTCGTCGTCCTCCACCGGGGGCCGACCGAAGATGATCTTGTTGGTGCCCATGGCGCCGTGCTCGTCCATCCCGCCCTTGGTCGGGATGGGCCCGCGCCCGGAACGGCCGCTCAGGCCGCCCTCCTCGCTGAGGCCGCGGTCGGTGTCGCCCCACTGCGCCCGCTTGAGCGAGAGGCCGATCTTCCGCTCCTCGGTGTCCACGCGGAGGATCTTGACGTCCACCTCCTCCTCCGGCTTCACCACGTCCATCGGGTTCTCGACCTTGTGGTCCGCCAGCTCGGAGATGTGCAGCAGGCCCTCGAGGTCCGGCTCCAGCTCCACGAAGACGCCGAAGTTCGTGATCTTCGTGACCTTGCCGCGGACGACCATGCCCGGCTTGTAGTGCTCGGGGATCGCCTGCAGCCACGGGTCCTCCGTCAGCTGCTTCAGGCCCAGCGCCACGCGCTGCTTCTCGCGGTCCACGTCGATGACCACGCACTGGACCTTGTCCCCCTTCTTGAAGACCTCGTTCGGGTGCGTGACCTTCTTCGTCCAGCTGATGTCGCTGACGTGCAGCAGCCCGTCGATCCCCGGCTCGATCTCGATGAACGCCCCGTAGTTCGCCAGGTTCCGCACCGTCCCCTCGATGATCGTCCCCGGCGGGTACTTCTCGCTGACCAGCTCCCACGGGTTGACCTCGATCTGCTTCATCCCGAGGCTGATCTCCTGCTTGTCCTTGTTGATGTCAAGGACGACCACGTCAACCTCGTCCCCGGCGCTGACCAGCTCGCTCGGGTGGTTCACCCGGCGCGTCCACGACATCTCGGAGATGTGCACCAGGCCCTCGATCCCGTCCTCCAGCCGCACGAACGCGCCGTAGGACATGATGTTGACCACCTTCCCGCGCACACGCGAGCCGACCGGGTACTTCTGCTCGATCTCCTCCCACGGGCTCGCCTCCTTCTGCTTGAGCCCCAGGGCGATCTTCTCCTTCTCCCGGTCGATGTTGAGGACCTTGACCTCGACCTTCTGGTCGATCTTGAGCATCTCGCTGGGGTGGTTGATCCGGCCCCAGGACATGTCCGTGATGTGCAGCAGGCCGTCGATCCCGCCCAGGTCGATGAACGCGCCGAAGTCGGCGATGTTCTTCACCGTGCCGGTGACCAGCTGCCCCTCCTTCAGCGTCTCCATCAGGCGCTTCTTCGCCGCGTCGCGCTCCTCCTCGATCAGCTTGCGCCGGCTGATGACGATGTTGCGCCGCTCGGTGTCGATCTTCAGCACCGCCGCGCGGATGTCCCGCCCGATGTAGTCCCCGATGTCCCCCGGCCGACGGACGTCCACCTGCGACGCCGGCAGGAACACCGGCACCCCGATGTCCACCAGCAGGCCGCCCTTGATCTTCCGCATCACGCGGCCCTCGACGACGTCCCCCTCACGCGTCGTCTCGACGATCCGCTGCCACGACAGCAGCCGGTCCGCCTTCCGCTTCGACAGCTCCACCAGCCCGCCGTCCCCCTCGATCTTCTCGAGGAGAACCTGGACCTTGTCCCCCACCTTCGGCTCCGGCCCGCCCTGGAACTCCTCCCGGGGCACCAGGCCCTCCGACTTCAGCCCCACCTCCACCACCACGTCGTCCCCGGCGAAGCCGATGACCTTCCCCTCCAGGATGTTCCCCGGCGTGAAGTCGCCGATCTGCTCCCCGAGCAGGCTCTCCATCGAATCCTCGGCGCCGACCTTGTCGCCCAGGACCTCCCGCAGGAGCGCATCGGCCTCCGCATCGCTCACGCCGAGCGACGCGATCAGGTTCTCATCGATCATGTGTGTCCTTTGAAGCCGGAGCGCACGCCCCGCGGCAGAACGCCGCGGCCGCATCCCCGGCCATGCATTGCCCCTCTGGGGCGGTTTGAAGCCTTCCACCCGCTCCCGAACACTCGGAAGTAACACGGGGCCCTAACTATAGCCCCGCCCACCCCGCGCCCCAACCCCCTCCATCACCGCGGCCAGTCCCCTCCCCCCCTCCCATCCAGCCCCCTGAGCACCTCCCCCACCCGCCCCACGAACGCCCCCCGCGCCATCACCACGTCCGCCCCCGCCTCCCTCGCCGCGGCCAGCGCCTCGGTCGCCACGTGCGGCCCGAACGCCGCCACCCGCACCGCCCCCTCCCCCGCCCCCTTCGCCCGCCGGATCAGCGCCAACGCCACCTCCGGCGCATCCAGGTCCACCACCAGCCCCCGCACCGGCGAGTCCGCCAGCCTCGCCTCCAGCATCTCCACCGACCGCACCGGCCGGCACTCCACCCCCGCCGCCTCCCCCTCCGCCTTGATCCGGCTCGCCCACAGCAGGTCCGCCGCGTGGTAGACCACCATCGTTCTCACCTCACCCGGCCCCGCCGGCCGATCTTTCTTCTTGCTGGCGCCACGGGGCCGAGCCTACCGTTTGATCACGGTTCACCGAGCCCGCCATACCGCGGCTACCGGGCCCGACCGGACCCGTGTCCCCGCGCGTCGGAGGAACGTGGGATGATGTTCAGCCGTCGCTCTCTCGACGGCAATAGCGTATCCAGATCCAGACCGACTCACCGTCCGGCCGTGCGCGTCCCGGCCGTGCGCTGTTTTCCCTCACCAAGCTGAGACGCAGGGGCGTGTCCCTGTCCGTTCCGTTTCCGCCACCCGTTCCAGGCCATCGACCATGAGCAACACCACCGCACCCGTCCCCACCTCCGCCCCCGCCGCCACGGGTGGCAAACGAAACTCCGAGCCCTTCAAGAGCCCCATCCTCCACGAGGTGGGCCTCCCCATGGACCCGGACAACCTCTACCTCCAGACCGTGGATGTCATGCTCACCGCCGCCGAGATGATCGGCGTCCCCCACAACATCCAGCTCATCCTCGCCCAGCCCAAGAACGAGATCATGGTCCACTTCCCCGTCCGCATGGACGACGGGAGCTTCCAGCTCTTCAAGGGCTACCGCGTCCAGCACAACAACGCCATGGGCCCGTACAAGGGCGGCATCCGCTACCACCCACACGTCCACCTCGACGACGTCAAGAGCCTCGCCCTCCTCATGACCATGAAGACCGCCCTCACCCGCCTCCCCTTCGGCGGCGGCAAAGGCGGCGTCAAGTGCGACCCGCGGAGGCTCTCCAGGGGCGAACTCGAGCGCGTCACCCGGCGGTTCTGCGCCGCCATCAGCCACGCCATCGGCCCCGACTACGACATCCCCGCCCCCGACGTCGGCACCAACGCCCAGGTCATGGCCTGGTTCGCCGACACCTACGAGAGCCTCACCGACTCCAACCGCTCCTCGTGGGACGCCATGCGCGTCGTCACCGGCAAGCCGGTGGAGATCGGCGGCTCCCTCGGCCGCGAGAAGGCCACCGGCCAGGGCGTCGTGGACGTCCTGGTCGAGATGCTCCCGGAGCTGGGCATCAAGGTGGACGGGATGAAGTTCTCGCTCATCGGCTACGGGAACGTCGGCTCCTGGACCGGCCGCATCCTCGCCAAGCTCGGCGCCAAGATGGTCGCCGTGATGGACCACACCGGCGCCATCCGCAACGACGGCGGCATCGACACCGAGGCCCTCGCGGCCCACGTCGCCCAGACCGGCGGCGTCGCCGGCTTCGACAAGAACGCCCCCGCCACGGGCACGGGCAACGGCAAGGCCGCCGGCGCCACCGCCATCAGCACCGAGGAGTTCTACAAGACCCCGGTGGACGTCCTCATCCCCGCCGCGCTGGAGCAGATGATCAAGGCCCAGGAGGCCTCGTGGATCGCCGCGAAGGTCGTCGCCGAGGGCGCCAACGCCCCCTCCACCCCCGCCGGCGACCGCATCCTCTCCGAGCGCGGCATCGAGATCATCCCCGCCATCCTCGCCAACGCCGGCGGCGTCACCGTCTCCTACTTCGAGTGGGTCCAGAACAAGGCCTGCACCAGCTGGTCCGAGGAGCAGGTGGACCGCGAACTCAACCGCATCATGGTCGCCGCCGCCCACCGCACCAACAAGGCCCGGCGCGAGTTCAAGTGCGACATGCGCACCGCCGCCTACATCGCCGCCCTCCAGCAGATCACCAAGGTCTACGAGGTCCGCGGAATCTTCCCGTAAAACTCAGCGGACAAGTGATTCCAATCCAAACTCGACCTTGCCCCTGGCGATCTCGCTGGGGGTTTTTTATCCTCTACAATCGTGAAGCGTCACCAATATGTCCCTGCGCATCACCTACAATGCAGCGACTGCCAAGTTCCGTCGGAGTGCCTCATAGTGGTTCGTACCGTACGATCCTCTGGTCAGCATCTCCCACGAATACTCCTCCCTTGTTCGCCCGCATCTTTCGCCAAACTTCATAGCCGCGAAGAATTGCCTCCTCCCACTCTCGCGGCGCTCTATCTCGCACCTCAAAAGGGCGCACCATCAACTTAATGGTTCGAAGTATCTCGTAATCTAATGGTGGATTGCCTTCAAAGAACGAGTGGTCGCGTGCATGAGCGAATACAACCGCAGAGATCGCTTCTTCCGTAACAGCCGCTCTTGCTCCGTCTTCTACCTCATCAATTGCCGGAACAGACTTGCGTTTTCGCTTCGGAGTCAACAATGCCCGTATAACCGGAGACCACTCCAACAGCATCGCATTAGTCAAATGAAAAACATCATGATATCTACTTCATCGCGGAAACAAGAACGGCTTCGTGTCGCCTCGCAGATATAGAGGATGCCGTGGGGCCCCCGATCTAGTGAGACCAAGGCAGTAGGGCTGGATCAAGGTCTTAGAACCCCTAACACAATGGCACGCGGATTGCTCTTGGCCATGTGGTGCAAGGAGGCACACCCATGGCCAAGCCACTGCTGGATGACGAACTGTGGACGCTGATCGAACCTCTCATTCCCGTCAAACCGCGGCGAAAGCGCCATCCCGG
>Ga0207874_1002141_pt1 | contig 19631 bp, 18 predicted proteins | sample HigsolmetaAR201D_FD_184833 | JGI IMG/M metagenome (GOLD analysis project Ga0207874, IMG submission 184833) | Ionic liquid and high solid enriched microbial communities from the Joint BioEnergy Institute, USA - AR20-1-D (SPAdes) (version 2) ...
TGGAATCACTCCCACTCAATCGTCGCCGGCGGCTTGCCGGAGATGTCGTAGACAACGCGTGAGATGCCGTGGACTTCGTTGGTGATGCGGCGGGCGACGAGGTCGAGGAATTCGTATGGGAGCCGTGCCCAGCGCGCGGTCATGAAGTCGACTGTCTCGACGGCGCGCAGTGCGATGACGTAGTCGTAGCGGCGGCCGTCGCCCATCACGGCGACTGACCGCACGGGCAAGAACACGGCGAACGCCTGGCTCGTGCGGTCGTAGAGATCGTGCTTACGCAGCTCTTCGATGAAGATGTGATCGGCCTTGCGCAGCAGATCTGCATATTGCTTGGTGACTTCTCCCAGGATGCGGACGCCGAGTCCTGGGCCAGGGAACGGATGGCGGTAGACCATCTCGCGCGGCAGGCCGAGCTCGATGCCGATCTTGCGCACTTCGTCCTTGAACAGCTCGCGCAGCGGCTCGAGCAGCTTCAAGTTCATCTTCTCCGGCAAGCCGCCGACGTTGTGATGACTCTTGATGACCTTGGCCTTGCCGATCTTGCTGCCGGCGGACTCGATGACATCGGGATAGATCGTGCCTTGCGCAAGCCAGCGAATGCCTTGGAGCTTCGCTGCCTCTTCCTCAAAGACCTCCACGAACAGGCGACCGATGATCTTGCGCTTGCGTTCTGGATCGGTCTCGCCTTTGAGCGCGTTCAAGAAACGATCTTCGGCATTCACGCGAATGACGCGCACGCCCATGTGCTTGGCGAAGGTCTCCATGACTTGATCGCCTTCGCCGTGACGGAGCAAGCCGTGATCGACGAACACGCACGTGAGCTGATCGCCGATCGCCCGATGCAGAAGCGCAGCCACGACCGATGAATCGACGCCGCCCGAGAGGCCGAGCAGCACGCGGTCGCTGCCGACCTGCTCGCGCACGCGCGCGATCGAATCAGTGATGATGTTGCCGGGCTCCCACAGTGCCTCGCAGCCGCAGATCTCGCGCACGAAGCGCTCGATCATCTGCGCGCCTTTGAGCGTGTGGGTGACCTCGGGATGGAACTGCACGCCGTAGAAGCGGCGCGCTTCGTCCGCCATCGCCGCGATCGGCACCGAGCCTGTGAACGCGACGGTGACAAATCCCGGCGGCAATTGATCGACGCGATCGCCGTGGCTCATCCAGACGTCGAACATCGCTCTGCCCTGCTCGTCGGCATGATCCGGATCGAGTCCATCGAGCAGTCGGCATGGGGCGCACACTGTCGCGCGCGCGTAGCCGAACTCGCGCTGCATGTCTGCCACGACGCGCCCGCCGAGCTGCTGCGCCATGACTTGCATGCCGTAGCAGATGCCGAGCACCGGCACGCCAAGCTCGAACACAGCTGCGGGCGCAAGCGGCGGCGTTTCGTCCGTCACGGACTCCGGTCCGCCGGAAAGAATGATGCCGCGCGCACCAAACGCGCGGACCTGCTCGTTGCTGATGTCCCAGGGATGAATCTCGCAATACACGCCGCTCTCGCGCACGCGCCGTGCGATCAGCTGCGTGTACTGCGCGCCGAAGTCGAGAATGAGGATTCGATGGGCGTGAATGTCCGGCGGATGCCGAAGATCGTTCGACACCGATGCAGCCTCTCGCGCGTTCAAGCGTGTGCTCTCCTACAGATGGGCGCAGAGCTCGTGGCCGGGGGCTGAAGGAGCTGAGTGGGCACACACGGCACGCGTCAGCCCACTCGATAGTTCGGCGCTTCCTTCGTGATCGTCACATCGTGCACGTGGCTTTCGCGCATCCCCGCATTCGTGATGCGCACGAACTGCGGGCGCGTGCGCAGTTCTTCGATCGTGCGGCAGCCCGTGTAACCCATCGCTGCACGGATACCGCCAGACAGCTGATGCAGGATCGTGACGACCGAGCCTTTGTAGGGCACGCGACCTTCGACGCCTTCGGGCACGAGCTTCTCGAGCTCCTCGGTGGCGTCCTGGAAATAGCGGTCCTTCGAGCCGTATGCCTGCGCCATCGCACCGAGCGAGCCCATGCCGCGATAGGACTTGTACGACGCGCCTTGATATAGCTCGACCTCACCAGGGGACTCTTCCGTGCCGGCGAACAATCCGCCAATCATCACGCAGTGCGCCCCGGCGACGATGGCCTTGGCGATGTCGCCCGAGAAGCGGATCCCGCCGTCCGCGATCAGCGGCACGTCAGTGCCTTCAAGACCTGCCGCAACATTGGAGATGGCGGTGATCTGCGGCACGCCCACGCCTGCGATAACGCGCGTCGTGCAGATCGAGCCGGGACCGATGCCGACCTTGACACCGTCGACACCTGCCTCGACGAGCGCTCGCGCGGCCTCGGCGGTCACCACGTTGCCGCCGATGACCTGCTGATCCGGCCACGTCGCCTTGATCTTGCGGATCGTCTGCAGCACGTTCGCCGAATGCCCGTGCGCGGTGTCGACCACGATGACGTCCACGCGCGCAGCACGCAGGGCCTCAACGCGCTCCATGGTGTCCACGCCAGTGCCCACGGCCGCCCCGACCCGCAACGCGCCGCGCTCGTCCTTGACCGCGTTCGGGAACTCGGTCGCCTTCTGGAAATCCTTGACCGTGATCATGCCCTTTAAGTTGAAGTCCTCGTCGACGACGAGCACCTTCTCGATGCGGTGCTTGTGCAGCAGCGCGAGGACTTCCTCCTTGGGTGCATTCTCGCGCACTGTGATGAGCCGCTCCTGCGGCGTCATCACGGTCGAGACCGGCGCATCCAGCTTGGTCTCGAAGCGCAAGTCGCGATGCGTGACGATGCCGACCGCCTTGGTGCCGACGACCACCGGGACGCCCGAGATGTTCTTCGAACGGGTCAGCTCGAGCACTTCGCGGATCGTCGCATCGGGCGTGGTCGTGATCGGGTCGTGGATGACACCGCTCTCGTACTTTTTGACGCGAGAGACTTCCCGCGCCTGAGCCTCGATGCTCATGTTCTTGTGGATGATGCCGATGCCGCCCTCCTGTGCCATCGTGATCGCGAGGCGGGCCTCGGTCACGGTGTCCATGGCAGCGGAGACGATCGGCAGATTGAGGCGAATCGAGCGGGTGAGCTGAGTGCTGAGGTCCGCGTGGCGAGGCAAGAGTTCGGAGTACGCCGGGACCAGGAGCACGTCGTCAAAGGTGAGTGCTTCCTCGAGAATGCGCATGTAAGGGAGCTCACGGATGATCGATTAAAGCTTGTAATTTTACGCGTCGTGCGATTTCGACACCAGACGCGCCCCTTCTATCCTTATTCCCGATTCTCCATTCCGGATTCCCTGTTCCCACTCCCTTCCCATCGCCAGGGGCAGCAACTGCCTGTATTCTGTTGGCCGACAACATCACAAGCGCCAGTGCGGCGCGAAGCGCATCTTCGTATTCCACAGCCCAGAGCCTGGCGAGCCCATGTCCGACCTCTTTTCCGCTCCGCCCTCCCCGCCGCCGGTTGCGGAGACGCCGCCGCGCGACGTGTACACGCCGTCGCGCCTGAACCGGGAGGCTCGTATGCTGCTCGAGCGCGGCCTGCCGGCGCTATGGCTCGAGGGCGAGATCTCGAATTTCTCGCGGCCCTCGTCCGGTCACTGGTACTTCTCGCTCAAGGACGAGGCGGCGCAAATCCGCTGTGCCATGTTCCGGCAGCGCAATGTTCTCGCGCGCTTCACGCCGAAGGACGGCATGCACGTTCAGGCGCGCGGCCGCGTCAGCTTGTACGAGCCCAGAGGTGACTATCAGTTCATCCTCGACTACATCGAGGAGGCTGGCGAAGGCCTTCTCAGGCGCAAGTTCGAGGAGCTGAAGAACAAGTTGGCGGCCGAGGGGCTGTTCGATCCAGCACGCAAGCGCAGCCTGCCCAAGATTCCACGCCGCATCGGCGTCATCACATCGCCGACGGGCGCCGCGATCCGCGACATCCTGCACATCCTCAAGCGTCGCTTCTGCAGCATTCCGGTGCTCATCTATCCGGTCCAGGTTCAGGGCGCGGCCGCCGCGCCGCAGATTGCCGCGGCGATCCGCCTTGCCGGCCGTCGCGCCGAATGCGATGTGCTCATCCTCGCCCGCGGCGGCGGCTCGCTCGAGGACCTGTGGGCCTTCAACGAGGAGATCGTTGCGCGCGCGATCTACGAATGTCCGATTCCGATCGTGAGCGGCGTCGGGCACGAGGTGGACTTCACGATCGCCGATTTCGTAGCGGACGTGCGCGCTCCGACACCTTCCGGTGCCGCGGAGCTCGTCGTGCCCGATAGCGCCGAGTGGGTCCGTGCGTTCGCCACGCTCGAGCGACGGCTGACGAGCACGCTGCGGCGGCTGCTGAACGAGCGCATTCAGCGTATGGACTGGCTCACGCGGCGGCTGCAACGCCGCAATCCCCGGTTCGAGCTCGAGCAGCACGCGCAACGGCTCGACGAGCTCGAGCGCAGACTGTTGCGCGCGATGCGCCACTCGCTGGCCATCCGCCGCAGCAGCCTGGCGAACCTGATCGCGCACCTGCGACGCTGCTCGCCTGCGCTGCGAGTCGCCGCAGCGAAAGGTCGCCTCGAGCTCGCCCGCAACGCGCTCGCCGCGGCAATGAACGCGCGTCTCTATGACATCAAGAGACGGTTCGCTCTTGCCGCGGGCATGCTCGATGCGATGAGCCCGCTTGCGACGCTTCAACGCGGTTACGCCATCGTCACCGACGAATGGGGACACGTTGTCACGACCAGCACGGCTGTCAAAATGGGGCAACGAATCCGAGCACGACTGGCGCAAGGTGAGATCCAAGCCCGTGTCGAAGCCACGACGACGGGAGAGAATCGCCAGCTGCGCCTGCTCGATGATGACGACCCGAACAACGAGTAACGACTAGGTTTGCCTCGATGATCTCGATCGGTCTCCGCAAGGCGCTGCTGGCCTTGACGCTGTGCACTCTTGCCACACTTGCCCACGCCCTGCCACGGGAAAGCCGCGTGCCCGGCGGCGTCGCGCTCGTGAGCTTGCCCACTGGCGCAGGTGATCGCGCCCCGCTGGCCACGCTCAACGGCAAGCGGCTCGCCGTCGTAGAGCACGAAGGTCGTTGGCTGGCGGTCGTGGGAATTCCGCTCGACACCGCACCGGGCGAGCACAAAGTCATCGTCCACACGAGCGAAGGCAAGGTCGAGGTGCCCTTTCGCGTCGCCGAGAAGCAGTATCGGACGCAGCACCTGACGATCAAGAATCAACGCCTGGTGACACCGAAGCCCGAGGATCTGGAGCGGATCGCTGCCGAGCGACGCCGTTCGCGCCAAGCGCTGCAACGCTTCACCGACACCATGATGCCGAGCTTTCGATTCGCGGCACCGGTGTCGGGCACGCGTTCCGATTCGTACGGCGCGCGCCGCATCCTCAACGGTCAGCCGCGCCAGCCGCATTCCGGCATGGACATCGCTGCACCGACCGGCACGCCAGTGCTGGCGCCTGCCGACGGCGAGGTCGTCGAAGTCGGCGATTTCTTCTTCAATGGCAATACCGTCTTCGTCGATCACGGCGCCGGGCTGGTCACCATGTACTGTCACCTCGATCGCATCGATGTCAAGCGTGGCGATCGAGTGAAGGCGGGCGACATGCTCGGCACCGTCGGCGCCACGGGCCGCGTCACCGGCCCCCATTTGCACTGGGGCGTGTCGCTCAACGGTGCCATGGTGGATCCGGCGTTGTTCTTGTTCGATTGAGACACGCGCGCGCTCGCGCGTGCCTGCAGCCGGAAGCATCAAGTCAGCTGTGCCAGTGCTTCCGGCACGTCGCGCGCAAGCTGCACGCCCTCCGTGTTCAGCCACTGCCAGTTTCTTCGATGCAGGTCGTTGTCTGGATCGAAGCGGTTCAAGAACACAAGCGTCGGCTTCTCCCCGAGCGCGCGCAGACAGAGCCGCACGAGGTTGAGCGTTCCGAGCCCGGCATCCGCAACGAGTAACGTTCTCGTCGGCGCAAGGCGCTCGATGAGCTCGAGATTGTCTGCGTCGTGCGCGATCGGCGAGCACAACCCGCCTGCCGTCTCGATCAGTGTCAGATCCGCATTCGGCCACGGCGTCTCGGCGATGAGCTCGTCCAAGCGAATCTGCGGCCGGGCGAGCACGTCTGCTGCCATCGGCGGCGCCATTGGCACGGGATACCAGCGGTGCGCCGGGCACACCTGGTGTGGCGATTCGCCAGTCGCCGCCGCAAGCAAGTCGGCATCAGTCACGCTGTCATCGCGTGCATACGACTGCGCCGGTTTGCGCGCTGCCACCGTCAAGCCTTGCGCTCGAGCGTGCTCGATCAGCTTGACTGCCGTCCAGGTCTTGCCGACCTCGGTGCCAGTGCCTGCAATGACGATGCGTGCGGAACGAAGCGACATGGATGGCAATGCTGGTGTGAGCTGAATGTTTGCGCGCAATTCCTTTCACGAGCTTACTGACTCTGCGCTCAACGTCGCGAGCGCATCCCGCAGCCGCTCGATCATCTCCGGTGTGTGAGCGGCCGAGAGCGCAACGCGCAGCCGTGACGTGCCCACGGGGACCGTGGGCGGACGAATCGCCGGCACGTACAGGCCGCGCTCCAACAAGGCTTGCGATGCCGCGAGCGCGGCGCTTTCGGCGCCGAGCACGATGGGTATGATCGGCGAGGCGTGCCCGGGCCGAATCGTATCGACGAACCTGCGTAGCCGTGCGCGCAAGCGTTCGCCTTCGTCGCTGCGGTAAACGGACAGCGCAGCACGCGCTGCCGCCGCGTCGGCCGGCGTCAACGCCGTCGTGAAGATGAAGGTGCGCGCGCGATTGACGAGCAAGTCGATGACCGCACGCGTCCCGGCGACCCAGCCGCCGAGCGCACCGAGCGTCTTCGACAACGTGCCGATGCGGATGTAGCCGGGATAGTCGCTGCGCAGGCTCGAGCCGCTGAGCACGGCGTGTGCCTCGTCGACGACGAGCAAGGCACCGTGCGCCATGCACAGTTCGAGCAGCGCATCGAACGGCGCCACGTCGCCATCCATGGAGAAAACGGCTTCGGTGACGACGATCTTCCTACCGCTCGTCTCGCGCATGAGCTCGCGCAGGTGATCCACGTCATTGTGGCGAAAGACGATTTTGCGCGCGCGTGCGAGCCGACAGCCATCGATGATCGAAGCGTGGTTCAGCTCGTCGCTGAAAATCGTCGCATCGGCCACGCCGAAGACTTGCAGCACGCCGAGGTTCGCGGCATAGCCCGTGGGAAACACGAGCGCGGCCTCTGTGCCCTTCCACGCCGCGATCGTTTCCTCGAGCTCGTGATGAAGCGTGCGCGTGCCGGTGACGAGTCGCGACGCGCTCGATCCAGCACCCCATTTCTGGAGCGCCTCGATGGCTGCTTGACGCACGCGCGGGTGCGCCGCAAGGCCGAGATAGTCATTCGATGCAAAACTCACGAGCTCGCGATCGCCGACTCGGCCCGTCGGACCGTCGCCGTCGAATGCAACGGTGCGTCGCCAACGATTCGCGGCGCGCACCGCATCGAGCTCGGCGCGCAGCCAGTCATCCCATGCGGTCACACGACCACCTCGTCGATCGCCGCCTGCAAGGTCGTCACGACGCGCTCGACTTCCTCCGCCGTGATCGTCAGCGGCAGGACGAGAATGACATTGCTGCCGAGCGAGCGCGCCAGCACGCCGCGGCGAACCATCGCCGCGCAGGTGCGTCTTGCAAGGCGCCGCTGCGCAGAATCGTTCGCCAGCTCCACAGCGGCCATGAGACCGCATTGGCGAATCTCATGCACGCCGCGCAGTGGTTGAATCCGCGTCGTGAGCGCTTCGCGCAGCTGCGTCGCACGTGCGCGCACGTTGCTCAGCACGTCCCACTCCTCGAGCAGCTGAAGATGGCGCAGCGCCACGGCAGCCGCCAACGCATTCCCGCCGTACGAATGCCCGTGATAGAAGGTCTTCTCGCTCAAGTCCGGTCCCAGGAACGCGCGATAGACACGATCGCTCGCCACCGTCACCGACATGGGCAAATAACCGCCGGTGATCCCCTTCCCGAGGCACATGAGATCCGGGCGCAAGCCGCATTGCTCCGAAGCGAAGAGCGTTCCGGTGCGACCGAATCCCGTCGCCACCTCGTCGCAGATCAGCAAGACGCCCGTCTTGCGACAGGCTTCTTGCAAGATGCCGAAGCGCGACGGCTCTGCAATGAGCATCCCCGCCGCACCTTGCACGAGCGGCTCGACGACCACCGCCGCGAGCGACTCTGCGTGCTGCTCGACGAGTCTGGCAGCCTCTTTGAATGCATCCGGGTTACGAAACGACGGAGCGCGCAATACCTTGAAACGAAGCGGATCGAAAACGTCCGTTCCGAAGCCGCCGGCGCCGAGCGAGATTCCGCCGACAGTATCGCCATGATAGGCATCGCCGAACGCGAGGTAAGTATGACGGCCGCGAATGCCTTGATTGGTCCAATATTGAAAAGCGATCTTGAGCGCCTGCTCCACTGCGGCCGCGCCGTCGGACGCATACAGGAAATGCGGACCGTCCACCGGCACGACCTTCGCCAGCGCCTCGGAAAACTCGATCACGATGCGATTGCCGTTGCCGAGCATGGTCGAATGCGCCACACGATCGAGCTGCTCGCGCACGGCAGCGTCGAGCTCCGGCACGCGATGCCCAAGCGTCGTCACCCACAGCGATGAGATCGCATCGAGATAGCGCCGACCGTCGACGTCGATGAGCTCGCGTCCTTCGGCACGTTCCACGATCACGGGCGCGTTCTCTGTGTAACACGACATCTGCGTGAAGCCATGCCACACGACCGCCGCGTCCCGCTCGGCCCAGGAAACAGAAGAGGTTTGTCTAGTCACCATAGGCTGTCGGCTCTACGCTGTAGGCTGTAGGTGAGGGGCTGTAAGGGTAGCAGATCGCGTTAGCACGCGCTTCGCGTGCCGAAGCATTGCAATCTGGCACGGAAAACGGGAATGACTACGCGCTTCGCACGCGTGTCCCGCGCCCTACCCACTAAAAAACTCCGCAATGACCGGCCGGAAGCGATCCATGTCGACGAGGAACGAGTCGTGTCCCTGAATGGATGGCAAGCGCGCAAACGTCACATCGCGGCCGCCGGCGCGCAGGCCTTCCGCCAGCTCCTCTTGCTGCTCGATCGGGAACAGGAGATCTGTCTCGACACCGATCACCAATGCACGCTCAACGGTGAAGCGCCGCAACGCTTCGGCAACCGATCCACCGCCGTGATCGGCCAGATCGAACAAGTCCATGGCGCGCGACAAATATAGATAACAGTTCGGATCGAACTGACCGGTGAACTTCGATGCGTGATGCTCGAGGTAGGACTCGATCTCGAAGTCGATGCCGAACGGATCTCCCGGCTTGCGCTCCACGCTGGCCCGCTCGCGCCCGAAACGCAGCGCCCACTCTTTGGCAGAGCGATAAGTGATCATGCCGAGCTTGCGCGCAAGGCGCATGCCGCACACGGGAATGGCATCGGGGGTGTAATTACCTTCCTTCCACAACGGATCGCGGCGAATGATCTCGCGTTGCAGAGAACGCAGCGCGATCGCGAACGGCAACGAACGCGCCGAGGCGGAAATGCTCACGACCGTGCGTGCCGCATTCGGGAAGAGCGCGCAATAGGCAAGCACTGACATGCCGCCCAACGAAGGACCGACGACCGATGCCAGCTGCGTCACGCCGAAAGCGCGCACGACCTCGTGACCTGCACGCGCGATGTCCTCGACCGTCAGCACCGGAAAAGTCAGACGATAGGGCTCGCCCGTTGCCGGGTTGATCGACGCCGGCGAAGTCGAGCCAAAGGGGCTGCCGAGCGAGTTCACGCAGATGACGAAATAACGGCGCGTGTCGATCGGCCGTCCCGGTCCGATCATGTCCTCCCACCATCCAGGCGAGGGATCCTCGATCGAGGACGCGGCATGCGCCGAAGGCGACAAGCCGGTGAAGATCAGGATCGCGTTGTCGCGAGCCGCGCTGAGCTCGCCCCAGGTCTCGTATGCAACCTCGACCCCGTGCAGCGTACCGCCGCGTCGCATCTCGAACGGACGATCGAGCTTCAGGATTTTGCGCGCAGAGCTCATGGTTTGGCTGTGCTGTAGGCTGTAGACCGTAGACTGTAGGCTGTAGGCGCTTAGATGCCGAGGCGCCGTTCCTCTTCCTGTTCCCTGTTCCCTCTTCCCTACTGCTTTCTCCTCACCGTCGTCCTCTCCGAGCTCGTTCGATCACTCTGCGCCGCTTGCGGCGCTGCCGTGCAGTGAGCCGGTTGCGCCTGTCCTTGAATGGATTCTCATCCGATCGGAACTCGACGCGCACGGGCGTGCCCTCGAGCTGGAAATGCTCCCGGAAGACATTGCTCAAATAGCGACGATACGCATCGGGCACGTGCTCGACTTGATTGCCGTGCACGACGATGATGGGCGGATTGCGTCCGCCTTGATGTGCGTAACGCAGCTTGATGCGCCGGCCGCGCACGAGCGGCGGCGAGTGGCGTTGCACGGCGTTCTCGAGCACCCGGGTCAGCACCGGCGTCGGCAGCTCGCGCATTGCTGCGTCGTACACGCGACCGACGGCGCTGATCAATTCACCCACGCCGGTGCCATGTAACGCCGAGATGAAGAAGAGAGGCGCGAAGTCTAGAAACCGCAGACGCAAGTCGAGACCGACGCGGATCTGGTCGCGCTTGTCCGGTGGGATGCCGTCCCACTTGTTCACCGCAATGATCAGCCCGCGACCGCGCTCGGCCACCATGCCAAACAGGCTGGCGTCCTGCTCCGCCACCGTGTCGTGAGCGTCGATCATGCCGATCACGACGTGCGCTGAATCGATCGCTTGCAGCGCCTTGATGACGCTGAACTTCTCGATGGCCTCTTCCACGCGCGCACGGCGTCGCACGCCTGCAGTGTCGATCAGCACGTACTTGCGTCCGTCGCGCTCGAACGGCACGAGCACGGTATCGCGCGTCGTGCCGGGTTGATCGTATGCGATCAGGCGCTCCTCGCCGACGAGACGATTGATGAGCGTCGACTTGCCGACGTTCGGCCGGCCGATCACGGCCACGCGAATCGCATCGTCTCGCTCCAAGGCCGTGGGCGCCTCGGGCACTTCGAACCCTGCGAGCGCGTGCTCCATGAGCGCGCGTATGCCATCGCCGTGCGCGGAAGAGATCGGCTGCGGCTCGCCGAAACCGAGCTGATAGAAATCGGCAGCCGCGCTGGCCCGATCGAGCCCTTCTGCCTTGTTTGCGACGAGGACGACGTCCTTGCCGTGCTTGCGCAGTGTCTGCGCGACGAAATGATCCGACGGCGTGAGGCCCTCGCGCACATCGACCAGGAACAGCACGCGATCGGCTTCCTCGACGGCGCGCAGCGTCTGACGCGCCATCAACTCCTCGATGCCTTCGGCATCGGCGACCAGCCCGCCGGTATCCACCACGATGTACGGAACGGGGCCGATCTTTCCGTAGCCGTACTTGCGATCGCGCGTGAGGCCCGGCTCGTCCGCAACGAGCGCGTCGCGAGTCCCCGTGAGCACGTTGAACAGCGTGGACTTGCCAACGTTCGGTCTGCCGACGAGCGCAATGACGGGCAACATGGCTGGCACTCGACGCGCAAGTACAAGGTAGGCGAGGCCTACCTCTCCGCTCCGCTCGACTGCGCGAGATCGGGTGACGGCGGACGACTCTTGAATGCGACGAGCTTGCCGCCGTCGGTCTGCACGAACACGCCTGCCTCCGTGCTCACCGGTGCGTTCGTGATGCGCTCGCCACCGGCCTTGTGACGGGCGACGAACTCGCCCGTCGCTTTGTCGAGCCAGTGCACGTAGCCTTCCAAGTCACCGACCACGATCGCATCACCGTCAATGGCAGGGGCCGTCAGACTGCGACGCAGCAGCGCGTCCTGCTCCCACAGCACGGCGCCATCCGTGCGACGCAGTGCCATGATCACGCCATCGGCGCCGGTGAGATAGAGAGTGCGCTCATCCATCGCGAAGCCGCGATAGCTCGAAGCATCGCGCGCCCACCAGATCTGTCCGGACTCAAGCGCCAGCATCGCCATGCGCCCCTGGAAGCCGACGACGAAGACGTCGTTGCCAGATACGCGTGCCGGGGCATCGATGTCGGCGAGCCGCTCCAGCTCCGTTCTGCCGCTCGGCGCATTCACGATGGTCTCCCACAGCACCTCGCCGGAACGCGCGTCGACGGCCAGCACGCGGCCATTGTCGAAGCCTGCAATGATGCGATCGCCCGCCAGCACCGGCGGCGCCGTGCCGCGCAACGTGAGACGCGGCACCGACTCCTCGATCGACCAGCGTGACGTGCCGTCGGTGAGCGACAACGCTTCGAGGCGGCCGTTCACCGTCCGTACCACGACGAGGTCGCGAACGATCAAGGGTTGCGCCAGAATCTCGGCGGCGATGGATTGCCGCCACAGCTCTTTGCCATCCTCGGCCGACAGCGCGATGACGTCGCCGTCGCTCGATCCCAGCACGACGACGCCTTCACCCACCTCCGGTCCTGCAGAAAGCGGCAGCTTGGTGCGCGTCGACCAGAGCCGGCGCCCGTTCGTCGCAGACAGTGCCACGACGTCACCTTTGTGTGACGCCGTGTACAGCACGTCGTCGACGACGATCGGGCGCAATGCCAGACGCAGATGCTCGGCGCCACCGCCCAATGACACGCTCCACAGCCGATCCACTTTCAGCGTCGCTTGTATATCGACGAGCTCGGCCGGCTTTTCGATCTCGGTCTCGCCGCAGCCGCTCAGCAACGCGAGCGCGGCGATCGACGCGCCTACGAGCGCGCGGCGTGTGAGCATCGTGAGGCCAGCATGCATCATGGTTGACCTTCCGTCGCAGGTGTGGCCTCGCTGGAGGACGCACCCGTGTCCTGGAGCTTCATCTCGAGCAACGTCCGATCGGTGACGGCATCGGCATTCGCGGCCAGCGCCGCAGCGTACTCGGCCCGCGCGCCGCTCATGTCCCCTTTGGCAAACAGCGCATCGCCGCGAACCTCGCGTACCTGCGCCGCGAACGCGCCCGCCTTACCGGGATCGAGCAGGCTCAAGGCTTCGTCGTGCTTGCCTTGCTGAATCAGCACGCGCGCCAGCCGCATGCGCGCGATCTGCGCGAGCTCCTTGTCCTTCGAGGCCTCGATGACTGCGCGCAGCTCGCTCGCCGCCTCGTCGAAGCGTCCCGCCTCGACATGCTGCTTGGCTTGCAGCAAACGAGCCTGCATCGTGTAAGGAGAGCGTTTGAACTCGCGCGCGAGCCGCTCGAGCGCCGCTTGCGTCTTGGTCGCATCGTCGCCGGCAGCACGGTATTCAGCGAACAGATCGGCGGCCTCCTCTGCGCGTTTCGTCGTGTACACCTGCCAATAACGCCACCCGGCGATGATCGCGAGACCGAGCACGATGCCGCCCAGCAACCAGCGCCAGTTGTCGCGCCACCAGTTGCGCAGCGATTCTTCCAGTTCGCGATCGGAAAGATAATCGTCGACCATGGGACTCTCGTAGCTACGAAGTAATGCGATGAAGTCCTCGACCCGTCAGCCCGTGCTCTCGAGTCGCGAGCGCAGCTCGGCCGCCACCTCGCTCCAGGGCAGCTCGATCTGAGGCGCCTCGACGCGCAGCGACTTCAAGCCGACAACCTGTCGTTCGGCCTCCGAGTCGCCGAGCACCAGTGCAAAGCGGGCGCCGCTATGATCGGCGCGTTTGAGCTGCGACTTGAAGCTGCCGCCGCCGCAGTTTGTCTCCATACGCAGCTGCGGCAGCTCGTCGCGCAGCTTCTCCGCCAGCGTGAGACCCACAGCTTCCGCCTGCGCGCCGGAGATGACGAAGTACACGTCCGGGCTCTCTGGCGGTGTCGGGCCCTGCTGGACCTTGAGCAGCTCGATGATGCGCTCCTCGCCGAGCGCCCAGCCGACAGCTGGCGTGCTCTTGCCGCCGAGCTGCTCCACCAGGCCATCGTAGCGTCCACCCGAGCAGACGGCACCTTGTGCACCGAGCTCGTTGGTCACCCACTCGAATACGGTGTGCGTGTAGTAGTCGAGCCCACGCACCAACCTCGGGTTGACGACGTACTTGATACCGACCGCATCCAGGTGACGGCACAGACCTTCGAAATGTGCGCGCGATTGCGCATCGAGATACTCGGTGATCGCCGGCGCGGCCGCAATGAGCTCCTGCATCTCGGGATTCTTGCTATCGAGAATCCGCAACGGGTTCGTCTCGAGACGCCGCAAGCTGTCGGCATCGAGCTGCGCCTTGTGAGCGCTGAAGTAGGCGACGAGCTGCTCGCGGTAGACGCGGCGCGACTCGGGCGTGCCGAGCGAGTTCAAGTTGAGCACGAGCCGCTCGATGCCGAGCTTCGCGAACAGCCGCGCGCTCATCATGATCAGCTCTGCGTCGATGTCCGGTCCGGCATAGCCGAATGCTTCGACATCGAGCTGATGAAACTGACGGAAGCGCCCGCGCTGCGGCTTCTCGTGGCGAAACATCGGTCCGCCGCACCAGACGCGTTGCTTCTGGTTGTGCAGAAGCCCGTTCGTGATCATCGCTCTGACGATGCCGGCCGTCGCTTCCGGGCGCAGCGTCAACGACTCCCCGCCCGGATCCACGAACGTGAACATCTCCTTCTGCACGATGTCCGTGAACTCGCCGATCGAGCGCTTGAACAACGCGGTTTGCTCGACGATCGGCACACGAATCTCACGGTACCCGTACGCCGCGAAGAGCTCGCGGGCAGTGCTCTCCAACCGCTGCCAAGCCGCGATCTCGCTCGGCAGCACGTCGCTCATCCCACGGGGAGGCTGAATCCGTTGCGTCGAAGGCTTATCCAAGGACGAATCCCATCTAGCTCAAGGGCGACCGACGTGTCCTCAACGGACGCGGGACGATCGCGGTTGGACGAACAGAGCGCCGGCTCGGACACACATCGTCATCGCAGCGTGCCATCTGCCTCGATCGTGAATCGAGTCGCCTCGCGCCCTTCGCGACGCGGTATGACGACCGGTTGTCCGTTCACCTGCAAGCGCACAGCCGAGGCCGCGCCCAGTATCACCTGTAACGGCGGTGTGCCGCTCACAGTCCGTGCGCGGGCCGGCGTACCCATGCCGAACAACAACCTCGCGCCGGTTGCATCGTAGATCTCCACCCACGACTCGCCGGTGAACTCAAGGCGAGCCTCGACCGGGGCCGGCCCCGAAGAGGTCATGGGCGATGCGCCTGTCATCTCCGATGAAGGCACGTTCACATCGGTTGCCTGCGCCAGCAATGCATCGACCTCGGTCGTGTGCGCATCGTGCGAATCGTTCACCGACGCCACCGCGGAGACCGGCTGAACGAGTGGCAACTGCGTTTCGTTACTTGCGTTGTGCTCGACAGCACCGCCCGCCGTGCCCGCGTTCGCGTCCTCGGTCTTTGACGCGAACAGGAACACGTCGAGCGCTAGGTAAACGAGACCCGCAACGACGACGAGCGCGAGCATGGCGAGCAGCGGGCCCCGCAACGAACGGCGCCGCTCGCGCAGCGTAGTCGCCATCGCCGCTGGAATCGGCTCAGGCTCTTGAGGCAGGTCTTCGAGCGCCTCGTAACGTCTCAGCACCTCATCGACCGGCACGCCCAGGTGCGTCGCGTATGTGCGCAAATACCCCCGGGCGTACACCGGCGCGCCCAGCGCTTGAAAGCGATTCGCTTCGATCGCTTCCAGCATCCACAGATCCAGGCGCAGCTCGTCTGCCACTTCCTGCAGCGTCAGCGCGGCTTCCTCCCGTGCACGTTTCAGGAGCTCACCGGGCGTCACGTCCGCATCGTGCGATGCGGGGGTCAGAGTCATTGCCTCACTCATCCCGGGTTCCGCTCGGACTCGATGAGCTGGCGCGCTTGATTCGAGTACGGATACTCGGTCTTCAAGCGATTCGCATAATGCTGCTCGACAGCGGTGTTGCCGAGCGCACGCTCAATCTGCACGCCCAGCCACAAGCTCGCGGGCGTCGCGCGACCCACTTCCATGTAGCGCTCGAGAAAGCCGCGGGCCGAAAGGTAGTTTTGCTGCTCATATTCGATCTCGGCGAGCTCCAGCAAGGCGGCTGCGAATCGCGGACGGACCTCGAGCGCCGCGCGAAAGTGAGCGCCAGCGCGAGTGAGATCGCCGCGGCTGCGCGCACAAGTGCCCGCGTTGAAAAATGCCGCTTCACGCGTCCTGTACAGCAGATCCTTGGCGGCCTGAAGCGCAAGCTTCTCGCCGCGCTCGTAAGCGCCTCTCTTACAGAGGTACGCGGCGTAGTTGTTCTTGTACTCGGAGTTCTTCGGATCCAGCGCGATCGCGCGCTGATAGTGCGAGTCGGCCTTGTTGGTTTCTCCCAGGCGCTCGTAGAGCACGCCCGCCGTGGAGTGAGCCGCCGCATTGCGAGGATTCTGCTCGAGCGCCCGATCGAGCTTCTCCTTCGCCAGCGCCAGGTTGCCCTTGCGCAGCTGCTCGACGGCAAGGTTGAGATTGATCTCCGAGGCACGCGCCAGGTCCGCACCGGAAGAGCGACCCGAGCTGCTCGCGCATCCGGCCAGGCTGATCGTGAGCGCCGCTAGGCAAATGATTATTGTTGGTTTCACGATTGCACCGCCACTCCGATGAGTTTGGATCCGAGCCGGACGGTGGTCCGATTCGTGACCCGTCCGACGAGCTGTCCGCAAGCCGCATCGATGTCGTCCCCGCGCGTGCGACGCGTGGTCGCGATCACGCCGTGGCTGTTCAAGATGTCGCGGAAGCGCTCGATCGCCGCCGGCGTCGAGCGACGATAGCGCGTCTGCGGGAACGGGTTGAATGGGATCAGATTGAGCTTCGCCGGCTTGCCCTTGAGCAGCCGCACTAGCTCATAGGCGTGCTCGGGTTGATCGTTGATGCCATCCAGCATCACATATTCGAACGTGATGCTGCGTGCATTCTGCTTCTCGACGTAGTGCCAGCAGGCATCGAGCAGCTCGGCAATCGGATGCTTGCGATTGATCGGCACCAGCTCATCGCGTAGCGCGTCGTTCGGCGCATGCAGGGACACGGCGAGCGCGCAATTGGTCTCTTCCGCCAGGCGGCGCATCTGCGGCACGAGCCCCGAGGTGCTCACTGTGACCCGCCGCCGCGAGATGTCGAACCCCAGATCGTCCATGAAGATCTCGGCGGCCGGCACGACGTTACGATAATTGGCGAGCGGCTCGCCCATGCCCATGAACACGATGTTCGTGATCACGCGCGCACCGGGCTTGAAGCCGAGCTCGCGATTCGCGAGCCACACCTGCCCGACGATCTCGGCGGTGGTGAGATTGCGGTTGAAACCCTGCTGCGCGGTCGCGCAGAAGGTGCAATCCATCGCGCATCCGACCTGACTCGAGATGCACAACGTGCCGCGATCGGGCTCCGGGATGAAGACCATCTCGATCGCTTGGAAGCTGGGCTGGGGGCTGGGGGCTGGGGGCTGGGGTTCGGGCGACTCGACGGCAAGCAACCACTTGCGGGTGCCGTCGGCGGACACTTGGGTGCGCAGGATCCGCGGCACCCGCACTTCCGCCACTTCCTTCAGCTTGGCGCGAAACGACTTCGCAAGATCGGTCATCTCGTCGAAGTCGCTCACGTTGCGGTGGTACAGCCATTTCATCAGCTGTCGCGCACGAAACGGCTTCTCGCCCATGCGCTCGACGAACGCCTGCAGCTCGGCCTGAGTGAGACCGAGGAGGTTGGTCTTGGCTGGGGCTGAGCTCATGGTTGCACGCGCGACTGAGCAGGAACCGGGGAGATGGGGAAGCGCATCGTCGGCGATCGCATCAGCGGCTGCGCTCTTGCGGATCTCGCTCGCCCCTCCCCCTGTGCCAAACTAACCTAGCGCGTCCGCGGACACAGATCCGCAGTCGCGAAAAAGTACGCGATCTCGATATTGGCATTCTCCACGCTGTCCGAGCCATGCACGACGTTCTCTTCGATGCTCGTCGCGAAGTCGGCTCGGATCGTGCCCTTCTCGGCCTTCTTCGGGTCGGTTGCGCCCATGAGCTCGCGGTTCTTGGCCACGGCGTTCTCGCCCTCGAGGACTTGTATCATGACCGGGCCCGAGGTCATGTACTTCACCAGATCCTTGAAGAAGGGACGCTCGCGATGGACCGCGTAGAATCCTTCGGCTTGCGCCTGCGTGAGGTGCATCATGCGTGCTGCGATGATCCGAAGGCCCGCCTGCTCGAAGCGTCGATAGATCTCACCGATCAGATTCTTCTGTACGCCGTCTGGCTTGATGATGGAAAGGGTGCGCTCTAACGCCATGGGCTTTCGGACCTCGACTAATGAAACACTGGAAACAATAGACGCAGGCTGACGCACGCTCCGCGGCCGGGGGCGTCTCCGCCGCACCGCCGCTCCGCCGTCAGCCACTCAAAAATCCTGCGCAATCAGCGACTTGGATCTAAAACCAGAAGTATACTCGAGCGTGCGCTCGGCTCGATGGCTTTCAGTGCGCCAGGCCAACCGCTTGCGCGCGCGCAGTCTACCCGCGGCGACCTTCAGCGGCAAACGGCGCGCCGGCCATGACACCGACAAAAGGCCGTAGGCCTCGGCCGTCAGAAAGAAAAACGTCTCGCTCGTCTACCGCCTGGCGCCGTCGCTCAGACAGTGAAGCTCTCGCCGCATCCGCATTCTCCTTTCACGTTCGGGTTGCGGAAGCGAAATGCCTCGTTGAGGCCTTCCTTCACGAAATCGATCTGGGTGCCCTTGATCAGCTCGAAGCTGTCGCGATCGACGACGACCTTCACCCCTTGATCCTCGAACACCAGGTCATTCGAGCCAATCTCGTCGGCGTAATTCACGACGTAGGCGAAGCCCGAGCAACCGGTCTTCTTCACACCGACGCGCAACCCGAGGCCGTGGCCTCGACGGCCTAGAAACGTACGGACGCGATCGGCAGCAGCGGGAGTCAGTGAGATCGACATTGACAGCTCTGGCCCTCCTGAAAGCCTGTTCAAACTTTGACCAGAATTGCGGCGGGAAGTGCGCGAGTCAAGGGCGGGATCATGCCGTTTGTGCATGACTCGATGACCGATCGTGCCATGCTTTCGCAAGCGCGCGCACCGCATCCTCCAGCACGAGCAGCCGACCCCATTTCTCGGCTGGTACCTCGAGCACATCGGCCGCCTCGCGCCAGCTCCAGGTGGCGAGCTCGCTGGCGCTCGCGCCGAGCAACCTTTCGGTGAGCCACGATGTCGCGGCAATCGAATGAGGGCAACCGTAGACGAGCTGCTGTAGCGTCGCGATCCGATCGCCCTCGATGCGGGCGCTCAGGACGACCTCGATGCCTTGCGCCTTCGAGCCGCGCCGCACCTCGAGCACATCGGGAGCCGGCTGCAAGCGTCCGACGTTGCGCGGGGCGAAGAAGTGGCTTTGCACCAGCGAGGAGTACTTCACGGGTCTCGCCCTACTCGGCCCGTCCCGCCGGCGCTAACGCGCGCAGACGCTCGACCTCGCGCCTCACCACTGCGATCGCCGCATCGATTTCCTCCTCGGTGGTGAACCGGCCGAGACTGAAGCGCAGCGAGCTTTGTGCGACCTCGTCGCTGCGCCCCAGCGCACGCAAGACATACGACGGCGTCTCCGACGCCGAGGCGCAAGCCGAGCCGGCAGATACC
>Ga0207874_1002159_pt1 | contig 19488 bp, 13 predicted proteins | sample HigsolmetaAR201D_FD_184833 | JGI IMG/M metagenome (GOLD analysis project Ga0207874, IMG submission 184833) | Ionic liquid and high solid enriched microbial communities from the Joint BioEnergy Institute, USA - AR20-1-D (SPAdes) (version 2) ...
CGCCGCCGAGCTGGCGGCCGTCAATCGCGCCGATGCCGACGTGCGTGCGCTCGAGCGGGAGGTCGAGGCGATGCGGCGGGCGCTTTCGCAGCGGCGACGCTTCGTCGACGCCGACATCCGCTTTCATGGGGTGATCGGTCGTGCCACAGGCAACCCGCTGTACGACCTGCTGAGCCGCGCGCTGCGCGACGTCCTCAGCGTGACGATCCGGACGGGCTTCGACAGTCCGCGGTCGATGCCGCTGCGCGGCGCCGTCGTGCGGCTGCACGCCGGCATGGCCGGGGCCATCGCAGCGCGCCGCCCGGCGGAGGCTCGACGCCTGATGCAGGAGCACTTCGACGCCGTGCGCACCTTCATCATCGATGCCGACGAGCCGCCGCTGTCGGTCGAGCCGGGCGCCGGGCGTCGCCGCGCGCGGATCAGACGAAGCGCGTCAGGGTGATGGTGACTTCGCGGGTCGGCTGCTCGGCCTGGCGCCACTGCACGAGGATCGGCACCTGGTAGGTGCCCTCGACCAGTGCGCCGCGACCGGGCGTCCTGGCGTCGGAGACGGGCAGGTCGACCGAGCGACGCATGCGGATGAAGCGAGAGGCCGAAACCTCGAGCGTCCGTGCGAGCAGCCGCTCGACGCGCGACGCACCGAGACCAAGCGCATCGACGAGCTGGTTGAGCGCGCGCACCAGGTCGTAGCGCGCGTAGGCGAGCGCCTTGGCCGGCACGGCCAGGGGATCGTTCCAGGCGTGGCGCGCCTTTTCGGCCGCAAACCCGAGCGGGTTCCGCAGCACCTCGGCCAGGTCGTGCTGCATGAGCAGTGTTTCGTACTCGTTCAGCGTGAGGCCGGCGTGCTTCTCGTCGCGGCCGAGCTCGAGCCTGACGCGGCCGTTCGTCACGCCGTGCCGGGCAATCAGCTCCGCCACCTCGTCGTAGAGGCCGAGCTGCGGCTGCTTCAGGCTGATCGCATCGATCGGGTGCCCCGACACCGGCACGACGACCCGCGTGCGCGCGACCACCTCTTCGTCGTCGTAGGCGAAGATCGTCGTCCGGCGCTGGCGCCGCATGCCTTCGTGGATGCCGTCGAGGTCGACAAAGTAGACCGGCCGCGGGTGCTGCGCGGCGTACGACACACTGGGGTGGAGTCCGCCGGCAATGAACGCCAGGTGGGAATCGGCGTTGATCGGCTCACGGTCGCGCTGATCGGCCGGCACGTCGGTGCGCAGCTCGATCTGGTCGTGCCGGTAGCCCGCACGCTCGGGAAAGATGGTCCGGAGCAGCTGCAGGTACGACTCGACACCTTCCGGCCGCGCCGCGATGCGCGCGCCGAGGCTCTGAGGCAGGTATCCCGCCGTCGTGTGATGCGACGCGTAGAGACACCGGCGGTACGGCTCGAGCACGGGACCGTGCCGACGCAGGACCTCGGCCCTGACGTCGAATACCTCCACGCGCCGCGTGGGTTCGAGCTCGAGATCAATCTCGATCGGCACGATCACTCATTGTGCCATCAAATGTCGGGAAAAGCTGCTTCGCGTCAACCCACGCGACGGGGCGGAAGAGCACCGGACAGCGGGAGGCCCACGGAACAGGGGGAAAAACAGAGCGGCCCGCCGGGCGACGTGCCCGACGGGCCGCTGACACTCACACCTGCCGTTACGGGATTTCGTAGAGGCGGAGCCGCTGCACGGCGAAGGGCGGCGCGTCGGCGGGCGAGGCGGTCTGCGTAATCCGCACGAACTTCGCCTCGACCGGTTCGAACGTCACGACCGTCGTCACGCCGCTGCCGGCCCCTTCGCCCACCGTCGTCCAGTTCGTGCCGTCGGTCGATACGTCGAGGCGGTAGCCGCGCGGGTACCCCAGCTGCGGCTGGACACCGTCGCCGCCGGCCCGGCCGCGTCCGCCGCCGGTGCGCGGCGGAGCGCCCGGCTCGATCTCGCCCTCGACCGGCACCACCGGGCTCGTCTCGAACTGCACCTCGGTCAGCCGGCGCGCCTCGGGCAGTTCGACCTGGAGCCACATGCCGGGAGCCTGCGGCGCACCCGACGTCCACGGCTGAATCGTCACCGCGTAGTGCGCGATACGCGGGTTGTGGCTCGCGTCGAACTTCCACGACTGGTCGAACACCACCTGACGCGGAATCGACGCCAGGAGCTCGTCGACCGTCCAGCTCGTCGTCCGATCGGCCGTCGCCGCGCGCACGCGGGCGACGTCCTCGGGCGTGATGAGCGTCGCCCGGTTGCCGAACGCGTTGCGGACGTATGAACCGACGGCAGCAATCCAGTCGTCGCTCTGCTGCCCCATCGGGATCATCACGTCGGTGTAGCTGACTCCGCCGATCGGTCCCTGCATCCCGTGCAGCAGGACCTTGATGACGTAGTCGCGATGGCCGGTGACCCGCGTCGAGCCGGCGAGCGGCGGCGCCGATGCGAGCGGACTGCCGGGACGCTCGGCGCCCATGCCGTCCTCGCCGTGGCACGAAAAGCAGAGCTCGTTGTAGATCGACTCACCGCGCTCGAGCATCTCGAGCTCGGCCGGCGTCCGCTCCGGCGCGGCCGCGCCGCCGCGCCCGCCCGCCGCCGGCGGATTCAGGATCCGGTCGGCGACAAACTGCACGCCCTTCGCCGGGTTGCGATCTTTCGTCTCCCGGATCAGATCGCTGGACTTCGGAATCTTCAGCAGGTTTGCCGTCAGGATCGCCTGGATGACGACGTCAACGTCCGGATCCTGCATGAAGGCCGCGTAGTCGTCGGCGAAGGAACGGTCACCCGCCTTGTACAGCGTCTCGCTCACGCGGATGGCCGCCATCCGGATCTGCGGATCCGGATCCTTCATCAGCTCGCGCACGAGCCGGGCATCGGCGCTGCCGAGCCCCTCGAGGGTCCACAGCGCATGAATGCGCGCCAGCTGGTTCGACGACGAGCGGGCCAGGTCGGTGAGTGCAGGCACGACCGACGTGTCCTGCCGCAGCACGAGCAGCTGCTGCGCCGTGTCACGCCACCAGCCGTTCGGATCCGACAGGTGCCGCACGAGGTCGGCCGACGACTCCTCGTGCATGCGGGGCTGCTCGGTGCGCCGCTCGATCCCGTCGTAGGTGAGCCGCCAGATGCGCCCGTGCCGGACGATCTTGTCGAGCTGGTACTGCTCGATGCGCTGCCGCAGGTACGTGCCCGGCCCCGACCACTGCGACTCCTGGATGATCCCGCGGTACATGTCGGTGATGTACATCGTGCCGTCGGGCGCCGTGGTCATGTCGACCGGACGGAACAGCGGATCGGTCGAACGGATGAACTCCGACAGCGGATAGACGTTGCGCAGCTGCGTGAGCCCTTCGATCTTCACGGGACGCAGCCGACGCACGACGCGGCCGACCGTCTCGCCGTAGAAGTAGTCGCCGACCATGTCGGCCGGCAGCCGATCGCCGCGGAAGACGTCGTTGCCGGCCGCGCCGGTCGCACGTGCGAGCGAACCGTCGGGCATACGCACCACCGCCATGCCGCCCTGCATGTCGGCAATCCGGATCGGTGCGCCCCAGATGATTTCGAGGTCGGGTTCAAACTGCTCGGGCCACGAGAAGTTGCCGTAGACGACCGGAAACTGGAAGTAGCCCGGCATGCCGCTGGCGCCGGCCTGGAACCACGGCTTGCCGTAGTTGTCCTGCGTCACGCCCCACTGACCCTGATTCGGCCCGGTCGGCTCACGCAGCACGCCGTCGGGCGTCCAGCGCACGCGGAACGCGTTGTAGGTGCTGTAAATCCAGTTGTCCATGCCCCACATGAAGTGGGACTCCTGGTGCTCGACGTTGGCGAGCCGGCCCATGCCGGTCGTGAACAGTTCCTTGCGGTCTGCCACCTTGTCGCCGTTCGTGTCGGTGTAGATCCAGACCTCGTCGGCGTTCGACTCCTTCGTCAGGATCCGATCGGGTCCGAACGGCATGACCATGCGCGGGAAGACGAGGTTGTCGACGAAGATGCTGTGCGTTTCGTACACCCCGTCGCCGTCGAGGTCTTCGTGCACCGAGATGCGGCCGTTGGGATCGAGCGTGCCGCTGCCGTCGGCGTCCTGCATGTAGCCGCGCAGCTGCAGCACGAACAGGCGGCCGTTGCCATCGAAGGCAATCTGCGCCGGCTCCTCGATGTGCGGCTCGGTGAGGACAGGCTCCATCCGGAAGCCGGGCGGCAGCCAGAACCGCTGCTGCTCCTCCTCGGGGGTCAGCGGCAGCACCGGAGGCTGCGGCGAGAAATCGGGCTCCCACATGGCGCGGCCACGGCCCGGACCGCCGGCACGCTGTCCGGCCGCCGGCGCCTGCGCGCCGCCCTCCCGCCCGGAACCGGCCGCCGGCTGTCCCTGGCCCTGACCCTGGCCGGCCGGCGGCTGCGGCGGCGCCTGAGCGAACAGCGTCAGCGATGTCGCCAGCGCCGCGACCCCGGTCAGGAGCACGTACGTGGAACGCGAAAGTCGCACCATCGTCGTCAACCTTCCTCGGAAACGCGCGAAAAGTCGGATGGCGACAATGTAGCAGTACAGACCTAGGGACAGGTAGAGAAGACCGCCTTCACGGCCACGTCTGGTAGACGAACAGCCACGGGGCAATTGCGCCCAGCGCGTAGAACGTCGTCAGGCCGGCGAGCAGCCGGTGCAGGCCGTGGGCGTAAACGAAGATGCCGGCGAGCGCGGCGACGAGCTTCGCCGTGATGAGCACGGGACCGGGACCGAGCAGCGACATGCACGTCGCCAGCAGCACGTTGCCTTCCGCCTCGATACCGACGGCACTGACCGCCACGTAGGTGAACAGCCCGTCGTAGGCCTGGGCCACCAGGAAGAGCAGCAGAATCACGCGAGGGACCGACACCACCACGCGGGCGCCCCAGTGCAAGGACCCTGCCCGGCTAAGTGGTTCGGATGTGAAGGCTTACGAGAAACGTGTCTGCCTCGGGGCAGACTTCGCTCGCCGCAGCGGCAGCCTCGGGGACATGTTGGGCACGGCGGGTGCCCGGTTTCGGCAGCCGCCGACACCGGGCGTCTAGCGGCTCAGGCCGTAGATGACGTAGTTGATCATGAACTTGTAGGCTTCGTTCGTCGGCTCGAATGCGTAGGCGCGCCCGCTCTGCGCCCACTCGACGTAATCGCCCAGGTCCATGTTGTAGTTGATGACGGCCGCCAGCCGCTTCGACGGGTCGTTGTCCTGATAGATCCCGTAGAACTCGCCGTACAGCCCCTGCTCGCCCAGCCAGCCGGGATAGGGCACCCGCAGCGTGTCGATCTGGAAGAAGCTGTTGAAGATCGGGTGGTCGCGTTCGAGCGGAACGATCTTCGCCTCGGGCCAGGCCTGCCGCAGGCCGTATTCGAAGACGGCCCACTCGTTCGGGAAGTGGAAGTCGTCGAAGATGATGAACCCGCCCTTGTCGATGAAGTTGCGCAGGCCCTGCGCCTCTTCCGGGGTGGGATACCAGTAGCCCGGCTCCGTCAGGTAGATGACGGGGTACTTGAGCAGGTCGGGATCGTCGAGCGTGTAGACGTTCGTTTCCGTGACGTTGGCGCGGATCGAGGTCAGCTCCTGGAGCATCTCCGTGAGGTTGCGCTCCATGTCGGGATAGTCGGCCCGCCAGGAGCCGCCACTCAGGTAGCGGACCCGCGCCAGGATGAACCGCCCGTCGTACTCGGCGTTCGGCATGACCCAGCCGCGGCCGAACCAGCGCCCGAAGCCGCCGCCCCGCTGCGCGGCCGCCGCCAGTGGCAGCCCCACGACGAGCAGAACGGTCGCGATGACAATCAGTCTGCGCGGAGCCACGCCCTCAGCCTCTCACAGGGTCGGTAATGAGACAATAGACAAGGCTGTGACACTGCCGTGCGCCCGGGGCGCGTCCCGCCACCTGCGGCGCCAGACTGCCGCACCTCGCACCCGGACACTTCATTCATCCCGCTTCCGTGCACGACACGCGTACGACCGCCACGTTCCGCTACGAGGCGCTTCGTGCCGTCTCGTCGGGTATCGTCGAGACGGCCAGCGCCACGTTCCTGCTGATCATCGCCGTCCGCTGGTTCGAGGCCGGCGCGCTGGCCAAGGGCTGCGTGGCCGCCGGGTCGGGCCTCGGCTACCTGATGAGCCCGGCCGTCGTCTCGCTCGTCCAGCGCCTGCAGATCCCGGCGGCGACGGCCGCGTCGCACTTGGCCCTCGCCGGCGGCGCCGTCATGGGTGCGGCGGCGCTGTTTCCGGTACTCCCGCTCTTCACGTTCGCCAGCCTGGTCTCGCTGGCCGCAGCCGGCGCGATCATTCCGCTGCTGACACAGGTCTACCAGGACAACTATCCGCCCCACTCGCGCGGGCGGCTCTTTTCGCGCACCGTCATGATCCGCATCGTGACGGCGGCGGGCTTCAGTCTGGGCGCGGGTGAGCTGCTGTCGGCCGACATTGCCTACTTCCGCCCGCTGCTCGGCATCTTCGCCGGCGCGCTCCTCTTCGCGGCCTGGTGCCTGGCCCGCATCCCGTCGACGCCGCTCGCCGTCGCCGACGGCGGCCACCCGTTCCGCATGTTCCGCGCGATTGCCGACGACCGCGTCTTCCGCGCCACGCTCATTTCGTGGATGCTCATGGGCTTTGCGAACCTGATGATGCAGCCACTGCGCGTCGAGTACCTGGCGAACCCCAGGTACGGGCTCGTGCTCTCGGCCGCGTCAATCGCGGTCCTCACCGGCGTCGTGCCGAACCTGGCACGCCTGGTCCTGAGCCCGGTCTGGGGCTGGGTCTTCGACCGCGCCAACTTCTTCGTGCTCCGCATGACGCTCAACCTCGGCTTCGCCCTCGGCATCGTCTCGTTCTTCACGAGCCAGTCGATGACGGGGCTCGTGCTTGCGGCGGTGACGTTCGGCGTCTCGTCGGCCGGCGGCGACGTCGCGTGGAGTCTCTGGGTGACCAAGATCGCGCCGCCTTCGCGCGTGGCCGACTACATGAGCGTTCACACGTTCTTCACCGGCCTGCGCGGGCTGGTCGCGCCGCTCGTCGGCTTCTCGCTCGTCGAGCGCTATTCGATGACCACGATGGGATGGCTGGCGGCCGCCTGCATTCTGGCGGCCACGCTCATGCTGCTCCCCGAGGCGCGCCGGGGATCACCCGTCGGGTCGGACACGGCGGCCGCATGACCGCCGTCGTCCGCCGGCAGGAACCGGGCCCGCTCCCCGTCGGGCCCGACGGGAGGCGCCGGAACGCAAGGAAGGAAGTACCCTGATAGCCGTGGCGATTCCGTTCTCGATCCTCGATCTCTGTCCGATTGGCGAAGGGTTCACGGCGGCCGACGCCTTCCGCAACGCCCGCGAGCTCGCACAGCGGGCCGAACTGCTCGGCTTTCGCCGCTACTGGATCGCCGAGCATCACAACATGCCGGGCGTGGCCGCCTCGGCTACCGCGGTCGTAATTGCCGACGTCGCCGCCCATACGTCGACGATCCGGGTCGGTTCCGGCGGCATCATGCTGCCCAATCACCCGCCGCTCGTCGTCGCCGAGCAGTTCGGCACGCTCGAGAGCCTGTACCCCGGGCGCATCGACCTCGGCCTCGGTCGTGCCCCCGGAACCGACATGACCACGGCCCGCGCGCTCTGGCGCGATCCGTCGGCGGCTGATCAGTTTCCGCGGGCCGTACAGGAGCTGCAGTTTTTCTTCCGACCCGCCGCACCGGGTCAGGCTGTACGCGCCGTGCCGGGTGCCGGCCTCGACGTACCGATCTGGCTGCTCGGCTCCAGCCTCTTCAGCGCGCAGCTGGCCGCCGCGCTCGGGCTGCCCTACGCCTTCGCTGCGCACTTCGCGCCCGACGAGCTCATGCGCGCGCTGTACCTCTATCGTTCGCAGTACAAGCCGTCGGAACGCCACCCACGGCCCTACGCGATGGTCTGCGTCAACGTCGTCGGGGCCGACACGGACGCCGAGGCGCGGCGACTCTTCACGTCGATGCAGCAGGCCTTCACCAACATCCGCACGCGGGGCACGGCCGGTCCGCTGCCGCCGCCCATCGACGACATCGACCGGTTCTGGACGCCGGCCGAGCGCGCGCAGATCGAACACACGCTGCGCTATTCGTTCGTGGGATCGGCCGATACGCTCATTGCCGCGCTCCGCCCCTTCCTCGAAGCGACCGCGGTCGACGAGCTCATGATCACCTCGCACATCTACGCGCAGCAGGCGCGCGTGCGATCGATTGAGGTGGCGGCCGAGGTGAGAGACCGGCTCTGAATCACGGCATTGGGGACGCAGGCAGAGCGGGCAGGTATCGCCTGCCCGCCCGTCCCTCCACCCGTCAACCGACAGCGTTCCGCAGCTGCGGCCTAGTGCCGCTCGAACACCGTCGTCTGGCCCTTCTCGTCGAAGGCGAGCGTCGAATAGGCGTGTTTGACCGGGCCCTGCTCCATCCCGGGCGAGCCAATCGGCATCCCCGGCACGGCAATGCCGCGCACGTCGGGCTGCTCGCGCAGCAGCCGCTTCACGTCGTCGGCCGGAACATGGCCTTCGACGACGTAATTGCCGACGACCGAGGTGTGACAGGCCTGCAGGTGTGGCGCGACGCCGAGTCGCGTGCGCACCGACGGCATGTCGGGCGTGTTGCGCACGATGACTTCGAAGCCGGCCTGGCGCATGTGCTCGACCCAGAGGATGCAGCAGCCGCAGCCCGGATCGCGATAGGTCGTCACGGTCGGAAGGGCCGACGCCCCCTGGGCCTGCCGAACGACCGCGGCGTAGGCCGATCCGCCCGCAATGGCCGTGAGCAGCAGGGCCCCGGCAAGAAAGCGCCGACGAGAGAAGAACGCTGCCATGAGTACTTTCCTTTCGATCGGCCGCACCGGAGACGGCTACGCGGTCCCGCGCTTGCGCTGCTGGAACTTGGCCACCCGCAGCGCTGCCTCGAGATGCTGCGGCTCGACGCGCCCGGCGAACACCGCCCCGTCGTTGAGGATGAAGCGCTTCGCCGCGACCTTCGCCTTCACGTCCGATCCGGGCCGCAGGTGCACGACGTCGGTCGCGATCAGCTGGCCGTCGAAGCTCCCGGCAATCGTAATGTCGCGCGCGATCACGTCGCCGCTGACCATCGCGCCGGCCTCGATCGTCACGGCGCCCGCCTCGCAGGTCACCATGCCTTCGATGCGTCCCTCGATCGTCAGATCCTCATCCGAGCTGACGTCACCCGTCACGACCACGGTACGACCGAACGTGCTCATGAGCAGAGATTGTCGCACGACCGCCGCGTGAGCTCCGCTCCAGCGCCGCCGCGTCAGGCCGGGAGTCCGTTTACGAAAACGGTTGTCCGGTCATCGGATCAACGGGCGGCACCGGATCGGCCTCCCACGCCGCCAGGTCGTCGACCACTTTCATGACGCCGTACATCCGCACCCAGTGGCCCGGAAACGTGCAGACGAACACATAGTCACCAGGCGTGTCCGGTGCCCGGAACGACAGGCGCGCGGTCTGTCCCTGATTGATCAGGTGTGTGGCGGCAATCACTTCAGGCGCGTCGGGCACGAACGGCCTGACGGCCGGATCGTCGGGCATCGGCATCGCACCGCCCTCGGTCCCGAGCTTTTCGAGCGATCCCGGCACACCGATGACGACGTTGTGCGGCATGGCGTCGGGGTTGAAGAACACGATCTGGACGTCGCGTCCCGCCTCGACAACGAACCAGCGGCGATCGAAGGCCACCTGCTCGAAGACCGCCTCGAGACGGATGACGCGGACGCCGAGCGCACGCAACTCGCCTCGCAGGGCCGCCGCGGCCGGCGGCCCTGCCGCGACGAGGCGCTCGGCCAGCGCGATCGCGTCGACGGCGGGCGGCTCGGTGCGGCGCGCCGCATCGAGCCGTCCGAGCCAGGCGACGAGCGCGCGCGCCAGCGGCTCGACGTGCGGCGTCGACCATTCGTCCTGAGGCACGTGTGCCGCCGCGTCGACCACGGCCGCCATGACGTCGACGCCGGGCGCCGTCGCCGCAATGCCGGCCAGCGTGGCGAACGTCTCGCGGTCCGGCTGCAGCGCCGCCAGCGCACGCACCGCCGCCGCCTGCACGCGCGCGTCGTCAGCGTCGCCGGCCAGACGGCGAACGTCCGGCGCAAACGCTGCGACCGCACGCTCGCGGGCGGTCGCGGCCGGCAGCAGCGCCAGCGCGTCGAGCAGCGCGACGCGCTGGCCGTCTCTCGCTCCGGCTGTCGTCCACACGTCCTGGAGCTCGGGCGCGCCGCCGGCACCGCCAACCAGGACGACATATGCGGCGCGCGCGGCCGGACTGTCGGCGTCGACGGCCGCGAGCAGATCAACGGCCGCCGCGCCCGCTTCTCCGAGCGCGGCGGCCGGCATCGCCGCCAGCCGCCGCAGGAGCGGCTCGCTGGCGGCAGCGTCGGTCGTGGCGGCAATCACGTCGAGCAGGACACGCGCCGCCGGCTGCCGCTCGAGACCAACGAGCGCCTGAAGAGCCTCGTCGTGCAGCGTCGCCTGCAGTCCCGGCCGCCGCAGGATTGCACGATAAACGGGGACGAACCGCGGGTCGGACGGGTCGCGCTCGACGCGCGCCAGCTGAGCGTCGCTCAGCCGGTTCAGCTGATACTCAACGGCTCGCGGCGACTGGTCGAGCAGGATGCGCGGCGGCGGGCCATCCTGCATCGTCGCGTGACGGCCCGCCGCGGGCAGCACGCCGTCCCCTGCCAGCAGCAGCGCCGCCAGCAGGGTGCTCCACGCCCGGATCACTTCAGGAACCTCTCCAGCGTGTTCATAGCCTGATCGAGCGTGTACTCGAGAAACCGGTCCTGTGGCAGGTCGAGCGACGCGAGCGCCACCTCGGCAGCCTCCGGCGTCTGGAAGAAGCTCGCAGCGCGGACGGCCTCGAGCCGGACGGCCGGATGGGGATCGGCCACGAGCCGACGGAGCCGGGCGAGCGGCTCGCTGACGCGATCACGCCAGTAACACAGCACGCGGACGGCCGCCGCGCGCGCCAGCGGCTCGGGGGACGCGAGCACGCGTTCGAGCAGCGCCTCGTCGACCCGGTTGTGCCACTGGTGAACCCAGAGCGCCTCCGTCAGGTGGTGCTGAAAGTCGGGATCGCCGGCGTCGAGCCGGTCGATCCAGGCACGAACCGCGGTCATGACCTCCTCGGTCGGCCGGCTCCCGAGCTCGATCTTCGCGCGGTACCGGACCCGGTCCTCGGGCGACCGCAGCAGCTCGAGCAGGTCCGGGATCGACGCCCCGGCAATGACCGGCGGCGTCAGCAGCGGGCGTCCCTGCGCGGTGATGCGGTAGACGCGGCCGTGCAGGCGATCGCGCGACCGATCGCGCAGGTTGTGCTGCATGTGACCGATGACCGGATTGTGCCAGTCGAGGAAATACAGCGCGCCGTCGGGACCGACTTCCGCATCCACGGGCCGGAAGTTGGGATCGGACGACGACAGGAGCGGCTCCTGCTCTTCGATCCTGAGGCCGGCGCCGTCGGACACGAGGCGGTAGTTCAGCAGGCCCTGGAAGCCGATCGTGTTGAGCACGATCAGGTTCCCCTGCATCGACTCCGGGAAGTGCCGGCTCGACAGGATCTCGGCGCCGCCGACCGGCCGCGTGCGCACTTCCCCGGGCCGTGGCGCCTTCGAACTCTCCATGTCCGGGTAGTACTTCTTCGTCGAGAACGACGGTCCGTAGTACGGCTGGCCGCCGGTCGCGTCGAAGATGATGTCGCGGCCCCAGCGATCGAAGACGTGCCCGTGCGGATTCGGGAAGTTCATCGGGACGTAGGTCTCGATCTTCCAGGTGCGCGGCTCGAACCGATACACGCCGCCGTCGGCCTGGCGCAGTGTCGGCGCCCACGGCGACTCGACCTGCGTCCGGTGAAAGATGCCTTCCTGCATGTAGAGCGCGCCGCCGGGATCGAACGTGAAGCTGTTGATCCCGTGGTGCGTGTCGGCCGTGTCGAAACCGTGCAGAAGGATTTCGCGGACGTCGTAGCGATCGTCGCCGTCGGTGTCCTTCAGGAACACGAGGTTCGGCTGCTGGGCCACGATGACGCCGCCGTCGTAGAACTCGAAGCCGGTGGGATTGTGCAGATCGCCGGCGAACACCGTGCGCTTGTCGGCCCGCCCGTCGCCGTCGGTGTCCTCGAGAATCAGCAGCTTGTCGTCCATCGGCGTCTTCGGCTGCCAGTGCGGATAGTTCTTCCACACGGCCACCCAGAGCCGCCCGCGCGTGTCGAACGCCATCTGCACGGGGTTGACGAGCTCGGGGAACATCTCTTCCGAGGCGAACAGGTTCACCGAGAGGCCGTCGGCCACCGTCATCTTCGCGATCGCCTCTTCGCCGCCGAGGATCGGCGCGTGAGCCGGCAGGTTCGTGCCGGCATCGACGAACGGGGGCGTGTTGCTGTCGTCGGGCGGCGGCACCGGCGGCCCCGACGGCCCTCCGCGCGCAATGCGCCAGATGCGCTCGTCGCGGTTGCGCGTCATCACGTCGAGCACCGGCAGCTCGCGCTGCAGCACGTCGTAGTTGCCCGGCAGCACCGCATCGGGCGGCGTCGACGCGGCCACCTTCGGCTCGACGTTGCGGGGCACGCCGCGGACGAACGTCAAGAACGCCCGGTCGCCGTACGTCGAGTAGCCGTCGGTCACCCGATACCGGTGGAACCAGTGGAAGTTGCGATCGGCGACCGCCTCGCGGATCCGCTCCAGAAAGGCCGGATCGTGGGGCGGGGACACAGGCCCGAACAGCAGCGCGTCGATGCGCTCGGCCAGCAGCCGGTTGCCGCGGGCGTTCAGGTGCACGCCGTTGATCGTCAGCGGCTCCGGCGTGCGCTCGTACAGCTCGCGCGTCGCCGCGTACAGGTCGACGAACGTCACGCCGGCCGCCTCGGCCTCTGCCCGCATCGCCCGCGTGTACAGCTCGATGCGCGCGTTGTTCTCACGACCGTCGGGCAGGTCCGGACTGCCGAGATCCTCGTGGGCGATCGGCGAGAAGAGCACGACCCGCGGCGCCGACCGGCCGTTGTACCGTTGTGCCAGCGTGTGGGTGAGCCAGTCGCGCAGCTGCTGCCGGAACGCCGGGAGCCCCGCCTCGCCGGCGAACGACTCGTTGTAGCCGAAGAACGCGAAGATGACGTCGGCTCTGGTGTTGACGCCTTCGAACCGGTTCTCGTTGCGCCCGCCGATCGGTTCGGCCACGCCGCTGAGCCACTCGTCGGGCGTCCCGAAGTTCTTCGAGCGCAGCCGCGTCGCGACCTCGTCGCCGCTGAACCCCAGGTTCCGGAACGTCAGGTCGTGTTCGGGGAAGCGGGCGTGGATGAACGTCTCGAGCCAGCCGTCGTACTGCAGCCGCTCGGCAAGCGTGTTGCCGATGATGGCCACGTGATCGCCCGGGCGCAGCTCGAACCCGACCGCCTGCCGCGCCGTGGTCGACGGCGACGACAGCAGCAGTCCTACACACAGCACGAATCCGGCAGCCAGTCTTCTCATGCCACGTTCCTACTTCGGGATCGGCGTGTCCCAGCCGGCCAGATCCGACGGCCGGATGCCCTCGACCCAGCCATCGAACCCGTAGCGTGTCGGGTTGTACGGACCGACCAGGCTCACGTCGTTCGTGCCGGTAATGGCCGACTCGAGGCCGACGGCCCACAGGATGCCGTTGACGGCCAGCCGGCGGAACCCTTCGTTCTTCAGGTCCTCCGACGCCCCGTGCGTTGTCGTAAACACCCGCCCTTCGCGCCCCGAAGGCGATCGGTACGTCCGGACCCAGGCCACCGGCAGCTGCTCCTTGTCGGGTGCCGGCGGCGAGTCGGGCGTCATGCCGTTGAGCACCACGCCGCGGACGAGAACGATGCTGTCGGGCATCGGATACGCGGTGTAGCCGCCCGACTCGACCCACATGTCACGGACGCCGCGCAGGATCGGGTGCGACGCACTCGCGGGCTCGACGACGAGCCGCGAGCTCTGCTCGTGATTGGTGCCGTAGTGGCTCACCCAGGTCTCGCCGAGGATCTGGCGCCCGAAGCCGCCCGCGTACTCGGGATCCCTGTTGTTCCACGTGTACTTCGCGAACCGTGATCCGGGCCGCTCGATCCGGAACGCGTGCGTGGCCGTCCGGAATCCGACCACCGGTCCCCCGCGCTCGAGGTAGTCGACGATGTGCTGCATTTCGTCGTCGGGGAAGTCCTGGAAGCGCGTGAAGATGACGAGCAGATCGGCCGACCGCAGCGCCTCGAGGCCCGCGATGTGCGCGCTGCCCGGCTCGATGAAGCCGGTATCGGGATTGGTCGTGAAGAAGACGCTGCAGGTGAACCCGTAGTGCCGCGCGAGAATGCGCGCCAGCGCCGGCAGCGTCTCCTCGGATCGGTACTCGTGGTCGCCGGCAATGAAGACGATGTGCCGCCCGACACCCGGTCCCCCGGTTCCCTCGTAGCGCACGACGTGCGGATTGCTTCCGGCACCGGTTTCCTGCCCGGCCAGCGTCCACGGGACGAACAGCACGGCCGCCCCGAGCCACAGCAGCACGCGTCGGGTCATGGTCCTCACTCTCGGTACGGGTATCGGGCGTGAAACTATCACACGCCCGCGCCCGGGTGCACGCCTATGCGGCGTTGGCCGGATCGAGGCGGCTCAGACCGACGACGACCACGCCGCCGATCAGGGCGAGGACGGCCGCGACGAGAACCTGACCGGGGTCGGTCGGCAGCACGTTGCCCATCAGCAGCGGTACCACCTCGCCTTCGCTGTTGACGCGCGTCGTGAGCACTTCCTTCCACGGCCAGACGGTGCGCAGTGCGCCCAGCATGATGCCGGTGAGCGCGACGAGCGTCACGTGCCGCCGGGTGCGCAGCAGCCAGCTGACGATGCGGACGAACGAGAGGATGCCGAACCCGATGCCGAGGACGAAGACCGCGAGCGAGACGAGATCACGCGTCGCGACGGCCGCGAGCACGTCCTGATAGAGCCCCATGATGACGAGCAGGTACGACCCCGAAATGCCGGGCAGGATCATCGCGCAGATGGCGATGGCGCCCCCGAGGAACAGGTTCGGGAGCGTCGGCTCCATCTGCACGCCGGGCAGGCCGACAAGGACATAGGTCAGGACGGCGGCGATCAGGAACCCGAGCCCGTCGGCCACGCGCCACGGCCACGTCGTGCGCGCCAGCAGCACCACCGAACCGGACACGAGCCCGAAGAAGAACGCCCACAGCTCGACCGGGTGCGTCCTGAAGAGGACGGTCAGGCCGTGCGAGAGCGAGAAGACGGCCGTCAGCAGGCCGATCCCGAGCGGAATGAAGAAGCCCCAGGGTATCCGCCGGATCGCGTCGGCGAAGCGGCCCGCAAGGACGAGGCGCACGAGGTCGACATCAAAGGCCTTGATGCCGTTGATCAGCCGGTCGTAGATGCCGGCGACGAAGGCGACCGTCCCGCCGGAAACACCGGGAACGAGGTCGGCCGAGCCCATGCAGAAACCGATGATGGCCAGACGGAGCGACGCGAGGAAGGACATTCAGGGGCGGCATTATATCGGCCGGCAGCAGACGCCCGCTCTGCTTCTATAATCCGCACATGTCCTCAGCCCGGCGTGCTCTTGCCGTTCTTGCAGTCTGTTCCCTGACGTTCGCCCTGACCAGTCTCACGCTGCCGGCCCAGACCCCGTCGTCGGCCGCGCCGGCCGGCGCCCCGCAGGCGCCGGCGGGACGTGGCGGACAGCCAGGCGGCGGTCCGCCGCCCGGCGTCGGGCGCGGCCTCGACGCCCCCGGCATCGATCTGCTGCCGCGGCCGCCGGTGGTCCGTCAGGATCCCGAAGTTCAGCAGCGTCTGTTCCTGCTGCCTGAAGGCTTCACGATCGAGCCGGTCCTCACCGACCCGCTCATCACCGACCCGGTGGGCGTCACGTTCGACGGCAACGGCCGGATGTACGTGCTCGAGATGCGGTCCTACATGCTCGACGCGAACGGCACCGGCATGCGCGACCCGATCAGCCGGATCTCGCGGCACGAGGACACCGACGGCGACGGCGTCTACGACCGGCACACGGTCTTCGCCGACAACCTGGTCCTGCCGCGCATCGCGTTTCCGCTCGAGGACGGCGTCGTGCTCGTCCTCGAGACCGACAATCGCGACCTGTACAAGTTCGTCGACACCGACGGCGACGGCGTCGCCGACACGCGCGAGGTCTTCTACGAGGGCTACGGGCGCGTGACGAACATGGAATGGCAGCCGGGCGGCATGGCATGGCCGCTCGACAACTGGCTCTACTCCACCTACAACCCGTTCCGTCTCCGCATCCAGCCCGACGGTTCGCTTGCGCGCGAGGAGACGGATCCGAACGGCGGCCAGTGGTGGCTCGCGCAGGACAACTACGGCAAGCTCTGGTTCGTCGACGGCGGCGGTGAGACCGGCCCGGTGAACATCCAGGCGCCGATCATCTACGGCGCGATGAACGTCGAGGACAACTTCGAGCCCGACTTCCAGGTGCCATGGCCGGCGCCGGGCGGCATCGCCGACATGCAGGGCGGCATGAACCGCGTGCGCCTGCCCGACGGAACGCTCAACCACTTCACGGCCGCTTCCGGTGTCGAGATCTATCGCGGGCACCGGCTGCCGGCCGACATGATCGGCGACCTGTTCTTCAACGAGCCGGTCGGCCGCATCGTGCGCCGCGCGAAGGTCGTCGAGCGCGAAGGGCTGGTGCAGCTCCAGAACGCCTACCCCGGATCCGAGTTCGTCCGGTCGACCGATCCGCTCTTCCGTCCCGTCGCGATTCACAACGCGCCGGACGGCACGCTCTTCCTGGTCGACATGTACACCGGCATCATCCAGGATGCGCAGTTCGTCGGCCCGTACCTGCGGGCCAAGGTCGAGCAGTACGGCCTCGATCGCCAGCACAACTGGGGCCGGATCTGGCGGATCCGGCACGAGAGCATGACGCCCGACTTCACGAAGCCGCGCATGTACGAGGAGTCGGCGGCCGAGCTCGTCGCGCACCTCGCGCATCCGAACGGCTGGTGGCGCGATACGGCGCAGAAGCTGCTCGTGCTCCGGCGCGACACGTCGGTGGCGCCGCAGCTGCGCGCCATGGCCCGCACGGGCGAGGGTGCGTCGGCCGACACTGCCCAGCTGGCGAGGATCCACGCGCTCTGGACGCTCGAGGGCCTGGATCAGCTCGACGCGACGCTCGTGCGCGAGCTGATGAAGGATCCCGATCCGAAGATCCGCATCCAGGCCATCCGCGCGAGTGAAACGCTCTACAAGGCCGGTGACCGCTCCTTCGCCGACGACTACCTCGCGATGACGCGCGATCCCGACCACGACGTCGTCATCCAGGCCATGATGACGATGAACCTGCATCGGACGCCGAAGTACGAGGAGACGATCAAGTCGCTGATCGCGTCGAGTAACGTGCGGGGCGTGCGCGAGATCGGCGGCCAGCTGCTCAACCCCGGGCGATCGCTCGGACAGATGCCGGCGCTCGCCGACGTCGACGCGCAGGCGGCCGGCGTGAACCTGTCGACCAGCCAGCGCCGGTCGCTGCAGCGCGGCCAGGCGATCTACCGCGAGCTCTGCATCACCTGCCACGGTCCCGACGGGATGGGCGCGCCGGCCGGCGGGACGAACCAGCTCCTCGGTGCGCCGCTCGGCGGAGCCCCGCGCGTCGTCGGCCACCACGCCAACATCGTTCAGGTGCTGCTGCACGGCCTGCAGGGGCCGCTCGACGGCCGCGAGTACTCGGGCGGCATCATGGTCGCGATGGGGGCCAACTCCGACGAGTGGATCGCCGATGTCGCGTCGTTCGTGCGCAACGCGTTCGGCAATTCGGCCGATCTGATCACGCCCGAGCAGGTCGCCGCGATTCGGGCCGCCACCACGCGGACGGAACCCTGGACGCTGGCCGAGCTCGAAAACGCCGTGCCGCAGCCGCTCGATCCGGCCACGTGGACCGTGACCGCCAGCCACGGCGCCGAGACGGCCGCCAACGTGCAGCGCGAGGGCGGTGAACAGCCGCTCCGCTGGGAAAGCGGCGACGCCCAGGTGCCCGGCATGTATTTCCAGGTCGAGCTGCCGGCCGCGACGCGGATCTCGGAGATTGTGATGGAGACGACCGTGCCGCGACTCGGCTGGGCCTTCGGTCGCGGGGGCCGCGGCGCACGTCCGATGGCGCCGCCCGCAGCCTACGAAGTGACGGTCTCGACCGACGGTCAGACCTGGAGCGCGCCGGTCGCGAGCGGCGAGGGCCAGAACCCGAAGACGACGATCGTCTTCGAGCCGGTCGAGGCGAAGTTCGTGCGCATCACGCAGACCGGACGGCCGGCCAACCCGAACGCCGGCTGGGCGATCGAGCGACTGACGATTTATCGGGCGGGCCAGTAAGGCCCGCCCGGCTTTACCGCCGCCGCGCAGGCCTACTGGGCCTGCTGCACGCGCTCGAGGTCGATGAGCGCACGGTTGTATGCGATGACCGCGTTCAGCTCGGCCGTGCGCGCCGTCGACAGCTGTCCCTGCCGCACCTGCAGCTCGAGGGTCGTCGACAGGCCCGCCGCGAAGCGGCGCTGTTCGGCCTCGAGCTGCTGCTCGCTCGCCGCAAGCGCGGCGCGTGTGACGAGCACGCGCTGATAGGTGTTCTGCACCTGCCGCGCGGCCTCCCGCACCTGCTGCACAATCGCCAGCTCGAGCTCGCGCATGTTTATGGCCGCCTGCCGGCGTGAGACCTCCTGCTGCGCCAGGTTCGCCTCGGCGGCGCTTCGGCCGATCGGGTACTGCACGTTCACGCCGACGCTCCACTGCGGATACGCCGCGCCGAAGGTGTCGCCCAGGACGGCACCGAAGCTGCGGACGATTTCGTAGTCGGCTTTCGGCGGGAACCCCTCGCCGTACACGAAGCGCGTGCCGCCGGTGCCGCTCGTGGCGTAGTTGAGCTGCAGGTTCACCGCCGGCCGCGTTGCATCGCGCGCCACGCGCACGTTCAGGTCCGTGATGTCGAGCTCCTGGCGTGCCGCGACCAGGTCGAACCGGCCGTCGAGCGCCGTCCGGATGGCGAGGTCGACATCGATTTCGCGCGGCGCCGACTCGACGTCGTCGATCGCATTGATGCGCAGCTGCCAGTAGTCGGGCCGCCCGGAATCGAGAATCAGCGTGCGGAGCGCATCCTCGCGCGAGGCGATGAGCGCCTCGGCCACCAGCACGTTCTCCTGGTTGCTCGCCACCTCGGCCTCGGCGCTGATCAGGTCGATCGGTGCGGCGGCTCCCACTTCGACGCGCGCCCGTGCGTCGGCCAGCGATGCCTGCCGGATTTCGAGATTCTGACGGGCGACCCGCAGCGCCTCGCGCGCGCTGATCAGCTCCAGATACGCGATACGCACGGCCGCCTGGAGCCGCACGCGCTGCTGCTCGAACTGCAGATCCGCCACCTGGCGGCGACGTCCGCTCGTTTTCAGGGCGGAACGCGCCTGGTCGACCAGCAGCCCGCGCCAGAGCGGCTGCGTCACGTTGATCGAGAACGCAGACCGCAGGAACGGGTTGAACAACGGATAC
>Ga0207874_1002171_pt1 | contig 19387 bp, 11 predicted proteins | sample HigsolmetaAR201D_FD_184833 | JGI IMG/M metagenome (GOLD analysis project Ga0207874, IMG submission 184833) | Ionic liquid and high solid enriched microbial communities from the Joint BioEnergy Institute, USA - AR20-1-D (SPAdes) (version 2) ...
GCTGTTTCTCCGCGATCGCCTGTAAGACCCGGTCCGTCAGGATGCGAAAAGCAGGTACTCCTTTGCGCTTTGCCTCAGCCGAGCGCCACGCCTTCAGTGCGCTTTCGATCGAGGCTGACTTGCCATCCGGCTCGGCGGTAGCGGCCTGACGTCCGGAGCGGGCGGCGGCAGCAGCGGCAGCCGCCTCCTTCTTTGGTTTCTTCGTCGCTGCCTTGGCCCGTCTGACCGCTGTCTTTGCCTTCGCGGCCCGTTTTGCATCCTTCTTCGGCTTCGCGGGTGCTCGATCAATTTCAACCGGGATCTGAACCTGAGCCGGATTGATTTCAGAGGACGGCGTTTTCAGGCGTACCCGGCGATAGTCAATGCGCTCGCCGTCCTTTTCAAAGAACGTATCTTCCAGCTCGATCAATCCGGATCGCGCCATGGCGTTCAGCAACTCTTCGAAGCTCCGCCGGCTGAGTTGGGATTCATCCGCGAGAACTGCCGAGTACAGGCGTCCGGTGGAGACGCCGTTTATTTTCTTCACGGCATTCATGATCTTCGCGATCGCAGCTTGCTCAGCGGGATCCGCAGGCCGGAAACGCTGCAGAATCGTGGATTCGGGATTGCAAACATCACAGACGCCACAGGGGTTGCCAGAGTCCGCTGTGTCGCCAAAGTACTTGACGAGCGTTACCATCCGGCAGGCAGGCGTGTCGCAGTAGTTGAGCATTCGCTCGAATTGCGCCAGCTTGTGATCCCGCTGGGCTATGTATGACTCGCGCCATTCTTCCGTCCCCCGGCTCAGGTTCTCCTCGAAGTCCATGACAACGCCGCCGTGAATCCACAGCTTCTCCATGGCTATGTCGAACCTCTCTCCGATCAGCCGGCTGCGCGCCTGCACTTCGTCCCTTGGCTGAGGTTCGGGAGTCAGCGCCTCAAAGATGCGATCGAGTACTTCAGGCTCGGGGTAGTCGCGCTCATAGAAGAAGTCGTGGGTGAAGCGGTCGGCGTAGGACTGCATCAGAATCGCTCGTGACGGCTTGCCGTCCCTCCCTGCACGGCCAATCTCTTGATAAAAACCTTCCAGACTGCCGGGCAGGGCCGTGTGGATCACCGTGCGCACGTCCGGCTTATCGATGCCCATTCCAAAGGCGATGGTGGCGACAATGACCTCGAAGCGGCCCTCCAGAAACCCTTCCTGAACCTCCTTCCTCCGCCTTGCGTCGAGCCCGGCATGATAGGCCGCAGCGGCATGTCCTTCCAGGCTCAATTGCTCCGCGAGATGATCTGCTGCACGGCGCGTCGGCGCATAGACGATCGCAGGACGCCCCTCGTCTGCGCTCAGGATCTGGCACGCCATATCCGACCGGGCAGATGGAGGAACCTTCACAACTTCGATGGCTATGTTGTCCCGCCGAAAACCGTGAATAAAACATCGTGGAGCCTTCAGCCCGAGTTGTTGCGCGATGTCGCGCTGGACAAGTGGTGTCGCCGTCGCGGTGAGAGCTATAACTGGAGCCGGTCGCAGCGCAGGCAGATGCTGACCGATCGCGCGATAATCCGGGCGAAAGTCGTGCCCCCACTGAGAAATGCAATGAGCTTCATCAATGGCAATGAGGCAAGGTTTGCGCTTGGCCAGCATCTCGGGAAAGTTCGGCACACGAAGCCTCTCCGGCGCGATGAACAGGAAATCGAGCCGTCCTTCCAAATAGGCGCGGCAGACTTCGCGGGAAGACGCCCGATCCCTGCCCGAGTGAATTCGCTCCGCCGCGAAACCAAGCTCGGCGAGTTTCGCCACCTGATCTTCCATTAACGCAATCAGCGGGCTAATCACCAGCGTCGTCCCGCCTAGCGCAATTCCCGGAAGCTGGTAGCACAGCGACTTGCCCGAGCCTGTTGGCATGACCAGCAGCACATCACACCCTTCCGTCACCGAACGGCAGACCTCCTCCTGATTCGGCCGAAAGGATTCGAAGCCGAAGCATTCGTGAAGAATGGCCGGCAGGGCCTCAACGCCTCCGCCCGCTAACCGCCGCCAGTCGCCGCTTCCGGCTTTACTGCTCACTGGCGCCGCGGCAACCGCCCGACTCCCCGAGCAGACTTTTCCCACCACCTCCCGCACATAGTCCTCAATGCCTTTCAGGAAGGGGCCGAGCTCCGCCTGCCCTCGCTCAATCCGCTTGAGATAGGCCTCCCACTGCCCAGTCATCGCCGGGCTTTTTACCTCCGGGTGGACGATCTCGATCAGCCGGATGCCTTTATCGGTAGCTTCGAGGCTTTTCCCGCGGCGTGCAATGAAGCCGCGCCGCAGCAGGATCTCGATGATCTGAGCCCTCGTCGCCGGCGTACCGAGCCCGTTCTCCTTCATCGCCTCGGAGAGTTCCTTGTCGTTCAGCGTCTTGCCGGCCGTTTCCATCGCCGTGAGCAGCGTCGCTTCGGTAAACCGCTTGGGAGGCCGAGTCTTCTTCGACACCGCCTCGCTGTCCAGGACCTCTTGCCGTTGGCCCCGGTGAAGGTTCGGAGGGAGCGTCTGCCCCTCGTCATCGCTGGCTGGTTCCGCGTCAACCTCCTCTTCCCTCCTGCTGCGTTTGCGCTTCTCTCGCTTTCCGCCGTCGATGTCGAGCACTTTCCATCCTTTCTGCTGGACAGTAGAGCCAGTGGAATGAAACGCGTCCTCCGACTGCTCCGCCTGATTCCGCACGACGGTCACGACGGTCGTCACCGACCAGATGTAGTCGTCATGCCAGGCCGAAAGGAGCCGGCGGCAAATCAGGTCCAGAATTTTGGCCTCGTCGGGACTAAGAGAAACCCGCGAGCGTGGAACGCCGGTAGGAATGATCGCGTGGTGGTCGGACACCTTGGAGTCGTCGACGAATCTCCTGCCCAGCGGGCGCTCTCCCGTCCCAGGCGCCAGCAGACTTTCGTAGTCGCCGGCGATCGCACTTACGATCTTGGGAAGCGTCTTCGCAACGTCCTGAGAAAGGTACCGGCTATCGGTCCTCGGATAACTGATAACCTTGTGCCGCTCATAGAGAGACTGCGCCAGTTCGAGTGTGCGCTGCGCTGTGAATCCGTACAGCCTGTTGGCGTGCCGCTGCAGTTCTGTCAGGTCGTAGAGCAGCGGGGGCGGCATCCGCTTTGTCTGCGCCTCGATGCTTTCGATTCGTGCCTCACCCATCTTCACACGAGCGACAATTCCGTTTGCCTCGACGCCGTTGGCAGCAAGGCGCATTGCCGCGTCCATCGGTTCGACGCCGCGCCGGAACCAGGTGCCCTCGTAGGACTGACCCTCGCCGGGCGAGAATCTGGCCGTCACGTGAAAGTAATCTTCTGGAACGAAAGCGCGAATCGCCAGTTCGCGCTCCACGATCATGGCCAGCGTTGGGGTCTGCACCCGCCCGACAGAGAGTTCCTCTCCGCAGGAAAGCGTGTAGGCGCGGGAGAGGTTCATTCCGACCAGCCAGTCCGCACGGCTCCGGCCGCGCGCAGCATCGGCAAGCGGGTCGTACTCTGCGGCGTCCTTGAGCTGCTCGAACCCCGCCCGGATGGCCTCCGGAGTCAGCGAGGATATCCACAAGCGGCGGACCGGCTTCGTACATCCAGCCGCCTCGTAGATGTAGCGAAAGATCAGCTCGCCTTCCCGCCCGGCGTCCGTCGCGCACACAACTTCCCCGACTTTGGGAGAGTTCAGAATCTTTCGGACAACTTCGAACTGGTCCCGAGTCTCCTCAGCGACGACGAGAGGCCAGGATTCCGGCAGCATCGGAAGGAGGTCCCGGCGCCATGCCTTCCATTTCGGGTTAATTTCATGCGGCTGCGCGAGAGTCACCAGGTGCCCGATGGCCCAGGTGACGATGTAGCCGTTGCCGTGGAGATAGCCCTCTCCCTGATTCGTACACTTCAATACCCTTGCGATGTCGCGCGCCACCGATGGCTTCTCGGCGACCACGGCAACGCTTGTTTGTGACGCCATTACCGTTTTCGAGGATAGCAGGGCGGCCTGAGGCCTGACAGATGGCAATCTTACTGGAGCGGGAACTGAGGTCGTGTGAATAATGTCAAAAAAGTAGATTTTGATGAGTGCTTCTTTACGCGTTTCTCGCCTTATAGATTGGGGACAGGATGAAACGCGGAGTGACGAATCAGCAAGTGCCGCTCACGCGTAATGCCGACGCCCGTTCCTAGAGCCGGAATCGCGTACCGGCAGTCCGGCTTCCCCTCCGGCGCCTGACGCGAACATGCCTCTGGCTCTCTTGTAGATGAATTCGGCCGGCGGACTGGTCAACCGCCGGTTCCGGGGTCATCCCCGGTCGAGCACCAGCTTGATCGTTTACGGTCGCTGCTTCCTCGTATTGGGCCGGGGACTCGACGAGTTGAGGTAGCGGAAGGTGACGATCGGTGCTTCGAGGAGTGGACGGAAGGTGGATCCCCAGCGATCCGCGGAGGACCTTCCGTCCGCTCGACTTGACCCGATCCTTACCGCCGGTTGCGCATCTGGTCCCTAAACCGGCTCCTTGCCTCCTCCCGAATTTTCCGGTATTCCGCCATCTGTTCAGGTGTAAGGATCGGCTTCAATTTCTTTTCGGTATCGCTCTGGATATCCCGCAGCTCACGGGCCATCTGTCTCCGGTCCCGGCGACCTCCGCCGCCGGCCTTCTCGCGGAGCGCCCTAAGCCGTTCAAACTCCTCCATCAGGATAGGACGGATCTGCTCCTGCTGCTCCGGTGTCAGATTCAGCCGCTGCCGGATCTCTTCCATGCGCTGCTTCGCCTGCTCGATCCGTTCCTGACGGGCTTCCTCCGATTGCTGCTGAGCAAAAGCGCCGGGAAGGAGCAGGCTTCCCGCCGCAATCAAGGCGATAAATGTTCTCCTCAATTCTCCGATGTCCTTTCGAATCAACATTTGCAACTTCCGCTGGGACTTCTGTCCTCTCTATCAGAAGCACGAAACACAGGGAAAGGTTGCGCGACTAAGGTAAGAAAGGGGGGGTAAAACAGGGCCTGCCGGCGGCTTTTCTCCAGAAAGGACACGACTTCGGCATGCCCGTACTTTCTTGCAAGGCGCAGCGCCTCCGGAACCGGGCCGGCTCCGGCTTTCAGCAGGAGGCGAACAACCTCTGCATGCCCTTCCGAGGCCGCTGCCATCAGCGGTGTCCAGCCGGCTTTGCTTCGGACATTGACGTCCGCCTTCGCAGCAAGCAGTTCCCGTACGCAATCCGCGCGTCCCCGAAACGCCGCCATGCTCAAGGGTGTCTCGCCTCCAGAATCCCTGGCGTTCGCATCCGCGCCGAGTTCCAACAAGAGTTTCACCATCGCAGCGCTGCTCCTCGCGACGGCGAAGTGTAACGGTGTTTTGTTCTCGAGTGATGGACGCGGTGCATTCAGCCGGGCTCCGGAAGCGACAGCCGCACGGACACCCTCAAGGTCATTTCGCTGCACAAGCGAAACCAACTGTGAGTCAGGATTCGCCGACTGCATCGCGTTCAGGCCGTGCGGATGACAAATTGAAACTCAGCGCGCTTCCCGTTGCCGCCATTGTCCTGGAGGTCAAGCAACAGGGACGGCCGCACCGAGGGGTCATGGTAGTTATACGGATTCCCGCGAAAGTAGAGCTGTGTGGTCAGGACGGGTCCGTTCCCCTTTCGCACTTTCACATGCAAATGTGGAGGTCGTGGATATGAGCCCGCGCCGTAGTGCTTCGGGATGATCGTCTCGATCTGATACAGCCCGCTGTCATTCGTAAAGATTCGTCCCCTAAGGCGAAAGCCGACGTTATCGTATTGCCCGTTGGCGTCGGCTTGCCAGAGGTCGATCTCCGCGTTCGGCAGGGGTTTTCCGTTGAGCCCGAGTACCTTGCCGGTCAGCAGCAATCGGGTACCGGGCATGCCCTTCTCGACAAGGTTGGAACGGATGGGAGCTCCCGGCTTGTAATAAGGGCCTTCCTGGTTATCCTCGGTTTCCTGCACCTCCGGCGTCGCGTACAGGAGCGAACGGGACTCGGCGAGCGCGGCGAGCGTTAACGCGCCTCCGCGAAAGAATCGGCGGCGCGAGAAGGAGCCGCCTCTGGGATCGAAGACCATAACAATACCCCCCTGACTCAACTGAACAAGGCCGGAATGAGCTTTCCGCCTGTAAGCGTCGGGCGCTCTGCCCGACCGTTATGCTGAAACGTGACGCGCAGGTGATCCAGGCCGAGCAGGTGCAGGATATTGGCGTGAAGATCGTGAACATGCACTGGCTGGTCGACCGCGCGAAGGCCGAGTTCGTCCGTGGAGCCGATCGTCTGTCCTCCCCTGACACCTCCGCCGGCCATCCACATCGTAAAGCCCCATGGATTGTGATCCCGCCCGTCTCCCTTCTCGTTGAAGGGCGTCCGGCCAAACTCTCCGCCCCATACCACAAGGGTTTCCTTTAAGAGACCGCGCGATTTCAAATCCGTTAGCAGGCCGGCAATCGGCTTATCGGAGATGCGGCACCACTTTCCGTGATTGGCTTCGATGTTCGAATGCGCATCCCAGCCACTCCCGGATCCGCAGTACAGCTCGACAAACCGCACGCCGCGTTCGACCAGCCGGCGGGCAAGCAAGCAGTTCCGCCCAAAGACTGCGGTTACGGGATCATCCAGTCCGTACAGCCTCTTCGTGGCATCCGATTCTTTGCTAAGATCGACTGCCTCGGGAGCCGCCGACTGCATCTGATAGGCAAGCTCGTAGGACCGGATCCTCGCATCCAGCTCCGTGTCATCCGGGCGGGCATCAGCGTGGAGTCGATTCAGCTCCGTCAGAAAGTCAATCTTCGACCGCTGCTGTTCATCGGTGACACCTCCGCCCGGCTTCAGATGCAGAATCGGAGTGTCGCCCTGACGGAACAATGTGCCCTGATAAGCAGCCGGAAGAAAGCCGCTGCCCCAATTCTTCGCTCCCCCCACAGGCTGCCCTTGATCGAGGAGAATTACAAACGTCGGCAGATTGCGGTTGGCGCTGCCGAGCCCGTACGTGACCCATGCGCCGAGTGACGGGCGCCCAGCCAGAATGTCGCCTGTATTCATCTGGCAGACCGAGCCGACGTGGTTGAGACCGTCCGCCCAGCAGGACCGGATGACAGCGAGGTCATCGGCATGCTGCGCAATGTGCGGATACCAGTCCGACACCCACAGCCCGCTCTGGCCGTACTGCTTCCATTTTCTGGGCGAGCCGAGCAGCGAGTTGTTACCCGTGCCCATCGCCGTGATCACCTTGCCAAAGGACGGCGGCAAGGGCTGTCCGTGCAGTTCGTTCAGCTTGGGCTTGGGATCGAAGAGATCGATGTGGCTCGGACCACCCTCCATGAAAAGGAAGATGACGGACCTCGCCTTGGGCTCGTGATGCGGCGGCTTCGGCTCCATCGGATCACGAGGGGCGGTTGCGGCGCCGCCTTCACTGAGCAGCGACGCGAGCGCGATGCCAGCGAGGCCGCTCCCTGCTCGCGTGAAGAACTCGCGCCGTGTCCGAACGGCCCAATGATGGAATGGCTGATTCATATCAGTCCAGATAGAGGAACTCGTTCGAGTTCAACAGAACATGGCAAAGATCAACAAGTGCGGCAGCCCGGGCGCGATCGGCTCGCTCGGGGAGGTTTTTCGGCAAAAGCGGAGTCTCCCCGCTAGTAAACCGGGCAGAAAGCAGCGTCGCTTGCCTGTCCAAAAACTTCCGCGCGATCGACATCTCATTTGAACCCGGCGCGCGGCCGAAGGCCAGACGGAACGCCCGCTGAATCTGAGCGTCGGGCGACAGGCCGGCATCGTTGAGCAGGCGCCCCGCCATCGCCTGGGCCCACTCCAGCACCATCTCGTCATTGAGCAGGGCCAGCGACTGCGTGACCGACAAGGTTTGCTGGCGGCGAGAGCAGCTTTCGTGCGTGTCCGGCATGTCGAACGATTCAAAGAGCGGATAGCGCGCGTTCCGGCGAACGAAGACGTAGACACTGCGCCGATTCATCTCTTCGGGGTCTTCATCCGTCTTCCAAGCCCCCTTGTTCGCTGTGCCCTCAGGCCGCGGCGGAAACACACCCGGCCCGAACATCTTCAGGTTGAGAAGACCGGCCGTCGCAAGAGCAGCATCGCGAATGACCTCCCCTTCAAGGCGCCGCCGCTGAAACCGCCATAGCAGCTTGTTGTCCGGATCGGCCGCCGCTGCTTTTTCATTTGGCGCCGAGGATTGCATGTAAGCGCGTGAAAGGACGATGCGCCGGTGCAGCTTCTTCAGGCTCCATCCGTCCTCAACGAAGGTTGCCGCGAGGTAATCAAGCAGTTCGCGATGCGTGGGACGCTCGCCCATCAACCCGAAATCTCCGGGAGTTCCAACGATTCCCCTTCCGAAGTGATGGTGCCAGACACGGTTCACTGCCACCCGCGCCGTCAGCGGATTCTGAGGGCTGGCGATCCAATTCGCCAGCGCCGCCCGGCGCCCCGTGCTGTTCATTCCAGCCGGCTTTTGAATAGCGGCAGGTTTCGCATCCAGGATGGTGAAGAATCCCGGCTGCACTTCCTCCATGGGAGCGTCCCATGCCCCGCCCCTCAGCATAAACGTCTTTGGAGCCTCGGCGGAGGCGTCGATCATCACTTGTGCGAGAGATTTCTCCGGAGGCTTGAAGGAATCAAATGCCGCGAGCTGCTCCTTCAGCCGCCGGTAGCGCTCCTTCGCCTCCCCCTTCAACCGTGCAGCCAGCTGCTCTTCCGTGAACGTAACTTGTGGCTTGGCCTTGTAATACATCTGCCACTGGTAGGGGTTGCGTTCGGCAGCCGGCATCGAGAGAACAGCCTGGATCTCCTCCGGGAAGCGGGCAAGGCGTTCCTCGTAAAAGTCCTTTCTGACGGGCTCGAGAAGCGACGCAATCTCCTGTCTGAGGTCGCGGGTCTTCTCTTCCCAAATGCGATTCTGCCGCTCCCACCGGGCCTGCTCCTGCTCGGAATCGAGCACCATCTCATCTTCGATCCGCACATTCGCGAAGAAGGCCTGAAGCCGGTAGTAGTCCTTTTGGAGAATCGGATCAAACTTGTGATCGTGGCATCGGGCGCAGCCAACCGTGACGCCGAGGAAAGCAGAGGCGACGGTGTAGGTGATGTCGTTCAGCAGTTCCTGCCGACGGTTCATGATGTTGGCGGCATTGCTTTCATCCGGGAAGTGCCGGTTGAACCCGGTCGCGATGAGCGCGTCTCTGTCGCCGGGGTAAAGCTCATCCCCGGCGATCTGTTCCTTCACAAACCTGTCGTACGGCTTGTCGGCATTCAACGACCGGATGACGTAGTCGCGGTACCGCCAGATGTGAGGCCGCGTCTCGTCGCTTTTGAAACCTTCGCTATCGGCATAGCGGGCAACGTCGAGCCAGTGACGCGCCCACCGTTCCCCGTAGCGAGGCGAGGCCAGAAGACGGTCGACCACTTTTTTATAAGCCTCGGGAGAATCGTCGGCCAGGAACGCCTGAATCTCTTCCGGCGTCGGAGGCAACCCGGTCAAGTCGATCGTCACCCGGCGAAGCAGCGTCCGCTTGTCCGCGGGCGGGTTGTAGCTCAGTCCGGCCGCTTCCAGCTTGCTCAGCAGGAATGCGTCGATTTCGTTGTGAACCAGCCCGGTGTTGGCCACCTTTGGAACTGGCGGCTTCACGACTTTTTGGATTGCCCACCATCTCAAATGGTGAGGCTTGAAGGGGGACGTGCTGCTTTCGGCCAGCAGCAACGCCGGCGCGGCAGCAAGAAGAGCCAGAGGAATGCGTCGCATCCGGGGAACGCCTCCAAATGTTGCGGATTACTATATCACCGGACACACTGGAGCGCACCCGTGCAAATCCCTTGCGTCGCTGTGGTGCAGATGCACTACTTCGCCGTTAGAGCGCGGATGCGGTGGGATTCACTGTCCGCAATGTAAACCGTTCCATCGCGTGCGACGAAGACACCGTGCGGGCGGTTCATCAGACATTTGAGGGGGTCGCCGTCAGGACCGTCGCCCCGGTTCCCGTTGCCTGCCACAGTCCGAATGATTCCCGTCTTCAGATCGATCTTCCGGATTGCGTGATTCTCAGTGTCCGCAAGATAGAGACTGCCGTCCGGGGAAAGCGCCACTCCTTTCGGCCCGTTGAGAGTAGCGGAAACAGCCAGACCGCCATCACCGGACATCCCTTTCTGGCCCGTACCGCCGATGTGAAATACTCGCTTCGCCTTAGGATCAATCCGGTAAACAGCATTGCCCTCCCTCAAGACGAGGTACAGGTTTCCGTCCCGGTCGACATCAATCGCGCGCGGCCCGTTAAACGGCGTCCCCTCGATCGGCGCACCATCTGGCGTGGGCTTACGCTCGCCCGTTCCAAGATACGTCTCAATGATGCCGGTCTTGAGGTCTACCCTGCGGACGCGGTGATTGAGGATGTCGCAGATCAGCAGACGTCCTTCCCGGTCGAAGGCGATCGAGTGCGGCTGGCGGAGCTGAGCTTTCACCGCAGGCCCTCCGTCACCGGAAAAGCCTGGTTCGCCAGTCCCGGCGACAGTCGTGATGATCCCGGTCTTCTTATCCACTCGTCGAACGACATGGTTGGGCATATCCACAAAATAGAGATTGCCCTGGCGGTCAAAGCGCACTTCGTACGGCTGGCCTAGCGCCGCTTTCGTCGCAAGCCCTCCGTCGCCCGAATTTCCCTTCTCGCCGCTGCCGGCCACAGTCGTCAGACGTTTCGTTTCCAAATCCAGCCGCCGCACGACGTGATTGTCGATGTCACAGAAGTAGAGGGCAGCGTCGGGACCGATGACTAATCCATAAGGGTTGTTGATCTGCGTGTCGCTGAATCCCGGCACGCCGGTACCAACGACAGTGGATATCTTTTGTCCGGAGAGTGTAGCGGCGACGGCCGCGAGAAGCACGAGGCGTTTCATAGGCGGAGCATAGAGAGTCTATCGCATGGCAGAGGCGAGCAGGATTGTCTCGATCCAGTTCGATTCAGATAATATGTGCCAATGATCCTTCGCTGTCTTCTCCTGGCCGTTGCCCTGCTTACCTTTGCGAACGCCCAAAAACCGGAGGAAGGCCCATACCGGTTGAGCGAATCAGAACGCCGGGAGCTCCGTACAGGCTATGAGCAGTTAGGCGCGTGGATCGCCAAGCTGCGAGGCCGCTACGACGAGGCTCTGCTCGCCGAAGTCGAGATCTACCACAAGGCCCTCGACTGGCTCCTCCGCTATGAAGAAGAGCTCTACAACAAGAACTACCTGGCGCACGCGCGCCGGGTAATCGAGGATGGAACCTCCCGCGCGGCGGAGCTCGAAGCAGGACGGCATTCCTGGACAACCCGAACCGGGCGTGTCATACGAGCCTACCGGTCTCGTATCGACGGCAGTATTCAGCCTTTCGGCATGGTGATTCCTGCCGGCTACGACCGCCGCCGCCCCATGCGACTCGACGTCATCCTGCATGGCCGCAACGCCACTTTGAGTGAAGTCAGCTTTCTTGCTACGCACGGCAGTTCCAAGACGCCAGATCCACAAGGCCGGCTGGAGCTGCACGTCTTCGGGCGAACGAACAACGCCTACCGTTGGGGTGGTGAGGCCGATGTCTTCGAGGCGCTCGCATCTGCCCGGAGCCGCTACGCCGTCGACCCGGACCGCATTGTGCTCCGAGGCTTTTCGATGGGAGGCGCCGGCGCCTGGCATCTTGGGCTGCATTACCCAGGACGCTGGGCTGCTGTGGAGGCAGGCGCCGGATTCACCGAGACGAAGCGGTATGCTCGGTTGACAAGCCTGACTCCGGATCAGGAGAAGCTGCTGCACATCTATGACGCCGTCGATTACTCGTTGAATGCATGGAATCTTCCGATCGTCGGTTATGGCGGTGAGCTCGACAGGCAGTTGCAGGCTTCCGTCAACATCAAAGAGCAGCTTGCAGCAGAGGGGATTTCCCTGGATCTGATCAAAGCCCTTTTTCTTGTCGGGCCTAAGACCGAGCATAAGTGGCACCCCGAAAGCAAGGAGCAGTCCGAACGCTTCATCAAGGCGGTTCTTGAGAATCCACGGGGGATTCCTGAACGAGTGCGGTTCGTCACCTACACGACCAAGTACAACCGCTCCCACTGGGTAACGATCGAAGGTCTCGAACGCCACTACGAGCGGGCGGAAGTGGATGCCCGGCTCACTGCGTCCGGTGTATCCGTAAGGACTCGCAATGTCTCGCGGCTGCGCCTGCCCTCCCAAGGCGACATCGAAATCGACGGACAGGTGGTCACAAGCAACACCGGCGTGTTGGAGAAGCGCGACGGCCGATGGCAACCGGCGTCCAACCGTCCGGCTCTCCGGAAGCGGCACGGACTCCAGGGTCCGATTGATGACGCATTTATGGGACCGTTTCTTTGCGTCGCGCCCACAGGCGGTTCCCCCGCCCTCGATCGATTCCGCCGAGAGTACGCCAAATGGATGCGAGCAGACGTCCCGGTTAAGGACGCTTCCGCTGTAACCGAAGACGATCTACGGACGCGCAACTTGATCCTGTTCGGCACTCCCGAGACCAATCCTTGGATTGCCAAGGTCATGCCGCGGCTTCCGCTGTCCTGGCCCAAGGAGAAAGATCAGCTCCTTGCGCTGATCTATCCCAACCCGCTCAATCCGAATCGTTATGTCGTCCTCAACAGCGGCCACACGTTCGGCGAGAGCGACTTCAAGGGGACGAACGCTCTCCTCTATCCTCGCTTGGGAGATTGGGCGATCCTGGACGCCGAAGGGAAGCCCATCCGGTCCGGTTTCTTTGACGAAGCCTGGAAGCCGTTTTAACCGCTTCCACGACTTCACTCAAACGGTCATTCGCACTGTTTCAGCGTCGCGGAACACCCAATTTACAGAGCATGCAGCAAACTTCGCGTTAGCATAGACTGAATAACTCGCTGTACAGCAGAAAGTGAGGGTAGCCTTGCGCTTGAGACTTATACTTGCCCTTATATCGGCTTCGGTGGCATGTGCCCAAACGACGCTGTCCACTATCACCGGCATTGTCAGCGACCCCACAGGCTCTCCCGTCGCAACGGCCAGCGTTCGCGCTGTAGCGGAAGACACCGGGCGCAGCCGGTCGGCGGTGTCTGACGAACGAGGCAGTTACGTGTTGCCTCTGCTTGAGCCCGGCGCGTATCGAATTGAAATTCAGAAAGCAGGCTACCAGCCTCACGAGCAGCGGGTGGTTCTACAGATGAACCAGGAAGTCCGGCTGGACGTGAGCTTGAGCACAGTCAGCCGCGAATCGGTCGAAGTGACGGCTACACGGTCCTTGCTGCGGCCCGAATCTGCAGCGCTCGGCACGGTGATCGAAAATCGGCTCGTCGTAGGCTTGCCGCTTGACGGCCGCAACTTTCTCGAACTCACTCTCCTGAACCCCGGGGCGGTCCCGGCCGCGCAGGGTTCATCGTCCTCCGTCCGCGGCGATTTCGCCTTTCACGTCAACGGCGCCCGGGAGGACGCGAATAACTTCCTGCTCGACGGCGTGTACAACGGAGATCCCAAGCTCAACACCTTCGGCGTTAACGCCGCCGTCGATGCGATTCGCGAATTCGAGGTGGCCGCATCCACCTACGACGCCTCTTTTGGCCGCAATGGCGGCGGTCAAATTAACGTAGTGCTGAAGAGCGGCAGCAATTCGCTCCATGGCACCGCCTACGAATTCTTCCGCAACGGAGCGCTGGATGCGCGGAACTACTTCGTCCCCGCCGACCAGCCCGACCCACGTTACCAGCGGAATCAGTTCGGCTTCTCTCTCGGTGGTCCGCTCAAGCGCAACCGCACCTTCCTGTTTGGTGACTACGAAGGACGCCGGGCAAACGAGGGCATCACGCGTGTGACGAACGTTCCCACAGAACGGGAGCGCCGCGGGGACTTTTCGCAATCACTCGTACCTTATATCATCGACCCATTTACGCAGATGCCATTCCCCGGCAACATCATCCCTACCGAGAGGATTCATCCCATCGGTGCAGCGATTGCAGCGCTCTATCCTCTGCCCAACCGGAACGTCCCCGGGCAGAATTATGTGTCCTCCCCGGTTCAGCGGGATCGCAACGATCAGTTCGACGCACGGCTGGACCACGCGCTCACATCCGGCTCTGATCTAACGGTCCGCTACAGCTTCGGGGACCGCGATCTGTACGATCCCTTCAGCGGACCGTCGTTTGCCGCGGTGCCCGGTTTCGGTGTGGACGTACCGCGCCGCGGGCAGAATTTAATGGCTGCACACACGTCCGCGATCCGGCCCACACTCCTCAACGAGTTCCGCGCGGCTTTCACGCGAATCGCAGCAGGCGTGAATCAGGAAGGGCGCAACGGCGTCACCAACGCGCAGGTCGGCTTGCCCGTGATTTCTTCGAATCCGCGCGACGCGGGGCTCACCTTTATCACGCTGCCTGGCTACTCGCCGCTTGGCGACGAGTACAACAACCCGCAGAAGAGCGTCACGAATACATTTCAGGTGCTGGATACGGCAACGTGGGTGCGAGGTCGCTCCATGTTCAAGTTCGGCTTTGACTTCCGCCGCCTCCAGCAGAATGCGTTTCGTGATGTCCAGTCCCGCGGACTGATTAATTTCTACGGCTTCACCGGAGACGCGGTGGCGGATCTGCTTCAGGGGCTGCCGGTAGCGACAGGAGTCGCGCGCCTCGACAATCCGCAATACCTGCGCGCTTCCTCTATCAACTTCTTCATCAACGATACGTGGCGTGCGACGTCCAAGCTGACCCTCACTCTCGGTTTGCGATACGAATTCAACACGCCGCCCACGGACCGGTTCAATCGTGCTAGCGTCTATGACGCCGCCTCGGGCACGGTGGTCCCCGTCGGAACCAACGGCGTGCCGAAAGCCGGCTACGGTTCGGACCGCAACAACTTCGCGCCGCGTTTCGGACTGGCATATAGAGCCCGGGAGGGAACAATCCTGCGGGGAGGTTACGGCATCTACTATGACCAGTCTGCACTTGCCCCGGGCGAGGGCCTTTACTTCAATCCGCCCTACTTCGACTTCCGTCTCTTTGTCGCCCTGCCCCAGTTCCCGCTCCTGCTCCACGATCCTTTTCCCGCCAACTATCCGTTTCCAAGTCCGCCGTCGGCCACGGCGTTCCAGCGCGACCTTCGGACTCCATACTTGCAGCACTGGAACTTCAATGTTCAGCAGCAGCTCGGCCCGAGCCGGATCGTGGAAATCGGCTACGCAGGCTCGAAAGGAACAAATCTGATCTCCGCTCGCGACATCAACCAGCCCGCTCCAAGCCCGTCGCCGATCGTTCTGCGTCCTAATCCAATGTTCGAAGACATCAACATCATCGAATCGCGTGCGAGCTCGAACTACCACTCGCTGCAAGCGCGCTTCCAGCAGCGCTTCGCGCGCGGGCTATCGGCCCTTGTCTCCTACACGTACGGCAAGTCGATCGATGACGCTTCGGGATTCTTCTCGAGCGCTGGCGACGCCAACTTCCCTCAGGATTCGATGGATGTGCGGGCGGAACGCGCACGGTCGGCCTTCGATGTCCGCCAGCGGCTCTCGATTGCCTATGCCTATGATCTACCCTTCGGCGGCCGTTCTGGCATCCGCCGCCTGCTGCTCGGCGGCTGGCAGACCAACGGAATCTGGAGCTTCCAGACCGGAAGACCCTTCACGGTCGCTCTGCTGCCGACAGTCGATAACAGCGGCACGGGCCGTTCGTCGCTCGGCTTTGGCGCCAATGACCGGCCGCACTACCTGTACGATGCGCGGTTGGACAACCCCGGGCCGGATCAATGGTTCGACACCGCGGCGTTCATCACCCCACCGCAAGGTTCGTTTGGCAATGCGGGCCGCAATATCCTCGATGGCCCGGGCTTGCAAACCGTCAACGCTTCGCTCCTGAAGAACTTCGCGGTCACAGAGAGCACCGCATTGCAGTTCCGCGCAGAAGTGTTCAATCTGCTGAATCACACCAACTTCGATCTGCCGGACAATTTTCTGGGCTCGCCGACCTTCGGGCGCATCGCGAGTGCGCAAGCGCCCCGGCATATTCAGTTCGGGCTCAAGCTGATCTTCTAGGCCATGGCCGAAGTTGTGTTTCGAGGGATACAATGAGAAGCGCCATTTTGCAAGCCACGTCCGCTTGCGCGGCCCGCTTGACCGGCCGCATGGCAGAATCAAATAGAGGGTGAGAGAACATGCTCATCGTTACATCTCCTCGCATCCGCTCGTCCGAGATTACTCCCAAGAGCGTATACCTGAACCGCCGGCGCTTCCTGGCCGGGGCTGCCGGGTTGCTGGCCGCGCACCCAGCGGCGGCGGGAGCCAAGCTCAGCGCTGCGAAGAGCCCTCTCAGTACCGACGAAGAGCTGACCGATTACAGAGCTGTTACCGGCTACAACAACTTCTACGAGTTCGGCACTGGTAAGACGGACCCTGCTCGCAATGCCGGCAGTTTTCAGACAAGTCCATGGACACTGAGCATCGAGGGGCTCTGCCACAAGCCGAAGACCTACGACACGGACCAGCTTCTTAAGCTTGCGCCGCTGGAAGAGCGCATCTATCGCCTGCGGTGCGTGGAAGCGTGGTCCATGGTCATCCCGTGGATCGGATATTCCCTTTCAGCGCTGCTCAAAGCCGCCGAGCCGGATAGCAAAGCGAAGTACGTGGCGTTTGAAAGCTACTACAACATGCGTCAGATGCCGCTCGCTCGGTATGCAGGGATCCAGCTTCCGTACGTCGAAGGCTTGCGCCTCGATGAAGCGATGCACCCTCTCACCCTGCTGGCCTTCGGACTGTACGGCGAGACGCTGCCCAACCAGAACGGGGCCCCTGTGCGTCTGGTGGTGCCGTGGAAGTACGGCTTCAAGAGCATCAAGTCCATTGTGAAGATCCGGTTCACCGACAAGCAGCCGCCGACAACCTGGAGTCTTCAGAACCCTCGGGAGTACGGTTTCTATTCGAACGTGAATCCTGAAGTCGACCATCCTCGCTGGAGTCAGCGGACCGAGCGTCGCATTGGCGAGTTCACAAAGCGGAAGACCCTGATGTTCAACGGATACGCGGAACAGGTTGCCTCCCTTTACGCCGGAATGGATCTGAGGGCAAACTACTGAACCGCATGCGCCAGGTGTTCCGCAGCCCCTGGAGCAAAGCGTTCGTCTTCCTGCTGTGCCTCCTCCCGCTCGTTCGTCTCGCGGTCGGCTTCTACCGCGACGACCTTGGCGCCAACCCGATTGAAGCCATCACACACGGCACAGGCGACTGGACGATGCGGTTCCTGCTCCTGACACTCGCCATTACGCCCTTGCGCCGCCTCACCGGCCAGCCGGATTTGATCACGTTCCGGCGGATGCTCGGACTGTTCGCCTTTTTCTACGGCTTTTTGCACCTCATTACCTGGGCGTGGCTGGATAAGTTCTTTGATCCTCAGGAGATGTGGGACGACGTCGTCAGGCGCCGCTTCATCACCGCGGGCATGCTTGGATTCGTGCTGATGGTGCCGTTGGCGATCACCTCCACGAAGGGATGGATCCGGCGCCTTGGAGGACGCCGGTGGCAGAGGCTGCACCGCGCTGTCTACATCAGCGCAGCCGCCGGTGTCGTTCACTATTACTGGCTTGTGAAGTCCGATATCCGCCTTCCGCTCCTTTACGGGATTATCCTTGCCGTCCTGCTCGCTCTCCGGCTTGTGTTCTTTGTGAGGTCACGCCAGCCCGCGCCGCAGCCCTCGAAAAAGACCTCCGTTTGAACGGCAACGGGACCCCATTCGCCCCGAGAAACTCTTGGATCCGGACCCGGCAAATGGTTCAATCAGGAGAGGAAGATCTCCATGGCCGCCATCAATCGAAGAAGCTTTCTGTTCAGTGCCGCTGCTGCCGCTGTTTCGCCGGGTCTTCAGGCCCAGGCAAAGGACAATAAGAACGTACTCTTCATCGCTTCAGACGACCTCAACACCTGCTTGAGCTGTTATGGCCATCCGATTGTAAAGACGCCAAATATCGACAGGATCGCCAAGTCCGGCATACGCTTCGACCGAGCCTACTGCCAGTTCCCGCTGTGCAGTCCGTCGCGCTCCTCGATCATGACCGGGCTGGCGCCCGACACCACGACCGTTTACGACCTCCAGAAGCACTTCCGAAGCGCGATCCCGGACGTCGTTACGCTGGGACAGCTCTTCCAGAGAAACGGATACTTCTCCGCGCGAGTGGGAAAGATTTTCCATTACGGCGTTCCGTCTCAGATCGGAACCGATGGCCTCGACGACAAGCCGAGCTGGAACGTCGCTCTGAATCCGAACGGCGTCGATCACACGAAGGAAGAGCGGCTGCTTACCAATTACACCCCGCAGCGCGGCCTTGGCTCATCTATTTCTTTCTACGCCTCGCAGGCCAAGGACGACGAGCACACGGATGGCATCGTGGCCAATGAGGTCGTGCGGCTGCTTGAGGAACGGAGGAAGGACCGGTTCTTTATCGCGGCGGGATTCTACCGTCCCCACGTGCCGTGGATTGCCCCCTCCAAGTACTTCGACCTGTACCCGCTCGAAAAGATCGCCCTCGTCCCCTTCGACGAGAGCGAGATGAGGATTGCCCCTGAGCTGGCGTACTTCACCAGGCCGGCGAACTGGGGCATGAGTGAAAAGCAGCGTCGCGACGCCATTCGCGCCTACTATGCCTCCATCGCTTTCCTCGACGCCCAGGTTGGCAAACTCCTCGATGCCCTGGACCGGCTGAAGCTCACGGACAGCACAACGATTGTGTTCTGGAGCGACCACGGCTATCAGCTCGGAGAACACGGCCAGTGGATGAAACAGACCCTGTTTGAGGCATCGGCACGCGTGCCGCTCCTCATCGGCGGCGCCGGAGTCCAGGCGCGAGGGCGCGCGAGCGGCCGTACCGTAGAGCTTCTTGATCTTTATCCAACCCTCGCGGACCTCTGCGGGCTGGCTGGCGCTCCCGCCAACCTGCACGGACAAAGCCTCCGTCCGCTGCTGAAGAAGCCCGATGCGCCGTGGAGTAAACCCGCAATCACGCAAGTGGCCCGACGAAACCGCGAGCAGCTCAGCATGGGCTACTCCATCCGCAATGAGCGGTACCGCTACACCTTCTGGAATGACGGCGAAAGCGGCGAGGAGCTCTACGACTATCGGACAGACCCGAGAGAACTCAAGAACCGAGCCGGGGACCAATCGCTAGCGGGCGTGAAGAGCCAGTTGCGGTCCCAGATGACGGCGATCCTGGAACGGCGCGGCAAACGCCGCGCCTAGAACGCGCCTTCGTCCGCGGAAGGACCGTAGAGTGCCGGCACCGGGACGTTATGAGCCCGGAGATAGACGGTCAGCTGCCCGCGGTGGTGAATCATGTGGTTCATGACAAAGCTGCGAAGAACGGCGATCCTGGGCATCGACAGAACGGTCGCGCCTCCCTTCAGCAG